>Ga0160441_100045_pt1 | contig 165665 bp, 149 predicted proteins | sample HID1971K_E1MG_FD_108260 | JGI IMG/M metagenome (GOLD analysis project Ga0160441, IMG submission 108260) | Enriched millipede-associated microbial communities from UW Madison campus, WI, USA - HID1971K_E1 MG | ecosystem: Host-associated > Arthropoda: Insects > Digestive system > Unclassified ... | reverse complement strand
GGTAGACGATCATGGCAGGCAAGCGCGATAAGGTCCGTATGATTTCGACCGCCGGTACCGGTCACTTCTACACGACCGACAAGAACAAGAAGAACACCCCCGGGAAGATGGAATTCTCGAAGTACGATCCGGTCGTGCGCAAGCACGTCCCGTACAAGGAAGGCAAGATCAAGTAATCCCTCACGGGGTTGCTCGATGGCCAACGAAGAACCCGCCTCACGGCGGGTTTTTTCGTTTCCGGGGGCGTGCACGCCGGCCATGGCAGAATGCCGGCACACCCCCAAACGGGCGAACCGATGCTGTTCGAATGGCTGCTGGGTTCATGGTTGTTGATGCTGGACTGGCTGATCCGGCTGGCCGCGCTGTTCTGGATTCCCAGCCGCACCACGCCCGGCGCCGCGCGCAGCTGGCTGCTGCTGGTCGGCTTCGTGCCCCTGCTGGGCCTGCCGCTGTACCTGCTGTTCGGCCACCCCTGGCTGTCGCGCCAGCGCGTGCAGCGCCAGGCCGAGGCCTCCCAGGTGATCCGCGAGGAGCAGGCGCTGCAGCCGCCGCTGCGCTGGAACCCGGTGCCCGATACCGCCACCGCCGAAATGGTGCCGCTGATCGAGCGCCAGGGCGACTTCATGCCCGTGCACGGCAACGCGGTGGAGCTGCTGACCGATTACGACGCCTCGCTGCAGGCGCTGATCGACGATATCGACCAGGCCCGCGACCGCGTGCACCTGCTGTACTACCTGATGTTCGACGACGCGGTGGGCGAAGCGATGGTGCAGGCGCTGCAGCGCGCCGCCGCGCGCGGCGTGCACTGCCGCCTGCTGCTGGATGCGGTGGGCGCCAAGCGCGGCCTGCGCCGCTACCGCCACCGCCTGCAGGCGCTGGGCGTGGACGTGCGCGCCATGCTGCCCGGCGGGCTGCGCTGGCGCCGCAGCGGGCGGATGGACCTGCGCAACCACCGCAAGATCGCGGTGATCGACAACCGGGTCGGCTACATCGGCTCGCAGAACCTGGCCCAGCCCGGCTTCGTGCCCGGCTACCCCAACCGCGAACTGGTGGCGCGGGTGCGCGGCCCTGCAGTCGCCCACCTGGAGGCGGTGTTCGCCAGCGACTGGTACATGGAAACCGGCCAGCGCCTGGAGGTGATGATGGTCGAGCCGGTCTGCGCCGATGACGTGCCCACCCAGCTGCTGCCCAGTGGCCCGGCCTATCCCTTCAGCAACGCGCGCGACGCGGTGAATGCGCTGATCCACCTGGCACGCCGCCGCATCGTGCTGGTCACGCCGTACTTCGTCCCCGACGAGGCCACGTTGAGTGCGCTGCGCATCGCCGCGCTGTCGGGGGTGCAGGTGCAGCTGATCCTGTCGGCAAGCAACAACCAGCACCTCACCGCCTGGGCGCAGGAGGCGTACTACGACGAACTGCTGCGCGCCGGCGTGCGCGTTGCGCTGTACGAACCGCACTTCCTGCATGCCAAGCACCTCACCGTGGACGAGGACATCGCGCTGGTCGGCTCGATCAACCTGGACATCCGCTCGTTCGCGCTCAACGCAGAGATCGGCATGCTCTGCTACGACCGGGGGCTGGTACGACAGTTGATCGAGATCGAAGACGACTACCTGCGGCAGTCGCGCCAGCTCGACCTGAAGGCGTGGCGGCTGCGGCCTGCGTGGCGACGCAGCCGCGAAGGCATCGCGCGGCTGGCCGATGCGCTGATGTAGCGCACGGGGCGTTGCTGGCGCATGTCCTACAATGCGGCCATGACCGACTCCGAACCCATGCTCCAGGCCGACCTGGCCATCATCGGCGGCGGTGCGGCCGGTGCGCTGGTCGCGCTCAACGCGCTGCGCAGCGCCACCGCGCCCGTGCAGGTGGTCCTGTTCGAGCCCGCGTCCACGCTGGCCCAGGGCATCGCCTACGCCACGCCGTGGCCGGAGCACCTGCTCAACGTGCCGGCCGGCAAGATGAGCGGCCTGCCCGAACAGCCGGGTGATTTCGTCGACTACCTGCTGCAGGCCGATGCACTGCCAGGCCTTCCGCGCGACGTACTGACCGATACGTTCGTTCCGCGCCGCCACTACGCCGCGTACCTGCAGCATCGGCTTGCAGAAGCGCAGGCGCAGAGCCCGGCGACGCTGCACGTGGTGCACGAACCGGTCATCGCGCTGCAGCCGGGCACGCCACGGAACGTGTTGCGACTGGCCGATGGCCAGCAATGGCAGTCACGCCAGGTGGTGCTGGCCTGCGGCAACAGCATGCGCCCGTTGCCCGCGCCCGGTGCCGAGGCCCTGCCGCCCGGCCGCGTGGTGGATGCGTGGGATTACGACGGCGTGCGCCTGCTGGCCGGCGATGGCGACGTGGCCATCATCGGCTCGGGCCTGAGCATGGCCGACAGCGTGGTGGCATTAGCCACGGCGGGTCATCGCGGCCGCATCCACGTGCTGTCGCGGCACGCACTGCTGCCGCTGCCACATGCGCACGGCGGCATCGCCAAGTTCGATCCCCAGGCGCTGCTGGCGATGCCATTGCGCGCCCGCATGCGCGCGCTGCGCGGCCATGTGCGCGACGCAGCGGCGAAGGGTATTCCTTGGCAGGGCGTGATGGACCGCATCCGCCCACTGGGCCAGGCGCTGTGGCAGGGACTTGATGCAGCTGACCAGCGCCGCTTCCTGCGCCACGTGGTGCGCTATTGGGACGTGCACCGCCACCGCATCGCCGAAACGGTGCATGCGCAGCTGGCGGAACTGGAGGAATCGGGCCAACTGCAGCGCCACCGCGCGCGGCTGGATGCACTGCTGGTGCTGGACAGCACCCTGCAGCTGCATGCACACGGCGCCGCGGGTGGCCTGCCGCCGTTGAATGTGGGCGCCGTAATCAACGCCACCGGCGTGGAAACCCGCGCGCTGGCCATGCGCAACCCGCTGTTGCAGCAGCTGCTGGCTGATGGCCATGCGCGCCCCGGCCCGCATGGGCTGGGGTTGGACAGTGACAGTGCGGGTTTCCTGCTGGACGGGCAGGGCAGGCCGCAGCCGGGCGTGCAGGTCGTCGGCAGCCTGCGTATCGGCACCTTGTGGGAAAGCCTGGCCATTCCGGAGCTTCGGACCCAGGCGCAACAGGCCGCGATGGCCGCGTTGATGCGTCACGACCAACGGTCGTGACCTACCGGGTGGCGGCTGAACCGGTTGGCTGACCTGCCCCTGCTTGGCGGCGGGCGGGGTAAAATGAGCGCATGGATGTCTCCCACCTGCTCGACGGGCTCAACCCCGCTCAGCGCGAAGCTGTGTCCGCCCCGCCCGGCCACCATCTGGTGCTTGCCGGTGCCGGTTCCGGCAAGACCCGCGTTCTGATCCACCGCATCGCCTGGCTCAACGAAGTCTGCGGCGTGCCCATGCACGGCATTTTCGCGGTGACCTTCACCAACAAGGCCGCCGGTGAAATGCGCCACCGCATCGACGTGCAGCTGCCGCAGGGCAGCCGTGGCGCGTGGATCGGCACGTTCCACGGCCTGGCCCATCGCCTGCTGCGCCTGCACTACCAGGAAGCCAAGCTGCCCGACAGCTTCCAGGTGCTGGATTCGGACGACCAGCTGCGGCTGGTCAAGCGCGTGGTGCAGCAGCTGGAAATCGACGACAGCAAGCATCCGCCCAAGCAGATCGCGTGGTGGATCAACGAGCAGAAGGACGAAGGCCGCCGCCCGCAGCACATCCAGCCCGAGCCGAACGATGCCTGGCTGGAAACCATGCGCCAGGCCTACGCGGCCTACCAGGAGCGCTGCGACCGCGCCGGCCTGGTCGACTTTGCCGAGCTGCTGCTGCGCGCGCACGAACTGCTGCGCGACAACCCGGCGCTGCTGGCCCACTACCGCTCACGTTTCCGCGAGATCCTGGTGGACGAGTTCCAGGACACCAACGCCATCCAGTACGCCTTCGTGCGCGTGCTGGCCGGCGACAGCGGCCACGTGTTCGTGGTCGGCGACGACGACCAGGCCATCTACGGCTGGCGCGGCGCCAAGGTCGAGAACGTGCAGCGCTTCCTGAAGGATTTCCCGGGCGCGCAGACCGTGCGCCTGGAGCAGAACTACCGCTCCAGCGCCAACATCCTGGGCGCGGCCAATGCGGTGATCGCGCACAACCCGGACCGGATCGGCAAGGAGCTGTGGACCGACAGCGGCGATGGCGACCCCATCGACCTGTACGCGGCCTACAACGAAATGGACGAGGCGCGTTACGTGGTCGAGCGCGCGCGCCAGTGGGTGCGCGACGGCGGCAGTTACGGCGACGCCGCCGTGCTCTACCGCAGCAACGCGCAGTCGCGGGCCTTTGAAGAAGCGCTGCTCTCCGAGCAGGTGCCGTACCGTGTGTACGGCGGCATGCGCTTCTTCGAGCGTGCCGAAATCAAGGATGCGCTGGCGTATCTGCGGCTGATGACCAACCGCAACGACGACGCCGCCTTCGAGCGCGCGGTCAACACGCCCACGCGTGGCATCGGCGACCGCACCCTGGATGAAGTGCGCCGGTTGGCGCGCCACCAGGCGATCTCGCTGTGGGAAGCGACCATGCTCACCACCCAGGGCAACGAGCTGGCCGCCCGCGCGCGCAACGCGCTGGCTGGTTTCCTCAGCCTGGTGAACCAGCTGCACCATGAAGCCGGTGAGATGACGCTGGCCGAACGCATCGACCATGTGCTGATCCGTTCCGGCCTGCGCGAACACTGGTCGAAGGAAAGCCGCAACGCGCTGGATTCGGAATCGCGCGCGGACAACCTGGATGAACTGGTCTCGGTGGCCTCGCGCTTCACCCGGCGCGAGGACGACGTCGAGGAAGGCGCGGAAAACATGAGTGAGCTGGTCGCCTTCCTGTCCTACGCCTCGCTGGAAGCCGGCGAAGGCCAGGCGCAGGCGGGCGAAGAGGGGGTGCAGCTGATGACCCTGCATTCGGCCAAGGGCCTGGAATTCCCGCTGGTGTTCCTGGCCGGCATGGAAGACGGCCTGTTCCCCAGCGCGCGTTCGCTGGAAGAAAGCGGCCGGTTGGAAGAGGAGCGCCGCTTGGCGTACGTGGGCATCACCCGCGCGCGCCAGAAGCTGGTGCTCAGCTACGCCGAATCGCGCCGCATCCACGGCCAGGAAAACTACAACGTGCCCTCGCGCTTCCTGCGTGAGATCCCGCGTGAGCTGCTCAACGAAGTGCGCCCCAAGGTGCAGGTCTCGCGGGGTGCCTCGCTCGGCGCCAGCCGCCCGGCCGGCCATGCCGCGCTGGAAGCGCCGCCGCTCAAGCTGGGCGCCATGGTCACCCATGCCCGCTTCGGCGAAGGCATGGTCACCGACTACGAAGGCAGCGGCGCGCACGCGCGGGTCCAGGTCGAATTCGCCGAGGCCGGCAGCAAGTGGCTGGTGATGGCCTACGCCAACCTCACCGTGATCTGAGCGGGCGTGTCACGGATGACCCGCCATGTGCTCTTCCTCTGCAGCCAGAATCGCCTGCGCAGCCCCACGGCCGAGCAGGTGTTCGCCGACTGGCCGGGCGTGGAAACCGCCTCGGCCGGCGTGCTCGCCGATGCGGATGTGCCGGTCAGCCCCGAGCTGCTGCAGTGGGCGGATGTCATCTTCGTGATGGAGCCGGCGCACCGCACGCGGCTGGCCAGCCGGCACCGGCAGTGGTTGAACGGGAAGCGGGTGATCTGCCTCGATATTCCCGATGACTACGACTTCATGCAGTCGGAGCTGGTGGAGCTGCTGAAAAAGAAGGTAGTTCCGCACCTGTAGGGCCACGCAGGGCGTGGCGCTACAATTTCCCACCAGATTCCAGGTATCCCCATGTCCACCACCCCCGTCGCCATCAACGTCAAACTCAATGCCCGGCTCCAGCCCGAGCACCGCCTGCAGCTGTTCGAAGACCCGCTCGAGGCGATGCTTGAAGCAGCCGGCATCGGCGAAATCATGGGGGGTGGCACCGCGATGACCGAAGAGGGCGAGGTGGAATACGGCGACCTGGAAATCCAGCTGCATGACGCGGCCGCATTGCCGACCGTCATCGAACTGCTCGAACAGCTCGGCGCCCCCAAGGGTTCGCTGATCCAGCGCGACGGCGAGCCCGACCTTTCGTTCGGCATCACCGAAGGCCTGGGCCTGTACCTCAACGGCACCGACCTGCCCGACGAGGTCTACGAGCAGTGCGATTCGAACTATGTGTTCGACCAGATTGTGGAACGCATCGACGGCCACGGCGAAGTCTGCAGCTGGTGGCAGGGCCCGAGCGAAACCGCGCTGTACCTGTACGGCGCCTCGTTCGAGACCCTGCGCGAGCGCATCGCCGAGCTGGTGGCCACCTACCCGCTGTGCCAGGGCGCGCGTGTGGTTCAGATCGCCTGAGGCGAACCTCCGCTCACGGTTTCCCAATCCAGCCCGAATTTCGCCAGATATTTGCGCAGTCGGTCGGCATCATTGGTGCTGGCCCGCTGCGTGCGTGACACCGCGAACAGCTCGCGCCCGGCGGCCGACAATGATCTGGCCCGGGCGCAGACCCGTACTACGTCTTCGAGCTGGACCCGGTCGAAGCGGTCCAGTTCGTTGACCGCTTCGCCCAGCAGCGCATGCAGCGGCGAGAGCCCGGTGCCGGCGGTCCACTGCGCGCGCAGCCGTGCGATTTCCTCGTCCACGCCTTCGGTCTGGATGCGGCCGGCGCTGGCCAGCGTGGCCAGCCGCATCAGCGATGCGCCGAGGTCACGGAAGTTGCCACGCCATTCGGCCTCCGGGCTGGTGGCGAACGCCAGGTAGCGCGTGCGCGCTTCGACATTGAAGCGCACGCGCTCGTGCTGTTCACGCGACCAGCGCTCCAGCTCGAACTCCAGATTGGGTTCGATGTCCTCGCGCCGCTGGGCAAGGCCCGGCAGCCGGTACGTCCACAGGTTCAGGCGCGCCAGCAGGTCCTCGCGGAAGCGGCCTGCGAGTACTGCCTGCTGCAGGTCGCGGTTGGTACCGGCAATCAGCTGGAAGTCGCTCTCCACTTCGCGGTCGCTGCCGACCGGCAGGAACCGCTTCTCTTCCAGCGCACGCAGCAGCATCGCCTGTTCGTCCTGGCCGAGTTCGCCGATCTCATCCAGGAACAGCAGACCCTGGTGCGCTGAGCGCAGCAGGCCGGCGCGATCACTGGACGCGCCGGTATAGGCGCCCTTGGTGTGCCCGAACAGCGTGCTCATCGCGCCGTCGCCGCGCAGGGTGGCGCAGTTCACCTCGACGAACCGACCCGGCAGCTGGTGCTTGTGCTTCTTCAGCTCGAACACGCGCTTGGCCAGCTGGCTTTTGCCGGCGCCGGTGGGGCCCATCAGCAGCATCGGTGCACGTGAGCGCGAGGCCACCGTCTCGATCTGTTCGATCATCCGGTTGAACGCGCTGTTGCGGGTGGCGATACCGCCCTTCAGCAGGTCGCGGTCGTGCAGCTGCTGCTGGGCGAAACGCTGCGCGATGCGGTCATAGCGCGACAGGTCCAGGTCGATCAGCGCGTACGTTCCGGGGTCGCCCACTGCCTGTTTGCGCGGCGGCGAGGTCTGCAGCAGCCGCCCGGGAAAGTGCCGGCTTTCGGTCAGCAGGAACCAGCAGATCTGGCTGACGTGGGTGCCGGTGGTGATGTGGATGAAGTAGTCCTCCTCCTCCGGCGCGAACCGATATCCGGCCAGCAGGTCATGCAGGCAGGCATACACGCCCTCGAACTCCCACGGGTCGGCCATGTAGATGTCATGCCGGCGTACCTCGGTGGACGGGGCCACGCGCTGCAGGTCTTCGCAGACCTGTTCGGCCAGCTTGGCGAAGCGGCGCTCGTCCAGCAGCAGCTCGATCCGATCCGGCACGAAGTCCTCGTGCATCCCCAGGGCCACCGTGGGGCGCCATTTCTGCCAGCGCACCGGGCCGGTGCCGGCGTCGAGCTGGGTGCCAAGCATGCCAAAGACCACCTGCCGCTTTTTCATTGATACATCCATATACATTGCGCGCGATAACTATATCAATTTGCCGGCAAGCGGTCGTGCTCAAGAATCGCAAAAATCAAGAAAATCGACAAAAATCAAAAACTTGAGTGCGCTAGGTGAAAGTTGGCACGGCCATTGCTCTATTCCCTGCAAGACACGACGCGGGCCGTTCCCGCCCAGGACCCTCACCTCATGGCCAACTCCTCCCTGTTCTCCCGGATGCGCAGCGCCGTGCTGCCGCCGGCAGACGCGCTCAACGACGCCGGCGGCACTGCCTACCGCCGCGACCCGCGTGCGGCGCTGGCGTTGTACGCGGGCACCGGCTGCCTCAACAGCACCTTCTACAGCGATGCCCAGGCGCAGCTGCAGCAGGTGCTGGCGCTGAGTGCACAGGTCGAACCGCGTTTCGTGGCCCGCACCGCGGTGTACGCCCGCCAGGTCGCGCAAATGAAGGACATGCCGGTGCTGCTGCTGGCCATGCTCAGCCTGCGTGACCCGGAGGCCTTCGCGCTGGCGTTCCCGAAGGTGGTGGACAACGGCCGCCAGCTGCGCACGTTCGTGCAGATCATGCGCAGCGGCCAGGTGGGCCGTCGGTCGCTCGGCTCGCTGCCCAAGCGCCTGGTGCGCCAGTGGTTGCGGCAGGCATCGGCGGAGACCGTGGTGCGCGCCGCGATCGGCAACCAGCCGTCGCTGGCTGACATCATCCGCATGGTCCACCCGAAGCCGGCGAATGCCCAGCGTGAGGCGTTGTATGCCTGGGTGGCGGGGCGTCCGTACGAGCGGTCGCGGCTGCCGCCGCTTCTGCAGGCCTATGAGGCCTTCAAGCGCGCGCCGCTTGGCATGCCGCCGGACCTGCCGTTCCAGTACTACAGCACGCTGGAGCTGGATGTTGCCCAATGGTCGATGCTGGCCCGCAATGCCTCCTGGCAGTCGTTGCGCATGAACCTCAACACGTTCGCCCGGCACGGGGTGTTCCAGGACGAGGCGATGGTGCAGGAGGTGGCCGCACGCCTCCGCGACCCCGCACAGGTCCGCCGCGCCCGGGTGTTGCCTTACCAGCTGATGATGGCCTACCGCGCCGCAGGCGGGCTGCCGCTGCCGATCCTGGACGCGTTGCAGGACGCCATGGAGATCGCCACGGCATCTGTACCGGTGCTGCCGGGCCGGGTGGTGGTGGCGGTGGACGTGTCCGGCTCGATGCAGGTGCCGGTGACCGGCTACCGCAAGGGCGCCTCCACTGCGGTCACCTGCGTGGACGTGGCGGCATTGATCGCCGCATGCGTGTTGCGCGGACAGCCACGGGCACAGGTGTTGCCGTTCGATACCAAGGTGCGGCCGATCCGGCTGAACCCGCGCGACAGCGTGATGACCCTGGCCCGCCAGCTGGCCATCAATGGCGGTGGCACCTCGGTCAGTGCGCCGCTGCGTTACCTCAATGCCCAGCGCGCGCAGGTGGATCTGCTGGTGCTCGTGTCGGACAACGAAAGCTGGCGCGACACCCGCCGCGACGGGGCGACGGAAACCATGCGCGAGTGGGCCACGCTGAAGCAGCGTTGCCCGCAGGCGCAGCTGGTCTGTATCGACCTGCAGCCGGTGGCCAGCAGCCAGACCGTGCAGCGCGAGGACGTGCTGCACATCGGTGGATTCAGTGATGCGGTGTTCGACCTGCTGGGGCAGGTCGCCGCCGCCAAGGACGCAGGCCTTGGCTGGGTGCAGCGCATCCAGGACACGGCCTTGTAAGGCGACAGGACGTCGCCAGGGATTGCCCGGCTGGCAATGGGGCCAGCCGGGCAGGGCCCAGGAGCCATCGCTTCAATGCCGGCATTGCGAATGCCGGGGGAACTACAGCCTTTCACGCTCCAGGTCGCGGGTTCGAATCCCGCTCGTCGTGGCAACACGACGGTAGCTCAGGGGTAGAGCAGGACGTTCCCCCACTTTTGTCGCAGCGCCGGCACCCGCTTCACGCAGTGAATGCTGCTGGAACTACATGGATTGCCTTCGGGCCCGGGTTCGACCCCCGGCGTCGTCCACCGCAGGGTGGAAGGCGAAGGTTCCCGCCCTTCTTGTCACTGCACCTTATTCTTGATGCAAAGGACGAACGCATGAACCACACCACTCACAATCACGATGTCATCCAGGAGCCGGGCGCGGTGCCGATCCGCCTGTGGACGCGCGGCGTACCGCTGGAAGATGCAGCGCGCGAGCAGCTGCAGAACATCGCGCGCCTGCCCTTCATCCACCGCTGGATCGCGGTGATGCCCGACGTGCACCTTGGCAAGGGCGCGACGGTGGGTTCGGTGGTGCCGACCATCGGCGCGATCGTGCCGGCCGCCGTTGGCGTGGACATCGGTTGCGGCATGATCGCTACCCGTACCACCCTCACTGCCAGCGACCTGCCCGACAACCTGGCGGGGCTGCGTACTGCCATCGAGCGCGCGGTGCCGCACGGCCGCAGCGTGGGTCGTGGGCGCGACAAAGGCAGCTGGGATACGCCGCCGGAACTGGCGGTCGAGGGCTGGTCGCAGCTGGTGCAGGACTTCGCCCTGATCTGCGAGCGCCACCCGAAGCTGAAGAACACCAATAACCTCAAGCACCTGGGCACGCTCGGTACCGGCAACCACTTCGTCGAAGTCTGCCTGGACCAGGACCAGCGGGTGTGGTTCATGTTGCACTCTGGTTCGCGTGGGGTGGGCAATGCCATTGGTACCTACTTCATCGAACTTGCCAAGCAGGAGATGCGTCGCTGGATGATCAACCTGCCGGACCAGGACCTTGCGTACCTGCCGGAAGGAAGCCAGCACTACGGCGACTATGTGTTCGCGGTGGACTGGGCGCAGCGCTTCGCACGCATGAACCGCGAGATCATGATGCGCAACGTGGTGGCGGCGGCGCGTACGGTGATCACCAAGCCGTTTGAAGCGGCGGCCGAGGCGGTCAACTGCCACCACAACTATGTCAGTCGCGAGCACCACTACGGCAAGGACGTGTTCGTGACCCGCAAGGGCGCGGTGAGCGCACGCAAGGGGGAGCTGGGCATCATCCCGGGCAGCATGGGCGCCAAGAGCTTCATCGTGCGCGGCCTGGGCAACGAGGAAAGCTTCCACAGCTGCAGCCACGGAGCCGGTCGCGTGATGAGCCGCACCCAGGCGCGCAAGCTGATCAGCGTGGACGACCACGCCAAGGCCACGGCGCACGTGGAGTGCCGCAAGGATGCGGAGGTGGTGGATGAGTCGCCCGCAGCCTACAAGTCGATCGAGGCGGTGATGGAGGCGCAGCGTGACCTGGTGGAGATCGTGCATACCCTGCGCCAGGTGGTCTGCGTAAAGGGTTGAGGTACCGCAAGGAAAAGGAAACGGACGTGGACATGATCGAACTGGACGGAACCGAAGGCGGAGGCCAGCTGCTGAGGTCGGCACTTACGCTGGCCCTGTGCACCGGCACCGGCTTCAGCATGCAGAACATCCGTGGGCGCCGTCGCCGCCCCGGATTGATGCGCCAGCATCTCACCGCCGTGAACGCGGCGGCCGCAGTGGGCAATGCCGCGGTGCACGGCGCGGAACTGGGAGCGACCGCGCTGCGGTTCGAGCCGGGCACGGTGCAGGGTGGCGACTACCATTTCGCCACCGGCAGCGCAGGCTCGGCCACGCTGGTGCTGCAGACGGTGCTGCCCGCGCTCTGGCAGGCGGCGTCGCCATCGCGGCTGCGTCTGGAAGGTGGCACGCACAACCCACTGGCGCCCAGCGCGGACTTCATTTCCGCTGCCTACCTCCCCGCGCTGGCGAAGATGGGCGTGGCGGTGGATTTCGCCCTGGGCCAGCACGGGTTCCACCCTGCCGGTGGCGGCATGCTGGAGGTACAGGTGTCGCCGTGCACGACGCTGAAGCACATCGCCTTCGACGCGCGCGGCGCGCTGGCGTCGGTGGAGGCAAAAGTGTTGATGTCGGGACTGCCGGCCAGCATCGGCCAGCGCGAACTACAGGTACTGGCCGACCGCCTCGGCGTGGAAGCGCATCCGCGCCACGTCCATGTCGTGCGTCCGGCGCTGGGGCCCGGCAACGTGGCGCTGGTGCAGGTGCGCCACGACACCCACGTGGAAGTGTTCAGCGGGCACGGCGAACGTGGGCTGTCGGCCGAGCAGGTCGGTGCGCGACTGGCCGATGCGGTGGAGCGCTACCTGCAGGGCGAAGGCTGCGTAGGCGAACACCTGTCCGACCAGCTCCTGCTGCCGATGGCGCTGGCCGGTGCCGGCAGTTTCACCACCCATGTGATCAGCGAGCACCTGGCCAGCAATGCGCGGCTGATCGAAAAATTCCTGCCGGTGGAGTTCGACTGGACGCAGGCCGGGCAGGGCTGGCGGGTCCAAGTCAGCCGCTGAACCGGACCTCGGCGCGCGCCGGAAGCGGTCATTCCCGCCCCGGCGCGTCCGCTTCGTTCCCGGTGAAACGCGACTCATCCCGGATTTCACATGGTTCGTCGCGTGCTCCTTGTGGCCTCCCGGTCGTGCGCCCAGAGTCTGGCGCTGTCTGCTGGGAGCACACACATGAACAAGGGAATCCCGTACCTGATGGCTGCACTGGTCGCGCTGACGCTGTCGGCGGGCTGGGCGGCACCGGTGCTGGCCCTGTTCGAACATGCTGCCGCCTGCCTGGACAGCGGCGGCAGCCTGGACCTGCTGCGGATGCGCTGCACCCCGCCCAGTGCAGCGCGTGATCTGCTGCTGCAGGGGTGGGGCTTCTGGGTGACTGCGGCGGCGGTCGCGGCGGTAGCGCTGGTGCTGACCCGCACACGTCCGCCGTGCCGGCGTTCGCCCCTTCCGCAGTGAGCTTTGCAACCAGTCCGAGCGGCGGGCGGGCCGAACACTGATAGTGTCCGTGCCCACTCCAGCAGTGGCACGGGCCTTGATCACCAGCGCGATCCAGCGGACCTCTTCGCTTCCTTCCCTTGCCGGCATTCCAGAGCCGGCCCGCACGCCGCGCCGGTCGCTGCCGGCGTTGGTGGTGTCACATCTGCACAACGCACCGGCCCGGGTGCCGCAGATGCTCGATCTGGCCGACTGTCCAGCGCGGCCCTGGCGGGGAGCGGGCAGCCAGCCGGCCATGATCGTCACCCGGGGCGACGAGTGCTGGCGGGTGAAGGCAACGGCCGACGCCACCTGCAGCGCCATGGAAGTCACGCTGGGCAAACTGTTCCAGCTCACCGGGCTGGTCGCTCCCGACACCGGGCTGGTGGCGGCCGTCGAGGGCCTGCCGACCGGGTCCCGGCATGTCGGCTCACGCTTCGAGGCGGACTTCCAGGACCTGGGCGATTTCCTGGTGAGTGACGCGGCCGCAGCGCTGGTCGCGGCAGCGGACCCTTCAGCGCGCAGCATCTACGAGGCGCTACGGGCCGACCATGCGCAGGCCGTATCCGACAACGCCAAGCTGCTGAACGACGCCGGGATCGAGTGGTGGGCGCTGCGCGGCGAGGACGCCCAACAGCATGCCGCCAACGACCAGCGCCGGTTCAACGCGTTGGACGCGATGAACCGCCTGCTGCCGCGACCGCTGCGCTGCGAACAGCTGCGTCATTTCATCGCCTCGCGCTGGTTGTGCAACTGGGACCAGCTCAACTACCGGCTGGAGAACTTCGGCTACACCCTCCGGAACGGGGTGCGGGTGGGCATGTCGCTGGATTTCGGCTCCTGCGGGCCGCTCGGGTTCCGCGACCAACAGACGGGCGCGATGCTGCCCAAGGCGGCCAGCCAAGCGGTGGCCATCGCCCAACGGCCCCCGTCGCTGTTCCCTGTTCCTCTTTCATATGTCAGCAACGTCGGTCATTTCGACGCCATGTGTGGCGATTGTGGGCCATTGCAGGACGTTACTGCGTGGCCTACGGGTTCCAGTCCGAGAGCATCGCCAGCTTGTTCCGGCCACCGCTCGCCCTCGATCCTGCCGTGGCCGATACGCTTGCCGAAATGGGCTACCGGCTGGGGCTGCTGCCGCTGTCTGCGCTCACCGCCGTCATCGAGCGCCACTGGCCGGATGGTCCTGGCGGGGCGGAGCCGGCGTGGCCCACGGCAGCCGAGCTGGCCGCACACCTGCTCCGCCGCCGCGACGCCCTGCTTGCACGCTTCGATCCGGCGCAGATCGCCGACTGGGTGCAGGCCGATCCCGACCGCGCGGCGAGGGTCCGGCAGGAACTCACCAACGCCGCGCAGGCCATGCTCCGCGCCCCGGCTGACCGCCCGGATTGATCCGCCTCAAGGCACGCTCTCCACGCCGGGTGTGCAATGGTGTCCCCACTGCCTTAGCCAAGGAGCGTGCCATGTACAAGCGGATCCTGATTGCCACCGATGGCTCCGAGCTGTCCGAAAAGGGCCTGCTCAAGGGGCTGGAACTGGCCCGCGACCTCAACGCCGAAATCGATATCGTCACTGTCTCCGAGCCTTGGGCCGTCGGCATGTATGACGCCATGGGCTGGAGCGTGGGCTACATGAACAGCCCCGAGTACAAGGCCGACCGCGAAGAGACCGCAGAGAAAGTGCTGGCGCCGGCCAAGGCCGCCTGCGAAGCGCAAGGCCTGCGCGCCACCACCGTGCACGTGCTGGACCGCTATGCCGCCGACGGCATCATCGACACGGCCATGGAACGCAACAGCGACCTGATCGTGATGACCTCGCACGGCCGCCGCGGCGTGACCCGGGTCCTGCTCGGCAGCCAGACCGCCGAAGTGCTCGCACGCAGCACCGTGCCGGTGCTGGTCATCCGGTGATCTAAGGGCGCAGCTTCAACGCCATCGACTCGTCCAGGCTGCCGTCGGGCTGCACCACCACGTAGCGTTCCCCGGCCCGGTCAAACAGCACCGGGATCGGGTCGCGGAACAGCGGCCGGCGCACGAAGCGCAGCGACCAGCCGAAATGCTCCAGGGTGTCCACGGCTTGGCGCTGCTCGTCATTCAGCCCCGCACGCAGGGCGGCGGGGTCGATGGGTTTGCGTCGTTCAGGAGTCGTCATCGGGTACGGCAGGGCCAACTCACCAGCTGTAGAGCTTCCAGTACACCGGCGAGGTGCCATCCTTGTTCCGGTCCACGCCGCCGTGCTGGCTGCCTTCGTACATGTAGTACGGCGCGCCACGCGACGGGGTGACCTTGACCATGCGCAGCTGGCCACTGACCCGGTACTCCTCGATCACATCGCCGTTGTCCATCACGCGCTTGGCGATATCGGCGCCCCGCACATCGACCGGGGGCACGCCAGCGCCGCCGCCGGTGGTGGCACAACCCGCCAGCACAAGCAGTCCAGCCAGCAGCAGAGTTTTCATGGGCCACGGTTCCTGGGTCGGGGGAGTCTGGATTATGCCCGATGCCCCGTGATGCCGGTGCCGGGAATGGCCCCAGCGGGGCGCGTAGAATCGTCGCATGAGCCGATTAGTCCTGATTGACGGGTCCAGTTACCTGTATCGCGCGTTCCACGCGCTTCCGCCGCTGACCAACGCTGCCGGTGAACCCACCGGCGCGCTGTTCGGTGTGGTCAACATGCTGCGCGCCACCCTGAAGGAGCGCCCCGAGTACGTGGCCTTCGTGGTCGACGCGCCGGGCAAGACCTTCCGTGACGACCTGTACGCCGACTACAAGGCCAATCGGCCGCCGATGCCCGACGACCTGCGCCCGCAGATCGAGCCGATGTGCCAGATCGTCGAGGCGCTGGGCCTGACCATCCTGCGCATTCCGGGCGTGGAAGCCGACGATGTGATCGGCACGCTGGCGCTGCAGGGCCACCGCGACGGGATGACCGTCACCATCTCCACCGGCGACAAGGACTTCGCCCAGCTGGTCCGCCCGGGCATTGAGCTGGTCAACACCATGACCGGCAGCCGCATGGATTCGGACGCTACCGTGATGGACAAGTTCGGCGTGCGCGCCGACCAGATCGTCGACCTGCTGGCGCTGATGGGCGACGCCGTGGACAACGTGCCCGGCGTGGAGAAGTGCGGCCCCAAGACGGCCGCCAAGTGGCTGGCCGAGTACCAGACCCTGGACGGGGTGATGGCCGCAGCGCCTGGCATGAAGGGCAAGATCGGCGAAAACCTGCGTGCCGCGCTGGAGCGCCTGCCGCTGAACCGCGAACTGGTCACCATCCGCACCGACGTGGCGCTGGACGCCACCCCGCAGACCCTGGCGCTGCGCGACCCGGACGTGCCCGCCCTGGGCGAGCTGTACCTGCGCTACGGCTTTACCCAGGCGCTGAAGGAGCTGGGTGGCCCGGTCCCGGCCCCTGCGGCGGCCAGCGACGCGCCGGTGAGCCTGCGCGGCACCGCCGCCGGCTACGCGCGCGGCGCGGCCAGCGAGCCGGCCCCGGCCCTGGATGCTGCCCTGTCGGCCCCGGGCGAATACGAAACCGTGCTCACCACCGAGCAGCTGCAGGCCTGGGTGGCCCGCGCCGAGGCGGCCGAGCTGATCGCCTTCGACACCGAGACCGACGCGCTCGATGCCATGCGCGCCAACCTGGTCGGCATCAGCCTGGCGGTCGAGCCGGGCCGTGCGGCCTATATTCCGGTCGGCCATGACTACCCCGGCGCTCCTGCCCAGCTGCCGCGCCAGCAGGTGCTGGACGCGCTGCGCCCGGTGCTGGAGAACCCCGACAAGAAGAAGCTTGGCCAGCACGGCAAGTACGACCTGCACGTGCTGCGCCGCCACGGCGTGGACGTGCAGGGCTACCACGACGACACCATGCTCGAGAGCTTCGTGCTCAATTCCACCGCCACCCGCCACGACATGGATTCGCTGGCGATGCGCTACCTCGGCTACACCACGATCAAGTTCGAGGACGTCGCCGGCAAGGGGGCCAAGCAGATTCCGTTCTCCCAGGTAGGGCTGGACGAAGCCAGCCGCTATGCGGCCGAAGATGCCGACATCACCCTGCGCCTGCACCGCGTGCTGCACCCGCAACTGCTGGAATCGGCCGCGCTGGACAACGTGTACCGCAGCATCGAGATGCCGCTGGTGCCGGTGCTGGCCCGGATCGAAGCCAACGGCGTGTACATCGACAGCGCCGAGCTGCGCCGGCAGAGCCAGGACCTGGGCGCGCGCATGCTGGCCGCCCAGCAGAAGGCCACCGAACTGGCCGGGCGCACCTTCAGCCTGGACTCGCCCAAGCAGCTGCAGGCAGTGCTGTTCGACGAGCTGAAGCTGCCCGCGCTGGTGAAGACCCCCAAAGGCCAGCCCAGCACCAACGAAGAGGCGCTGGAGGCGATCGCCGAACAGCACGAGCTGCCGCGGGTGATCCTGGAGTACCGCGGGCTGGCCAAGCTGCGCAGCACCTACACCGACAAGCTGCCGGAGATGGTCAACCCCGACACCGGCCGGGTCCACACCAGCTACCACCAGTCCGGCGCGGCCACCGGCCGGCTGTCTTCGTCGGACCCGAACCTGCAGAACATCCCGATCCGCACCGAGGACGGCCGCCGCATCCGCCGCGCCTTCGTGGCCCCGCCGGGGCACAAGCTGCTGGCCTGCGATTACTCGCAGATCGAGCTGCGGATCATGGCCCACCTGTCCGAGGACCCGGGCCTGGTGCGCGCCTTCGAACAGGGGGTGGATGTGCACCGTGCCACGGCGGCCGAGGTATTCAGCCGCGCACTGGACGAGGTCACCCCGAACGAGCGCCGCGCCGCCAAGGCCATCAACTTCGGCCTGATGTACGGCATGAGCGCGTTCGGGCTGGCCCGTAACCTGGGCATCGACCGGGGCCAGGCCCAGGATTACGTGGCGCTGTACTTCAGCCGCTACCCGGGCGTGCGCGACTTCATGGAGCGCATGCGCCAGCAGGCCCGCGACCAGGGGTATGTGGAAACCATCGAAGGCCGCCGGCTGTATCTGAACGATATTCACGCGCGCAACCAGGGCCTGCGCGCCGGCGCCGAGCGCGCGGCGATCAATGCGCCCATGCAGGGCACCGCCGCGGACATCATCAAACGGGCCATGGTGAAGGTGGACGACTGGCTGCAGGGCCAGGGCGGCCGCGCCCGGATGATTCTGCAGGTGCACGATGAACTGGTATTCGAAACCGAAAGCGAGTTTCTGGAAACCTTGCGCACGCAGGTGGTCGAGCTTATGTCGTCTTCAGCTCAATTACGCGTCCCGCTGGTGGTGGATGCGGGGGTCGGGGATAACTGGGATGAGGCGCATTGAGACGTGAATCACGTTGAATAAGCTGAATTGGTTCATTGCAGGCCGATAAACTGACTCTTCGATGAATGTTTTAGGTTTCACCGCAGTATTAATTGGCGCCCTTCACGAACTATCAATGTTCGAGGTGCTTTTATAGACCTCGACAGGCGCAATGCCTGTTGTGGATCTCTCCCATCCCCTGGAGCAGATCTCGGAACGGGGGCTCCTCCCCAAGCGCCCGTTCCCCGGCCCCGCTGACCTCCCCCTGGTCGGCGGGGCTTTTTATTTTCAGGAGCCCGGCCAACGGCCGGCGCTACCCGTATGCTTCAGGCACTCTCTCTTCTGCGGGGCTCGCATGAGCGACCTGTTCGACCTGGCCATGCCCTGGTGGGAATTCATCCTGCGCGCCGTGGTGGTGTATGTGGTCGTGCTCGGCATGGTCCGCCTGTCGGGCAAGCGCGCCCTGGGCCAGATCACCCCGTTCGACGTGCTGCTGATCGTGCTGCTGGGCAACGCGGTGCAGAACGCGCTGCTGGGCAAGGACACCTCGCTGGGCGGCGGGCTGCTGCTGGCGGCCACCCTGATCTCCCTGAACTACGGTGTGGGCTGGCTGAGCCAGCGCAGCCGCCGCGTAGAAGCGCTGGTGGAAGGCGAACCGGTGCTGATCGCCCGCGACGGCAAGCTGCTGGACTCGGTGCTGCGGCGCGAACTGGTGACCCGTGCCGACGTGGAGGCGGCGATGCGCCAGCAGGGCTGCGCACACATCAGCGAAGTCTCCATGGCGCTGCTGGAAATCAACGGCCACATCACCATCGTGACCCAGAAGCGGTAGCGCCGGCCGTTGGCCGGTCCAGACGGTCCAGGCGGTCCAGGCGGTCCATCCTCGCCCGTGTACCGTCGGCCGTCAAAGATCGAAACCTGGAAGCGCAGCCGTAAGCCTGCTGCTGGAATCGCCGGTATCAGCGGCCGCCTTCCGGTCGGCCCGCGCAATGGAGATGCCCTGCGATGCCCCTTGATGCCGTTACCACTACGCTCTCATCGAGCACCACGACCCGGCGGTGGGTCTCTGTCTATCTGGAACGCCCGGGTGCAGTTCTGCACGGGAACGATACGCCGCATACAGACGATACACCTCCGACGTATGACCAGGTCATCGGACCAGACGGGGGACTGCCCACTTACGCCCAGGCGGCGGGGCAGGACGCCTCAAGACGACTGCCGGACTCGCGCGCCATTCCACAGAACGTCGCCAACGAGCCGGGCGCATCGTCCTCGCCGTCGTACGCGTACGCGTATGCGTCCACCGCCCCCGAACACCCGCAGGTCCAGGCCCGCGAACTGAACAAGCTGCTGAAACGCATCGCGCGCAATGAAATCAAGCTGGTCAAAGCCCACGACATCATGCTCGAGGATGCTGTGGACCGCTTCGTTCGCCACCAGGTGCTGCGCAACTTCTGCGGTGGCGGATTGTTCGATGACAGCGCCAGCGAAGACAGATCCATGGCCGAACGCAATTACCTGCACTACGCGAAAAAGCTGCCGAAATTGCAGGCCGAGTACGCGGCCATGCTCCAACGCCCGTAGCGCCACGCCCTGCGTGGCTGCGCCCCTCGTAACCCGCCCGCGCTACGCGCCCGCCACCCAGTCGCGCGGCACCAGGTAATCGCCCAGACGCGCTTCGGCGCTGCCGGGCTCGGGCTGGAACCCGTACTCCCAGCGCACGCGCGGCGGCAGGCTCATCAGGATGCTTTCGCTGCGCCCGCCGCTCTGCAGCCCGAACAGCGTGCCGCGGTCGTACACCAGGTTGAACTCCACGTACCGGCCCCGCCGGTACAGCTGGAACTCGCGCTCGCGTTCGCCGTATGGGGTGTGCTTGCGGCGTTCCACGATCGGCAGGTAGGCCTGCAGGAAGCCATCGCCCACCGCGCGCAGGTAGGCGAAGTCGCGTTCGAAGTCGCCGTGCAGGTCGTCGAAGAACAACCCGCCCACGCCGCGCGTTTCATTGCGGTGGCGCAGGAAGAAATACTCGTCGCACCAGCGCTTGTGCGCCGCATAGCGCTCTTCGCCGAACGGGGCGCACAGGTCGTGGGCGGCCTGGTGCCACTGCTGCACGTCCTCGTCGAACGGGTAGAACGGGGTCAGGTCGAAGCCGCCGCCGAACCAGGACGCCACCTGCTGCCCATCACGCTCGGCGCTGAAGTAGCGCACGTTGGCGTGGGTGGTGGGCAGGTACGGATTGAGCGGGTGGAACACCAGCGACACGCCGGTGGCGCGCCATGAGGCGCCGGCCAGCTCCGGCCGGTTTGCCGAGGCCGACGGCGGCAGACGCGTGCCGGAGACGTCGGAGAAGCCGATACCGGCCTGCTCGAACACCGCGCCATCGCGCAGGATGCGGGTACGGCCACCGCCGCCCTCGGCGCGCTGCCAGAGGTCTTCGGTGAAGCGGGCCTGGCCGTCGGCGGTCTCGACCGCGCCGCAGATGCGGTCCTGCAGGTCGGTCAGGTAGCTGCGTACGCGCTCGAATTCGTTCATGCGGGTACTTTACCGCAGGGCAGCGAGGCAGGGCCTCGGTCTACGGGGCCTTTGCGGCGAACCATCGCCGTACGTCAGGGCGCAGGACGCGTGCCACCAGCCAGGCGTGCAGTGCGGCGAACGCCAGCGCGGTGAGCACGGTCAGGCCGGTGTAGATCACGCGCTGCATCTGCAGGTCGCGGCGCAGCTGGCCGGCATCGGCGTCTGCGTGCGGCGGCAGGTGCACGATCAGCTGGCGGAATACCTCGTCGATCACCCACGCACCGACGAAGTTCAGCAGCGCGGTGACGACCAGCAGCACGATGAAGGTCCACAGCGCCCAGCGGTTGCGCCGCAGCAGGCCCCAGCATGCCGCAGCCCCCACCAGGGAAAGGACCAGCATGCCCACGTTCACCGCCACCGCATGCCGGCCGAACCAGCGCAGCGACGACGGCATCCAGGACAGGTCGGCGCCGTCCAGCAGGTCCTTCAACCAGGCCGACTGGGCGAGCAGCGCGGCGAGCACCGCGCCACCGGCCCAGCACACGGCCGACACGATGCACACCACCAACACCGACTTGGCCAGCGGGGCGAGGAAGGTCGGGGTGCCATCCCCCTTCGGGCGCGGATGGGCAACGGGCAGCAGCGGGGGCGTAATCGAAGACATCCGGTGTCCTGGCAGTGTGCGGTGGGGTCAGCCCGGCGCGATCACGCGCGCGGCCGCCGGCAGGATATGGTCTTCGCTCAACGGTGCCAAGCGGCGCCCGTGTGGTGGCTGCAACGGCACCCAGGCCAGTTCGGCGATCTCCGCCCGTGCCTGTGGGGTGCCCAGCACCTGTACCCACCAGGCCTCGGCGTGCACCCGGCAGCCGGTTTCATGCACCGCCCAGTCGCTGTAGGCGCCCAGCGGCACCGCCGTGGCCGGGTCGAGCTGCACGCCCAGTTCCTCGTCCAGCTCGCGCGCCAGCGCGGCCAGCGGGGCCTCGCCCGGCTCGGGCTTGCCGCCCGGCTGGATGAACACCGCCGAGCCGTGCTTGCGCACCACCAGCACGCGCCGGGCGGCATCGGTGATGACCGCGGCGACGATCCGTATCGTCGCCGCGTCGTGGCTCACTTCAGGTTCTCTTCGAACAGCTTGAGGATGCGCTTGTACTGGTCCAGCCAGGAATCGGCACGCACGTAGCCGTGGCGTTCCAGCGGGTAGGGCGCGATGCTCCAGTTGTCCTTGTGCAGCTCGATCAGCTTCTGGGTGAGGTTGACCGAGTCCTGGAAGAACACGTTGTCGTCCATCATCCCGTGCGCGATCAGCAGGTGGTCCTGCAGGCCCTCGGCATATTCGATCGGCGAGGAGACGCGGTAGGCCTCCGGGTCGATGTCCGGGGTGTTGAGGATGTTGGCGGTGTAGCCGTGGTTGTACTGGTGCCAATCCACCACCGGGCGCAGCGCGGCGCCGGCCTTGAAGGTGCCCGGCGAACGGAACAGCGCCATGAAGGTCATGAAGCCGCCGTAGGAGCCGCCGTAGATGCCGGCGTGGTCGCGGTCACCCTGCTGGGTGGCCACCAGCCAGTCCAGGCCGTCCTTGTAGTCTTCCAGCTCCGGGTGGCCCATGTTGCGGTAGATCGCCGTGCGCCAGTCACGGCCGTAGCCCTCGCTGCCGCGATAATCCATGTCCAGCACCACGTAGCCCTGCTGCACCAGCAGGTTGTGGAACATCTGCTCGCGGAAGTAGGCCGGGTAGCGCTGGTGCACGTTCTGCAGGTAACCGGCGCCGTGCACGAACATGGCGATCGGGTACTTCCTGCCCGGCTCCAGGTTCTCCGGGCCGTAGTACTTGGCCCAGACCACGCCCGCGCCGTGCTTCGAAGGCACCTGCACCAGCTTGGGCTGGATCCACTGGCGGGCCTTGAAGGCGGCAGTGCGGGTGTCGGTCAGCACCTTGGTCTGGCCTCCCGCGGTGGGCACCACCGCCAGCTGCGCCGGCAGGTAGGCGCCGGAGTAGCGCACCAGCAGCTGCTGGCCGTCCGGGGACAGCGAGAAGTCTTCCACGCCGTTGAGCGAGGTCAGCTCACGCACCTGGCGCGAAGCGGTATCCACCGCGCACACCTCGTAGTCGCCGGGGGCCTGCTGGTTGCACAGCACGTAGAAGCCACGGCCGTCGGCGCTGGGCACCGGCATCGAGGTTTCCCACTTGCCACCGGTCAGCGCCTGCGGCTTGGCCGTGCCCTGCTGGGTGTACAGGTGCGAGTAGCCGGACTCTTCGGACAGCAGCCACAGCGTGCGGTTGTCGTTGGACCAGCCGAAATCGTTGAAGCTCCAGTTGATCCACGCCGCGTCGGTGAGGCGGTGGCGGGTCTGCAGCCTGGCCTCGGCCGGGCTGACGCTGGCGATCCAGCGGTCCTTGTTGTCGTTGGCGCGCAGCAGGATCGCGGCCTGCTGGCCGTCATTGCTCCAGCGGATGCCCGGCGCGCCGGGGCCGCCCAGCACCTGCACCGGGCGGCTGCCCTTCAGCGCGTCCTTGCCGGCGGCCTTGCGCAGCGCAGCCAGCGGGTCGGTGCCGATGCCCGGCAGGCTGTCCAGCGACAGCGGCTTGACCGTGCCGGTGACGGCGTCGACCAGCCACAGCGCGTTCGGTTCCGGGTCGTTGCGGCCCACGCGGGTACGGGTGTCCTCGAACTCCTCGTAGCCCGATTCGGTCACGTACTTGGGCATCTTGCCGCCGCGGCCTTCGTCGAAGCTCTTCGGCTTGGTCACCACGATCAGGCTGCGGGTATCGGGCGACAGCGCGCTGTCGACGATTTCCACATCGGCGCCCAGGTACACCGGGCCCGGCGCGCGGGTGCTGTCGGCGCGGCGCCAGCTGGCTTCCTGCTCCTTCAGTGCGTCGCGCTGGGCGCGGTCGTTGCGCAGCGTGGCCAGGGTGCGCAGCTGCTGGTCGCGCAGCACGTCGGCCTTGGGCGCATCGTCCGGATTCTTTTCGGCCTTCAGGCTGGCCACCTGCTGCACGCCACCGCCGGCGGTCCAGTGGAACCAGTTCTGGCCGGTGCGCCAGATCACCCCGCCGTCGCGGGCGAAGTTGACCGCGCTGGCCTTCTCGGTGCTGCGGGTGAGCTGGGTCAGCGCGCCGCTGCGCAGGTCGCGCAGGAACACGTCGCCGTTGCGCACGAACACGCTGCGCTGGCGGGCGCTGTCGTACACCGGGGCGTCCACGTCCAGGCTGCCGCGCTGGTCATCGGCGACCTGGGTGGCGGTACCGCCGTTGACCGGCTGGCGGAAGGTATCGCGGACCGGGCTGCCGGTGCGCTTGAGCTGGTACTCGACCTGCTGGCTGTTCCACGACCACCAGGCGCTCTCGACCGGCGGACCGATCCAGTCCGGGTCGGCCATGGCCTGTTCGATGGTGATCGGCGTCGGTGCCGCGTGGGCCGCGCCGCCAAGGGCGGCAAGCAGCAGCAGGGACAAGGGCAGCGTTCTGGGCATTGCGGGCAGCACCGTAAAGGAAAACCCGCCAAGCGTAGCAGCGCCGGACCTTCGGCGAGGGGGCCACAGGTCATGGGCCATGCGCGCCATGATCGTTGGTCGTGCGTCGGCGCACCGCGCCGGGCTCCTGGCGCCGGCCCCACCATATCGACCAACGGTCGATACCTACCGTGCTGCGACAAAGTGAAGCAGCGCGTCACCGGGTCGCATGCCCTCTTCACGGAAATCGGCCCAGACTGGTGCGGATTCCAGAGAATGCTGCGGAGGCGTCGCGTGGACGCGTTGTTGTTGTCGCGGATCCAGTTCGGGTTCGTCATCAGTTTCCATGTGCTGTTCCCGGCCTTCACCATCGGCACGGCCAGCTGGCTGGCCTTCGTCGAGGGCCAGTGGCTGCGCACGAAGAAGCCCATCTGGCGCGAGCTGTACTTCTTCTGGCAGAAGATCTTCGCGGTGTCCTTCGGCATGGGCGTGGTCAGCGGCATCGTCATGGCCTTCCAGTTCGGCACCAACTGGCCGCGCCTGAGCCAGGTGGCCGGCAGCGTGATCGGGCCGCTGCTCACCTATGAAGTGCTCACCGCGTTCTTCCTGGAGGCCAGCTTCCTGGGCGTGATGATGTTCGGCTGGGGCAAGGTCTCGCCGCGCCTGCATTTCTTCTCCACCTGCATGGTGGCGCTGGGCACGCTGGTGTCCACCTTCTGGATCCTCTCGTCCAACAGCTGGCTGCAGACCCCGGCCGGCCACGCCATCATCGATGGCATCGTGGTGCCGCAGGACTGGTGGCAGGTGGTGTTCAACCCGTCCTTCCCGTACCGCTTGGCGCACATGGCGCTGGGCTCGTTCATCACCACCTGCTTCGTGATCGGCGGGGTGGGGGCGTGGTACCTGCGCAAGGGCAAGCACGTTGAAGCCGGGCGCACCATGCTGCTGGCGGCGGTGGCCTTCGCCGCGCTGACGGTGCCGGTGCAGATCTTCGTGGGCGACATGCATGGCCTCAACACGCTCAAGCACCAGCCGATGAAGATCGCGGCGGTGGAAGCGCACTGGCATGCCGAAGGCGAGGGCGAAGGCGTGCCGCTGGTGGTGTTCGCGGTGCCCAATGAGAAGGCCGAGCGCAACGACTTCGAGATCGCCATCCCGCGCCTGGGCAGCCTCATCCTGACCCATTCACTGGACGGGACCTTCGATCCGCTCACTTCCGTGCCGGCCAGCGAGCGGCCGCCGGTGGTGCCGGTGTTCTTCGCCTTCCGCATCATGGTCGGGCTGGGCACGCTGATGCTGCTGCTGGCCTGGGCTTCGGCCTTCCAGTGGTGGCGCGGCCGCCTGCTGGAATCGCGCTGGCTGGTGCGCGGCTGGAACTGGATGCTGCCCAGCGGCTTCATCGCGCTGGTGTCGGGCTGGTTCGTCACTGAAATGGGCCGCCAGCCGTGGGTGGTGTACGGCGTGCTGCGCACCGCCGATGCGGTGGGCCCGCAGAGCGCTTGGATGACCGCGCTGTCGCTGGGCGTGTACATCGTCGGCTACGCGTTCGTGTTCGGCTGGGGCATCTGGTACCTGGTCAAGATCATCCGTACCGGGCCCAAGCCGCACGACCAGCAGCCGCCGATCGAAGACGGCAGCCACACCCCGGCGCGGCCGCTGTCCGGTGCCGACGAACCGCTGGAGGAGCGCTGACATGGAGATGACGACCTGGCTGCCGGTGGCATGGTTCGCGGTGATCGGCTTTGGCGTGCTGATGTACGTGGTGCTGGATGGCTTCGTGCTGGGCATCGGCATCCTCGCGCCGATGGCCGAGGATGAAGAACAGCTCGACGTGATGATGAACACCGCCGCGCCGATCTGGGACGGCAACGAAACCTGGCTGGTGCTGGGCGGGGCGGGGCTGATGGCCGCCTTCCCCAAGGCCTATGCGGCGCTGCTGTCGGCGCTGTACCTGCCGGTGCTGCTGTTGGTGGTGGCGCTGGTGTTCCGCGGGGTGGCGTTTGAATTCCGCTTCAAGGCGCACCGTTCGCGGCGGCTGTGGAGCGTGGCCTTCGGGCTGGGCTCGGTGCTGGCCGCGTTTGCCCAGGGCGTGATCCTGGGTGCGCTGGTGCAGGGCCTGCAGGTGGTGGACGGGCAGTACGTGGGTGGGCCGTTCGGCTGGTTCAGCCCATTCTCGATGCTGACCGGCGCGGCGGTGGTGTTCGGCTATGCGTTGCTGGGCAGCACCTGGCTGATCCTGAAGACCGAAGGCCGCGAGCAGACCTTCGCGCGCACCCTGACCCGGCCGCTGGTGGTAGCGGTAATCGTGTTCATGGGGCTGGTCAGTGCGTGGCTGCCGTTCCTGGATTCACGCCTTATGGCGCGCTGGTTCAGCGACGGCAACTTCTGGTGGCTGTCGCCGGTGCCGCTGCTGACCCTGGGCGTGGCGGTGGCGCTGTGGCGCAGCGCCATGCACCCGCGCCGCGACCTGCCGCCGTTCCTGCTCACGCTGGCGCTGTTCGTGCTCGGCTTCATCGGGCTGGTGCTGGGCATGTGGCCCTACCTGCTGCCGCCCAGCATGACCCTGTGGCAGGCGGCGGCGCCGGCCTCGTCGATGGGCTTCAGCCTGGTCGGGCTGGTGGTGCTGCTGCCGGTGATCCTAGGCTACACGGCGTGGTCGTACCGCGTATTCCGCGGCAAGGTCCGCGCGGACGCCGGATACCATTGACCGGGTCCGGGTGACGACCAACGGTCGTCACCTACCGGCATGCGGTACATCCCGGAACGGACGATTCGGGGCACATCCCCGGCCCGGCCGAAACGCGGCACATCCCTGGCCAGGCGATTCGCGGTAGGTGACGACCGTTGGTCGTCACGCGCGTCACCCGTGCAGGCCTTCGATCTCGACCAGCAATTCGGCGCGGCACACCTCGGCGTGCAGCACCACGAAGGCAGGGCTGCCCGGCAGTCCGGCCATCCGCGCTGCAATCGCCGGCATGTCCTCGGCCCGGCGCACATACACCTTCAACACGGATTCCGCGCCCAGCGCAGCCGGCAACCCCGGCCTTTGCAGGCGCGCGGCATCCACCAGGCTCTGCAGGTTGGTCAGGGTCTCCTCCAGCTGCTCGGCCACCGACCCGGTGTGCTGCGAGACATGCCCGACGATGGCCGCCGTGCCTGACTGCAGCAGCGGCAGGCCGGTCGCCAGCGGCGGCAGCAGGGCCCGCGAGAAGCTGGGCGACTGCGGGCCGTACTGGCGCGGGTAGCGGAACGCGCTGACCTGGCGGGGGTTCTCCAGCGGCAGGCCGGCCTCGCGGGCCGCCAGCCAGTACACCTGCAGGCGGCGTACGCCATCGAAACGGCCAATGCAGGTGGCCGCCGGCAGCGCGGCCTCGTCCAGCTCGCGCAGCCCACGCACCCGGCCCACGCAGAAGCGCCGGTAGCGTTCCTGGTCGCCGTCGCCTTCGGTCACCGCGTCCAGGTAGTTCCAGGTGCGCAGCAGGTGCGGGAAACCGCAGTTGGCCAGAAAGCCACTCATCCGAGCGTAGGCGTCTGCCGCGGCCGACTCGATATCACCGGCGACCTCGTCAATTTCGATCGCGCCGAACAGCAACGTGTCGTTGGCCGACCAGCGCACGCCCCCGCGCACGCCGTGCTGCACCGGGCTGGCACCCTGCCAGATCTCGACCTGCGCCGGGCCCTGTTCGGCCAGCGGCACCTGCAGCCAGCGCGGGTCGTCGCAGGGCGCGGCAGCGGTTGAAAAGCCGAACACGGCCAACGTGCGCGGGTCGGCCAGGGCGGCATCGCGTTCAGCAGCGGGGGCATAAAACGCACGGAACAGCGCGGGGTCTGCCGAGGGGGAAAGGACCTGCGCGGCCGCTACGCTGTGGATCGTGCTACTCATTTCAGATTGTGAAAACTGCCAGTGCCGAGGGTGTCATGATAGCGTGCGCTCCTTTCGCGGCGTGCCGAACACGCCGGACGATGTCGAAGACAGGCGTGGGCCGGCTGGAATGGGGGAGCCGATCCGCGTTGCCGCCAAGGCTCGTGCTGTCCAGGTGCCCATAACCATGTTGGCGTGAATGATCGAGTTCTCTGTTGTGGATTGGTCGGCCTGGGCACCGGGACTGACCACGAAATCGGATTGGCAGGCGTGGGCCCACGCACCGACGTTGCCCGAAGGCGACGACACGCCCGCGTTGCCGGAAGTGCCGGCCATGCAACGCCGCCGCATCGAGCGCTTGGGCCGCATGGCCATCCAGGCCGCGTGCTGGTGCGAACAGCCCGACGATGCCGGCCAGGTGCCGCTGGTGTTCGCGTCCCGGCATGGCGACGTGGCCCGTTCGATGGAACTGCTCGATACCCTGCGCCAGGATTCCCCGATGTCGCCCACTGGCTTTGGCCTGTCGGTGCACAACGCGGTGGCCGCGCTGTATTCGATCGCGCGCGGCCAGCGCGGCAACTACCTGGCCCTGGCCGGCGGCCGGGGCACCGTGGAGGCCGCCTGCGTGGAGGCCTTCGGGCTGCTCGCCGATGGCGCCCCGGAAGTGCGCGTGATCGCCTACGAATCGCCGCTGCCGGCGGTGTACGCCGGGTTCGCCGATGAGCCTGACCCCTTCTTTGCCTGGTGCTGGCGGCTGGCCCGCGCCGATGCGCCGGGCACCCGGCTGTCGCTGGGCTGGGGCCGGGGCGGGCTGGACAGCCCGCCCGGCGCGCTGCCGCACAGCCTGGACGCGCTGCGCTTCCTGCTGTCTGGCGAGCCGGCGCTGCAGTTCCAGGCCGATGGCCAGCAGTGGTCCTGGCAGCGCCATGGCTGAGCGCTGGCGCGCCCGCCTCGACCACGCCTGGCGCGTGGTCGGCACCGGCGTCAGTTTCGCCGCCTTCGGGATCGGCGGGCTGCTGCTGGGCGGGCTGCTGTTTCCGCTGCTGCTGCTGGTCCGTCACACGGCCCGGCGGCGCACCCTGGCGCGCCGGCTGGTCCAATTCAGTTTCGCCAGCCATGTCGCGCTGATGCGCTGGCTGGGGGTGATGACGTACGAGATCCGGGGCGCGGAACGCCTGCAGCGCAACGGTCTGCTGATCCTGGCCAACCATCCCACCCTGATCGACGTGGTGCTGCTGATCGCCCAGCTGCCCAACGCCGATTGCGTCGTGAAGCAGGCTGTCGCCTGCAACCCCTTCATGCGCGGCCCGGTCCGCGCGGCCGGCTACGTGGCCAATAGCGACGGGGCGGGGCTGATCGATGACTGCATCGCCGCCGTCAAGGCCGGGGGCAACCTGGTGATCTTCCCGGAGGGCACCCGCACTGTCCCGGGACAGCCGCTGCGGCTGCAGCGCGGCGCCGCCAACATTGCCGTGCGGGGCCGGCTGGACATTACCCCGGTCAGGATCACCTGCACCCCGCCTACCCTGACCAAGGGCCAGAAATGGTATCGTGTGCCATCACGGCGTTTTCACGTTCAGCTGGAAGTCGGGGAAGATCTCCCGATCGCCCCGTTCCTGACCGGGGCCGACGATACGCCCAGGGGGGATGCCTTGGCGGCCCGGCGCGTGACCGATCACCTTGCCCACTACTTTGACTTCGCTGGAGAACCAAGCCGTGCAGGCACTTGAGCACGAGATCAAGGAATTGATCATTTCATCGCTTTCATTGGAAGACATCACTCCGGACGACATCGACGCCGCCGCACCCCTGTTCGTGGAGGGGCTGGGCCTGGATTCGATCGACGCGCTTGAACTTGGTTTGGCCCTGCAGAAAAAGTACGGTGTCAGCCTGTCCGCCGACTCGGAAGAGACCCGTCGCCATTTTTCCAGCGTGCGTGCCCTTGGCGAGTTTGTCGCCGCACGCCAGCAGTCTTAACGGCGTCTCAGGATTTGCCATGACCAAGAACGAACTTTTCGATCGCATCGTCAAGATCCTCAAGGACAGCTTTGAGATCGAACCGGTGCGCATCACGCCCCAGGCCCGCCTGTATGACGACCTGGACATCGACAGCATCGATGCCGTGGACCTGATCGTGCAGCTCAAGCCGCTGCTCGGCCGCAACCTGCAGCCGGAAGCCTTCAAGGCGGTCCGCACCGTGCAGGACATCGTCGATGTGGTGCATGGGCTGCTGCCCGGGCAAGCGGCCGCCTGACGGCCGCCGCTGAAGATCGACCATGGTCCGGGTACGCGTCGCGGCGTTTGCAGTGCTGTCGCTGGCGTACCCGCTGGTGGTGTATCTCTCGCTGGGACGCTTCGAGCCGCGCTGGATGGCCCTGCTGCTGTTCGCCCTGGCCGCGCTGCGCGCACTGACCACCCGCCAGCCGGTGTGGTGGGCCGCCGCGATCGGCGCCGGCGTGCTGGCCCTGCTGGCCACCGCGTTCAACCAGGCGCTGCCGTTGAAGCTGTACCCGGCGCTGGTCAATGCGGTGATGCTGGTGATCTTTGCCACCAGCCTGCGTTTCCCGCCCAGCGCGGTGGAGCGGCTGGCGCGCTTGACCGAGCCGGAACTGCCGCCGTTCGCCGTGGTCTATACCCGCCGTGTCACCCAGGTGTGGTGCGGCTTTTTTGTTCTCAACGGGGGCCTGGCCCTGCTCACGGCGTTCTGGGCCTCCAACCAGGTCTGGGCGCTCTACAACGGATTGTTGGCGTACGTGATGATGGGTGTCCTGTTTGGTGGTGAATGGCTGGTGCGGCGGCGGGTGAAGGCGGCACACGCGCATGGCTGAGTGGATCGCGCTGGACCGGTTGGCGCAGCTGCCCCGGGCCGAACGCATCGTCGGCATCGATGCAGCGGGCAGTGCCGTGGCGCACCCGCAGTTCCGCACCCGGGTCATCGGCTGGCAGCAGGCCTTCGCCGCCGCGCCCGGCCGCGACTGGGCGCTCTATTTCGACGACACCCTGGACTTCGCCGCCGCGCTGTTCGGTGCCTGGCATGCCGGAAAGCGGGTGTTCCTGGGCGGCGACAACCTGCCGGCCACCCTGGACGGGCTGGCCCCGCGCGTGGCCGGCTTCGCCGGTGACGTGCCGACGCATTTCGCGCCGCTGCAGCCGCGCGACGCCGCCGACACTCAGGCCGAGCTGGCCGAGCTGGACGAAGACGCGCTGGAACTGGTGGTGTTCACCTCCGGCAGCACCGGCGCGCCCAGCGCGATCAGCAAGCGCATGCGCCAGCTGACCCGCGAGGTGGATGCGCTGCAGGCCGCGTTCGGTGCGCAGCTCGATGGCGCGCAGGTACACGGCACGGTCTCGCACCAGCACATCTACGGCCTGCTGTTCCGCGTGCTGTGGCCATTGGCGGCCGGCCGCGCGATCCAGCCGCGCCGCTTCTTCCATGAAGACCTGGTCAGCGCGCTGGCGCACCAGCCCTCGGTGCTGGTCGCCACCCCGGCCCATCTCAAGCGCCTGCCCGAACAGCTGGACTGGTCATCGCTGAGCGGCCAGCTGCGCGCGGTGTTTTCCTCTGGCGGCCCGCTGCCCAGCGAGGCCGCGCTGCAGGCCCGCGCGCTGCTTGGCGTGGCACCCACCGAAGTGTTCGGCAGCAGCGAAACCGGCGGCATCGCCTGGCGCCAATGGAGCGCCGAACAGCCGCAGTGGCACCCGCTGCCGGGCGTGTCCTGGCGGATCGAGGAAGGCTGCCTGGCCGTGTCCTCGCCGCACCTGGTCGACGACGCGTGGTGGCAGACCCAGGACCGCGTGGAGGCCGATGCCGGTCGCAGCTTCCGCCTGCTCGGACGCGCCGACCGCATCGTCAAGATCGAAGAACGCCGGGTCTCGCTCGACGCGCTGGAACAGCAGCTGCGCGCGCACCCACAGGTACAGGACGTGCGCGTGCTGGTGCTGCAGGGCGCGCGCGAACAGCTTGCCGCCGTGGTGGTGCCGCACAACGGTGGCGTGGCGCAGTGGACCGATGCACAGCGCCGCCAGCTGTCGCAGGCCTTGGGTGCGCACCTGGCCCACAGCCATGATGCGGTGACCCGCCCGCGGCGCTGGCGCTTCATCGACGAACTGCCGTACAACGCGCAGGGCAAGATCACCGCCGCCGCGCTGGAAGCGTTGTTCCGGCCGCTGCTGCCGGTGGCACAGTGGCAGCAGCGCGCCGCGGATGCCGCCGTGCTGGTGCTCCCGCTCGAACCGGACCTGGTCGCCTTCGATGGCCACTTTCCGCAGGCGAAGATCCTGCCCGGGGTGGTCCAGCTGGACTGGGCGATCCATTACGCGCGCGAAGCCTTCGCCATGCCGCCGCGTTTCGAGCGGATGGACGCCCTGAAGTTCCAGCACGTGGCGCGGCCGGGCGACCGACTGCAGCTGACGTTGGGCTGGGATGCGCTGAAATCGGTGCTGAGCTTCCGCTATGTCTCCGACCACGGCGTGCATGCCAGCGGGCGGGTGGTGTTCGGCGATGCTTGAGCCGCTGGTGGTGATTCCCGTCTACGACCACGAACACGCCATCGGCGCGGTGGTGCAGGGCGTGCGTGCCAGTGGCCTGCCGTGCCTGCTGGTGGATGATGGCTCGCACCCGGCCTGCGCGCAGGTGCTGCAGGCGTTGGCGCAGGCACACCCGGAGCAGGTCAGCCTGCTGCGCCTGGCGGTGAACCAGGGCAAGGGCGGCGCGATGCTGGCCGGCTTCGCTGAAGCGGCGCGGCGTGGGCATACCCACGTGCTGCAGATCGATGCCGACGGCCAGCACGACCCGGCCGACATTCCGCGCTTCGTGGCCCTGGCCACGCAGCACCCGCAGGCGGTGATCTGCGGCATTCCGGTCTACGACGACAGCGTACCCAAGGCACGCCTGTACGGGCGCTATGCCACCCATATCTGGGTCTGGATCAATACGCTCTCGCTGCAGATCCGCGATTCGATGTGCGGTTTCCGGCTGTATCCGCTGGCCCCGGTCACCCGCCTGGTGGGCGAGGAAACCATCGGCCGGCGCATGGATTTCGACAGCGAGATCCTGGTGCGGCTGTTCTGGCGTGGCGTGCAGGTGATCAGCCTGCCCACCCGGGTGACCTATCCCAGCGATGGCGTCTCGCACTTCGATGTGTGGCGCGACAACGTGCGCATCAGCCGCATGCACACCCGCCTTTTCTTCGGCATGCTCCGGCGCGCCCCGCGCCTGCTGTGGCGCCGCGTCGCAGGAACCGCGGCGGCATGAACGCACCGGCACCGGCCAACGCCCCGCACTGGGCCGACCTGGGCGAGACCACCTCGGCCGCCGGGGTGCTGTTCCTGTGCTGGGTGCACCGCTGGTTTGGACGCTGGCCGTTCCGCCTGTGCGTATACCCGGTGGTGCTGTGCCATTGGCTGAGCAACGGCGTGGCGCGCCGCGCCTCGCTGCAGTACCTGCAGCGGCTGCAGGCGCACACCGGGGTGCTCGGCGGTACGCCGGGGCGCTGGACCAGCCTGAAACACTTCGCGCTGTTCGCCGATACGCTGCTGGACAAGCTGCTGGGCCTGGGCGGGCGCTATCCGCCCGAGCGCATCCGGCTGCAGCGCGACCTGATGCTGGAAAAGATCGCACGCCGCGAAGGCGGGCTGATCCTCACCGCGCACATCGGCTGCCTGGAACTGTGCCAGGTGCTGGCCGAGCAGGTGCCCGGCTTCCACATCACCGTGCTGGTGCACACCGCGCATGCGCAGCGCTTCAACCGGCTCATGCAGCGGCTGGATCCGCTGGCCTCGGTCGAACTGATGCAGGTCACCGACATGGGCCCGGCCACCGCCGTGGAGCTGCAGCGCCGCGTGCAGGCCGGCGGATTCGTGGCCATCGTCGGCGACCGCGTGCCGCTGCGCGGCGGGCGCACCGTGCCGGCACCGTTCCTGGGCCATACCGCGCAGTTCCCGATCGGCGCCTATGTACTTGCCTCGGCGCTGGCCTGCCCCGTGTACACCATGGCCTGCCTGCATGAAGGCACGGGCTACCGCGTGCGCTTCGAGCACTTCAGCGACCGCATCACCCTGCCACGCGGCTCGCGCGATGCCGCGCTGACCGCGCAGGCCGAACATTTCGCCCGGTGGCTGGAACGCCAGGTCACCGAAGCCCCCTTGGACTGGTTCAACTTCTTCCCCTTCTGGGATCAGGCATCTCATGGCACGTAATGCAGGCTCCACCCCGACCCGGACGCTCCGCTTCGGCGATGCGCCGCTGACCATTGAAGACGTGGTCGCGCTCTCGCAGCGCCAGGCCGACGCCGTGGTCACCGACGACCCGGCATTCACCGCGCGCATCCAGCGCGGCGCCGATTTCCTCGATCGCCTGCTGCGCGAGGACGGGGTGATCTACGGCGTGACCACCGGCTACGGCGATTCGTGCACGGTCAACATTCCACCGGCACTGGTGGCCGAACTGCCGCACCATCTGTTCACCTACCACGGCTGTGGCCTGGGCCGCTTCCTGGACGAACAGGAGACCCGTGCGGTCATCGCCGCGCGCCTGGCCTCGCTGGTGCGTGGCATGTCGGGCGTGAGCCATCCGCTGCTGCAGGGTCTGGCCACGCTGCTGCGCCACGACGTGCTGCCGCTGATTCCGGCCGAAGGATCGGTCGGCGCCAGTGGTGACCTCACTCCGCTGTCCTACGTGGCCGCCGTGCTCTGCGGCGAACGCGAGGTGATGTACCAGGGTGTACGCCGCCCGGCCGCCGAGGTGCTGGCCGAGATCGGCATGGCCCCGCTGCGGCTGCGGCCCAAGGAAGGCCTGGCGATCATGAACGGCACCGCGGTGATGACCGCGCTGGCCTGCCTGGCCTACGACCGCGCCGATTACCTGACCAGGCTGGCGACCCGCTTGACCGCCTTCAATGTGCTGGCCAGCGACGGCAACGCGCACCATTTCGATGAAATGCTGTTCGCCGCCAAGCCACATCCGGGCCAGATGCAGATCGCCGCGCGCCTGCGCGACGACCTGCACAGCGACCGCCCGCCCCGCAACGAACAGCGCCTGCAGGACCGCTACTCGCTGCGCTGCGCCCCGCACGTGATCGGCGTGGTCCAGGATGCGCTGCCGTTCCTGCGCCAGTTCATCGAAACCGAACTCAACAGCGCCAACGACAACCCGCTGATCGACGCCGATGGCGAGCGCATCCTGCACGGCGGCCACTTCTACGGTGGCCACATCGCCTTCGCGATGGATGCGCTGAAGAACACCATCGCCAACCTGGCCGATCTGCTCGACCGCCAGTTGGCACTGGTGGTGGACGCGCGCTTCAACCACGGCCTGCCGGCCAACCTGTCGGCTTCCACCGGTGAGCGTGCGGCGATCAACCACGGCCTGAAGGCGCTGCAGATCAGCGTCTCGGCGTGGACCGCCGAAGCGCTCAAGCAGACCATGCCGGCCTCGGTGTTCTCGCGTTCCACCGAATGCCACAACCAGGACAAGGTCAGCATGGGCACCATCGCCGCGCGCGACTGCCTGCGCGTGATCGAGCTGACCGAACAGGTGGTGGCCGGCATGCTGATCGCCGCACGCCAGGGCGTGGCCCTGCGCGAGCGGGTGGGCATGAACGCCACCCTGCACGGCGACCTGGCCGCCATGTACCAGGACCTGTGCGAACGCATCGCGCTGGTGGAAGAAGACCGCGCCCTGGACGGCGAGCTGCGCAGCCTGCTCGACGATATCCGCAGCCAGCGCTGGAGCCTGTATGACCGTCCCTGACCTGAGCTTCGAGGTCGCGCTGTCGCCGACCTTCCACGACTGCGATCCGATGCACGTGGTGTGGCACGGCAACTACTTCAAGTACTTCGAAGTGGCGCGCTGCGCGCTGCTGCAGCGCCATGACTACGACTACCCGCAGATGCGCGATTCCGGCTACATCTGGCCGGTGGTCGACGCGCGGGTGAAGTACATCCGCCCGCTGCTGTACGGCCAGGCGCTGCGCGTGCGCGCCACCATCACCGAGTGGGAAAACCGCCTGAAGATCGCCTACGAGATCTTCGATGCCGACAGCGGCCAGGTGCTCACCCGTGCCCACACCATCCAGGTCGCGGTCGACGCGGCCACCAACGAAATGCTGTACCTGTGCCCGTCGGTGCTCTGGGAACGGCTGGGAGTACAGGTGCCATGATCCGTTTCCTGCGCACGCTGGGCGTGCTGGTGCTGCTGGCCGTGGCCAGCCCCGTGCTCGCCGCGCCGGCCGCCAGCGTGGACCTGGTCAAGCAGCGCGTGGCCAAGGTCAACGTGCTGCGCGGCGAATTCAGCCAGGACAAGCAGGTTTCCGGCTTCAAGAATCCGCTGCGCTCCCAGGGCCGCTTCGTGCTGGCCCAGGACCGTGGCGTGATCTGGACCACGCTCAAGCCGTTCCCCTCCGAAGTGGTGGTCACTCGCGACCGCATCCTCAGCCGCCAGCGCGATGGCAGCAGCCGGGTCGAACTGGACGGCCGCCAGCAGCCGGCGATGCGGTCGGTCAACGCGATCATGTTCGCGCTCATGAGCGGCGATGCGCAGGCGCTGTCCGCGCAGTTCACGGTGAAGGTCGACGCGCTGCCCGACAACGGCTGGCGCATGCACCTTACCCCGCGCTCGCCGATGCTGGCCAAAGTGTTCAGCGCGCTCGAACTGAGCGGCGACCGTTACGTGCGGGAAGTGCAGATCACCGAAGCGAACCAGGATGTCACCCGCATCCACTTCACCGCCCTGGGCGAAACCCCGGCGCAGCTCAGCGCCGACGAGGACCGCCGGTTTGAATGAGTCGTTGAATTCGGCCTGGCGCGAGAACGGCCGGCTGCAGCGCGCATGGCGCTGGCTGGCGGTGGCGTGGCTGCTGGTGCTGGTCGGGCTGGGCGTGCAGCAATGGCAGCTGTGGTCGAAGGAATCGCGGATCGACACCGACATCCTGGCGCTGCTGCCGCAGGATGCGCACGACCGCCTGCTGTCCGATGTAACCCGGCGCATCGCCGATGCGAATGCGCGGCAGATCGTGGTGCTGCTTGGCAGCGCCGACGGCGCGGCCACCAAGGCCGCCGAACAGGCTTTCCGCCAGCGCCTGCGCGACGATCCGCAGGGCAAGGCGTTGTTGCAGGAAAGCGGCTCCATCGAAGGCTGGTTCGACCAGGCGCGCGCGTTTTACGCGCCGTACCGCGACCGCCTGCTGACCGGGCAGCAGCGCCAGCGCCTGCAAGATGAGTCCGCCGAAAGCCTGTCCGAATCCGCGCTGGCCGCGTTGTACGGCCCGATGGGCGCGCCGCGCCTGACCGAATGGCGGCAGGACCCGCTGTCGCTGTGGCCGCAGTGGTGGCAGGAGCGGGCTGCCGCCTCCGGCCTGCGCATGGGCGACGACGGCCTGCTCGACGCCGACGGCAAGCACTGGTCGGTCATCCAGTACGAAACGCTGGGTTCCGCGTTCCAGCTCGATGGTGAGCGCCATATCGACCTGCTGCTCGATGCCGCCACCGCCGCTGCGGCGAAGCATGCCCCCGGCCTGGAAGTACTGCGCGCCGGCGTGCCGCTGCACGCCGAGGCCGCCGCGGTGCAGGCCAACTGGGAAATCAACACCATCGGCTGGGGTTCGCTGGCGGCGGTGCTGCTGCTGGTGTGGCTTGCATTCCGTTCGCTGCGCCCGATCCTGCTGGTGGCCGCCTCGCTGCTGATCGGCTGCGGCGTGGCGCTGGCGGTAACCGTGCTGGTGTTCGGCAAGGTGCACGTGCTGACCCTGGTGTTCGGCGCCTCGCTGGTCGGCGTCGCCGAGGATTACGGCATCCACTGGTTCGCCTCGCGCCAGGCCGAGCCGGCCGACCGCCGCTGGAAACTGCTGCGGCACCTGCTGCCCGGCCTGTGGCTGGCCCTGGTGACCAGCGCGCTGGCCTACCTCGCGCTGGGCCTGGCGCCGTTCCCCGGCCTGCGCCAGATGGCGCTGTTCTCCGTTGTGGGCCTGGCCGGTGCGTTCCTGACCGTGATCTTCTGGTTCCCATGGCTGGATGGCGGCGAAATCCGCAGTACCCGCTTCGCGCGCTGGCTGGGCGCCACGCTGGAGCGCTGGCCGCGCCTGCACGGGCGCCGCCCGATCGGCTTGTTCCTGGGTGCGGTGGTGCTGCTGTCGGGCCTTGGCATGCTGCGCCTGACCGCGGACGACAACCTGCGCAGTCTGCAGTCCTCGCCGATGTCGCTGATCAACCAGCAGATCCGCATCAGCCAGATGCTGGGCATGCCCAGCCCGGCACAGTTCTACCTGGTGCAGGGCGACAACGCCGAACAGGTGCTGGAACGCGAAGAAGCGCTGATCGAGCGCCTGCGCGTGCTCTCGGCGAACAAGCAGATCGGCGGCTACCGCGCGATCAGCGAGTGGCTGCCGTCGGTACAGCGCCAGCACGCCGATGCCGCGCTGACCGCGCGGGTCGAGCCGCAGGTACTGGCTGCCGTCGGCGAAACGGTCGGTGAAAGCCTGCAGCGCCCGGACTACGCGGCGCAGGACCTGCAGGCCGAGGCGTTCCTGGCGTCGCCCGCCGCCATGCCGTTCCGCCACCTGTGGCTGGGCGAAGTGGGCAAGGGCATGGCCTCGGTGGTGATGGTTGATGACCTCTCCCGCGCCGATGCGCTGACGCTGCTCGAAGCGCAGGCCAAGGGCATCGACGGCGTGCGCTGGGTCGACCGCACCGCCGATTTCTCCGCGCTGCTCAAGCACTACCGCAAGCTGATGAGCGCGCTGCTGCTGGTGGGCATCGTGCTGGTGTTCGCGGTGCTGTATTGGCGCTACCGCGCGCAGGCATGGCGCGTGTTCGCTCCCACGCTGGCGGCCGGCGCGCTCACCTTGGGCCTGCTCGGCCTGTTCGGACAGCCGCTGCAGCTGTTCAATGTATTGGCGTTGATGCTGCTGCTCGGCATGGGCATCGATTACGGCATCTTCCTGATCGAACACCGCGGCGATGCCAGCGCCTGGCTGGCGGTCTGCGTCGGCGCGGCCAGCACCTGGCTGTCGTTCGGCCTGTTGGGCCTGTCGGCCACGCCGGCGCTGCGCGCGTTCGGCCTCACCCTCCTGTTCGGCATCGGCCTGGTCTGGTTGATCTCGCCGCTGTTCCGCCCGCCACCGCACGACGCACCGCACTGAGCGCCCGCGCCGGACTCCCCCCTACTTCTTGATCAAGGATGCATCGATGACCGCAGCATTGGAAACAACTGAAATCCTGGTGATCGGAGCAGGTCCTGCCGGTTCCGTGGCCGCCGCCATGCTGCGCCAGCAGGGCCGCCAGGTGCTGATGCTGGAGCGCCAGCAGTTCCCGCGCTTCTCCATCGGTGAGAGCCTGCTGCCGCAGAGCATGGAATACATCGAAGCGGCCGGCCTGCTGCAGGACGTGGTCGAAGCCGGCTTCCAGTACAAGAACGGTGCGGCCTTCGTGCGCGGCGAGCGCACCACCGAGTTCGACTTCCGCGACAAGTTCTCGCCGGGCTGGGGCACCACCTACCAGGTGCAGCGCGCCAATTTCGACGACGTGCTGGCGCGCGGTGCCGAGCGCATGGGCACCACTCTTCGTTTCGGAGACGAAGTGCTGTCGGTCGAGCCGGGCAGCCCGGCGCGCGTGCAGGTGCGCCGCCCGGATGGCAGCGAGTACACCATCGAAGCCGGCTTCATCCTCGATGCCAGCGGCTTCGCGCGCCTGCTGCCGCGCCTGCTCAACCTGGAATCGCCGTCGAACTTCCCGGTGCGCGGTGCGATCTTCTGCCACGTGCGCGACCACATTCCGGCCGATGCCGGTTTCGACCGCAACAAGATCCTGATCACCACCCATCCCGAACACGTGGACGTGTGGTACTGGACCATTCCGTTCTCCAACGGCTGCTGTTCGCTGGGCGTGGTGGCCGAGCCGAGCTTCTTCGAGAAGTACGACGGCACCGACCTGGAGAAACTGCAGGCCATCGTCGGCGAAGACCCGAACCTGACCCGCCTGCTGAAGAACGCCGAATGGGCGGTGCTGCCGGTGCGCACCATCACCGGCTATTCGGCCAACGTCAGCTCGCTGTGGGGCGAGGGCTACGCGCTGCTGGGCAACGCCGGCGAGTTCCTGGACCCGGTGTTCTCCTCCGGCGTGACCATCGCCTTCAAGTCCGCGCAGCTGGCAAGCGACTGCCTGGCGCGCCGGCATGCGGGTGAGCAGGTGGACTGGGAGCGCGAATTCGCCCTTCCGCTGCGCGCCGGGGTGAAGACCTTCCGCCGTTTCGTCGAGGCCTGGTACGCCGGTGGCTTCCAGAAGATCATCTACCACCCCGACCCGCAGCCGGATGTGCGCCGCATGATCTCCTCGATCCTGGCCGGCTACGCGTGGGACACCACCAACCCGTACGTGGCCGATGACAGCGGCCGCCGCCTGCGGGTGCTGGAGGAACTGTGCACCGGCTGATCCTGACGTTGCTGTTGAGCGTGTTGCTGGCGGCCTGCGCCAGCACCCGCATGCCCGCTCCCCTGGTGCAGCTGCCGACCCTGCAGCTGGCACCCTCGGCGCTGGCCGAACCGCTGCAGCTGCAGCAGCGCCTGCAGTTCCGCTTCGGCAGCCACGAGCGCGAGCTGGATGCGCTGCTCGAGGCCGATGGCGAGCAGGTGCGGCTGGCGGTGCAGGCAATGGGCCAGACCGGCGTGCGCATGGTCTGGGACGGGCACACCCTGGAACAGACCCGCGCCCCGTGGCTGCCGCCGCAGGTGCGTGGCGAACGCGTGCTGGATGACCTTCAGTTCGCGCTGTGGCCGGCCGATGCCATCCGGGCGAAGCTTCCCGCTGGATGGAGCCTGGTCGAGGCCGACGGTGGCCGCCGCCTGGAGCAGGGTGGGAAGGCGTGGCTGGTACTGGAACCGCTCGACGGCGGCCGCCTGCGCCTGCGCAACCTGGCCGAAGGCTATGAACTGGTGATTGAATCGTTGGACATGGGACAGGCACGACAGTGAGCAGTAGCGCGGTATATCTGAACGAGCTGGGTGTGGTCTGCGCACTGGGCAGCGGGCGCGCGCAGGTGCGCGACGGGCTGTTCGCCGACCAGCCCGGCGGCCTGAGCGACAACGACACCCTGATCGCCGGCCGCACCCTGGCGCTGGGCGAAGTGAGCGGGCCGCTGCCGGACCTGTCGGCGTTGCCGGTGGCGCTGCGCGGACGCAACAACGCGCTGCTGGAAACCGCACTGCTGCAGATCCGCCCGGCGGTGGAGGCGGCGATCGCGCGCTTCGGCGCCGGGCGCGTCGCGGTGATCATCGGCACCAGCACCTCGGGCATCGGTGAATCCGAAGGCGCGCTGCGCCTGCAGGCCGACGAAGGCCGCTGGCCGGACGGTTTCGACTACGCGCAGCAGGAAATGGGCACCTCGGCGCGCTTCGTGCGCGAGCGGATCGGCAGCGACGGCCCGGCCTGGACCATTTCCACCGCCTGCTCGTCCAGCGCCAAGGCGCTGATGTCCGCCGCGCGCCTGCTGCGTTCGGGAGTGGTCGATGCCGTGGTGGCCGGTGGCGCCGATTCGCTGTGCCGCTTCACCGTGGCCGGCTTCTGCGCGCTCGAATCGGTGTCGGCCGCGCGCTGCAACCCGTTCTCGCGCCACCGCAACGGCATCAACATCGGCGAGGGCGCCGCGCTGTTCCTGATGACCCGCGAGCCGGGCCCGGTGCGCCTGTCCGGCTGGGGCGAATCCTCCGACGCGCACCACATGTCCGCGCCGGACCCGCAGGCGCGCGGCGCCATCGAGGCCATCCAGCAGGCGCTGGACCGCGCCGGCCTCGCTGCCGACCAGATTGATTACGTCAACCTGCACGGCACCGCCACCGGCCACAACGACGCCATGGAAAGCCTGGCCGTGGCCAGCGTGCTGGGCACGCAGGTGCCTGCCAGCTCGACCAAGCCGCTGACCGGGCACACCCTGGGCGCCTCGGGCGCGATCGAAGCGGCGCTGTGCTGGATGACCCTGGCCGACAACCCGGACCAGCGCCTGCCCACGCACTGGTGGGACGGGCAGGGCGACGAGGCGCTGCCGGCGCTGGCCCTGGTGGCGCCTGGCACGCGCGCGGCGCAGCCGCTGCAGCATGTGCTCAGCCATTCGTTCGCCTTCGGCGGCAGCAATGCCGTGCTGGCGCTGGCGCGGGGATGAGCATGCAGTTGCCGACCGATATCGAAAGCGTGCTGCCGCATCGCGAGAGCCTGCGGCTGATCGACCGGGTCATCGAATGGCAGGCGGAATCCATCGTGGTGGAGGTGGACGTGCCCACGCACGGCCTGTTCTCCACGCCTGGCGGGGTGCCCGCCTGGGTGGGCGTCGAGTACATGGCACAGGCGATTGCGGCCTGGGCCGGCTGCCGCGCGCGCGCCGAAGGGCGCGAGCCGTCGATCGGATTCCTGCTCGGCACCCGCCGCTATACCGCCCACCAGCCGGCCTTCACGCCGGGCAGCTGCCTGCGGGTGGAGGCACACTGCGAGCTGATGGGCGAAAATGGACTGGGCATGTTCGCCTGCCGGATCCTGGCAGGGGATGTTGAATTGGCGGTCGCCAACGTATCGGTGTTCGAACCACGCGATGCGATGGCTTATCTGGAGAGTGGAGAGGCATGACAGGGAATCTGACCGTGCTGGTGACCGGCGCCAGCCGGGGCATCGGCCGCGCCGTGGCGCTGCGGATCGCGCGCGATGGCTTCGACGTGGTGGTGCATTGCCGCAGCCGGATCGAGGAAGCGCAGGCGGTGGTCGCCGACATCCAGGCACTGGGCCGCCAGGCCCGGGTGCTGATGTTCGACGTGTCCGACCGCGAGGCCGCCCGCACCGCGCTGGAAGCCGATGTCGAGGCGCACGGCGCCTACTATGGCGTAGTCTGCAACGCCGGCATTGCCCGTGACGGTGCCTTCCCGGCCATGCCGGCAGAGGACTGGGATGCGGTGGTGCACACCAACCTGGACAGCTTCTACAACGTGCTGCACCCGCTGGTGATGCCGATGGTGCGGCGGCGCAAGCCCGGCCGCATCGTCACCCTGTCTTCGGTGTCGGGGTTGGTCGGCAACCGCGGCCAGACCAACTACAGCGCGGCCAAGGCCGGCATCATCGGCGCCACCAAGGCGCTGGCGCTGGAACTGGCCAGCCGCGCGATCACCGTCAACTGCGTGGCACCGGGCCTGATCGAGACCGAGATGGTCAACGAAGAAGTGCTTGAGCACGCCCTGAAACTCATTCCCGCCGGGCGCATGGGCCAGCCGGACGAAGTCGCGCACGCGGTCTCGTTCCTGCTGTCCGAATCGGCCGGCTACATCACCCGCCAGGTGATCTCGGTCAACGGAGGGATGGTCTGATGAGCCGACCCGATCGTCGCGTCGTGGTGACCGGTGCCGCCGCCATCAGCCCGCTGGGGCACGACTGGCCGAGCATCCGCGCGCGCCTGCATGCGCAGGAAAACGCGGTGCGCTACATCCCCGGCTGGGAAGTGTTCGACGGCCTCAACACGCGCCTGGCTGCACCGGCCGAAGACTACGAGCTGCCTTCGAACTACAACCGCAAGACCACCCGCAGCATGGGCAAGGTGGCGGTGATGTCGGTGCGCGCTACCGAACTGGCGCTGGAAGCGGCCGGCCTGCTCGGCCATCCGGTGCTGCGCAGCGGCCTGGCCGGCGTGGCCTACGGGTCGTCGTCGGGCAGCCACGAAGCCACCGCCGAATTCGGCCGCATGCTCCACGAACACACCACCGAAGGCATCAGCGCCACCACCTACCTGAAGATGATGAGCCACACCTCGCCGGTGAACATCGGCGTGTTCTTCGGCTTGTCCGGTCGCGTGTACACCACCTCCAGCGCCTGCACCTCCGGCAGCCAGGGCGTGGGCTCGGGTTACGAGGCGATCCGCAGCGGCAAGCAGACGGTGATGGTCACCGGCGGCGCCGAACAGCTCGACGCCACCGCCGCGGCGGTGTTCGACACCCTGTTCGCCACCAGCGTGCGCAACGATGCGCCGAAGACCACGCCCAGTCCCTTTGATGCCCACCGCGACGGCCTGGTGCTGGGCGAGGGCGCCGGCACCCTGATCCTGGAAGAGCTGGAACACGCGCAGGCGCGCGGCGCCACCATCCTGGCCGAAGTGGTCGGCTACGGCACCAACAGCGACGGCCAGCATGTCACCCAGCCCACCGCCGACACCATGGCCCAGGCCATGCGCCTGGCGCTGGAAGACGCCGGGCTGGAACCGCAGCAGATCGGCTACGTCAACGCACATGGCACCGCCACCGAGCACGGCGACATCGCCGAAACCCAGGCCACCGCCCAGGTGTTCGGCGCAGGCATGCCGATCAGCTCGCTGAAGAGCTATGTCGGCCACATGCTCGGCGCGTGCGGCGCGTTCGAGGCCTGGGTGACCATCGAAATGATGCGCGAAGGCTGGTTCGCCCCGACCCTGAACCTGCACGAGGTCGACCCGCGTTGCGGCGCGCTTGATTTCATCCGCGGCGAAGGCCGGCAGATGCAGCCCGAGTACGTGATGAGCAACAACTTCGCCTTCGGCGGCATCAACACCTCGTTGATCTTCCGCCGCTGGCAGGACTGACTTTCCCCCGAGCAACACCCCGCCTTACCAACAAGGAGATGTTTGAATGCGTCGTTTTGCCCTGATTGCCGCCACCGCCCTGCTCGCCGTTGCCAGCACCGCCAATGCCCGTGAAACCCGGGTCGAGCTGCCGCTGCATGACCTGATCAACTCCCCGGAGGCGAAGGCCGCCGGCATCGACGGCAGCGTCCGCTTCTTCCTGGCCGGCGAAAAGGTCAACGTCCAGCAGCGCCTCGGCGAAGACGTGACCAACAAGAAGACCAATGCCGCCAACAAGAGCGATGCCGTGGCCTGCAACTGGGTGGCCCTGTCAGCGCTGAAGGCGCTGCAGGACGGCGCCAAGTCGCGCGGCGCCAACGCCGTGGTCGACGTCGTCAGCTACTACAAGAAGAACGAGTTCAAGAGCACCACCAACTTCGAATGCTACGCAGGCGCCATCCTGGCCGGCGTCGCCCTGAAAGGCACCTATGCAAAAGTGAAGTGACGCTTCGCGGCACTCCACCGGTAGCAGCCGACTGTTAGTCGGCTGGCATCGCCACCGCCGTTCCCCAGGAACGGCGGTGGCCGCCCTACCTGAACACCGTCGCGACATTGATGAACCTGAATCTGCCGCGCGCCAGCAAACCGACACCTTGGCGCCTGCCCGGCTTTCGTAGTTGCCTGCTTTACTCCACAATCGGCGTATCTATTCCCAGGGCCAAGCCCCGCGGGCAATGCAAGCCTACGTCTACAAAAGCCAACGCAAGCAGGACACTTACGTCTACCTCGCCGCCCGCGACGCCTTCGATGCCATCCCCGATGCGCTGAAGGCCACGCTGGCGCCGTTCGCATTCGTGCTGGAAGTTGCCCTGACTCCGGACCGTCGCCTCGCCCTGGCTGACGCCGATCAAGTGCGCGCCAACCTCAAAGAGCGCGGCTTCCACCTGCAGATGCCACCGCCGCCGGTCGCGCCCGTGAAGGTGCCGCGCCGCGATGACTGATATTCCGCGCACCCGCGCTGCCGCCATCGCCTTCGCCACGGGCGGCCTGCTGTCGCTGGCCGCGGTGCTGGGCGGGGTGCCGGCTGCGCTGGGTGCCGCACTGGCGCAGCCGGCGTTCGCGCTGGGCGTATCCTGGTGGCGGCGCAGCCGCGCCGTGCCGGCGCTGCCCCAGCTGGGCCGCCAGGACCTGCCGGCGCTGCTCGCGCTGTGGTCGGTGGGCCCGGCCCTGCTGGCGTTGCTGGTGGCCTGGCCGCTGGCCGCGCTGCACGACAGCGGCAGCCTGGCCGCTGTGCTCGGCCTGAGCGTGGCGGTCAGTGCCGCGCTGCTCGGCGTCTGGCGCACCTGGCCGCTGTGGAATGAAATCGAACGCAGTGACGGCAGCCTGGCGCGCCACTGGCGCACCCTGGCCGGCCGCGATCTCAGCGCCTGGCGCGGGCTGGTCGTGGCCGCGCTGGTGGTGGCGGTCTGCGCGCTGGTGGTGGTTCCTGCGTGGCCGGGGCTGGTGCCCGATGGCCTGCGCTGGCCGTTCACGCTGGCGGTGCTGATCGGTTCGCCGCTGGCCCACCTGGCCCTGCAGCGCATCGCGCCGGCCGACCCGCTGGGCAGCCGCAGCGTGCTCGACCTGGGCAGCGACCCGTTCGCCGCCGCCGCCCAGCACGACGACCCGGGCCAACCGCTGGAGCCGCTGGCCCAGCACGAACGCCTGCCGGCGCTGTACGAAGCCGCGCGCAGCGGCCGGGTCGACCGCGCCCTGCAGCTGCTGGCCGCCGGGGCGGACCCGCAGGGCCTGCCCGACCCGACCTGGCGTGACCAGCGCAGCCTGGTGGTGCTGGCCGCCGTGCTGCCCGACCTGCGCCTGCTGCGCGAACTGATCGCCCGTGGCGTGGGCGTCAACACCCCGCACAAGGGCATGACCCCGCTGCTGGCCGCCACCCGCGACAGCTGGCACGGCCGCCCCGAAGCGGTCATGACCCTGCTGGCCAACGGCGCCGATTCGCGCGCGGTAGACAGCGACGGCAACACCCCGCTGCACCACGCCGCGCGCAGTTCCGATCCCGGCGTGGCGGCATTGCTGCGCGATGCCGCGGCCGAAGTGGATGCACTGAACAATGACGGCTGGTCGCCACTGGCAGTGGCCTGCCAGGTCGGCAACTGGCGGCTGGCGCGGTTCCTGCTGGAGCGCGGTGCGCGCACCGAACCGGCCGAGGGCACCCCCGTGCTGCTGGCCGCGGCCGGCACCGAAGAAGACGATCCGGCCGGCGTGCAGCTGCTGCTCAAGCACAAGGCGCGCGCCGACGCGCGCGACCGCCAGCGCCGCAGCGCGCTGCATGAAGCGGCATTGGCCGGCCACGTGGACATCATCGATGTGCTGCTGGCGGCGGGCGCCAACCTTGAATCGCGCGATGCGCTGTCTCGTACGCCGTGGCTGGAAGCCGCGCGCGGTGGCCGGGCCGGCGTGGTCGAACACCTGCTGCCGCACAAGCCCGACCTGCATGCGGTCGACGTGGAAGGCCGCAACGCGGTGCTGCTGGCCTGCATGGCCGACAACGTCTCGCCGTTGCTGGTCCGCCGCCTGTTGGACCTGGGCATTGCCGCCGACGTCTCCGATCCGCAGGGACGCCGCGCGGTGGATATCGCGGCCGCCGCCGGGCGCTGGGCGATCGTCTCGCTGCTGGACCGCAGCTACCCGCTGCCCACCGCAGTGAGCGATGGCCTGGCCAGCGCGGGCGAGGATGACAGCGGGCAGGGCAGCCCGGCACTGCCGGACCGCCCGCCGCTGGACCTGCTGCGCGAAGCGCTGGGATTCGGCAACGTGGATGGCATGGCCTCGCTGGCCCGCCTTTGCAGCCCGGACGAACTGGGCGGCCTGCTCCACGACGGCGAACTGGCGCTGGACCCGCACGCGGTGGAGTGGCTGCTGGCGCACGGTGCCGCGCCGGAGGTCCTGGATGCCTGCGGCGATACCCCGATGTTCGCGCTGCTGGCGCGTGGCATCGATGCGGTGCCCGCGCTGCAGGTGCTGCTGCGCCGAGGCGTATCGCCGACCGGTGCCGGTGGCCTGGCACGCCTGCTCAGCGCCTGCGCCCAGCACGACCAGGCCGCGCGCGGCCTGGAACAGCTTGCATTGGAATTGCTCGAACGCGGCGCCGATCCGTTTGCGGCCTCGCCGGCCGGCGATCCGCCGCTGTCGCTCGCCGTTCGCCTGGGCTGGCTGCGCCTGCAGCAGGCCCTGCTCACCCTCGGCGTGGACCGTGAAGCCCGCGACAGCCACGGCATGACCGCGCTGCACTTGGCCACCGCGCTGGCCCGCGAAGGCTCGTTGAAGCTGCTGGTGCAGCAGGGCGCCTCGCCTGAAGCCCGCGCTGCCGATGGCCAGACCCCGCTGGGCGTGGCGCTGTCGATCGGCCGCCGCGACCTGGCCGATTGGCTGGACTGGCGGGTCTGGCAGCTGCCGCGCCGCGCGCTGCGTGCCGCCGATCTCCCCGCCGCCGCGATGGCCGGCGATGCCGACGCCGTGCGCCGGTTGAACGACCTGGGCTTCGCCGTGGACGTGGTGGATGCGCAGGGCTGCACCGCGCTGTTGCGTGCCGCCGGTGGCGGCCACCTGGCCGTGGTCGACCTGCTGCTGGCGCGTGGCGCCAACCCGCAGCACGCTGCAGCCAGTGGTGCCACGCCGTTGTCGGCGGCGGTGAGCATGCGCCAGATCGACATCGTGTCGGCGCTGCTGGATGCCGGTGCGGAACTGGAATACAAGCTGCCCGGTGGCGTGACCGTGCTGATGCTGGCGTCGGCGCTGGGCCTGCCGGACATCGCCGCGCGCCTGCTGACCGCCGGTGCCAACGTGCATGCGGGCGACGCGCAGCAACTGGGTCCACTGCATTGCGCGGCCCTGTACGGCTTTGGTGCGCGGGATCGCTCGCGCCTGCTGGCGCTGCTGGACACCCTGTTGCTGGCCGGTGCCGAGCCGGACCAGGCCGCAGCCGGTTCGGTGACCCCGCTGCTGTTGCTGCTGGGCGCGCGCGCCGAGCCGGGTACCGCGTGCGATGAGCAGATCGTGCTGGCCGCCGTGGAGCGGCTGCTCGATGAAGACGTGTCATTGGATGCGCGCGATCCGCGTGGGTTCGGTCCGCTGCACCTGGCGGCGTTGCACGGCCTGCCGCTGCTGGTGCAGCGCCTGCTGCGCGCAGGCGCGGATCCGGACGTACGCGACGCGTTGAACCGCAGCCCGCGCGAGATCGCGGTGATGCGCGGTTTCATCGACGTGGCCGGCGAGTTCGAACCGCGCGTGCCGGGCGTTTCGTCGATGGCCCGGTTCCTGCGCGATAACGGGTAACGGCGGCGGGGATGAACCACTGACACGCGGCTTCGGACGGTTATCAACCGCGATCAGTGCGTCACAGACGTTGGGTGCGTGTCTGCGGATTTTCGGGCCGCGCTGCGCGCGGTCGCCGACTGACAGTCGGCGCTACGAATTGCTGGCGAACGATGGGGGAGCTGGATACGTTCGATCGGTTCCGTTCAATTGTCGCGTTGGTTGTCTGGCTTTTCATCGCGCTGCGCATCGGCTTCGAACAGGCGCATCAAATCTGCCCTCGCATCGCGCGAGGTCTGCATGACCGCGGCATCGTCGTCGTAGACCAGGTACTGGTCGCGCAGCAGCTTTTCATCGTGATCGCGGAAACGCTGCACATGGTCGCGTGCCGTTTCTGTCGGAAGGCCCAACGCGGTCAGCACCCGCTCGCTCATGTCCAGGCTGCTGCCGAACACCTCGCGGAACGGTTCGGCCGACATGTCCATCAGCCGCCATGCGTGCTGGCGGTTGCGTGCGCGGGCCAGCACCACCGCGTCCGGGTACAGGCGCCGGATCAGCCGCGTGGCGCGCATGTTCGCTTCCGGGTCGTCCAGCGTGATCACGTAGACCCGCACATGCTCGCCGCCGGCCGCGCGCAGCATCTCCGGCCGGGTCGGATCGCCGTAGTACAGCTTGTTGCCGAAGCGACGCAGATCCGACACCGTGTCCGGGTTCGCTTCCAGCGCAATGAACGGAATCTTCTGCGCGGTCAGCAGGCGCGCCACCACCTGGCCGAAGCGGCCCATGCCGGCGATCATCACGCTGGGTTCGGTGCCGCCCTTGTCGATGGTGTCGGCCGCGGGTCTGTCGCCGGCGACCTCGTGTTCGCCGCCCAGCAACCGCAGCAACCCGATCAACAGCAGCGGCGTGAGCGCCATCGACAGGCCTACGATCGCCACCAGCCGGTCGTGGTTGGCATTGCCCAGCAGGTTCGCGCGCTGCGCTTCGTTGAACACCACGAACGCGAATTCACCGCCCAGCCACAGCACGCTGCCGAGCAGCAGCGCGTGCCGCGTGCTCAGCCTGGCCAGCTTGCCGATGCCGAACAGCAGGCTGAACTTCACCACCAGCAGCACCGCCACCCCGATCGCGATCGCCCACGGCTCGGCCACCACCCGGTCCAGGTCGATGCCCATGCCCACGGCGATGAAGAACAGGCCCAGCAGCAATCCCTTGAACGGCTCGATCTGCGATTCCAGTTCATGCCGGAATTCCGAATCCGAGAGCAGCACGCCGGCCAGGAACGCGCCCAGGCTGGGGCTGAGGCCCACCGTCTGCATGAACCACGCCGTGCCCAGCACCACCAGCAGCGCCATCGCGGTGAACACCTCCGGGCTGCGCGTACGCGCCACGGTGTTGAACAGCCAGCGCAGCACCGGTCGCCCGCACAGGATCACCACCGCCAGCGCGCCCAGCGCCACCGCCACGTCGTTCCACTGCAGGGTTTCATTGCGCGCCCCGCCCAGCAGCGGAATCGCCGCCAGCAGCGGAATCGCGATCAGGTCCTGGAACAGCAGGATGGCAAAGCCCAGCCGGCCGTAATCCGTGTTGAGCCCCTTGTGTTCGGATAGCAGCTGCAGGCCCACGGCAGTGGACGACAGCGCCAGCGCGATGCCCACGATCAGCGCTCCCTTCCAGTGGAAGTGGTCCAGCATCAGCAGGCTGCCCAGCACCACCGCGCTCAGCGCCACCTGCGCGGTGCCGGCGCCGAACACCGAGCGCCGCATCACCTTCAGCCGCGTGGGCGACAGCTCCAGCCCGATCACGAACAGCAGCATCACCACGCCGATCTCGGCCGCGCCGAGGATCCGGTCGGCATCCTGCACGAAGCCCAGCCCGTCAGGTCCGAGCACCACGCCCGCCGCCAGGTAGCCCAGCACGGCACCCAGCCCGAGCTTCTTGAATACCGGCACCGCGATCACCGCGGCCAGCAGCAGCACCAGGGCCAGGACCAGCGCACCGCTATGCATGGGGAAACCTGCGCATCGCATCATCGGCCTGTCGCCGGCGGCCTATTATGCGGCCCCGCGCGTCAATGACCTTCAACCGGGCCCGAACGAGGGCCCGCAAGGGGTTGACCCGGTCTGCGTGCGGGTCCAGACTGCCGCCCGCTGACCGCGCCAGCACGGCGCGCCCAGCGAAACCCTTCCGGAGTCCACACCCATGTCCAGCGACAGTAGAAGTCGACCTTGCTCGACGCCAGCGATGGCCACCGCCTGACACGGGACGGTTCGCCAGCGTTGGCGTCGCGCGATCGCGATCCACAAGGCGAACCCCATGAACCAGAAAGACCTCCTGCGCCCGGTGGCGGATGCCGCCGCCCTGAGTGCACCCCTGCAGGACTTCAACACCGCCGACGCGGTGGAATACCTCAACACCCTGGCGCTGCCGCGCGCCGCCGACACCCTGGCCGCGTTGCCGTTGCCGCGCGCGGTGAAAATGCTCGAACAGCCCGAGCTCACCCGCAGCGGTGACCTCGTGGCCGCGCTGCCGGTGGCCAAGGCCGCCGCGCTGCTGGGCCTGATGGCCGACGACCGTGCCACCGACATCGTCCATGAGCTGGACGACGACGAACGCGCGCGCCTGATCCCATTGCTCAGCGCCGATTCGCGCCAGGCCATCCAGCAGCTGCTCAGCTACCCGGCGCACACCGCCGGCGCGCTGATGACCACCGAATTCGTCAGCGTGCCCGCCGACTGGACGGTGGGCCGCACCCTGCAGCACATCCGCGAAGTCGAGCGCACCCGCGAGACCGTGTACGCCATCTACGTGCTGGACCCGGTCACCCAGGCCCTGCAGCAGGTGGTCACCATGCGCCGGCTGATCACCGGCCTGCCGGACGAGCCGATCCTGGAGGTGGCCCAGGTCAATCCGCCGGTGACCGTCGATGCCATGCTCGACCAGGAAGAAGTGGCCCAGCTGATCCGTCGCCACGACCTGCTCGCCATTCCAGTGGTCGATGCGCGCCAGCAGGTGCTGGGCATCGTCACCGTGGATGACATCCTGGATGCGCTGATCGAAGAATCCACCGAAGACGCGCACAAGTTCGGCGGCATGGAAGCGCTGGAAAAGCCGTACATGCAGATCGGCTTCTTCGAGATGCTGCGCAAGCGCGCCGGCTGGCTCAGCGTGCTGTTCCTCGGCGAAATGCTCACCGCCAGCGCCATGCAGCATTACGAAGACGAGCTGGCCCGCGCCGTGGTGCTGACCCTGTTCATTCCGCTGATCATGAGCTCCGGCGGCAATTCCGGCTCGCAGGCCACCTCGCTGCTGATCCGCAGCCTGGCGCTGCGCGAACTGCGCCTGCGCGACTGGTGGAAGGTGGCGCTGCGCGAAGTGCCTACCGGCATCACCCTGGGTGCCATCCTCGGCGTGCTGGCGATCATCCGCATCGTGTCCTGGCAGCTGCTCGGCCTGCACGACTACGGCGAGCACTGGCAGCTGCTGGCGCTCACCATCGGTGCAGCGTTGGTCGGCATCGTCACGTTCGGCTCGCTGTCCGGCTCGATGCTGCCCTTCATCCTCAAGCGCCTGGGCTTCGACCCGGCCAGCGCCTCGGCACCGTTCGTGGCCACCTTGGTCGACGTCACCGGCCTGGTGATCTACTTCAGCATCGCTGCGATGATCCTGCGCGGCACGCTGCTGTAACCGCACCATGTCGCCACGCCGCGTGCGGCGTGGCGATGCGGCGGCAGCCGATCCTTGCGCCAGATCATCCCAACGCGACCGCCAGCCGTGTACCGTGTCACCACGTGTCCCGGTGACTGTTCGACCCCATGAGCACCTACCACCTGCAATCCGTATTCCGCCCGCAGTCGGTGGCCGTCGTCGGCGGCAGCCCGCGCGAGCGTTCCGCCGGCCGCGCGGTCATGCGCAACCTGCGCGCCACCGGCTTTCCCGGCAAGGTCGCCTGGATCAATCCGCGCTACGGCGAAATCGACGGCATCAGCACGGTCAAGCGGCTGAAGGACCTCGACTGGGTGCCCGAACTGGTCGTCATCACCGCCCCGGCCAGTATCGTGCCGCAGGTGGTGGCCACCGCCGCCGAACGCGGCGTGGCCGCGGCCATCATCCTCACCGCCAACCTCGGCCACGGCCCGGGTTCGCTCAGCGAGCAGGTTGAAGCGGCGGCACGGCCCAAGGGCCTGCGCATCCTCGGCCCGCATTGCCTGGGCGTGATCGCCCCGCATGCACGGCTCAACGCCAGCATCGCCGCGCACTTCCCGCAGGCGGGCGACCTCGCGCTGATCTCCGAATCCAGCGCCATTGCCGCAGCGCTGGTCGAATGGGGCGTGGCGCGCTCGGTCGGCTTTTCCGCCGTGGTCTCGCTGGGCGACGCGCTGGATGTCGACTTCGGCGACCTGCTCGACTATTTCGCCACCGATTACCGCACCCGCGCCATCCTGCTCTACGTCGAACACATCCGCGACGCGCGCAAGTTCATGTCCGCCGCGCGCGCCGCCGCGCGTGCCAAGCCGGTCGTGGTGGTCAAGTCCGGCCGTCATATCCGAATCGATCCCGATGGCGACACCCACGTGCAGGCGCTGGCCAGCTCCGACGCGGTGTACGGCGCCGCGTTCAACCGCGCCGGCCTGCTGCGGGTGAGCGCGCTGGATGAGCTGTTCACCGCCGCCGAAACGCTTGGCCGCCTCGGCACCTTCCCGGGCCGCCGGCTGGCGATCCTCAGCAACGGCGGCGGGGTAGGGCGGCTGGCCGTGGACCAGCTGCTGGCCCTGCGCGGCAGCCTGGCCGAGCTTTCGCCCGGCACCATCGCCGAGCTGGATGCCGTGTTGCCCGAAGGCTGGTCGCGCAGCAATCCGGTCGACATCGTGGTCGACGCAGACGGTGACCGCTACGCCGCCGCCATCGACGCGCTGATGTCCGACAGCGGCAACGATGCCGTGCTGGTGGTCAACGTGCCCACCGCGTTCACCTCATCGGCAGACGCCGCGCAGGCACTCACCCGCACCCTCGGCCTGCGCCCGCGCCACCATCGCGACAAGCCGGTGTTCGCGGTGTGGCTGGGCAACGACGACCGTGCCACCGCCACCCTCAACGCCGCACGCGTACCGACCTACCCGACCGAGGCCGAAGCCGTGCGCGGCTTCCAGCACCTGGTGCGCTACCGCGATGCGCAGGCGGCGCTGATGGAGACCCCGCCCAGCCTGCCGCAGGATTTCGTGGTGGATACCGCCGCCGCGCGCGCCATCGTCGAGGCCGCCCTCGCCGCCGGCCAGCAGTGGCTGGACCCCATCGCCACCCACCAGCTGCTCTCGGCCTATGGCATTCCCTCCGCGCCGGTGATGCAGGCGCGCGACCCGCACGAAGCCATGGACCTGGCCCAGCCGCTGTTGGAGCAGGGCGCCACCGTGGCGGTAAAAGTGTTCTCGGCCGACATCCCGCACAAATCCGATGTCGATGGCGTGCGCCTCAACCTGGGCACCCTGCAGTCCGTGCAGGCCGCCGCCAGCTCCATCCTCGCCCGCGCCCATGAGATGCGCCCCAACGCGCGCATCGACGGCGTGCTGGTGCAGCCCACCATCGTGCGGCCCAAGGCGCGCGAACTCATTGCCGGCATCGCCGACGACCCGACCTTCGGCCCGGTGGTGGTGTTCGGCCGTGGCGGCACCGCCGTCGAAGTGATCGACGACAAGGCGCTGGCGCTGCCGCCGCTGGACCTGCGCCTGGCCCATGAGCTGATCGGCCGCACCCGCGTGTCGCGCATCCTCAAGGCCTACCGCGATGTTCCGGCGGCAGACGAACGCGCCGTCGCGCTGATCCTGGTCAAGCTGGCGCAGCTGGCCGCCGACATTCCCGAAGTGCGCACGCTGGACATCAACCCGCTGCTGGCCGACCGCGACGGTGTCATCGCACTGGACGCGCGCGTGGCCATCGCGCCCTCGCGCAAGCTGCACAAGGGCCGTGGCCATCCGCGGTTCGCCGTGTTCCCGTACCCCAAGGAGTGGGAACGCACCATCACGCTTTCCGACGGTGCGCCCGCGTTCGTACGCCCGGTGCGGCCGGAAGACGACGCGCTGTTCCGCGCCTTCTTCGCCCGCGTCACCGACGACGACCTGCGCCTGCGTTTCTTCCAGTCCGTGAAGCATTTCAGCCACGAATTCATCGCGCGCCTGACCCAGCTCGACTACGCCCGTTCCATCGCGCTGGTGGCGATCGACCCGCGCAGTGGCGACATGCTCGGCGCGGTGCGCCTGCATGCGGATGCGGATTACGATCGCGGCGAGTACGGCATCCTGATCCGCTCCGACCTCAAGGGCCATGGCATCGGCTGGCGCCTGATGACCATCATGATCGAATACGCGCAGTGGCTGGGCCTGAACATCGTTGAGGGCCAGGTGCTGCGCGAGAACAGCACCATGCTGGCGATGTGCCAGAGCCTGGGCTTCAAGACGAAGCTCGATCCCGACAACTCCACGGTCATGGTGGTGACCCTGCCGGTGCAGGAAGCGCAGGTCGCGCTGCCGCCGGAGGGTGTCACGCACTGAACCCGCGGGCGGCACCGACGCCCCCTCGACGTCGCGATAGCCGACAATGACGTCATGACCGATCGCATTCCGCTGCTGCTGTTGCCCGGCCTGCTCAACGACGCCGAACTCTGGCGCGCGCAGGTGGCCGCCCTTTCCGACATCGCCGACTGCACGGTCGGCGACCAGACCCGCGGCGAGACGATGCAGGCCGTGGTCAACGACGTGCTGGCCCAGGCCCCGGAACGCTTCGCCCTGGCCGGCTTCTCGCTCGGTGGCTTCGTCGCCCAGCAGATCCTGCGCGTGGCCCCGGAGCGGGTACTGCGGCTGGCGTTGATCGACACCTCCATCCACGCCGACTCGCCCGAGCGCGCCGCCCAGCGCCAGTCGCAGCGTTCCAGCGTGCGCCTGCCCGGCACCTTCCATGGCTTCGGCGACAAGCTGATGCGCAGCTACATCGATGCCTCGCGGCTGGACGACTACGTGCTGGTACAGCGCGTGCGTGACATGACCGCACGCCTGGGTGCCGAAGTGTTCCTGCGCCAGAGCGCGCTCGATCGCGTTGACGGCCACGACGTACTGGCCGGCTACCGTGACCCGCTACTCATCATCTGCGGCGCCAACGACCGCATCACCCCGCTGCGGATCAGTGAGGAGATGCACGCGCTGGTGCCGGGCTCAACGCTGGTGGTGATCCCCGACTGCGGCCACCTGGCACCGATGGAACAGCCCGACGCTGTCAACGCCGCCATGCGGGAATGGCTTCAGCGCTGATCTAGCCAGGCAAGCGCATGCGCTGCAACGCCCGGCCCACATCCGCGTCGCGCAACCCTGTTGCCTCCAGTTCGGCGCGTGCATGGCCCAGTGCCTCCAGCACCTCGGTTTCAATCCGTTCCCCGTCCTGATCGTCCAGGCCGAATCGCGCCAGATCACTGCGGGCGTTTCGCAGGGTGGCCACACGTCCTTCAGTGCCAACGCCGATTGCCTGCAGGTCGCCGCCCATGGCCACGATGTCGAAACTGGGCGCGTGACGCCAGCGACCGTCGAACAGCAGTCCGTGGTTACGCAGATGGTCGTCGCTATTGCCGATCAGGACATTCAGCAGCATGCGGCGGTAAAGAATGGAGCCGGCATCGGGCACGCCAATCTGCCGACACAATGCAGCCAGGTTGCCGTAGGTGACCCGGCCCAGCGGCGCCCGCACGTCGTTCGGGCCCATCCTGGCCGAAGACAACAGCGCATGCAGGCTCAGATAGTGCAACCTGCCCTGCTCAGGACGGTCGAAGCGCGCTACCAGCAGCAGTGAACGGCCATTGATGTCCAGCACGCGATGGTCAGGGACATCCAGGCCAGCCCGCCGGGCCAAGCTCAGGCAGGCACACTCCACCCGTGGAATATCGATGTCGTCGTCTGGCTTCTGGAACTTGGCGATCCACTCCCGCCCTTCATCGCGCACCTTCGCCTTCTCTCTGACACTACTGCGTTCAATGACATTTGCCTTGGGCCGCGCGCCACCCAGAGTGCTGCCCGCATCGAGGATGTGTTGCATTGCCTCGGGCGGTATCGGCTCACCCAGGATGACGTGCCGTGCCGCCTGTTCGAGTTCGGCGAGGTCGGTGAGCGGCAGCAACGCACGTGGAGGAGCAGGGCGCGTCCGCGACTGCGAAAACAGCAGGCAGCCGGTTCCGCTGCCGTTGCTCAGTCGCAGCAGATCGAGCGGCGTATTCGGGGGGCCCCGTTCCAGCTCCAGCAGGCGGCGGCCCCAACTGTCCGGCCCTGCGTCGGCCAGCACGCCTGGAACGCCCTGATTGACCGCCGTCGTCTGCTCGCCATCGCGCAGCGGGAGGTTCAAGGGATCCAGCGCGAAGCCGTTCCCGCGGCGCCAGTTGCTGGCGTAGGTGAATTGCCCGACGCCGTTGCTCCAGCGTACCCGGCCGCACAGCTGGTGTTCGCCGTCGAGGCGACCGTCGACGATGCCGGGCGCGAAAACGTAGAGTTCAGAAGTCATCGTCGCGCGACACACGCGTAGGCAGGCGCTGGCGTTCCAATGCGCGTCCCAGCGGGTCGGCGTCCACGACATCCAGAATGCGATCCACCATCCCGGCGTCGAGCACTTGAAGCACTTCCAGCACGCTGGCGACTGCAAGGCCGGGGTGGCCGCTTTCCAGTTTGTGCAGGGTGGTGCGGCCGACGCCAGCACGCTCGGCAAGCTGCTCCTGGGTCAGTCGCTGCCGCTTGCGCATTGCCTGGACGGATCTGCCCAGCTGGAGCGTTGCAGCCAAGGCGGCGGGAGACTGGGAGTGGGTCTGCACGTACTCACCGGAGAAGTTCAGTATTCGACACCTTATCGCATCTTCTGTGTCGAATAGTGAACTTTTCAGCCCGCGTCGGTCACTTCGGGCGCAGAGCAGGGAGAATGTTCAGGATCCGATACGGTATGTAGGATTACGTATCGAATCCTGAACAAATCACCCTCAATCCCACGCCGGCGCAATGCCTTCCGGGTTCGCCAGCCGCTGTCCACGATCCAGCGTGGCAATCTGCGCCATGTCCTCGTCGCTCAACCGCAGGTCCGCCGCGAGCAGGTTGCTGGCCAGGTTCTCGCGCTTGGTCGAGGAGGGAATCACCGCAAAGCCCTGCTGCAGCGCCCAGGCCAGTGCGACCTGCGCCGGGGTGGCGTCGTGGCGTTCGGCAATGGCCTGGATCACCGGATCCTTCAGCACCTCGCCATAGGCCAGGCTCATGTAGGCCGTCACATGGATGCCCTGCTCACGCAGGAACGCAATCAGCGCCCGGTTCTGCAGGTACGGATGCACCTCGATCTGGTTGGTCGCGATCGCATCGGCACCGAGGATCGCGATCGCCTGGCGGGTAAGCTCGATGGTGAAATTGGAAATGCCGATCTGCCGGGTCAGGCCTTCGGCCTTGGCCTGCGCCAGCGCGCCGAGGTATTCGGCCATCGGCACCGCGTCGTTCGGCGACGGCCAATGAATCAGGGTCAGGTCGACATGGTCGGTACGCAGCTTGCGCAGGCTTTCGCGCAGGCTCTCCAGCAGCGCATCGTGCTGGAAGCTGGCGATCCAGATCTTGGTGGTCAGGAACAGGTCCTCACGCGCCACGCCAGACTCGGCGATGGCCTGCCCGACCTCGGCTTCGTTGCCGTAGATCTGCGCCGTATCGATGGCGCGGTAGCCCACGTCCAGTGCGTTGCGGACCGAATCGATGACGGTCTGGTCCTTCAGGCGGAACGTGCCAAGGCCGAATGCGGGAATGCTCATGGAAAACTCCTTCAGTGGGGGAGTGCAGGCTACGCCGTGCACCGTTAAACGAATCAAATGAGAAGGCTCAATGGGAGGCGACAACCACGCCCTCGGCGCGATCCTCGATCCCGTCGCGCCGGTCCAGCCGCCCGCTCAGCACGGTCAGCCCCAGCGCACCCAACACCACCAGCGCGCCCAGCCACGGCGTATGCATCAGGCCCATGTGATCCACCACCAGCCCGCCCAGTGAAGCACCCATTGCGATGCCCACGTTGAACGCGGCGATGTTCAGGCCAGAGGCCACATCAGCGGCCTGCGGCGCAAAGCGCTGCGCCTGCTTCACCACGTACACCTGCAGCCCCGGCACGTTGCCGAACGCCACCGCGCCCAGTGCCAGTACCGTCAGCAGCACCAGCCAGGTGTTGTGTGCGGTGAAGGTCAGGGCGAACAGCACCAGCGCCAGCAGCCCGAAGATCAGCTTCAGCGCCGGAATCGGCCCACGGCGGTCGGCCAGGCGGCCACCCCACAGGTTGCCGATCGCCACCGACACGCCATACACCAGCAGCACGCCGCTCACCGCGTTCGGCGAGAAACCGGTGACGTCCTGCAGGATCGACGCAAGATAGGTAAAGGACAGGAAGGTACCGCCATAGCCCAGCGCGGTGATCGCATACACCAGCAGCAGGCGCGGCTGCGCCAGTACCGAAAGCTGCTGGCCGAACGTCGCCGGCTCGCTGCGCTGCAGGTTGCGCGGCACGAACAGCAGGCTGCCGATCAGCGCGACCATGCCCAGCGCCGCCACGGCCAGGAAGGTGGCGCGCCAGCCCAGGTGCTGGCCGATGAACGTGCCCAGCGGCACCCCGGTGACCAGCGCCACGGTCAGGCCGGTGAACATGATCGCAATCGCACTGGCCGCCTTTTCCTTCGGCACCACCGAGGTGGCAATGATCGAGCCGATCGAGAAGAACACGCCGTGTGCCAGCCCGGTCAACACCCGCGCCACGATCAGCGAGCCATAACTGGGCGCCATCCAGGCGATCACGTTGCCCAGGGTAAACAGCACCATCAGGGCCACCAGCAGGGTCTTGCGTGGCACCCGGCCGGTCAGTGCGGTCAACACCGGCGCGCCGACCGCCACGCCCAGCGCGTACAGCGAGACCAGCAGGCCCGCGGAGGGCAGGGACACGCCGAGGTCGGCGGCAATGGTCGGGATCAGCCCGACGATGACGAATTCTGTGGTGCCGATGGCGTACGCACCCAGCGTAAGCGCCAACAGGGCCAAGGGGATGCCACGGGACATGAGCGTTACCGGTGGAAGAAGAAGGTGCGCAGTCTGCGCGCACGACTCTTGCTGAAAAACCGATCTTTACGCCAATGACTCTTGCTTCATGGTCAATAATGGGGCCATGAAGACCACCCTGGACGAAATGCAGGCGTTCATCGCCGTCATCGACAGCGGCTCGATCACCGCCGCCGCCGAGGAACTGGGCCAGACCACCTCCGGGGTCAGCCGGGCCTTGGGCCGCCTGGAGGAAAAGCTGGGCACAACCCTGCTGACCCGCACCACCCGGCGGCTTCAGCTCACCGAAGAGGGTGACGCGTTCCTGGCCCAGGCCCGCGCCATCGTGGCCTCGGTGGAAGCGGCCGAAGAGCACATGACGGCGCGGCGGCAGCGCCCGGCCGGCCGCCTGCGCGTGGATGCGGCCACCCCCTTCGTGCTGCACGTCATCGCGCCGATGGTCGCAGGGTACCGGGCGCTGTACCCGGACGTGCAGCTGGAGCTCAACAGCAGCGAGCGCTACATCGATCTGCTCGAACGCCGCACCGACGTCGCCATCCGCATTGGCCCGCTGGCCGATTCCACCCTGCACGCGCGCCCGCTCGCGCACAGCCGGCTGCGGGTGCTGGCCAGCCCGGCCTACCTGGCCGAGCACGGCACGCCGAAGACGGTTGAAGAACTGGACGGCCACGCGCTGCTCGGCTTCAACGAACCGGATTCGCTCAACCACTGGCCGCTGCCCGGGCGCACCGACGCGCTGCTGCACATCCGCCCGGCGGTGGCCGTGTCCAGCGGCGAAACCCTGCGCCGGCTGGCGCTGGAGGGGGCGGGCGTGGTCTGCCTGTCCGACTTCATGACCCACCGCGACCGCGATGCGGGCACGCTGGTGCAGGTGCTGCCGGCGCTCACCGTGGAAGTGCGCCAGCCCATCCACGCCGTGTACTACCGCAACACCGCCGTCTCGGCGCGGATCAGCAGCTTCCTGGATTATCTCGCCGAATCCATGACCGGGCGGGCGTTCCTCCGCTGAAACCTATGCATGGGCCGGCCAACGGCCGGCGCTACCCGTCGCTGGCGAAATATGTAACTATCGGTGTTACATGAAATCCAGCAATCAATTCTCCGACGCGCTCCACATCATGGCCCACCTGGTCGGCCAGGACGGACCGCGCACCTCCGAACAGCTCGCTACCTGCCTGCCGACCCACCCGGTGGTGATCCGCCGCCTGCTCGCCGCGCTGCAGAAGGGCGGGCTGGTCCACACCGCCCGCGGCCATGGTGGCGGCAGCCAGCTGGCGCGCGACCCGGCCACCATCACACTGCACGACGTCTATCTCGCGATCGGCTCGCCGACGCTGCTGCATACCGGCGCGCGCGACACCGGGCGCGGCTGCCCGGTGCAGCAGGTGGTGAATGCCGCGCTGGATGAGAGCTACCAACAGGCGCAGGCGCTGCTCGAACAGCGCCTGCATGCCACCACGCTGGCGACCCTGGGCGACGCTTTTGCCCAGCACCTGGCCCAGCACAGCAAGGGAGTTCCGCATGACCTTTGATGCCGTGATCGTCGGCGGCAGTTTCGCCGGGCTCTCCGCCGCCATGATGCTGGCGCGTGCGCGCCGCAGCGTGCTGGTGATCGACAGCGGGCAGCCGCGCAACCGCTTCTCCAGCCACTCGCACGGCGTGCTGGGTCTGGATGGCATCTCCGGCGGCGACCTGCTGCGCCAGGCCAAGGCACAGCTGCTGGATTACCCCAGCGTGCGCTGGGCCAACGACACCGCCACCGACGCGCAGCCGACCGTGGATGGTTTCGCGGTAAGCACGGCGGCCGGTGATACATGGGCGGCGCGCAAGCTGCTGCTGGCCACCGGCATCCGCGATGTGTTGCCCGGACTGCCCGGCCTCGCCGAACGCTGGGGCCACAGCGTGCTGCACTGCCCGTACTGCCATGGCTATGAAGTGGGCGGCGGCGCGATCGGGCTGCTGGGGGGACATCCGATGTCGCCGATCATGGCCGCGCTGATCGCCGACTGGGGCCAGGTCACCTTTTTCACCCAGGGCATGGCACTGGACGAGGAGCAGCTGGGCACGCTGCAGCGGCGCGGAGTGCACATCGAAACGGAAACGGTGGTGGCACTGGAAGGCGACCCGCCGCAGTTGAGTGGGGCGTTGCTGGCCGATGGACGCCACATCGACCTGCGCGCGCTGTTCGTCAGTGCACGCCAGGAAATGGGTTCGCAGCTGGTGGAGCAGCTCGGGTGTGAATTGGAAGAGAGCCCGGTCGGTGTGCTGGTTCGGGTGGATGCGCAGAAGCAGACCACGGTGCCCGGTGTCTACGCGGCGGGTGACGCAACGTTGATGGGCAACATCACGCTGGCCAGTGCGGAGGGCGTGCGCGCCGGGGTCAGCATGCATCACGCGCTGGTGGCCGAGGATGGGGCAGTGGTGGGGTGATGCGGCAACGGCCACCCTGGGGTGGCCGTTGCTGGTGCGGTCTATTCCGGAGGCGTGGTCAGGCGGCGCTGGCGCTTTCCAGCTGTGCGATGTCTTCGGCGGTCAGGTCTACCTGGGCAGCGGCGAGGACGTCGTGCAGTTGATCCACGCGGGTCGCGCTGACGATCGGCGCGGTGATGCCCGGGCGGGCGATCAACCAGGCAATGGCGACCTGGGCGGGGGTCGCGTTGTAGGTGCCGGCCACGTCATCCAGCGCCTGCAGGATGCGCAGGCCACGCGGATTGACGTACTTGGCCACCACGCTGCTGCCGCGCGAGCTGCTCTTGGCCGCATCATCGGCACTGCGGTACTTGCCGCTGAGGAAGCCGCTGGCCAGCGAGTAGTAGCTGATCACGCCCAGCCCGTGCTCGCGCGCCACCGCTTCCAGCCCGCTTTCGTAACCGGCACGGTCATACAGGTTGTACTCCGGCTGCAGCGTCTCGTAGCGGGGCAGCTTGTAGTCCGCCGATACCTTCAGCGCGGCCTGCAACCGCTCGGCGCTGTAGTTGGAGGCGCCAATCGCACGTACCTTGCCCTGTTCGATCAACCGGCCAAACGCGGCCAGCGTGGTTTCCAGCGGGGTGGACTCGTCATCCTCGTGCGCCTGGTAGAGATCGATGACGTCGGTCTGCAGGCGGCGCAGCGAATCTTCCACGGCCGCGCTGATGTTGTCGGCGGACAGCCCCGGGTGTTCGGCCCACTTGGCCACCTTGGTGGCCAGCACCACCTTGTCGCGCTTGCCGCTGCGCTGGAACCAGCGACCCAGGATCGTTTCCGATTCACCGCCCCTGTTCCCGGGCACCCAGGCCGAATACACATCGGCGGTATCGACCAGGCTGTAGCCGGCATCGACGAACGCATCGAGCAGGGCGAACGAGGTCTTCTCGTCCGCGCCCCAGCCGAAGACGTTGCCGCCGAACGCGATGGGAAGCACTTTCAGGCCGGAACGGCCGAGTTCGCGCGGTGCAGTCATGGGCAATCCTCCAGTCAAATCCAATGTCACAGCATAAGTGCCTGTCCATGACACCGCTGCGGCGCGGGCCACAAAACAGTGTTCCGCTTCGCTGCAGTGCACTAACGTTTTGTGAACACCTTTGACATCGCGGCTGATAGGCTCGCCGCATCCCGCCACCGTAGGTGATCCGATGAAAGCCCGTTCGCTCAGCTGTGCCTGCCTGTTCACCGTGTCCACGCTGCTGCTTGCCGCTCCCGCCATGGCCATCAAGCCGGCCGGCCCCAATGCCCAGCCTGCCATCACCGCCGCCGTCCAGGCTGCCGTCGACGGCAAGGGCCGCACGCCGGAAAACATGAAGCGCGATGCCTACCGCCACCCGGCGCAGACGTTGTCGTTCTTCGGGGTGGAACCGGGCAAGACCGTGGTGGAAATCACCCCCGGTGGCGGCTGGTACTCGGAAATCCTCGCCCCGCTGCTGCGTGACAAGGGCACCTACGTCGCGGCGGTGGTCGACCCGATGGCGGTTGCTGAAGGCAAGGCCCGCGATTACCAGCAGCGCGGTCGCGACGGGCTGGAAAAGAAGTTCGCCGGCACCCCGGCGCTCTACGACAAGGCCAAGATCGTGGGCTACGATCCCAAAGCCCCCAAGTTCGGCCCCGACAACTCCGCCGATGTCGTGCTGACCTTCCGCAACGTGCACAACTGGCGCAGCGCCAACCAGGCCGAAGGCATGTTCAAGGGCTTCTACAGCGTGCTCAAGCCCGGTGGCGTGCTCGGCGTGGTCGAACACCGCGCCAAGGCCGACGTGCCGGCCGACGACAAGAGCGGCTACGTGGGCCAGGCCCAGGTCATCGCCATGGCCGAAGCGGCCGGCTTCAAACTGGCCGGCAGCAGCGAGATCAACGCCAACCCGCGCGATACCAAGGACCACCCGAACGGCGTGTGGACCCTGCCGCCGGTGAACAACCATGACGCCGCCGATGATGCCAAGTACAAGGCGATCGGTGAAAGCGATCGCATGACCCTTCGTTTCGTGAAGTAGTGCCGGGCCCTGCCCGGTACGCGGGCGCACGACCAACGGTCGTGCGCTACCGGTTGAGATAGCGGTAGGTACCGACCGTTGGTCGGTACCACGGCGTCCGAAGCCGTGTAATGGGACAATGACACCTCGTCACTTCTGTCCCGCCCCATGCTGATCGCTCTCAACAAGCCCTTCAACGTCCTGTGCCAGTTCACCGACAGCAGCCAGCCGCCACGCGCGACCCTGGCCGGCTTCGGCCTGCCGCCTGACGTATACGCGGCAGGTCGCCTGGACTACGACAGCGAGGGCCTGCTGCTGCTCACCGACGACGGCAGGCTGGCGCATCGGCTGACCGACCCGCGCCACAAGGAAGACAAGACCTACTGGGTGCAGGTGGAAGGCACGCCGACCGACGAGCAGGTACAGGCGTTGCGCAGGGGCGTGCAGTTGAACGACGGCCCGACCCTGCCCGCACGCGTGGAGTACCTGGAAACCCCAACGTTGTGGGAGCGCACGCCGCCGGTGCGGTTCCGCAAGACCGTGCCTGATGCATGGCTGGCCATCACCCTGCGCGAAGGGCGCAACCGCCAGGTGCGGCGGATGACGGCGGCGGTCGGCCTGCCCACGCTGCGGCTGGTGCGCGTGGCGATGGGCCCGCACCGGCTGGAGGACCTGCAGCCCGGCCAGTGGCGGCGGATCGATTGATCCAAACAAGAACCGCCGGACATGCCGGCGGTTTTCGTCTACTGCAACGTGCCTGATGGATCAGGCGTCGCTGCCGATATCGCTGTGCTCATCCACCACCGTGGTGTTGCGGCGGTTGCGCGCGCTGATGCGCTCGGCCTGCCCATTCACCACGCTGCCGTTGGCCAGCTTCTTCTTCTGCTGCTTGCGGTACAGCGCGTAACCCAGCAGGCCTACACCTACCGCGGCCACGGCGATGGTGGCCGCCGGGTTACGGCGCACCGCCTTGGCGGCCACCTTGCTGCCGGTCTTCACCGCACCCAGCGCCGCACCGGTCTTGATCCAGTCCGTCGCCTGCGGGCCGAGGTGGCGCAGGTTGCTGCCGGCGTGCTTCAGGCCATCGCCTGCGCTGCTTGCCAGATCCAGTGCACGCTCCAGGGCGCGGTCGGTAATCACGGTCAGTCTGCTCATTGGGGGGTCCTTTGCCTCGGTTCGAAATCCAGTGTCGCGCGGGGGCCGTGTAGGGCGTGTTATCCACCAGGCACGGCATGGTCACGACGATAACCAATCCGCGCGATCCATTCAGGTGGACCCGCGGCGCACGGTCAGCCGGCGTTACGTCCCGCGCGGCTTGGCGCGATGGGTGGCGCTGGCGGTCCACGGATCATCCGGCCACGGGTGCCGTGGGTAGCGCCCCTTCATTTCCTTTTTGACCTCGGCATAGGTGTTGGCCCAGAAGTTGCGCAGGTCCTGGGTGACCTGCAGCGGGCGGCCACCGGGCGACAGCAGGTGCAGCATGAGCGGCACGCGGCCATCGGCGATGCGCGGCGTATCGGCCAGCCCGAACAGCTCCTGCAGCTTCACCGCCAGCACCGGTGGCTGCGGCGTGCTGCCATCGGCCTCCAGCGCATACGTGATCGGCCGCTCCATCCCCGAGGGCACCGCGATACGCACCGGCGCATGCTTGTCGATCAGCTGGCGCTGCGCCCACGGCATCGGCGATTTCAGTGCCTCGCCCAGCGTGGACTCATCCAGCGCATCCAGGCGCGTCTTGCCATTGAACGCCGGCGTCAGCCATGTCGTGAGCGTCTCCATCAGCGCCGCATCGGACACCTCCGGCAGGTCCAGCTCCGGCATCCACGCACGCAGCGAGAGCGCTCGCGCCTGCCACTGGCGCAGGCCGTCGGTCCACGGCAATGCCTCAAGTCCCAGCTCACGCACCGCCTCGGTCAGCGCCTGCGCGGCCTGCGCCGGATCCACCCGCCCGGCCGAACGGCTGTCCAGCACGATGCGGTCGAAGCGGCTTTCGCGGCGCGCCACCAGCGCCCGCTTGTCCGCGTCCCAGCGCACCACGTCCTGCTGCTGGAAGCGCTGCGGGAAATCCCGGCGCAGGCGGTTCTCATCCACCGGCGCGGCGCGCTGCAGCAGCGCATCGCGGGCTTCGTAGCGCAGTTCCACCGCCACCAGCCACGGCTCACCGCGCAGGTCGCTGGGGTCGAACAAGCGCGCGCTGCGCCCATTGGCCAACAGGTAACGCAGCGGGTCGGTGGGATGCCGCGCCGCGATCCGGTCCGGGAAGGCGTGCGCCAGCAGGTCGCCCAGCTGGTGGGCCTCCACTGAAGACGGCGGCGCGGTGTCGCAGCGCAGGCGCCGCCGCCACTGCTTGCTGGCCGCATCGATGGCCGCCAGCGCGCCGCGATTGGCGTCCTGCGGCACGCGTCCCTGCCGGAATGCGGCCAGCGCCCGCCACCGCGCGGCCAACGCATCGCCGCCGTGGCGCAGCGGATCCCGCGCTTCCACCAGCGCGGCCAGGTCGCAGGCCAGCGCCTGCTCGGTGCCGTTGCCGGCCGCCAGCAGCATCGCCGACAGCCGTGGGTGCGTGCCCAGGGTGAGCATGCGCCGGCCCAGCGCGGTGAGCGCGCCGCTATCGCCCAGCGCACCCAGCCGCTGCAGCAGCTCGCGCGCGGCGGCCATCGCGCCCACGGGCGGCGCATCCACGAAACGCAGGTCCTCGCTGCCCCATGCAGCCAGCTCCAGCGCCAGCGCGGCCAGCTCCACCTGTGCGATCTCCGGCCGGCGCTGCGCTTCCAGCCGCTGCGACTGCGGCCACAGCCGCCAGGCCCAGCCTTCGGCCACGCGCCCGGCGCGGCCGGCGCGCTGGTCGGCCGAGGCCTGCGCGATGTTCACCACGTCCAGCCGCGAAAAACCGCTGTTGGGGTCGTAGCGCGGCTCGCGCGCCAGCCCCGCATCCACCACCACGCGCACCCCGGGCAGGGTCACCGAGGATTCGGCCACGTTGGTGGCCAGCACCACCCGGCGCTGGCCCTGCGGATCGGGCTGCAGCACGCGCGACTGCTGCTCCACCGGCAGCTCGCCGTGCAGCGGCAACACCTGGATATCGGCCGGCAACGCCTGTTCCAGCGCCGCCTGGGTGCGCGCGATCTCGCGTTGGCCCGGCAGGAACACCAGCACATCCCCGGGGTGCTCGTCCAAGGCCTGCTCCACCGCGCGCCGTGCCTGCGCCTCAAGGGATTCATCGCGACGGGCCGGGAAATGGCTCACCGCCACGGGGAAGCTGCGGCCGGCGCTGCTCAGGCGCGGGGCGTCCAGAAACTGCGCCAGCCGCTCGCCATCCAGCGTCGCCGACATCACCACGATGCGCAGGTCCTCGCGCAGCTGCGCCTGCACATCCAGCGCCAGCGCCAGCCCGAGATCGGCGGCCAGATGGCGCTCATGGAATTCATCGAACAGCAGCGCGCCCACGCCGTCCAGCATCGGGTCGTCCTGCAGCATCCGGGTGAGGATGCCCTCGGTGACCACCTCCACCCGGGTGCGTGCCGAGACCTTGTTCTCGAAGCGGATGCGGTAGCCCACCGTGCCGCCGACCTCTTCCCCCAGCTGCCGCGCCATGAACTGCGCGGCGCTGCGCGCGGCTACCCGGCGTGGTTCCAGCATGATGATCTTCCGGCCTTCCAGCCACGGCGCGTCCAGCAGCGCCAGCGGCACCTGGGTGGTCTTGCCCGCGCCAGGGGGCGCTTCCAGCACCAGGCGCGGGTGCGTGGCCAGCTGCGTGGCGATCTGCGGCAGCAGCCCGGAAATCGGAAAACTCGACGTACTCATGGCGCAAGGATACGGGCCGGCGGCAGGGCCGGCGAGCAGGCCGGGCTACAATGGCGCGATTCATTGCCCTGTAGCTGCCCCATGCAACTGATCGATATCGGCGCCAACCTCACCCACGATTCCTTCGACCGCGACCGCGATGCCGTGCTGGCCCGCGCCCGCGAGGCCGGCGTGGTGCAGATGGTGCTGACCGGCGCCAGCCGCGAGCATTCGCCGATGGCCCTCGACCTGGCGCGCCAGCACCCGGGCTTCCTGTACGCCACCGCCGGCGTGCACCCGCACCACGCGGTGGAGTACACCGACGAATGCGATGCCGAAATGCGCGCGCTGCACGCCCACGCCGAAGTGGTGGCGGTGGGCGAGTGCGGCCTGGACTATTTCCGCGATTTCGCCCCGCGCCCGGCCCAACACCGTGCCTTCGAGCGCCAGCTGCAGCTGGCCAGCGAGGTGCGCGCCGCCGATGGACAGCGCAAGCCGCTGTTCCTGCACCAGCGCGACGCGCATGCCGATTTCATGGCGCAGATGAAGAACTTCGACGGCCGCATCGGCGCCGCGGTGGTGCATTGCTTCACCGGCGAGCGCCAGGAGCTGTTCGATTACCTGGACCAGGACTGGTACATCGGCATCACCGGCTGGCTGTGCGACGAACGCCGTGGCGCGCACCTGCGCGAGCTGGTGAAGCACATTCCGGCCGAGCGGCTGATGATTGAAACCGACGCGCCGTACCTGCTGCCGCGCAGTTTGAAGCCGATGCCGAAGGACCGACGCAACGAGCCGATGTTCCTGGCGCATATCGTGGAAGAGCTGGCGCGGGATCGCGGCGAGGATGTGGAGCTGACCGCAGCGAACGCCACCGCGGCGACGCGCACGTTCTTCCGCCTGCCAGACGCGCGCTGACCCGGGCCTGCCGTGTCGCTGCCTTGGTAGGGTCGCATCCCGATCGACCGCCGATACCAATGGGCAGGCCGTAGAAGGCATGACCGATGGCGAAGGCACGTCGCCGGAGAGGTCAATGCATCAAAGCACCGATCACTCCTATCGGCGGTTGTTTGGGAACCAACCCTACCGGATGGCGTCCTGAAGGCCTTCGCGGTATGTGGCGAAGTTCGGCTTCCACCCCAACGCTTCGCGCGTGCCTCGGCTGTCGATGCGCTTGTTGCTTGCGTAGAATCGCCGCAACGCCGGGCTTACCGACGGGTCGTCCCACGCCACCGCAGGTGGCATTGCGAACCCACCCAGCTCCGCCGCGAACGCCAGCACCTGCTGCGGTGCGGCCGGCTCGTCATCGGCAGGTAGATACAGCGCCTCACCGGGGTGACCCATCGCGGCAACGACTACCGCCGCCAGATCCTCCACATGCAGCCGGTTGAACACCAACCCCGGCCGCAGCACATGCCGCGCGCGGCCTTCCGCCAGTTGAACCAGCGCATTGCGCCCGGGCCCATAGATCCCGGGCAGCCGGAACACGGCAGACGCCACGCCCTTGTCACGCGCGAACCTGCGCCACTGCGCCTCGGCCAGCAACCGCCGCCGCGCCGTGTCATCCACCGCATCGGCCACCGACGACTCGTCGATCCAGCCTCCCTCGCGGTCGGCGTACACCGCCGTTGAAGAGAGATAGCCCACCCAGCGAAGGACCGTGCTGGAACGCAGCGCTTCGGCCACCAACCGAAACGCAGGGTCACCGGCATCATCCGGAGGCACCGTACAGATCACCGCCTCCGCGCTGCGGATGGCCTCACGCAGCGCATCATCAACAGGCTGTCCCGCCACCAGCCGGTGGCGGACAACACCATCGTCGGGCGCCGCCTCCGGCTCCCGCACCGTGCCACTGCAGGCCACACCCTGGGCCTGCAACAGCGCCGCCACGTGCCGCCCGCCGTAGCCAAGCCCCAGCACCAGAACCCGCGTCGGTGCAGCGCCGGCAGCCATGCTCAGGCCGCGCGCTGGCGCTGGTAAGCCTGCAGATGCGCATACGCCACCGCCAGCAGCGGCGCCGCCTGGCCGGCCGCGCGTGCCCGCACCAGCATGTCGCCCACGATCTGCTCGGCCTCCACCTGCTGGCCGGCCTCCAGATCGCGCAGCATCGACGCCTTCAGCCCCGAACCTTCCTGCGTGGTCGCCGCCAGTGCCACCGCCTGCGCCTTCTCCGGAATCGGTTCACCCGCCGCCTCGGCCACCGCCAGGCATTCGGCATACAACCCGCGCACGATCTCCGCACCGTCATCCGTCGCCACGATCGTGCCCACATCCGCCCGCATCAGGCAGGTTGCCGCCGCCAGCGTGGTCAGGAACGTGTACTTGACCCACTGCTCCTGCCCGATGGCATCGCTGGCCACATGGTCCACCCCGGCCTGTACGCACGCCGCCGCCAGCGCCAGCACCCGCGCACTGTTGCCGGGCGTGTCACGCTCGCCAAAGGTCAGCTTCGCCGCTGGCGCCAGGTGCAGCACTGCCCCATCGGCGGCCTTGGTCGCACTGATGAAGCACAGCCCACCCAGCACCGCATCGCGGCCAAAGCGCGCATCCAGTGCCGCGTAGTGGCGCAGCCCGTTGAGGATCGGCAGGACCGTCGTACGCGAGGACACCGCAGGTGCAATCGCCTCGATGGCGCTGTCCAGGTCGTAGGCCTTGCAGCTCAGGATCACCAGATCGAAGGGCTGCTCTGCGGCAAGCGCAGGCAGCGCATCGGCAGTCACGTGGGCTACCGGGAAGCTCGCATCACCCAGCGGGCTGCGAATCACCAGCCCCTCGCTGTCGAGCTGAGCCGCGCGGGCAGGGCGGACCAGGAAGGTCACGTCGACCCCCGCCTGGGCCAGGCGACCGCCGAAGTAACCGCCGGTACCACCGGCACCCAATACAAGTATGCGCATGCGTTTCTCCAACTACTTCGAGGGCCGGCCAATGGCCGGCGCTACCGGGGCAGGTCAGCTCCGCATACCCACGCCGCGCTTGAGCAGCCACAGCGCCAGCGCGGTCAGTACCACCACGAAACCAATCATCAGCGCATACGCCACCCACAGCGGCACGTCGCTCGTACCCAGCAGGCCGTAGCGGAACGCGTTCACCATGTAGAAGATCGGGTTCGCGTGCGTGGCCGCTTCCGCCCACGTCGGCAGCAGCTTCACCGAATAGAACACGCCGCCCAGGTAGGTCAGCGGGGTCAGGATGAAGGTCGGCACGATCGCCACGTCATCGAACTTCTTGGCGTACACCGCATTGATGAAACCGGCCAGCGAGAAGATCGTCGCGCCCAGCAGCACCGTGGTCAGCGTCACCAGCGGGTGCGGAATGCGCACCGGCGTGAAGAACATCGCGATCAGCAGCACGATCACGCCCACCATCAACCCGCGCAGCACCGCACCGGCCACGTAACCCCACAGGATCACCCAGTTCGGCATCGGGCTCACCAGCAGCTCTTCCACGTGCCGCCCGAACTTCGCCCCGAAGAACGACGAACTGATGTTGCCGTAGCTGTTCTGGATCACGCTCATCATCACCAGGCCCGGCACGATGAACTGCATGTAGCTGTAGCCGCCCATCTCGCCCACGCGCGAGCCGATCAGCCCGCCGAAGATCAGGAAGTACAGCGTCATCGTGATCGCCGGCGGCACCAGCGTCTGGCCCCAGATGCGCAGGATGCGCGCCACTTCGCGGCGCACGATCGTCATCAGCGCAATCCGGTTGCGCTGGCCGTCGGTCAGGACCGGGGTCGGGGTGCTGCTCATGCCGCGTTCTCCTGGTTGCCGGTGAGGCGCACGAACAGCTCCTCCAGGCGGTTGCTCTTGGTCCGCATCGACCGCACCCGGATGCCCGACGCGTTCAGCGCCGCGAACACCCGGTTCAGATCCATCGCGCGCGGCATGTCCACGTCCAGCGTGTGCCCGTCGATGGCCACCATCGTGGTGCCCTCGATCACCGGCAGCTGCGTCGGCAGCTCACCGTCGATATCGAACAGGAAGCCTTCCACGTCCAGCTTGGCCAGCAGCTCGCGCATCGGCCCCTGGGTCACGATCTGGCCGTGGTTGATGATCGCCAGGTTGCGGCACAGGTGCTCGGCCTCTTCCAGGTAATGGGTGGTGAGGATGATCGTGGTGCCGGCCGCGTTGATCTCCTTCAGCACCCGCCACATGTCGCGGCGGATCTCGATATCCACGCCCGCGGTGGGCTCATCCAGGATCAGCAGGCGCGGGCGGGTCATCATCGCCCGGGCGATCATCAGCCGGCGCTTCATGCCGCCCGACAGCGTCCGGCTCATCACCTGCGCCTTCTCCCACAGATGGGCGCGCTTGAGCTCCTCCTCGGCCATCTTCTCGGCCTCGGCACGGGCCACGCCATAGAAACCGGCGTAGTTGACCAGGATGTCGAAGGGCTTCTCGAACAGGTTGAAGTTGATTTCCTGCGGCACCAGGCCGATCAGGCGCATGGTGGCGCTGCGGTTGCGCACCAGGTCGCTGCCGAATACCTCCACCTGGCCCTCGCTGAGGTTCACCAGCGAGCTGATGATCCCGATCAGGGTGGACTTGCCGGCCCCGTTCGGGCCCAGCAGCGCGAAGAAGTCGCCCGGGGCAACGTCCAGCGAAACCCCTTTCAGGGCCTGGGTGCCGTTGTCATAGGTCTTGCGGAGGTCGCGCACCCGCAGGGCGGGGGCGGTACTGGTCGCGGGAGTGTTCTGGGATGCCAAGCTCTTGCCTTCGCGCCCATGGGACGGCGCTGGATAGGGGCGGGGGAGCGGCTATTATAGAAGGCCCCGAGGGTCTGCCCCGGCTACACACTGTTTCCCAAATTCGTGCCTGTTCAATTCCCCCTCAAGCTGATCGACCGGCGCATGCTGGCCCCCACCGTCGGCCACTACCAGTTCCTGCGTGATGACGGCCAACCGCTGGATTTCCAGCCCGGACAGTTCATCCAGGTCCATTTCGAGTACGCCGACGGCACTGCCACCAAGCGCAGCTACTCCCTGGCCACCATCCACGACCACGCCATGGCCCCGGGCGAAGCCGTTGATATTGCAGTCAGCTTTGTGCCCGGCGGCGCCGCCACGGCCCTATTCGAGGGCCTGGACCTGGGCGGCCACGTGACCGCCAGTGGCCCGTTCGGCCGGTTCTGCCTGATGCCGGGCGACCACAACGCCCGCTACCTGCTCATCGCCACCGGCACCGGGGTCACCCCGTACCGCTCCATGCTGCCGCTGCTGGCCACCGCCATGGCCGAGCGCGGGGTGGAAGTGGTGCTGCTGCAGGGCGCCCGCACCCCCGAAGAGCTGCTCTACAGCGAAGACTTCTACGCCTTCGCCGCCGCCCACCCGGGCTTCCGCTACGTGCCGTGCCTGTCCCGCGAGCTGCCCGAGAACCCGCACCCGGACGTCCGCCACGGCTACGTGCAGCAGCACCTGGCCGAATTCGCCCCGAACCCGGCCACCGACATCGCCTACCTGTGCGGCAACCCGGACATGGTGGATGCGACGTTCGAGGCGTTGAAGGAGGCGGGGCTGCCGACGCCGCAGGTGCGGCGGGAGAAGTACGTCAGCAGCAAGTGACGCTGGGCTGGAGTAAGGGGGCTAGAATGGCCCCATCAGATCCGGAGCTACCGCCATGACGCCCCCCGTGACTGCCAAGCAGGAAGTCGCCCAGTTGCTGAATCAACTGCCGGACGATTCCACGCTTGAAGACATCCAGTACCACGTCTATGTATTGGAGAAGATCCAGCGCGGCCGCGCGGATGTGGATGCTGGCCGGGTCCACACCACAGAACAGGCGCGCGAGCGGCTGGGTAAATGGCTGGACCGCTGAACTGGACGAGCGAGGCGCTCGAAGATATCGACGCCATCGCAGAGTTCATTGCACGAGACTCCCCGCGCCACGCCAGACGGATCATCGAAGCGCTGTTTGAGCTGGGCAATGTGATTGAGGTCCATCCCTTTGCGGGTAGGGTAGTGCCAGAGGTTGGCCGTACAAGCCTGCGAGAGCGCTTCCTCTACAGCTATCGAGTCATTTACGAAATTCGTGCTGACCAGATTGCAGTACTCGCAGTCCTTCACGGTAAGAGACTGCTTGATTCTGTCGACGAGCGGCTGGGCGGCTGACGTTCGGGCACATGCGCTGGGAGCTTCAGCGGGCTGGAATCGACCCACTCGCGAGGTACGTTGCCAACGCGCGGTCTTCGATCTCGTACTCGCCCTTTTCACCCTTGGGTGCCAGCACCAGGTTCTTCACCAGTCGATTGACGGCGGTTTGAACCCGCTGGGGGTTGCACGCGTTCTTCTCTTCCAGTCGATCCGTGACCATGGCGCTAAAGTCCGTACTGAACAGGCTCTCCGGCTGTTGGGTAGCCAGGTGTTGCAGGATGATCCTGTCGATCGGCTTCAACCTCAGCCACTGCTCGCGTAGACCGGTTTCGCCTATCTCGTGCTGCCAGCGGCGCAAGCCATCCCACGGGTCGGATGTGATGCCAACCACCATGTGCAGGATGATCTGGTTGAGGTAGAGCGGCACCCGGGCAATGCGTTCGAAGACCCTGGCCAACTCCACCTGATCAACCTTGCGTCCGGTAATCTGCGCAAAGATGTGGGCGCGGTTGGCCACAAAGTCGTCGCCCAGCTGCGGCAGAGGCAATGAAAGCGCCGCATCAAACAACGGCGCTCCACGCTTGCGGAACATTTCATTGAGTGCGTCGCGGGAGGACCCTGTAAAGAAGAGCTTCAACTTCGGCTGCAGCTCAAGCATCGAAGCGCGGAAGCAGGCGACGAAATCCTTGTGCATTCCGGCAGCGAGCGTCTGGAATTCATCCAAGATGAGCAGAACCGGCTTGTTGTTGGCCTGCGCCAGATTCTGCATTGCGGTTCTGAGCCTGCCCTGCAGGTCAGCTTGCGCACCCGTCTTTGTCCACTCGGCGTGTACCCCAGATCCGGCGTAAGCCGCCTTGGCGGTCACCTTGTCAGGCTTGATGGCCTTGGACAAAAGGCCCTTGGGCCGCGCGGCGGCTTCCAGCTCCTCCACCAGAGCTACTTCCGGATGGTCCCGCCTGACCCAAAGGTCGATGTAGCACGCCCGCCAGCCCCACGCCTCAGCAGCCGGAACCAGGTCGTTCCTCACGAAGAGGGTCTTCCCCATACGCCGCGCGGCGAACATGGTGATGGCATGGGTAAGCCCGGAGCCCAGCGCCTGTTGGACCGTGTGGACCAGATCCTCGCGGGGGAAGTAGTGGATGTCGGCGAGCGTATTCATTATGGATCTTTATGGCCAAAACTATAATTATGATTTCCTTCATAAGATGTCATAATTCGTGGAGAAGTGCTGAGACCCTTCCCACACAACAGCTGGGCCAGAAGCGCCAGCGCCCGACGCAGAGCACAGTTCCAGAAAGTGAGCCTGCACCGGCAGCTTGGCCTGTGGGGGCGAACGCAATTCCGCTACGCTTGCGCGAACCCGCCGTACCGCGGGGATGCTGAGGGGGGAACATGGAGCACGAAGTAACCGAAGAGGTGATCCAGGCGGCTCGGGCACACCCGGGCGGCTTCGTATACAAGATCGAGGGTAGCTTCGGCCCTGATGACGCCGTTCCGCCCGAAGCCATCGTCGGTGCTTGGGAAGTTGACCCCAACGGAAAGCTCACCGGGAAATTCTTCGCTAACCCGATCTATCCGAGGCGAGCGTGACAGTCTTCGACATCGGCGGGATGGGCGCCAACGGCGCAGCAGTACGGAGGCTTTTCGGCGCGGTCCAGCAGTTCTTGGCGCGAACGAACGTGAGTCCTGAGGCTGCAGGAGCGATCAAAGCTCTGCTGGACGAACTCTATCCAGATGACGTGCACCTTCAGGAGGTGGCGGACAAGTTGGCGCTCTATCGCCTGGGGGGTGGAAAGAAGGCGCTTGGCGAGCGCGAAATCATGGAATCGCTCAAGGGAGTCGAGAGCCATCTTCGGCGCACCTTGCTGCCTCGCAGAATCGAGCGAGCTGCGAACATGAGCTTGATTGACTTGCCTGACGTTTTCCTGGAGATGGTGAAGCCAGATCTGTCGCCAGATGACGATGTGAACTGGTACTTCGCCGAGATAGTGAAGGTCCTGTACTGGAACTACGGCTGCACAATTGAGGTAGCGGAACGCCTCGCGAGTGAGTACTACGTCAAGTTCAGCAATCGGGACTACTGCCATTCGATCGGTATTCCGGTGCAGGACGATGAATACTTCTTCCATGAAGGAGCCGGCGGGATCGCGATGAGGATCTACTACTGCTTGGTGCTGAAGTTGGAGCCGGACCATGGATCCTTCGTCGAATGGCGGCAGCATCACTATTAGTCCATTTGAACGCGAACTTGTCCCTTGTCACGCGAGATCCCATGGTTGATGCCGAAATCATCGAACAAGCCAAGTCGATCCGTGAGATGTCATCTCAAGACGCTGCTTAGGTAGCTAACACCATGACAGTGATGAGCGAGACAGCTGGCTCTGGTGTTCACAGGGCATTGTTATCCAGGCTCATGGCTGAGCTGGACCGTGCCGAAGGTTGAACTGTTGTACGCATCAGGGCGTACCATTCACCCGGGGCTTAGCCCTTGATCACACTCCGCTCTACAAATTCCGTCGGCACGTGGTCAGTCAGCCAAACGCCATTGTCAGCCTGGAAGAACGTATAGCCCTGATGATGCATGCGAAGCGCATCAACTGTCAGCACGATAGGACTGCCGTAACGCTGGCCAACGGTCGTGGCGGTGGTGGTGTCATCGGAAAGGTGCACATGGTGTCGATGGCCCGGGCGTAGGCCTTCAGCCAGGATCGAGTCAAGGTTCCGCGTCGCCGTTCCGTGATAGAGCAGTGCAGGGGGAACCTTGGCAATGTGCTGTATGGCAACGCTATCTGTGGAGTGGCCTTGCACTGCACGAATGCGGCTGTTGTCATCGGAGAGCGTGAAGCGCTTCTTGTCGTTAGTGCTCACGATCTGTTGGATAAGTGCCAGATCCAGCTCTCGGCCAGCGGACGTTGCGCCGGCGATCAGTGCATCAACGTCAGCCCACCCTTCGGCGTCCAGCGTCAGCCCGATAGCCTCGGGCTGATGACGAAGTACGTAGCTCAGGAACTTGCTGGCCTCTATGAGTTGCTTTGTCATATGGCTACTTCCTCACGCCGGCGTGTACGCCGATTCACTTGGCAGCGCCGCCCTGGCCTCATCCAGCCTGTCTTCCCGTACCAACCCGCAGATCCGATGAGCCAGCGTCGTGACATCGGTGACGCGCTGGATCCACTCCCCGGTGTACAGGCGCACGGCCTCGCCACTCAGCCCTATCTGGATGGCACGGTGTTCCAGCGGCCGGTGGTGCAGGTCGCGCTCCGGGTCCCATTGGATGCGGACCGGTGAGCGGCTCTTGAGCGCCTCCCATTCCTGTGCGTCCATGCCCGGTTCGGGGTGGCTGGTACAGCCGTGAGCCAGCGCCCATGCGAAGCCCTCATGGGTGATGTCGATGGCCAGGATGCGGGACTGACCCGCATCCTTGTAGCCCCATCCGGCGCGATACATCATCCATAGGAAGGAGGGCTTGATCCATGTCATCCGCTCCATCTTGAAGGGCGGGGCGACGAAGGTCTGGTGCATGATGGCGCTGTCGGCGATGGCGTCCGAGTAGGCCTGGTAAACGCGAAGGGTGGAAGCGTCGTACTGGGCGCGGATCTGCCGCGCCGGAAACGTTGTCGTTGTCATTTCGCTCCTTATAGCCGAGCTCGCGCGCCCGAACTCCCCGCTGGCGACGGGCGGTCGTTTGCAATGGATCATCGGCGATGCCGCGACCATCGATTGCGTTCGGGCATCCGGCCGGCGAATGCATGGTGGACATGCATCCTTGGCGCGCTGAGGAGCGCACCGTCATCCCCAGCGAAGCTTGAATTGATTGTTACTACTGAACCCTGCTTCTTCATATGCGCAGACTGTTGGTAGCTGCGCTTTCAGCGCCATATGCGTCATTGAGAAGGTTCTGCCTACCGAAGTCCGGAAATCAAGAGGCACAAACAATTTCCCATCGTTGGCAGCGGCGCGCATGGTGTGTTCCGGAGCGTAGAAACTCCAAAAACACGAGAATTGGATGTCCTGCGTCGGGAGGGTGGCTAATACAACACCCTCGTGGAAATACGCCCGCCGAGTTTTCGTGTTTTACGGTTTCTAACCTCCCGACTCCCTCGCCATCCCGGCGAGGGATCTTCCTGCTGGAGGCAGACCATGAAAAGGCAACTACCCGACGACAGCTACAACGACTACCCTTCCCAATCCGCGATTGCCCGGCGCGCACGCGAACGCCGTACGCAATCCCCGCCGTGCACCCCACCCGCACACTTCCACGAAGAGCTGAAGGTTCCCTACCTCAAGATCCGCGGCCAGTGGCTGCGGCAGATGGGTTTCAACGTGGGCCGCAAGCTGCAGATTGAAGCCTGCGCGGGCGTCATCACCATCAAGCTGCTGGGCACGCCAGCGGTGGAAGACCCACGGGTGCCCCGGTTCGTGGAACGCACGATCTTCCACGGTGAGGTCAACGCCGACCTGGGGCAGTTCCTGCCCGAGGACGTCATCCCATGAAGAAGCAGGTCTACTTGCGGGTGAAGTTGGATCCCGCCCTACGCCGCGCGTTCCAACTTTCCGCGTGGCGCAGCGAACGATCACCCGGCTACGTGCTTCGGTCGTTGATCCAGAACTGCGTGTCCCTGGATCGGAACCTCAATGGCCTTGATATTGAGGTCTGGGGCGATTCCTTCCCGCTGGAAAATGAAGCGACAAACCAGCCGAACCGCCAGCGCCAGCGGTGAAACGTCAGCAACGCCACTTCTACTCAGGTCGCGTTGCCATGTAAGTGTTCGCACCACGCACCAATGCAAATCCGGTTACGGGCCCGTCTCCGGCAAGTTCAGCACCCTATCCTGGTAGGTCTCCTCGCGCTGGCGCAGGGACGAAACCCCTCGTCGAATCGGGCATGTCACATCCAGCCCGCCCATCCGTCATGGCATGCTGAGACCCTTCAATCCAGGATGCGATCGAAATGCGACTTTCCTGCCGTCCCCTGGCCACCAGCGCGGCGTTGCTGCTGCTGGCGGCCTGCCAGGCCACCCCGGAGGCACTCCCGGAAGCGGCTGAGCGCCAGTACGGAACACTGACGTTCAAGCCCTGCACCCTTACCAGCGCCCAGGCCAGCAACAATGTGGAAGCCGAGTGCGCCACCCTGCAGGTGCCTGAAAACCCCGAGGCGCCCGATGGCCGCAAGATCGGGCTCAACATCGCCCTGCTGGATACCGCCAACGAAGGCGAGGGCAAGCAGGACCCGGTGTTCTTCCTGGCCGGCGGGCCGGGCCAGTCGGCCACGCAGGTGGCGGCCATCATCAACCAGTCGCTGCGCGACGTGCGCAAGAAGCGCGACATCATCCTGGTGGACCAGCGCGGCACCGGCAAATCCAACCCGCTCAGCTGCGTGGATGCCGACGGCAAGGAGCTTTCGTTCGACGAGAACGCGGCGGCCACGCCCGAAGTGATCGCCGAGTTCGCCACCCGCTGCGCTGCCGCGGTGGCCGACCGTGCCGACACCCGCTTCTACACCACCACCCAGGCCATTGGTGACCTGGACGCGGTGCGTGCTGCGCTGGGCGTGGACAAGATCAACCTGGTCGGCGGTTCCTACGGTACCCGCGTGGCCCAGCAGTACGCCGCGCGCTTCCCGCAGCACACCCGTGCGGTAGTGATCGACGGGGTGGCGCCGAACGACTTGGCGGTGGGCGGCGATTTCGCCAACACCTTCGAATCGGCGATCGAGCTGCAATCCGCCCAATGCCGCAAGGACGCCGCCTGCGCCAAGCGCTTCCCGGTCGATACCCGCACCCAGCTGCGCAACGTCATGACCACCCTGGCCAAGGCCCCGGTGGAGGTGGAGTACCGTGACCCGGGCACCGCCGCGGTACGCCGCGACCCGATCAGCGCCAACACCGTGACCAGCCTGGCCTTCATGTTCTCGTACATGCCGGAACTGTCCTCGCTGCTGCCGGTGGTGCTGGACGAAGCCGCGCAGGGCCGCTATGCGCCGCTGATGTCGCTCAACAGCCTGGCTACCCGCAACATGGCCGGGCAGATGAACCAGGGCATGCAGTGGTCGGTGATCTGCGCCGAAGACGCCGACCGCTACCAGGAAGCGCCGGCCGGCGACCGCCTGCTTGGCCCGGAAGTGGCGCGCATGTTCTTTGCGGCCTGCCCGGTGTGGAACGTGGGCACGCGCCCTAAGAACTTCACCGCGCCGTTGAGCACCGACGTGCCGGTGCTGCTGCTGTCGGGCGAATTCGACCCGGTCACCCCGCCGCGCTACGCCGAACAAGTGCTCAAGCACCTGCCCAACGGCCGCCACATCGTGGCCAAGGGCCAGGGCCATGGCACGCTCGGCGCCGGCTGCATGCCGCGCCTGCTGGCGCAGTTCATGGACAAGGCCGACGCCAAGGCACTCGACGCCTCCTGCCTGGATACCCTCACCGCGGTGCCGGCCTTCACCTCGTTCAACGGATGGGAACCATGATCGTCGCCGAGAACCTGCATAAAGCGTTCAAGACCAAGACCGGCCTGATCAAGGCAGTGGACAACGTCGGCTTCCAGGCCGAGGACGGTCGCATCACCGGCCTGCTCGGCCCCAACGGCGCCGGCAAGACCACCACCATGCGCATGCTCTACACCCTGATGTCACCCGACCAGGGCCGGGTGCTGGTGGATGGACTGGACGTGGCCACCCACCCGGTGGAGGTCCGTCGCCGCCTGGGCGTGCTGCCCGACGCACGCGGCGTGTACAAGCGGCTGACCGCGCGCGAGAACATCGCCTACTTCGGCGAGCTGCACGGCATGAGTGCCGCGCACATCCGCGAGCGCACCAAGGTGCTCTCCAAGGCGCTGGACATGGAAGACATCCTGGACCGCCAGACCGACGGCTTCTCCCAGGGGCAGCGCACCAAGACCGCCATCGCGCGCGCGCTGGTGCACGACCCACGCAACGTGATTCTGGACGAACCCACCAACGGCCTGGACGTGATGACCACCCGCGCGCTGCGGGGGTTCCTGCGCGAGCTGCGCGACGAAGGCCGCTGCGTGATCTTCTCCAGCCACATCATGCAGGAGGTGGCCGCGCTGTGCGACACGATCGTGATCATTGCCAAGGGCACGGTGATGGCCGCCGGCACGGCCGATGAGCTGCGCGCGCTGACCGGCGAAGCGAACCTGGAAGATGCCTTCGTGAAGGCGATCGGCAATGAAGAAGGACTGCACGCATGAGCGCGTTTGCCACGTTGTTGACCGTCATGCGCAAGGAACTGCGCGACCTCTCGCGTGACCGCCGTACCCTGGCGCTCACCCTGCTGCTCGGGCCGTTGCTGTACCCGGTGCTGATCCTGGGCATGGGCAAGCTGGCCGAGACCCGGTTCAAGACCCAGATCGACACCCCGCTGGACATTCCCACCATCGGCCGCGAGCACGCCCCCAACCTGGTGCGCTTCCTGGCCTCGCAGGGACTCAACGCGGTGGACCCGCCGAAGGACCTGACCGCGGAGATCCGTGACCAGAAGATCGACATCGCACTGCGTATCAGCCCGGAGTTCGGCAAGGACTGGGCCGAGGGTCGCCCGGCACTGGTGGAGATCGTGCAGGACAGCACCCGCCGCGATGCCGACATTCCCACCGCACGCCTGAAGGCGGCCCTCACCGGTTACAGCCAGCAGGTGGGCGCGCTGCGGTTACTGGCGCGCGGTATCGACGCGCAGGTGGCACGCCCGCTGGACGTGGCCACCCAGGACCTGGCCACGGCCGAGGCCAAGCGCGGTGTGATGCTGTCGCTGCTGTTGCCGATCCTGCTCACCATCACCTCGTTCCTGGGCGGTGCCTACCTGGTGATGGACACCACCGCGGGCGAGCGTGAGCGGCAGTCACTGGAACCGTTGCTGGCCACCCCGGCCCGGCGCAGCGCCATCGTCAGCGGCAAGATCGCCGCGGCCTGCGTGGTGGGCGTGGTGTCGCTGCTGCTCACGCTGGCGGCGTTCAAGCTCAGCGCGCAGTTGTCCACCGGTGCGGCGGCGCGGCAGCTCAACATGGGCCTGCTGTCGATGCTGCAGATGCTGTTTGTGATGATGCCGATCCTGTTCATCGGCACCTCGCTGCTGACCTTCCTCTCGGCAGCGGCCAAGAGCATGAAGGAGGCGCAAAGCCACATGACCTGGCTGATGCTGCTGCCGATGCTGCCCGGTTACGCGCTGATGGTGTACCCGGTGAAGTCCGAGCTGTGGCAGCTGGCGGTGCCGTTCCTGGCGCAGAACCAGATGCTGCTGAAGATCATCCGCCACGAACCGATCAGCCCGCAGATGTGGGCGGTGTACCTGGTGGCAGGCTTCGGCCTGGCCGCACTGCTGTGGTTCGCCGCCGTACGCCGTTACCACCAGGAGCGCCTCGCGATCTCCGGTTGATTTCCGGACGGCTGCGTACCGACCAACGGTCGGTACCTACCGCCACGGCAGCCGGTAGGTATCGACCGTTGGTCGATACGGCGGCCACAAAAAACCCCGGATCGCTCCGGGGTTTTTTGTTGTATCCATCAGCAGTGGATCAACCGCCCGGCGCGAACGACAGCGTGCGGCGGGTGGTGACCGGGGCGCTGACCGGTTCGAACTTCCAGCGCTTGACCGCGTTGAGCGCCTCGCGGTCGAAGATGCGTGCCGGGGTGGCGCGCAGCACGCGCGAGCTGGTGACCGAACCGTCGGTGCCCACGGTGATCTCCACCAGCACTTCGCCCGAGGTACCGGCGCGCAGTGCGTCGGTCGGGTAGCGCGGCGCCGGGGTGCTGATCGGACGCAGGGCGGCGGCGGCGGCCGGTGCGGCGGTGGGCTGGCGGGCAGCAGCGGCCTGGGCGGCAGCGGCAGCCTGCTGCCGCTGTTCGGCTTCGCGGCGGGCCGCTGCCTGGCGCTCGGTGTCCTGGCGCTCGCTTTCGCGGCGGGCGGCATCCTGCTGCGCAGCGATCTGCTTGGCCGCTTCCGCTTCGGTGGCCTGCTGCTGGCGCTGCTGGTCGGCCAGCAGCTTGACCTTGTTCTCAGCGTCCTTCTTGACCTTGTCGGTCTCTTCCTGGGTGCGCTTGAGGGCGGTCTGCATGCCGTTGGTGATGCCCGACTTCAGGCGCGGCAGCGCCGGTGCGGTGGGGTCCACCTTCTCGATCAGCGCCACCAGGCGCTGGCCTTCGGTGAAGTCCTCGCGGGTCAGGCTCTGCTCGGCGGCAATCAGCGTGTACGGCAGCAGGTCCGACAACGCGCTCTTGATCGAGGCATCGTCCGGGGTCTTCTCGCGCAGCGCCAGGTAGTACTCCATGGCGTTGTCGCCGGCCGGGCCGTACATGCGGTTTTCGCGCAGGGCCTTGCTGGCGAGGTCACGCAGTTCCTCGGTCCCCATTGACTGGACCTTGGCCGAAACCGCCGGTGCCGGCGGCGCGGCGGCAGGTGCGGCGGCCGTGGCAGCCGGTGCGGTCGGCGCGGCCGGAGCCGTTTCGTCCTTGCCCGAGCAGGCGGCCAGAGCCACCACCAGGGTCAGCGGCACCAGCAGGCGCGCCTTGGCGTTCGTGTTGACGTGCGACATCCAACTCCCCTTTGAAGAACGACGATACGTAAGGCCTGATGCGGTCAGGCCGACCGAAGCCCCGGTACGTTTCCCAGCGTCCGGCGCGGTGCAGCAGGTGCCCAATCTAGCATCCCCGCGCCCTGCTTTGCAGGGCCGGGGCGGGCAGGGCGGGCGCTTAGTGCGCCAGCGACTTGCTCGGGGTGTGGGCCATCAGCTTGTCGGTGTAGGCAATGCCGATGGCCGACAGGATGAATGCGGCGTGGATGATGGTCTGCCACATCACGCCGCTGCCGGTCATGGTGGAGCACTTGAACGAGGCTTCCACGGCCGGGCCGTACTTGGCCACGGCATCCAGCACCGCGGTAACGTACTCCGGGCTGTTGCACGCCGGCAGGCCGTCCAGGTTGCCGGCGCCGATGAAGGTCTTGAGCAGGTGGATCGAGGAGATGCCGATGATCGACAGCGCCAGCTTCACCTTCAGCACGCTGGCATTGACGTGGCTCAGCCACTCCGGCTGGTCCGGGTGGTTTTCCAGGCGCAGGCGCGAAACGAAGGTTTCGTAGCCGCCCACGATCACCATCACCAGCAGGTTGGAAATCATCACCACGTCGATCAGGCCCAGCACCAGCAGCATGATTTCCTGCTCGCCCATGGTGTTGGCCTTGTGGACCAGGTGCCACAGCTCCTTGCCGAACAGGAACACGTAGACGCACTGCGCCAGGATCAGGCCCAGGTACAGCGGCAGCTGCAGCCAGCGCGAGGCGAAGATCAGGGACGACAGGGGGCTGATGGGCTTTTCGGTCGAGCTCATGCTGGGATGCTGCGTTGCGGGGGACGCCGCAGAGTAGCGGGCCGGCATGACCCTGCCAAGCCAGCTGACGCACTAGACTCGGGATTCCTGAACCGCTGGGTCCTGTCATGATCGATCTGTATTACTGGCCTACCCCGAACGGCCACAAAGTCACCCTGCTGCTGGAAGAGCTGGGCCTGCCGTACACCATCAAGCCGGTGAACATCGGCAGCGGCGACCAGTTCAAGCCCGAATTCCTCGCCATTTCCCCCAACAACAAGATGCCGGCGCTGGTCGACCACCAGCCCACCGACGGGGGCGCGCCGCAGAGCGTGTTCGAGTCCGGGGCGATCCTGCTGTACCTGGCCGAGAAGACGGGGAAATTCCTGCCGGCCGACACCCGCGGCCGGGTGGCGGTGCTGGAATGGCTGTTCTGGCAGATGGCCGGGCTGGGCCCGATGAGTGGCCAGATGGGCCATTTCAATGTGTATGCGCCGGAGCAGATTCCGTACGCCATCGAGCGCTACGGCAACGAAGTGCGCCGCCTGCACGGGGTGATGGACAAGCGCCTGGCCAGCAGCGCCTACCTGGGCGGCGACGACTACAGTATCGCCGACATGGCCAGCTACCCCTGGATTGGTGCGTACGACAAGCTGCCGGCCGATTTCGCCGCGTTCCCGAACCTGAAGCGCTGGCACGACGCCATTGCCGCGCGCCCGGCGACCCAGCGGGCCTACGCGCTGAAGCATCAGGTCAACCCGGATGCCGGCAAGCCGCTGTCCGACGAAGAGCGCAAGCACCTGTTCGGCCAGCGGTAAACCAGGCGGCATCGCCGCCGATCTGCCGCGGTAGAGCCGACTGTCAGTCGGCTGCCCGGAGCGCCCGGTACTCCCGGCAGCCGACTGACAGTCGGCTCTACCCCCCGGCACCCGCCCCCCGGTTTTGGTTAGGATGGTCCGCTCCCAACCCGCCCCACCGGACCGGGAACGCCCAGCCGCCGCCGGAAGATTCCATGCGCCACTTTGTTGCCTCGCTCGCCCTCATGCTCGCCTCGACCACCATCGCCCACGCCGAAAAGCTCACCCTGGATGCCATCACCGGGCCGCTGCCGCTGTCCGGCCCGACCCTGATGAAGCCCAAGGTGGCCCCGGATGGCTCACGCGTGAGCTTCCTGCGCGGCAAAGAGGCCGACCGCAACCAGCTGGACCTGTGGGCGTATGACATCGCCAGCGGCCAGACCCGCCTGCTGGTCGATTCCAAGGTGGTGCTGCCCGGCGATGAAACCCTGAGCGATGCCGAGAAGGCCCGCCGCGAGCGCCAGCGCATTGCCGCCATGACCGGCATCGTGGATTACCAGTGGTCGCCCGACGCGCGCACCCTGCTGTTCCCGCTGGGCGGCGAACTGTATCTGTACGACCTGGACAAGCAGGGCAAGGCCGCCGTGCGCCAGCTCACCCACGGTGAGGGCTTCGCCACCGATGCCAAGCTGTCGCCCAAGGGCGGCTTCGTCAGCTTCGTGCGCGACCGCAACCTGTGGGTGATCGACCTGGCCAGCGGTCGCCAGCTGCAGCTCACCCGCGATGGCAGCGAGACCATCGGCAATGGCGTGGCCGAATTCGTCGCCGACGAGGAAATGGACCGCCACACCGGTTACTGGTGGGCGCCGGACGACTCGGCCATCGCCTTTGCGCGCATCGACGAATCGCCGGTGCCGGTGCAGAAGCGCTATGAGATGTACGCCGACCGCACCGAAATGATCGAACAGCGCTACCCGGCCGCTGGCGACCACAACGTCACCGTCAAGCTGGGCGTGATCGCCCCGCGCGCCGATGCCGCCGCGCGCTGGGTCGATCTGGGCCGCAACGCGGACATCTACCTGGCCCGCGTCGATTGGCGCGACCCGCAGCACCTCACCTTCCAGCGCCAGTCGCGCGACCAGAAGACCCTGGAACTGGTCCAGGCCGACCTGGCCAGCGGCAAGCAGCGCACCCTGGTCACTGAAACGTCGCCGACGTGGGTGCCGCTGCACAACAGCCTGCATTTCCTCAAGCAGGGCGGTTTCCTGTGGTCGTCCGAGCGAAGCGGTTTCCAGCACCTGTACCGCGTGTCAGATGACGGCAAGAGCGTGACCGCACTGACCAGCGGCAACTGGCCGGTGGACGAACTGCTGGCCGTGGACGAAGACGCCGGCAAGGTCTACTTCCGCGCCGGGGTGGATTCCTCGCGCGAAAGCCAGCTCTACGCCGTGCCGCTGCAGGGCGGGGCGCTGCAGCGCCTGTCCAACGCACCGGGCATGCACAGCGCCAGCTTCGCGAAGAACGCCAGCGTGTACGTGGACAGCTGGTCCAACACCACCACGCCGCCGCAGATCGCGCTGCACCGTGCCAATGGCGAAAAGATCGCCACGCTGGTGGAGAACAACCTGGAAGATCCCAGCCACCCGTACGCGCGCTACCTGGATGCGCAGCGCCCGGTGGAGTTCGGCACCCTCACCGCGGCCGACGGCCGCACCGCGCTGAACTACAGCCTGATCAAGCCCGCTGGCTTCAACCCGGCCAAGCGCTATCCGGTGGTGGTGTACGTGTATGGCGGCCCGGCCAGCCAGACCGTCACCGACAGCTGGCCCGGCCGTGGCGACCACCTGTTCAACCAGTACCTGGCCCAGCAGGGCTATGTGGTGTTCTCGCTGGACAACCGCGGCACCCCGCGCCGTGGCCGCGATTTCGGCGGTGCGCTGTACGGCGTGCAGGGCACGGTGGAAGTGGCCGACCAGCTCAAGGGCGTGGAATGGCTCAAGCAGCAGCCGTGGGTGGACCCGGCGCGCATCGGCGTGCAGGGCTGGTCCAACGGCGGCTACATGACCCTGATGCTGCTGGCCAAGGCGTCGGACCAGTACGCCTGCGGCGTGGCCGGCGCACCGGTTACCGACTGGGGCCTGTACGACACCCATTACACCGAACGCTACATGGACCTGCCGGCGCGCAACGCCAAGGGCTATGAAGAAGCGCGGGTGCTGGCCCACATCGACGGCCTGCGCTCGCGCCTGCTGCTGATCCACGGCATGGCCGACGACAACGTGCTGTTCACCAATTCCACCGAATTGATGAGCGCGCTGCAGAAGCGTGGCCAGCCCTTTGAGCTGATGACCTACCCGGGCGCCAAGCATGGCCTGTCGGGCAGCAACGCGCTGCACCGCTACCGCCTGGCCGAGGATTTCCTGGGCCGCTGCCTCAAGCCGTAACGCACGCTTCCGGGAGCCCCACCTGGCGCCGTCCGTGCCGGTGGGGCGCGGGCGGGGGCCCGCCGGGCGGCGGCCATGACCTCCGGCCGATTGCCGCTGCCTCCCCGAGTGCGTAGGGTCGCAGGCACCCGCTCACTGGAGTCCTGCATGAAGCCGCTTGCCCTTGCCGTCGCGTTGGCCCTTTCCGTCCCCGCCGCGCTCAGTGCGCCGCCGGCCTTCGCTGCCACTCCTGCCGCCACCAAGGCCCCGGCCAGTGCGGCCTGGGTGACCCACAGCAACGAACTGGCGCAGATCCTGCTCGATGCGCAGGGCCCGTTCCAGCCGGAAGAGACCGGCTTCTTCGGCGTGCCGGGCTACGACGACAAGGTGGCCGATTTCGGGCCGGACAACGCCAAGCGCTACCGCGCCGCGATGGCCAAGGCGCGCGACCAGCTCAAGGCCAAGCTGGCCACCGAGCGCGACCCGAACGTGCGCCAGGACCTGGCGATCATGATCGCCGCCGCCGACGAGAACATCGAAGGCAGCGAACTCAACGAAAAGTACCTGCTGCCGTGGAGCGATACCCCGCAGACGGTGTTCAGCGGCATCAACCTGCTGCTGTCCGACCAGGTGCCGGCCGAGCGCCGCGCCAAGGCGCTGGACCGCCTTAAGGCGTATGCCGGCCTGGCCCCGGGCACCACCGCCATCACCACGCTGTCGCGCCAGCGCTATGAAGAGCGCCTGGCCGACAAGACCCTGCTGCAGCCGACGAAGATCGAGGTCGAGCAGTCGCTGGCCAACGTCGATACCTACATCACCGGCATCGAAAAGCTGTTCGACAAGTACAAGGTCGCCGGCGCCGACGAGGCACTTAAGACCATCGCCACCCAGCTGCGCGAGTACCGCGACTGGACGAAGAGCGAGGTGCTGCCCAAGGCACGTGCCGATGCGCGCCTGCCCGAGCCGCTGTACGCCTTCCAGCTCAAGCGCGTGGGCATCGACATCGACCCCAAGCTGCTGATGCAGCGGGCGCAGCTGGAATTCATGGAAACCCGTTCGGCGATGCGCCAGCTGGCGCCGCTGGTGGTGAAGGCCAAGGGCCTGAAGGTGGCCGACCCGACCGACCCGGTGGCAGTGATCCGCGCGCTGAAGGGTGACAAGATCGCCAACGACCAGCTGGAGCACCACTACCGCGGCGTGATCGATGCGATCGACCCGATCATCCGCGCCCAGAAGATCGTGGACGTGCCGCAGCGCCCGATGCAGATGCGGCTGGGCTCGGCCGCCGAAAGCGCTGCCTCGCCGGCCCCGCACTTCCTGCCGGCGCCGCTGGTGGGCAACACCGGCCAGCAGGGCACCTTCGTGCTGCCGCTGGGCAACCCGGCGGCGGGCGACAAGGCCGCGCAGTACGACGACTTCAACTTCGGCTCGGCCGCGTGGACGCTGAGCGCGCACGAAGGCCGCCCGGGCCATGAGCTGCAGTTCACTGCGATGGTGGAGCGCGGCGTGTCGCTGGCGCGCACGATGTTCGCGTTCAATTCGGTCAACGTGGAAGGCTGGGCGCTGTATGCCGAAGCCGAAATGGTGCCGTATGAGCCGCTGGACGGGCAGCTGATCGCCCTGCAGTTCCGCCTGCTGCGCGCCGCGCGCGCGATGCTGGACCCGATGCTCAACCTGGGCCTGATCGACCGTGCCAAGGCCGAGCGCGTGCTGATCGACGAAGTGGGCCTGTCGCAGGCGATGGCCACCCAGGAACTGGACCGTTACATGGTGCGGTCGCCGGGCCAGGCGGGCAGCTACTTCTACGGCTACACCCGGATCCTGGAACTGCGCATGCAGACCGAACTGGCACTGGGCGCGAAGTTCGACCGCCTGGCGTTCAACAACTTCCTGCTCGACCAGGGCCTGCTGCCGCCGGACCAGCTGGCCAAGGCGGTCAACGAGGTCTTCATCCCGCGGTACACGGCAAAGTAATCACCTCCGCGTGGGCCACGACCAACGGTCGTGGCCTACCGACCATTCGAACCGACCATTCGAACCGACCATTCGAACCGACCATTCGAACCGACCATTCGAACCGACCATTCGATCGGCTGTTGGGTAGGTCACGACCGTTGGTCGTGACCCGCTTTCACCGGGTCGGCGTGATCGTCTGCACCGGCAGGCGGTCCGCCGGTGGCGGGTTGGGAACCCAGATTGCCACGCCGGCCGCGCGCTTCTGCGTGGTCGGAATGCCGATGCCCACGCCGCCGCCACTGTGCGAACCGTAGCTGCCGCCGCCTACGGAGAGCCCGCCGCCCGAGCTGCTGGACTCCACGCCCATCAGGATCACCCCGTTGGCGCCGAGCGCGGCCGCTTCCTTCTTCAGCCGCATCACCGCCGCATCGGTCTGGCCCTGGGTGCCGAAGCCTGCCGCACTGGTGGACTCCAGCTGGGCGATTTCAATCGAACCCGGCGGTGGCGTGGAATAGATCTGCACCAGCGCCGGATCGGTGGGTGCACGGGTCTGGCCCAGCATCACCTTGGAGGTGCTGGCGCAGCCGGTCACGGCCAGCAGCACGCCGAGCAGCGGAAGGAGTCGAATGTTCATGGGTTCACCCTTGTTCGGCTTGGTCGGCCTGCGCCTGGATCATCCGGGCCGGCCACTGAATCGGCGCCAACCCCGTTCTGCCGAACGTTAACACCGCCCGGGTGAGCCTGCCGCATCCCGATCTTGCCGCCGCCATCACGCGCCACTGGCACGGGGGTCGCTACGCTGCCGCCAGCATTTTCAGGTAAGGGGAGCGGGGCATGGGATTGATCAGCTTGTTGTGGGGCGTCGTGGCCCTGTTGTGGATGATCCTGGCCCTGATCCCGCTGCTGGGCTGGGGCAACTGGTTCCTGATCCCCTTCGCCGCAGTCGGTGCGGTCATCGGCGCGCTCGGCATCCTGTTCACCCACCCGACCAAACGCGGCCGCGCGTGGACCGGGCTGCTGCTCAACGCGGTGGTGGTGGTGGTGGGCATCGTGCGCCTGTCCATCGGCGGCGGGATCCTCTGACTGCGACACCCCGTCGCACCTGCCGGGATGTCGCGGGCAAGGGCGTAGAATGACCGCCCCATGATCATTCGTCCCCGCCCTCACGGCTGGCAGCTGCTGTACATCCTGCGCGGCTCCATCGTGCCTGCCATCGCGCCGAAGGTGGCCGCCATCTTCGTGCTGGCCATTGCGGTGGCCACCTTCGCCGAACTGGCCCACCCGCCGGGCATCGAGCGCGTGTCGGTGGCGCCGTTCACGCTGCTGGGCCTGGTGCTGTCCATCTTCCTGAGCTTCCGCAACAACGCCTGCTTCGACCGCTGGTGGGAAGGGCGCAAGCTGTGGGGCCAGCTCATCTATGAATCGCGCAGCCTGGCGCGGCTGTGCAGCACGCTGCTGGCCGAAAAGCCGGCGCGCGCCGACCGCATCTGCCGCCTGGCCATCGCCTTCGCGCATGCACTGGCTGCGCGCCTGCGCGGGCAGGACGCCGCGCTGGCCGGACTGCCCTGGGTGCCCGAGGCCGACCGCGAGCGCTACGCGCAGCGCCAGAACGTGCCGGACCAGCTGCTGGCGATGATCGCGGTGGAAACCACCGCCGCGCTGCGCGCCGGCGAGATCGACAGCATCCTGTATGCCCAGTTCGAAACCCGCCTGCATGCGCTGTCCAGCATCCAGGCCGGCTGCGAACGCATCCTGCTGACCCCGCTGCCGTTTGCCTACACCCTGCTGCTGCACCGCTGCGCGTGGATGTTCTGCGTGCTGCTGCCGTTCGGCCTGGCCAGCTCGCTGGGCTGGGCGACCCCGGTGGTGTCGGCGGTGCTGGCCTATGCCTTCTTCGGGCTGGACCAGCTGGGCGAGGAAATGGAGGAACCGTTCGGGCTGGAACCCAACGACCTGCCGCTGGATGCGATGGTCCGCACCATCGAAATCGACCTGCTCGACAGCCTGGGCGTGCGCCCGCTGCCGGAACCCCTGCAACCGCAGCGCTACCTGCTGCAGTAACCGAATACCGTCTGGAGCATCCCATGGCCCACCCCGACTATCGCCCCCGCCGCATGCGCCACGACGAGTTCTCGCGCCGGCTGATGCGCGAAAACACGCTGACCACCGACGACCTGATCTACCCGGTGTTCGTCCACGAGCTGGCCGGGCGCGCGCCGGTGGCGTCGATGCCGGGCGTGGAACGGCTGTCGATCGATGAGCTGCTGAAAGTGGCCGAGGAAGCGCTGGAACTGGGCATCCCGGTGATCGACCTGTTCCCGGTGATCGACCCGGCCGGCAAGAGCCTGGATGCGGCCGCCGCGTGGGACGAGAACGGCCTGGCGCAGCGGGCGATCCGCGCGCTGAAATCGCGCTTCCCCGAGCTGGGGGTGATGACCGACGTAGCGCTGGATCCGTACACCACCCACGGCCAGGACGGGATCATCGACGACAAGGGCTACGTGCTCAACGACATCACCGTGGCCGCGCTGGTCAAGCAGTCGCTCTCGCACGCCGAAGCCGGCGTGGACATCATTTCGCCGTCGGACATGATGGATGGCCGGATCGGCGCGATCCGCCGCGCGCTGGACGCCCAGAACCACGTCAACGTGCGCATCATGGCGTACTCGGCCAAGTATGCCTCGGCGTTCTACGGCCCGTTCCGCGACGCGGTGGGCAGCTCGGCCAGCCTCGGCAAGGCCGACAAGAAGACCTACCAGATGGACCCGGCCAACGGCGACGAGGCCATGCGCGAAATCGCGCTGGACCTGGAAGAGGGCGCGGACATGGTGATGGTCAAGCCGGGCATGCCCTATCTGGACCTGGTGCGCCGGGTGAAGCAGCAGTTCGGCGTGCCCACCTTTGCGTACCAGGTCAGCGGCGAGTACGCGATGATGAAAGCGGCCTTCGCCAACGGTTGGCTGGACGAACGCGCCTGCGTGCTGGAGTCGCTGATCGGCTTCAAGCGGGCCGGTGCCGATGGCGTGCTGACCTATTTCGCACCGCAGGTAGCGCGTTGGCTGCGCGAACGCTGACAATACGCGTCAACACGCAGACAGGAGCAGGATGATGCAGACGATGGGATGGGTGCAGTGGCTGACCTGGGGCACCGGCGTGCTGGTGTTCGCGGTGGTGATCGGCCTGGTCATCCGCGGCGTGCTGCGTGCCGCCCGCCGCGCGCCCGAGCAACCCTCGGCCGCCGCCCGCCTGGCCCGCGAAGCCAACCTGCCGCCGGCCGTGCAGGCCCAGCTGGCCGCGCTGAACCAGCGCAAGGACAACGGCGAGATCAGCGAAACCGAGTACGAGCAGCAGCGCGCCGCCTTGCTGCGCGCGTATTGAACCCTTACCCGCAGCCAGCCACCGCTGGTGTGCGCAACCTGTAGAGATCCAACCCGCCGGCCTTCGGCGACTTTGCCTGCCCGGCCACCACCATCTCGCTCGGCTTGGATGCATCCACCACCGGCGCGCCGGTCTGCCCGTCGGCGGTATTGAACGACAGCCCCAGCGGCACCGCCGCCGCGCCGTAGTCGCAACCCACCTGCCACACCTGCGAATGCCCACCCGCCATGCGGGTGAACACAAGCGCCCCGTCGTTGCCCAGCCAGTCTCCGCCCAGCTCATCATCCGCGCTGTTGAGCGGCGCCGGCAACGGCGTCGCCGCGTTGAACCCGCGGCCCTGCGCGGTCGCCACGAACAGGTCGAACCCACCCTGGGTGCCCTTGCCATTGCGGGCAAACAGCAGCACCTGCCCATCCGGCCGCAGCGCCGGGCGGCGCTCGTCGGCTGCCGTGTTGACCGTCACCGGCATCGCCAGCACGGTGCCGAAGCTGCCGTCCTCGCGGATCATCACCCCGTACAGGTCGAACCCACCGCGGCCGCTGCCGCCGTTGGAGGCGAAGTACAGCCAGGCCCCGTCGTGGCTGAAGAACGGATCCACCTCATCCCCGGCAGTATTGAACGCCAGCGGCGCCGGATCCTGCCAGCGCCCGTCGCGCAGCGTGGCCTGCCACAGGTCCCAGCCGCCGGCGCCGCCGGGCCGGTCGCTGGCCCAGATGATGCGCTTGCCATCCGGCGCGATGGTCGCCTGGGCCTCGTTGGCCTTGGTCGACACCACCCCCATGCCTTCGATGCCGAACTCGGAAAGCGCCATCGCGCCCGGTGCGGAGAGTAAACTCAGGCTCAGCGCGAGCAGAGACAAGGGAGTGCGCATAGTCGCTTCCATTGGGGTTTGCGTTTCAATCCAGGCCCGGAGTTTAAGACACCCATGACCGCCCGTTACGCCGTATTCGGCCAGCCCATCGCCCACTCGCAGTCGCCGCACATCCATGCCGCGTTCGCCCGCCAGGAAGGCATCGCGCTGGATTACCGCGCCATTGAAGCGGCACCGGCCGATTTCCCGGCGGCGCTGGAGGCGTTCGCCGCCGACGGTGGCGTCGGTGCCAATGTCACCGCGCCGCTGAAGGAAATCGCCTTCGGGCTGTGCAAGACCTTTACCTCCCGCGCCATGCTGGCCCAGTCGGTCAACACGCTGCTGCGCAAGGGTGACGGCTGGCACGGCGACACCACCGATGGCGTGGGCCTGGTGCGCGACCTCACCGACCGCCACAGCCTGGACCTGCGCGGCCGCCGCGTGCTGCTGCTGGGTGCCGGTGGTTCGGCGCGCAGCGTGGCCCCGGCGCTGCTGGATGCCGGCATCCGCGAACTGGTGGTGGTCAACCGTACGCCCGAGCGTGCCGACGAGCTGAGCGATGCGATCGGCGAGCCCGGCCGCGTGCTGACACAGTACTGGGACCGCATGGACGAACTCGGCGACTTCGAGCTGATCGTCAACGCCACGTCCGCGGGCCGTGACCGCAATGAAGAGTTCAAGCTGCCGCTGTCACTGGTCAACAGCATGACCACCGCCGTGGACCTGAATTATGGCGAGGCCTCCTTTGCGTTCCTGGCCTGGGCCCGCGCGGCACAGTGCCGCAACATCGTCGACGGCCTCGGCATGCTGGTCGAACAAGCCGCCACCAGCTTCCAGCAATGGCACGAAGTGCGCCCGGAAACCGATCCGGTCTACGCCGAACTGCGCGCCCGCAACGCCCTGGCGGGTGAAGAGTGAGCAGCAGCATGGATCTGCTGCTCAGCCTGCTGGGCATGGTCGCGATGCGCCTGCCGGTGCTGATCGCGCTGGCGGTGTCGCTGGTGTGGGTGGTGGATACCCCGCGCGGTGCCATCCGCAGTGTCGCCCTGTGGGCGCTGGGCCTGCTGCTGGCCGGCACCCTGGGTGGGCTGGCGCTGAACATCGTCCCCACCTGGCTGGTCCAGACCGGCGACTACGGCAACGTACAGATGCTGTCGTACTGGCTGCGCGGCGGCCACTTCGCGCTGGGCCTGGTGGATGCCCTGGCCACGGTGCTGCTGGTGTGGGCGATGACCCGAGCGCTGCGCAACCGCGCCACCCCGGCCGTCTGACCGGGCGACCCCGGTCACGGAACTGAACCGGCGCGGAAAAATCCGCGCCGGGCACGGGCCCCGGGCATGAGAAAATACCCGCCTGATCCAGGCAGGACCCCCCGGCGTGACCGAAAAAGTTGAAGCCCCGCGTGCGCTGAACGACGAGCTCAAGACCGTCATCCGCGATGCCTACGCCAAGCTGCAGGCCAATACCCCCGGCTTCAGCACGCGGCGTTCGCAGAGCCAGATGATCGGCGTGGTCTCGCGTGCGCTGTCGCAGAGCGGCGGGGTAGGCGTGGTCGAGGCGCCCACCGGCGTGGGTAAGAGCCTGGGCTACCTCACTGCCGGCGTGCCGATTGCGCTGGCCACCAAGAAAAAGCTGGTGATCAGCACCGGCACCGTGGCGCTGCAGTCGCAGCTGGTCGAGCGCGACATCCCGAATTTCCTCAAGGCCACCGGCCTGGAGGCCACCGTGGCGCTGGCCAAGGGCCGCACCCGCTACCTGTGCACGCGCAATGCCGCTGAAGCGCATGGCGATGGCGCGCAGGAAGGCATGTTCGAGGACGAACAGCCGCTGTTCGACCGCCCGCTGGCGCCGATTGAAATGGACCTGGCGCAGAAGCTGAGCAAGGACTTCGTCGAGGGCCGCTGGAACGGCGACCTGGACAACGCGCCCGACACCATCAGCCCCTCGCTGCGTTCGCGCATCACCACCCCGGCCTCCGGGTGTGCCGGGCGCAAGTGCGCCTACTCCGCCCAGTGCGCCGTGCTGCGCGCGCGTAACACCGTGCGCGACGCCCAGATCGTGGTCACCAATCACGCGTTGTTGCTGTCGGCCCTTTCCATTGGGGAAAGCGACAACGGCCAGCCGCTGATCGCCCCGCCCTCGGACATGCTGCTGGTGCTCGACGAAGGCCACCACATCGGCAACGTAGCCATCGACCAGGGCGCGGCCAGCCTGGCCCTGGATGAAATGGCCAAGCGCACCGGCCGCCTGCAGATCCTCATCGCCGCCGCCTACCGCGCGGTGGACAAGGACAAGCTGGGCAACCTGCTGCCCAACGAAGCCATCGACGTGGCCGCGCGGGTCAGCAAGCAGCTGCGCGCGTTCCGCGATGTGATCGACCGCAGCTGGCAACCGGACCCGACCGCGCAGGAACCGATGTGGCGCGCGCCGAACGGGCGGCTGCCGGACATCTGGATGGCCGACATCGAGGCGCTGGCCGATGATACCCGCGCGCTGTTCAACTGGGCCCACGCCGCGCAGTCGCAGGTGGCCAAGGGCAAGCCCGAAGACGCCGCGCGCGAGCGCCTGCAGCGCACGCTGGGCATGGCGCTGGAAATGATCGAACAGCAGCACAACCTGTGGACCGCCTGGCGCCGCGAGGACAAGGAAGGCCAGCCGCCGTTCGCGCGCTGGGTGACGCTGTCGCGCGATGGCGACCTGATCCTGCACGGCTCGCCCGTGTCGGCCGCCAACGTGCTGCGCAAGCTGCTGTGGGACGAAGTGGATTCCGTGGTGATGACCTCGGCCACGCTCACCGGCGGTGGCGATTTCCAGGCGCTGGCGATCGACAACGGCATTCCCAACGAAGCCGAGATGGTCTCGCTGGCGTCCCCGTTCGACCTGCCCAACCAGGCCGAGCTGATCGTGCCCAACTTCCCGGTCACCCCGGACGACCGCGACCGGCACCCGAAGGAAGTAGCCAAGTACCTGGTCAAGGAACTGGACTGGAGCAAGGGCAGCATCGTGCTGTTCACCTCGCGCTGGAAGATGGAGAAGGTGGCCGAGCTGATGCCGGCCGCGCAGCGCAAGCAGGTGCTGGTGCAGGGCGAAACGGCCAAGCAGAAGATGATCGACGAACACCTGCGGCGCACCTCGGCGGGCGAGGGCTCGGTGCTGTTCGGGCTGAACTCGTTCGGTGAAGGCCTGGACCTGCCCGGTGAAGCCTGCACCACGGTGGTGATCACCCAGGTACCGTTCGCGGTGCCGACCGATCCGCAGACCTCCACCCTGAGCGAATGGTTCGAGAGCCGCGGGTTGAACGCCTTCAACCTGATCGCCATCCCGCACGCGCTGCGCACGCTGACCCAGTTCGCCGGTCGTCTGATCCGCACCTCCACCGACACCGGCCGCGTCATCATCCTCGACTCGCGCCTGATCAGCCGCCGTTACGGCAAGCGCATCATCGATGCGTTGCCGCCCTTCAAGCGCGTCATCGGCTGACGAGTACCCCGTGGGACACGCATGGCGTGTCGCTACGCATCTTCGCCGGGCGTGAGGGATGTTGATCGCAACGGCGCACCTTCGCCGGGCGTGGGGGATGTTGATCGCAACGGCGCCTTCGCCGGACCTGGGGGATGTTGATCGCAACGTCGCGTAGGGACACGCCATGCGTGTCCAGCGCGGTGTCAGCTATGCGCGACGCATCGGCAGGCGCTGCCCATCGCTCAGGCTGCGCCACAGCCACTCCGCCGGGCCGAAGTAATACCGTTGGAGCCACCACGCACTCAGCCACAGCTGCAGCGGGAACACGATGGCCGCCACCAGCAGCACCGGCCACAGACCGTGCGATGGCCCGATACCGAGCCCGAACCCGGCAAACAGCGGTACGCACACCAGGCTCTGCAGCAGGTAGTTGCTCAAGGTCATGCGCCCGGCCGGCACCAGCACGCGCAACCCGCGTTCGGCCCACGGCCTCAGGTACAGCAGCGCGAACCCGCAGGCGATGGCGATGCCCAGCGCCAGCGGCGCCACCCGGTAGCTCACCCGCAGCAGATAGCCCGGTACCCCATCGCGCAGCAGCGGCCATTGCGCCTTCAGCGCGGGCGCAGCGGCCTCGATGCACAGGAACACCACGCCAACCATCGCGCCGCCGACGCACAGGCCCCACAGCAGCGGCAGGTGCTGTTCGGGCCGCTGCAACAGCCCCCGGCGCCCCGCCCAGTAGCCCAGCAGGAAGCGCCCCAGCACGAACAGCAGCAGGGCCCAGTTGGTCAGCCGCACCCAGCCGCCCAGCACCAGGTTCTGCCACCACGCCTGCCTGAGCGTGCCGCTGGACAGCGCATCCAGCGCATTCCCATACATCTGCGTGCGCGGCGTCAGCGTCAGCACCCACTCGCGCATCCACGGCGACAGCAGCGGTGGCAGGAACAGCGCCGCCACCAGGCCGGCCACCAGCAACCCACGGTTGCCCAAGTGACGGAACAGCGGCAGCAGCAAGCCCACCACGGCATAGGTCAGCAGGATGTCGCCCCACCACAGCACCGTGGCATGCAGCAGCCCGATCAGGGCCAACGCGCCCATCCGGCGCAGATGCGGAACCAGCCCAGGGCGCATTTCCATCTGCATGGCAAAGCCCATGCCGAACAGCAGCGAGAAGATCGTCACCGCCTTCATATCCACCAGCCACCCCATCCCGGTGCGCACCGCATGATCCAGCGTGGCACTCGGCAGCGCCTGTTGCGCGGCCTCATCCAGCAAGGCATCCAGCGAATAGAACCGCAGGTTGACCAGGAACACGCCCAGCAGCGCGAAGCCGCGCAGCGCATCGATCAGCGGTTGGCGCAGGGGTCGCGGCGGCACATCGATCAACGATTGGCGGGGTGGCCCCATGGCGTAGAGCCACGCCATGCGTGGCTGCGTATCAACAGGCCCCCAGTAGAGCCGGGCCCAGCCCGGCTGTCCAGCTACAGCTTGCCCAGATCCCGCACCGCGCCCTTGTCCGCGCTGGTCGCCAGCAACGCATAGGCCTTCAGCGCCCCGGTCACCTTGCGCGGCCGCGCCTCCCGTGGCTTCCACCCCAACGCATCCTGCTCCGCACGCCGCGTCGCCAAGGTAGCGGCATCCACCAGCACATCAATCCGTCGCGCCGGAATATCGATCCGGATCCGGTCGCCATCGCGCACCAGCCCGATCGTGCCGCCCGCTGCCGCTTCCGGTGACGCGTGTCCGATCGACAGCCCGGACGTACCGCCCGAGAACCGCCCATCGGTCAGCAGCGCACACTGTTTGCCCAGCCCCTTCGATTTCAGGTAGCTGGTCGGGTACAGCATCTCCTGCATGCCCGGGCCGCCACGCGGGCCTTCGTAGCGGATCACCACCACGTCGCCGGCCTGCACCTCGTCGGCCAGGATGCCCTGCACGGCCGCGTCCTGGCTTTCGAACACCTTCGCATTGCCCTCGAACACGTGGATGGACTCATCCACGCCGGCGGTCTTCACCACGCAGCCATCCTCGGCCAGGTTGCCGCGCAGCACCGCCAGCCCACCTTCGGCCGAGTACGCGTTCGCTACATCGCGGATGCACCCCTCGGCGCGGTCCAGGTCCAACGAAGGCCAGCGCGTCGCCTGGCTGAAAGCCACCTGGGTCGGAATGCCGGCGGGGCCGGCACTGAAGAATTCATGCACGCCCGCATCGTCGGTCACCGCCACATCCCAGCGCGCAATGGCGTCGGCCAGGGTGCGGCTGTGCACGGTCGGCACATCGACATGCAGCAGCCCGCCGCGTGCCAGCGATCCCAGGATCGCGAACACGCCACCGGCGCGGTGCACATCCTCCATGTGGTACTTCGGCGTATTCGGCGCCACCTTGCACAACTGCGGCACCCGTCGCGACAGCGCGTCGATGGCATGCAGGTCGAAGTCCACCTCCGCTTCCTGCGCGGCCGCCAGCAGATGCAGGATGGTGTTGGTGGAACCGCCCATGGCGATATCCAGCGTCATCGCATTCTCGAATGCCGCACGCGTGGCGATCCCGCGCGGCAGCGCGCTGGCATCTTCGCCGCCATACCAGCGGTGGCACAGCTCCACCACCAGCCGACCGGCACGGCGGAACAGCTGCTCGCGGTCGGCGTGGGTGGCCAGGGTCGACCCGTTGCCTGGCAGCGACAGGCCCAGCGCTTCGGTCAGGCAGTTCATCGAGTTCGCGGTGAACATGCCCGAACACGACCCGCAGGTAGGACAGGCGCTGCGTTCGTACTCGGCCACCTTTTCATCGGAGGCGCTGGCATCGGCGGCGATCACCATTGCATCCACCAGGTCCAGCTTGTGCTCGGCCAGCCGGGTCTTGCCCGCTTCCATCGGCCCACCGGAAACGAACACCACCGGGATGTTCAACCGCAGCGCGGCCATCAGCATGCCGGGGGTGATCTTGTCGCAGTTGGAAATGCACACCAGCGCATCGGCGCAGTGCGCGTTGACCATGTACTCCACCGAGTCGGCGATGATCTCGCGGCTGGGCAGCGAATACAGCATGCCGTCGTGGCCCATGGCGATGCCGTCATCCACTGCGATGGTGTTGAACTCCTTGGCCACCCCGCCGACCTGTTCGATCTCGCGCGCCACCAATTGGCCCAGGTCCTTGAGGTGCACGTGGCCGGGCACGAACTGGGTAAAGGAATTGGCGATGGCGATGATCGGCTTGTGGAAGTCCGCATCGGTCATGCCGGTGGCGCGCCACAGGGCGCGGGCGCCGGCCATGTTGCGGCCGGCGGTGGAGGTACGGGAGCGGTATTCAGGCATGGGGGCTGGCAGGATCTGGCGGGCCGTGGGGGCGCGTTGCCACTCGATTCTGCCCAAAAATTCCGGTTGCTGTTGCAACCGTCGGCGCGGCCGATCCTGAAACGCCGTTCATCTTTTCGACTTTGCCGGTTTTGGTTGTTGGCGGCGATCAGGCATGATTGAGGGGATACCGAAAGGGGGGCAAACCGCCATGAAACGTTCCAGGACCACCGCACTGCTGCTGATGAGCGCCGCACCGCTGCTGTTCACCGCCTGCCAGAAGGATCAGGCCGTGCAGGTGCAGGAGGGGCTGTACACCTCGGTGCAGGCCTGTACCGACGCCACCGGTGACCCGTCTGCGTGCCGCACGGCATTCGCCGAAGCGCAGAAGCAGTCCGCTGATGCGGCCCCCAAGTACGCCTCGCGTGCCGAATGCGAAGCCGAGTACAACGCCGAGCAGTGCGTGGAACAGAAGACCTCCACCGGCCATTCGTTCATCGGCCCGATGATGATGGGCTTCTTCATGTCGCAGATGCTCAGCAACCGTGGCGGCGCCGGCCTGGCGCAGGCCCCGGCGGCCAGCCCGGCCTACCAGGACAAGGCGAAGGGCTGGGCGCGCCCGGCCCCGGGCGGCAGCGGCGGCCTCAACACCGCCAGCGGCATCGGCGCCGGCAAGGCGGGCCTCGCCCCGGTGAACGCCACCCCGAACCGCGCCGTCACCGCCAGTCGTGGCGGCTTTGGCAACACCAGCAGCAGCCGCAGCAGCTACGGCGGTTGATCGAATGAAGCGTGTGCGAATCGACGAGCGCAGCCAGTGGCGCGCTCGTGCCGCCGAGTCCGGTTTCCGCTTCCACACCATCGACGGCCTGCCGTACTGGGATGAAACCGCGTACTACGCCTTCACCCTGCGCCAGATCGAGCAGGACATCGAAGACCCCAGCGCCGAGCTGCATGGGATGGCGATGGAACTGGTGGACGAGGTGGTGCGCAGCGAACAGCTGATGGACCAGCTGGCGATTCCGCCCGCGTTCCGCGACTGGATCGCCGACAGCTGGCGCCGCGGCGAGCCGCACCTGTACGGACGGCTGGACTTCGCCTATGACGGCACCGGTCCGGCCAAGCTCTACGAGCTCAATTACGACACGCCGACCTCGCTGTTCGAGGCCTCGTTCTTCCAGTGGCAGTGGCTGGAAGACCAGCGCAACCAGAACCGCCTGCCGCCGCAGGCCGACCAGTTCAACGCCATCCATGAGGCGCTGGTGGAGCGCTTCGGGCAGCTGTCGGCGCAGTTGCCGCCGCCGCTGTACTTCAGTGCCGTGGGCAGTTCCGAAGAAGACCAGGGCACCGTGGCGTACCTGCGCGACTGCGCGGCCCAGGCCGGGCTGCGTGGCGAAGCGATCGCAATCGAAGACATCGGCCTGTCCGAAGACGGGCGCTTCACCGCGCTCGATGACACGGTGATCGGCAGCCTGTTCAAGCTGTACCCGCTGGAAGACCTGATGACCGAATCGTTCGGGCAGGCGCTGCCCACCTCGGGCGTGCAGCTGCTGGAACCGGCGTGGAAGGCGATCCTGAGCAACAAGGGCGTGCTGCCGCTGCTGTGGCAGCGCCACCGTGGCCACCCGAACCTGCTGGCGGCCGAGTTCGATGACGGCAGCGCGCTGCCGGCCGGCTGGGTGCGCAAGCCGCTGTTCTCGCGCGAAGGTGCCAACGTGGCCATGCATCTGGCCGACGGCAGCTGGCAGGAAAGCGAAGGTCCGTACAACGGCCCGGCGATCCGCCAAGCCGCGCATCCGCTCACGTCGTTCGACGGCGGTTACCCGTTGATCGGCAGCTGGATCGTGGGCGACCAGGCCTGCGGCATGGGCATCCGCGAAGATGACAGCCGGATCACCCGCGACAGCGCCCGGTTCGTCCCGCACGCGATCATCGACGAAGCCCCGACGCGCATTTACGTCTGACGGGTTACCGGCGTCACGACCAACGGTCGTGACCTACCGGCGCACACCAACCGTTCAACCCGGTCGCGTAACGTGGCCGGTAGGTATCGACCGTTGGTCGATACGTGCCTACAGCAACCCGTCGCGTTTGACGGCGAGGTACCGCTCCACCAGCGCCCCGGGCAGCGCATCGGCCGTCACGTCCAGCACCATCACCCGGTGGCTGCGCAGTGCTTCATGCGCGTCGTTGCGCTGCTGCAGGTAGCGCGCGATGGCGCCGGCCTGGGTCGCATCCTGCAGCGTCTCCACTTCCTGCTCCAGCGCCACGTCCAGCTCGCGCTCGCGCAGGCTGGCCACGCACACCAGGTGTTGCCGCTGCAGCAGCCGAACCGCGACCAGCAGGTCTTCGATGTCCTCATCGCGCACGTTGGTGACCAGCATCACCAGCGACCGCCGGCGCTGGCGCAGGCTCAGCTCGGTGGCGGCAGCCAGGTAATCAGTTGCCACCGGCTGCGCCTGCAGGTCGTAGCTCGCGCGCAGCAGCGCGTCGATCGCGCCCATGCCGCGCTGTGGTGCCACCCAGCGGCTTTCGCCACCACTGGCGAACAGGCCCACGCCATCGCCCTGGCGCAGCGCCAGGTAGGACACCACCAGCGCCGCGTTGAGCACATGGTCGAAGTGCGACAGCCCGCCTTCGCTGGCCATCATGCGGCGGCCGGTGTCGATCATCAGCACCAGCTGCTGGTTCTTTTCATCCTGGTACTCACGCGAGATCAGCTTGCGTGCGCGCGAGGTGGCTTTCCAGTCGATCTGGCGCAGGCTGTCGCCGATGCGGTACTCGCGCATCTGGTGGAAATCGGTGCCTTCGCCACGGCGGCGCTTGAGGTGCGCACCGACCAGGCGCGAGGCCTGTTCGGCACTGAACAACGCGAAGCGGGTGAGCGGGGCGAAGTTGGGGTACACGCGTACGGTCAGCGCCGGCGGCAGCAGGCGGCGCTGGCGCCACATCCGCCACGGCGCATGCAGGCGAAGGTGCACGCCGTCGAACACGAAGCGGCCGCGCGCGGTCGGGGTCAACGTGTACTCCACGCTGCTGGCCACCAGCGGCTTGAGCGTCAATGCACGCGGCAGGCCCTGCAGCGACCACGCTCCCGGCACCAGGTCGAACACCTCCACGCGCTGGCGGCGGCTGGACTCGAAGCGCAGCGTGGTGCGCCGCTCGACGTTCAACGCCAGCGCCTCGGGCAGTTCGCGCTGCACCGTGGGCGAGGGCTGTGCGCGCAGCCGCAGCAGATCCACCAGTGCCAGCACCGCGATCGCCGCTGCGGACGCCCACCACGCCGACACCGGCAGCAGCCCGAACGCCACCGGCAGCCCGAGCAGCGCCCAGCCGACCAGCAGTATCAGCAGCAGCGGGCCTGGCCTCATTTGCGCGGGGCTTCCACCTTGGCCAGCAACGCGGTCAACGCATCGTCGGCCGACTGGCCTTCGATCTGCAGTTCCGGGGCCAGCGCAATACGGTGGCGCAGTGCCGGGCGGGCGATCTCGCGCACGTCATCGGGGGTGACGAAGTCGCGGCCGGCAAGCACCGCCTGCGCACGCGCCGCACGCACCAGCGCGATGCTGCCGCGCGGGCCGGCGCCGAGCGCGATGCCAGGGAACTGGCGGGTGGCCGCCACGATGCGCACCGCGTAGTCCACCACTTCCGGATCCACCGTGATCGCCGCGGTCGCCTGCTGCAACGCGATCACCTCGGCGGCGTTGAGCACGCGCGGTACCTGCGACAGGTCAAAGTCGGCCGCGCTGCGGCCGGTGGTGATTGCATCCACCATCCGCTTCTCGTCCTCCAGCGCCGGGTAATCGATGATGACCTTGAGCAGGAAGCGGTCCAGCTGGGCTTCGGGCAGCGGGTAGGTGCCTTCCTGTTCAACCGGGTTCTGCGTGGCCAGCGCCAGGAACGGCGGGGTCAGTGCGAATGCCTTGCCTTCGATGGTGACCTGGCCTTCCTGCATCACTTCCAGCAGCGCCGACTGAGTCTTGGCCGGGGCGCGGTTGATTTCATCGGCCAGCAGCAGGTTGGTGAACACCGGGCCGCGGCGGATCTTGAAGCTCTCCGATTTCGGGTCGTATACCGCGTGGCCGCTGACGTCGCTGGGCATCAGGTCCGGGGTGAACTGCACGCGGCCGTAGTCCAGCTCCAGTGCCTGCGCCAGGGCGCGCACCAGCAGGGTCTTGCCCAGCCCGGGCACGCCTTCGATCAGCACATGGCCACCGGCCAGCAGCGCGATCAGGATCTGGTCGAGCACCTCGGGCTGGCCGATGAAAGCGCGGCCGACGGCGTCGCGCACGGCATCGACGCGTTCAACCAGGCTCTGCCCGGTCAGCGCGGGCGGGGACAACGGCGGCGGAGCGGAGTGGTCGGTCATAGCAGGTTTCTCATCTGGATCAGCAGGCGGATGCGCTCACGCAGGGCCACCACATCCTTCGATGGCGGCACCTGCAAAGCGGTCTGGACACGGGAATGCGGCCACTGCAGCAGGCTGGCGATGGCGTGCACCTGCGCCTCGCCGCTGAGCGCGGCAGCGGTGGGTGCGCGCCGCCGCAGCCGGGCCAGGAAGGCGCGGCGGGTGGCGTCGTACAACAGCGGTGCCTTGCCATAGCGCAGCAGGTGCTCGCCACTGGCACGCACGTGTTCGAGCAGCGAACGGCGTTCGGTGGCGGGTGCCGGCAGCAGGCTGCCCAGCCGCTGCGCGCGTTGCCACAGCCATGCCAGCAGGGCCAGCAGCAGGGGCACCCACACCGGCCAGCCTTGGTAGAAGATGCGTGACCACAGCGTGGGCGGGCGGGAGCCGTAGATCAGCCACACCGTGCCTTCGGCGTAGTTCGGGTCGAGCACATGGCGGGTCAGGTCGCGGTGCGCGAGGTCGTGCAGGCCGTCGGCCAGGCTGCCCTTGGGATCCTCGGCGTTGAAGATCCTCGGCGTGCCCTTGAGGAACTCCATGTCCGACAGCACGTCCACGCTTCCTTCGCCCTTGCGCAGCCGCGCGAACACCAGGCCCTCGTCATCGCCCCATTCGCGTTCGACACGCACGCCGTCGGGCACGTCCACGCCGAAACGGCGGCCACTGCAGAACTCGGAATGGCCCGGGTCGTCGGCAATGTGGAAGGCCTTGCAGTTGCTCTCGTAGTACCCGGTATCCACGCCCAGCGCGTCCAGCAGCGGCCCCTGCGCGGCGTCTTCGTCCTTGAACGGCGGCGGCGTGCGCAACAGCAGGTGGCCGCCGCGTTCCACCCACGCCAGCAGCGCCTGCGCGGTGGGGGCGGGCACATCGGCGGTGTCCTGCAGCAACAGCACGGTATCGGCCGGCTTGAGCTGCATGCGCGGCAGGTCGAGGCGCGGGCTGGAATGCACGGTGATGCCGTCGGCACGCAGCGCCTGGCCCAGCACGTACAGCGGGTTGTAGCTGGCCTCGCCCTGCGGCGGCAGGTGCTCGGTATGGACCACGCGTTCATGGCTGCGCAGGAACAGGATCGCCAATGGCACGCCCACCACCAGCAGCACGGCCAGCACCACCAACCAGCGCAGACGGGCACTCATGCGCGCCACCGGAACTGGGTCTGCAGGGTGGTGGCCAGATCGTCGAACTCGTCCGGCTCGGGCAGGCGGCCGGCGTACGCGGCGTACTGCCAGACCCGCACGATGCGGGCGAACAGGGTGCGGTCAGCCTCGACCGGCATGCGCCGCGAGGCGCGCAGGCACTGTGCTTCGGTCGCGCCCGGTGGCAGCACCACCTCGGCGCGTTCGCTCATCGATTCCACGCTGGCCCGGTACAGCAGCGCCAGCGCCTGGCGCGGCCGACCCTGCTGCCACAGCTCGCGCGCGCGCGCGGCGGGATCCGGCGGAATCACTTCGGGCAGTTCCACCGCTTCCTCGACCACCGGATCGGTGGCCTTGCGCCGCCTCACCCCGGTGCCGCGCAGCCAGCGCAGCCACCACGGCGCGCTGGCGATCAGCCCCAGCACCAGCAAACCGACCAGGCCCCACAGGATCCATTCGGCAATCTGCGCGGGCAGGCGCGGGCCGCGCCCGAGCGGATTGCGGTTCTTGTCCGCATCGTCCTTCTTCTTGTTCTTCTCGGCCTCGCTCAGGGTGCGCTCCCAGCGTTTCACTTCGCGGGTAGGCGCCACCAGGGGATCTTCGTACGCGCGCTGCACGGCCTGGCGGAAGCCGGCGGTGTCGGGCGTGCCACCGAAGATCACGGACGGGGTGTTCGACGGATCGTCGGCGGGCACTGCGTCAGAGGCTTCTTCTTCCTCATCACCAGCATCGTCATCCGTGCCAGTGGGTGCAGCGCAGCTCGGCGCCTGCGCAGGTTCTGCCGCATGCAGCCCACCCATCGGCCAGCACAGCACCAGCGCCAGTACCAGCAGCGGCGCGGCCTGCTGCAGCCGATCACGCATGCGCCGGAACGCGATTTCTACGTCCCAGGCTTCCATTTCCGTGCGGCGGTTGAGATACAGCGCGAAACCGGCGCCGGCGTAGAACGGCCCGATCAACGTGGCGGCGAGCCAGAACAGCGCATTCACCCCCAGCTGTGCCCACGCCGGCATGGTTTCGCTGACCATTTCCCACGCCGCGCGCCAGGAATCGGACAGCAGTTCCAGCGGCACGAACAGGAAGATCGCCGCGATGCCGCCGCTGACAATCACCAGCTCGAACACCATGCACATCAGGGTGAGCAACACGGCATGCCCGAACGTGCCGCTGAGCACGGCGCGGCGGCGCACGCTGCGCTGCGAGGCATCGCTGCCTTCCAGCAGGTTCACCGGCAGCAGCAGCGAGCGGAACGGGCTGAAGCGGCGCCAGCCCAGGTAGCCCCAGAACCCGCTCCACCCCCAGTGCCGCTGCGCGCGCAGGGTCTGCAACGGACGTGGTTCGTCGCCGAACACGCCGCGTGAGATCACATACAGCGCGATCCGGTCCGATACCGGCTTGAGCCACCACATCAGCAGCCAGGCCCAGCCGAACGCATCGGCCCACCATGCAGCGGCATTGATCACGGCGAACAACGGCAGCGACACCGCGATCAGCGGCAGCCATATCGCCCGCGCGTGCCGGCGCACCAAGGCGGTGCCCAGCTCCATCGCTTCCCATTCGGAGCGCGCGCGCAGGGCGACGTTGAGCTGGTCAATCCGCATGACCGCTCCCGCGCCCACCGCGCCACAGCCACACGAACACCAGCGTCCACAGCACCGCAGCCACGCTGTACTTGCCCCAGGCCGGGATCGCGGCGATGGACGACCAGAACGCTTCGATGAAGGCGGCGATCAGCAGCATCGCGACGATGCCCAGGCAGAGTTTTGCACCAATCACCCCGCCCTCGACGAGTGCATCGATGCGCCGGCGGCGGCCGGGCGCCAGCAGCTTCATGCCCAGCTGCAGGCCGGCACCGCCGGCGATGACGATCGCGGTGAGCTCGAACGCGCCATGGCCGCAGACGAAACGCCAGAACGGGTCGCCATGGCCGATGTGCTGCAGGTGGCCGGCCGCCGCACCGATGGTGAGCCCGTTGAACAGCAGCACCAGCACCGTGCCCAGGCCGGCCAGCAGCCCGCTGGCGAACGTACGCAGGCCGATGCTGATGTTGTTCATGATGTAGTAGCCGAACATCATCCAGTCCGTGCCGCTGTCGCGGCCCAGGTTCGGCGAGGCCGGGTTGTACATGCGCTCCAGCGAGGCGATCGCGCCGTTGTCCATCAGCATGTGGATGACATCCGGGTGCCACTGGATCACCGCGAAGCTGCCCACCAGCGGCAGCACGAACAGCGCGGTGGCCACCCACATGCTGCGCGCCTGGCTGCGCACCAGCTGCGGGAAATCGGCCAGCAGGAACTCCAGCGCGCGGCGCCAGCGCGGCGGCGGCGTGCGGTACAGCAGGCCATGGCCCTGCTGCATCAGCAGCTGCAGGCGTGCCACCAGCTGCGGGCTGTAGCCGCGCTTGCGCGCAAGCGCGAGCTGCTGGCACAGCCGGCGGTAGTGCTGCGGAATGTCTTCATCGTTGAGCGCGGACGCATCGGGCGAACGGCCCGCATGCCGTGGCCGGTCGCCGCGCAGCGCCAGCCAACGTTCCAGCGCCTGCCATTCGGCCTGGTAGCGGGCAACGAACTGTTCCTGCCTCATCGGCGGCCCAGCAGCCAGTTGGCCATGGCATACAGGCGCAGCACGCCCACCTGGCCCTGGCCGCCGCTGATCGGCGCGGCCACTGCGGCCAGCTCCTGCTGGCGGGGGCCGGACAGGCGCGGCGCGCGTTCGGCGAAGGCAATGATCGCCGCCTGTTCGGCTGGCTGCAGCGGCTGCGGCGGGGCCAGCACGGTATCGATGGCCACGCTGGCCGACCACGGCCGGCCGCTGTCATGCACCACTACGGTGCCGGCCACCAGGTCGCCCAGGCGCCGGCCATTGCGGTCGAACAGGCTCGACAGCAGCCCCAGCGCATAGCCGAACGGCAGCATGTCCACGGTGCGCAGCAGGTTGCGGGTGATGGAGGCCATCCAGCCGATCGGTGCGCCGTCCTGGGCCACCACGCGCAGGCTCATCACCCGCTTGCCCAGGGTGCGGCCCCAGCAGGCCTCCTGCACGATGGTGTACGCCCACATCAGCAGGAACATCAGGCCCAGGTAGAGGCCCTGGCCGAATTCGCCCAGCAGGGTGAGCGGAATGCTCAGCAGCATCAGCGCCGCCACGCGGATCATGAAGTCGATGGCCCAGGCCAGCGCACGCGGCACCGGGCCGGCTGCCGGCAGGTGCAGCGGCACGCCTTCGGGCGTGATCACTTCACGGTAGGTGTCCAGCATGGGTGCGCTCATGCGCACGCGTCCCTCCGGACGGCTGCCAACGGCATGCGGTTCTCGACTGCTTCCTGGGTCGGAGACCGACTTTACCGTGTGCGGGGTCACATCCCCAAGTACTTGTCCTTCAACCGCACGTAGTGGTCGGCCGAGTAGTGCAGCGACTCGATCTCCTGATCGCTGAGCGTACGCACCGGTCGGGCCGGGTTGCCCACCCACAGCTCGCCTTCGCCCACCACCTTGCCCGGCCCGATCACCGCACCGGCGCCGACAAAGCTGTGCCGGCTCACGGTGGCGCCATCGAGGATGCACGCCCCCATCCCGATCAGGCTGTACCCGCCGATCGTGCAGGCATGGATGATGGTGCCGTGGCCGACGGTGACGCCCTCACCGATCAGGGTCGGGTAGCCGCCCTTGTTGTAGGGGCTGTGGTGGCTGACATGGATGATGGTGCCATCCTGGATGTTGCTGCGCGCGCCGATCCGCACATGGTTGACGTCGCCGCGGATCACCGTGCCCGGCCACACCGACACATCGTCCCCGAGCACCACGTCACCGATGATCGTGCAGGCCGGGTCGATCCAGGCGCGCTCGCCAACGACGGGGAAGGTATCGAGGAAGGGACGAAGAGGGGACATGGTGACGCTCCACGAGGCAGGCCACCATGATACCGCCGTGGTTACGCCACCCGGCTGCGCCGGGCGCGTTCCAGGTGCACCAGCAGCAGCGAGATCGCCGCCGGGGTCATGCCCGGGATGCGCTGGGCCTGGCCGATGGTCTGCGGGCGCACCCGCTCAAGCTTCTGCTGCACTTCGGCCGACAGCCCGCGCACGCTGGTGTAATCGAACGCCGCATCGATGGCGGTGTTCTCATGGCGCTGCTGGCGTTCGATCTCCTCGCGCTGGCGGTCCAGGTAGCCGGCGTACTTCACCCCGATCTCGACCTGCTCGGCCACCTTCGCATCCGCCACGCCCGGGCCCAGCGAGGGCACCTGCATCAGCTTGGCGTAATCCAGTTCCGGGCGCTTGATCAGGTCCAGCACGTTGGTTTCGCGGCTGACCGCCACGCCCAGCGTGGCGTCCACTTCGCGGCCCAGCGCGTTGGCCGGGGTGGCCCACAGCGCACGCAGGCGCGCCGATTCCTGCGCCACCGCCTCCTGCTTGGCCTGGAAAGCGGCCCAGCGCCGGTCGTCGACCACGCCCAGCTCACGGCCGATGCCGGTCAGGCGCACGTCGGCGTTGTCTTCGCGCAGCTGCAGCCGGTACTCGGCGCGGCTGGTGAACATGCGGTACGGCTCGGTGGTGCCATGGGTGATCAGGTCATCTACCAGCACGCCCAGGTAAGCCTCGTCGCGGCGCGGGCACCAGCCCGCCTCGTCGCGCACGCGGCGGGCGGCGTTGACGCCGGCCAGCAGGCCCTGCGCGGCGGCCTCTTCATAGCCGGTAGTGCCGTTGATCTGCCCGGCGAAGAACAGCCCGGACACCGCCTTGGTTTCCAGCGTGTTGTTCAACCCGCGCGGGTCGAAGAAGTCGTACTCGATGGCGTAGCCCGGCCGCGTGATGTGCGCGTTCTCGAAGCCACGGATGCTGCGCACCAGCGCCAGCTGCACATCGAACGGCAGCGAGGTGGAAATGCCGTTGGGGTAGATCTCCACCACGTCCAGCCCTTCGGGCTCGACGAAGATCTGGTGGCTGGCCTTCTCGGCAAAGCGCACCACCTTGTCTTCGATGGACGGGCAGTAGCGCGGGCCGATGCCTTCGATCTGGCCGCTGTACAGCGGCGAGCGGTGCAGCGCGCTGCGGATGATCTCGTGGGTGTGCTCGCTGGTGTGGGTGATCCAGCAGCTCACCTGGGCCGGGTGCTCGGCCACGCTGCCCAGGAAGGACATCACCGGGCGCGGGTCGTCGCCGGGCTGCTCGTCCATCACGCTGTAGTCCAGCGAGCGGCCATCGATGCGCGGCGGGGTGCCGGTCTTGAGCCGGTCGATCGCGAACGGGCGCTCGCGCAGGCGCGCGGCCAGCGTGGTGGCCGGCGGGTCGCCCATGCGGCCGGCGGCGTACTGGGTCTGGCCGACGTGGATCTTGCCGGCCAGGAAGGTGCCGGCGGTAAGCACCACGGCCGGGGCGTTGAACTGCAGCCCGGTCTGGGTGATCACGCCACGCACGGCGTCACCGTCGATGACCAGGTCATCCACGGCGGCCTGGAACACGGTCAGGTTGGGCTGCGCCTCGACCATCGCCCGGATGGCCATCCGGTACAGGTTGCGGTCGGCCTGGCAGCGGGTCGCGCGCACGGCCGGGCCCTTGGAGGCATTGAGCGTGCGCCACTGGATGCCGGCGCGGTCGGCGGCATGCGCCATGGCGCCGCCCAGGGCGTCGATTTCCTTGACCAGATGACCCTTGCCGATCCCGCCGATGGCCGGGTTGCAGCTCATCGCGCCGATGGTTTCCACGTTGTGGGTCAGCAGCAGGGTGCGTACGCCGCTGCGGGCAGCTGCCAGCGCGGCTTCGGTGCCGGCATGGCCGCCGCCGATCACGATGACGTCGTAGCCGTAGAAAGAATCGGTCATGGGGTGCTCTGGGGCAGGGCCGGTACGGCCCGGAACCGCCCTGGGACAGGGCGCGGTGGTCATTTTAGCGCCGTTCGCGCCGGGTCCGTGAACGGGGGCCTGCAAAAAAATTCGCAATCAACCCTAAAGTTGGCACGTTCTCTGCAGATAACCCAATAGCACCCAGGATGGCAGGCGCCGAAAGGCGCTACGGATCGGAATTGGAACAGGGGCCGATCCATGCGCATCCCGGGGAAGCAGAAGGGCCGGCAGTCGGGGGACTGTCGGCCCTGTTTTTATCCCCCGGAAGACAAAAGGCCCCGCCATTGGCGGGGCCTTCTGCGTTGTAGGTGCCGACATCCGACAGGGCCGGAACAGGGGGGATCCAGATGTTCCTGTCGGATATCGACATAGAGCTCAATGTGACGCCGTATGTCGTTTTTGTCACTTTTCGACCGAGGCCGTCACTGCCCGGCTAGATTGACCTGCCGGGCAGGTGAAAATCAAGCGGTCTTAGTTCTCATGTGTGCGCTGGTTCAACTTATCCATATTTCGCCAGGGAGAGCCATTGCTGCGCTGGGCCGGCGGGCTGGGTCGGGACTGCGGCGCGCTCACCGGACGCTGTTGCTGCTGCGGCTGGGGGCGCTGCTGCGGCGGGCGGTCCGGACGCTGTGGGCGCCCCACCGAATCCATGTTCCTCCACGGCGAGCCGCCGTTGTAAGGCGGGCGCGGTCGGTCCGGCGGGCGCACCTGGCCACCATTGCCGTTGCCGGGACGCGGCGGCGGGCGGTGATGGTTGTGCGGCGGACGGTAGTTCGGGTACGGCCGGTAGATCGGGTAGTTGCTGTAACCACCGTAGCCGCCATAGCCGTAATAGCCACCGCCACCGTAGTAGCCGCTGCCGTAGCCGTACGGATAACCGGCCGGATAGCGGTACTCCACCGACGGGGCGCCATGGTAGTAGCCATTGCCACCACCACCGCCGCCCACGTAGTCGTAAGTCGCGCAGCCAGACAGCGTCAGCAACAGGCTGCCGGCAAGCATGAGGCGCATTTTCATGGAAGGGTCCCCCTGGGGTATGGCCCAGCTTCAGGCCGCCGCATTGAATCGGCCCTTAACTTTGCCCAGGCCGGATGAACGGTTGCCATCGTGGCACGTTAATCTTGTGTCATGACCGATTCATCCTTGCCCTGCGTCGATGACCTGCTGGCCGCCGCCGCGCGCATCGCGCCGCATGCCAGCGTCACCCCGGTGCTGCAGTCGCAGGTGCTGGACGCGTTGAGCGGGGCGCGGCTGGCGTTCAAGGCCGAGCATCTGCAGCGCGGCGGTGCCTTCAAGTTCCGTGGTGCCTGCAACGCGGTCTGGGCGCTGCCCGAGGCCGTCGCCGCACGCGGGGTGGTCACCCATTCGTCGGGCAACCACGGTGCGGCGCTGGCGCTCGCCGCGCGCACCCGTGGCATTGCCTGCCATGTGGTGGTGCCGGAAGGCGCGGTAGCGGCCAAGCTGGCCAACATCGTGCGTCATGGCGCCACCCTGTGGCGCTGCGACCCGACCATCGCCGCGCGCGAGGCGATGTGCGCCCAGGTCGAGGCCGAGACCGGCGCCACCCTGGTCCATCCCTATGCCGATTCCCACGTCATTGCCGGGCAGGGCACGGCGGCGCTGGAGCTGCTGGGCAGCTACGGTCCGTTCGATACGCTGGTGGTCCCGGTGGGCGGCGGTGGCCTGGCGGCTGGAACCCGGCTGGCGCTGCAGGCGGTGAGTCCGGTCACGCGGCTGGTACTGGCCGAACCGGAGGGCGCCGCCGATACGGCCCGTTCGCTGGCCGCCGGCGAGCGCCGGCTGGACTTCACCCCCGACACGATCTGCGATGGCCTGCGCGGCACGCTGGGTGCGCCGAACTTCGCGCTGCTGCAGGGCGCGGCCGAGGTGATCACCGTGGACGATGCGGCCACCGTCGCGGCCATGCGCCTGCTCTGGCAGGTGCTCAAGCAGGTGGTGGAACCGTCCTCGGCGATTGCGCTGGCCGCGATCCTGTCCCAGCCCGCGCGGTTTGCCGGGCAGCGGGTGGGCGTGGTGCTGTCCGGCGGCAACGTCGACCTGGACGCCCTGCCCTGGGCCGCGGCATGACCCGGCGCGCACGGGTCGGGCTGGGGGGCTGGCTGTGGCGGCTGTGCATGCTGTTGGCGGCCTGGCTGCTCTGTGTCACCGCGTGGATCGTCTGGGTCGGTGAGCGCGATCAGGCGGCCAAGGCCGATGCGATCATCGTGCTGGGCGCGGCGGCCTACGACGCCAAGCCGTCGCCGGTGTTCGAAGAGCGCATCCGGCATGGGCTGGATCTGTACCGCCAGGGCTACGCGCCATTGCTGATCTTCACCGGCGGCTACGGCGGCACCGGCGCGCGCTTTTCCGAATCGCAGGTCGCGCGCCGTTACGCCTTGAAACAGGGCGTGCCGGACGACGCGATCCTGATTGAAACCGCCTCGCGCACCACCCGCCAGAACCTGGCCGAAGCGCGGTTGTTGATGGACCAGCACAAGCTGCACCGGGTGATCATCGTCAGCGACCCGCTGCACATGGCGCGCGCGCTGCGCCTGGCCCGCGAGCTGGGCATCGATGCACTGGCCTCGTCAACGCCGAGCACGCGGTTCCGCAGCTTCCACACCAGCTGGAAGTTCCTGGCGCAGGAAATCTATTTCTTCCATCGGGACATGTTCCCGTCCGCGAACGGTTCCTGACCGATATTTCTGGTTGGTCAGGTGGTCTTGCGCCGGATCGGAATCGCCGACACGGGGACGCTGGCCACATCCTGCCCGCGCTCGCGGATCGGCGCGCCCGCATCCGGCGCCCACGCGTGCGCGTAAATCACTTCCCAGCTGCTGGGCAGCGTGCCGTCCTCGCGACGCAGCGGTTCATAGGCGGCGCGCGCTGCAGCGAACCTGCCGCGCCCGGTCAACGTATGCCGGCGATCCTGGCGTGCATTGGTCGCGCCAATGGCGCGCAGCTCGCGCATCAGTGCATCCATGTCGGCATAGGTGAGCGTGAACAGGTCGCGGTCCAGCACCGGGTCGCGGAAGCCGGACATCATCAGCGCGTCGCCGAACTGCGCAATCGGCGGGAACCGGCTCACGTGCGAGGTGTCATCGGCGCTGGCGAACGCGTCGCGCAGCTCGATCAGCGTTTCCGGGCCGAACGTGGAACACACCAGCAGCCCGCCCGGCTTGAGCACGCGACGGAAGCCGGCGAACACCGCGGGCAGGTCCTCCACCCACTGCAGGCACAGGTTGCTGTAGATCACATCCACGCTCTGGTCGCGCAGAGGCAACGCCTGCGCATCACCGCACACCCGGGTGAAGGGCTTCCACCAGCCGGCCTGCTTCTTCGCTTCGCGCAGCATCGGCTCGGCCATGTCCAGCGCGATCACCTGCGCCTTCGGCCAGCGCTTCTTCATCGCCGCACTGGCGTGGCCGGTACCGCTGCCCACGTCCAGCACCACCTCCGGCTGCCGGCTTTCGAGATAGTCCAGCGATTCGAGCAGCCGCTTCTCCACCTCGCGCTGCAGGGCAGCGGCGGCGTCGTAACTGCTGGCGGCGCGCGAAAACGCGCGGCGGACGTGCTGGGGATCAAAGCTGGCGGTCATGTAAGGCTCACTATGCGGTAGCGCACGACCGTTGGTCGTGCGCCGGAAACTCAGAACGTACCGGGGTAAGCCCCGCCATCAATCAACAGGTTCTGCCCGGTGATGTAACCCGACTGCGCACTGCACAGGAACGCGCACGCCGCGCCGAATTCATCGGCGGTGCCGAAGCGCCCGGCCGGAATGTGGGTGCGCTTGCGCTCGGCGATCTGCCCCGCATCCACGCCCTGCTGCTGCGCCATGTAGGCGAAGTTGCCGCGCAGCCGGTCGGTGTCGAACTGGCCGGGCAGCAGGTTGTTGAGGGTGACGTTGTGGGCCACGGTGCGGCGCGCCAGCCCGGCGACGAAACCGGTCAGGCCCGAGCGCGCGCCATTGGACAGGCCCAGGATGTCGATGGGTGCCTTCACCGACGAGGAGGTGATGTTGACCACGCGCCCGAAGCCACGTTCGATCATGCCATCCACGGTGGCACGGATCAGCGCGATCGGCGCCAGCATGTTCGCGTCCAGCGCAGCGATCCAGTCCTCGCGCTCGAACTGGCGGAAGTCGCCCGCCGGCGGCCCACCGGCGTTGTTGACCAGGATGTCCACCTGCGGGCAGGCGGCCAGCGCCGCCGCGCGGCCGGCCTCGGTGGTGACATCGGCGACCACCGTGATTACTTTGCCGGCGCCCGGCAGCGCCCGGAGTTCTTCACCGGCGTGGGCGAGGGCTTCCTCACCCCGGGCGGCGATCACCACGTTCACGCCCTCGCGCGCCAGCGCGCGGGCGCAGCCCAGTCCCAGGCCTTTGCTGGCAGCGCAGACGAGGGCCCAGCGGCCGGCGATTCCAAGGTCCATGCATCAGTTCCGTAGTGGGGGACAGGCGTACATGATCGGCGATGCGCGCGTGGGTGGGTCAGGAAAGCGAGGCAACGAAGTGTTGCAGCTGCGCCGCCACTTCGTCGGTATGGCCCAGGAACGGCGCGTGTCCGCCATGGGCCACTACATGCACGCTGGAACGCGGTGCCAGCGCGGCAGCGGCCTGCATCGCCCGCGCCGACACCAGCCGGTCGCGCTGACCGGCCAACCACAGGCTGGGCACCGGCAGGCGGGGCAGGGCGCCACGCAGGTCAGCGCTTTCCAGCAGGCGAAGGCCTTCCTGCAGGGCACGCGGGGCGGGCTCACCGCGCGCTACCAGCGTCGCGCGCAGGCTGCGCAGTTCCTGCCGGGCGTGTTCGGAGCCCATCGCATCCAGGGCCAGGAAGCGCTCCAGCGTGCCGCGATAGTCCTGCGCCAGGTCCTGGCCGAACTGTTCGAAGACGGCGGTTTCCACGGCGTATGGCCAGTCCTCGCCACGCACGAAGCGCGGTGTGGCCGCGATCATCGCCAGCCCACGCACCTTGGGCAGCGTGGCCGCCGCATGCAGCGCGAACAGCCCACCCAGCGACCAGCCACACCACACGGCCGGCGGGGTCGCGGCGGCAATCGCACCGACCACGAACGGCAGGCGCAGCGGGGTGGCATCGTCGCGGCTGTTGCCGTGCCCGGGCAGGTCGACCAGGTGCAGCTCGAACTGCGCTGAGAGCCGCTCGACCAGCGGCGCGAACACACCGCCATGCAGGGCCCACCCGTGGATCAGTACCAGCGCCGGCCCGCTGCCGACCACCTCGATATGCATGCTCACACCCAACCGCCGTGCATCACGCGCTCAGCGCATCCAGTGCCTGCTGGCGCAGCACCTGGTCGCGTGCGTGGGCGATGGCATCGGTGAGCGCACGTACTTCCGGCACCGTGTGCAGCGCCGACAGGGTCACGCGCAGGCGTGCCTTGCCCTCGGGCACGGTCGGCGGACGGATCGCGCTGACCAGGAAACCAGCCGCTTCCAGCGCGGCCGACAAGCCCATCACCGTCGATTCGGCCCCGCACAGCAGCGGCTGGATCGGCGTATCGGAGGGCATCAGTTCCAGCCCATGCTGGCGCGCGCCGGCACGGAACACGCCGACCAGCTCGGCCAGCTTCTCGCGGCGCCAGTCGTCGCGGCGTGCCAGCTTCACGGCGGCCAATGCCGCCGCCGCCTGCGCCGGCGGCACCGCCGTGGTGTAGATGTAGGGGCGTGCGGTTTCGGCCAGGTGCTGGATCATCGCCTCGTCGCCCACCACCAGCGCGCCGCTGCCACCCAAGGCCTTGCCCAGCGTGACCAGTTGCAGCGGCACATCGGCCACGCCCAGCCCGGCGTCGGCCACGCAGCCGCGGCCGTGCTCGCCGATCACGCCAATGCCGTGTGCGTCGTCCACGTACAACACCGCTTCCTGCATGCGCGCCACCAGCGAGAGCGAACGCAGCGGGGCGATGTCGCCATCCATGCTGAAGACACCATCGGTGACCAGCATCGCCGCGCCGTCGGGTGCGTGCTTGAGCTGGCGCAGCGCACCTTCGGTATCCAGGTGCGGGTAGCGGCGCAGGCGGCAGCCGGCCAGGCGCGTGGCATCGAGCAGGCTGGCGTGGTTGAGCCGGTCCTGCACGCACACATCGTCTTCTTCGCTGAGCAGTGCCTGCTGCACCGCCAGGTTGGCGGCAAAGCCGCTGCCAAACAGCAGCGCACGCGGGTAGCCCAACCAGTCGGCCACTTCCTGTTCCAGCGCTTCATGCAGCGCATGGTGGCCGCAGATCAGGTGTGAGGCGCCCGCCCCGGCACCTTCGCGCGCGGCGGCATCCTGCAGCGCGCTGACCACGCCAAACTGCTGGGACAGGCCCAGATAGTCATTGCTGCAGAAGCCGGTGAGCCACTGGCCATTGACCTCCAGGCGCACGCCATCGCGCCGGGTTACCGTGCGGCGCACGCGGATACGGCCCTGCGCTTCGCGAAGCTTGCGCTGGGACTGGATGCGGTCGTGCAGGTCGGTACGGGCCATGGTCGTCAATGTCATGGGCAGGCAGGGCAGCTAGCGTACCCGGTTGCCGGGCGCTGCGCTGCACCGCCCGGGGCAGGGCTCAGGCCGCTTGTCCGCAACCAGCGCCACAGGTGATGTCGGCATGCACGGTGCCGGGGTGGTCATGCCCGGCCGCCTCCACCTGCACCGCCATCGGGCGCAGGCCCAGCCGGTTGAACAGGGCCAGGTCGCGTTCGGTGTCCGGATTGCCGGTGGTCAGCAGTTTCTCGCCGTAGAAGATCGAGTTGGCCCCGGCCAGGAAGCACAGCGCCTGCAGCTCATCGCTCATTGCTTCGCGCCCGGCCGACAGCCGCACCATTGCCCTGGGCATCACGATGCGGGCCACCGCGATCATCCGCACGAACTCGAACGGGTCCAGTTCGGCACTGCCATGCAGCGGCGTGCCGGCCACCTGCACCAGCCGGTTGATCGGCACCGAATCGGGGTGCGCCGGCAGGTTGGCCAGCGCCAGCAGCAGCCCGGCGCGGTGCGCGCGGGTTTCGCCCATGCCGACGATGCCGCCGCAGCAGGTCTTCAGCCCGGCCTCGCGCACGTGTTCGAGCGTATCCAGCCGGTCCTGGTACTGGCGGGTGTGGATGATCGAATCGTAGTAATCCGGCGCGGTGTCCAGGTTATGGTTGTAGTAGTCCAGCCCGGCCTCGCGCAGGGCCGCGGCCTGCGCGCCGTCCAGCATGCCCAGCGTGGCGCAGGTTTCCAGCCCCAGTGCCTTCACCTCGCGGATCATCGCCGCCACCTTGGGGATGTCGCGGTCCTTGGGCGACCGCCACGCCGCGCCCATGCAGAACCGCGACGCCCCGGCCGCCTTGGCCTGGCGGGCCTTGGCGACCACGTCGTCGGTGGCCATCAGCTTCTGTGCGCTCACCCCGGTGTCGTAGCGCTGGGCCTGCGGGCAGTACGCGCAGTCCTCCGGGCAGCCGCCGGTCTTGACCGAGAGCAGGGTCGAGACCTGCACCTCGGTAGGATCAAAGTGCTCCCGGTGCACGCCCGCCGCCCGGTGCAGCAGCTCCGGGAAGGGCAGCTCGAACAACGCCAGCAGCTCCTCGGGGTGCCAGTCGTGGCGGATGACAGAAGCCATGGGAGTGTCCTGACAGATTTGGGAGCGAAGGAGCGGCAGTCTGGTGAGGTTGCGAGTGACTGTCAACCATGTTGGAGTTTGTAAAGTTTACGGTGTGGAGTGTGCGCTCACGCCACAAATCAATGCTGGATGTCACTTAAAATCATCAGTAGCCGGCCAAGTGATGTTTTAAACCTACATGGCGAAGAGAATTCCCCCCGTTCACCTGCATCATGCGCGGCAAATTGAAGCGCTGGGTCAGCGCCTCCGTGTGGCTCGAGTCGCTCGAGGTATGACACAAGCGAACCTGGCTGAAAGGGTGGGGGTGGACCGCACCACGATTGGAAAGCTGGAGTTCGGTGAACCCGGCACCAGCCTTTCCACGGTTCTGCGTGTCTTGTCCGCATTGGGAATGGGCGGAGATATAGATAGCCTTGCCGCTACCGATACCGTTGGGGCGCAACTCGCCGTTAGGCGATTGCGGCGGCCGTCGCAAAGAACTTTGGCCACTCATCGACAGCCGAACGAAGAAGGGAATCCAATGGATCATGGCGGCACCGGGAGCATCGAGCAGACCCCCGACCGATATGCGCTACGCGCAACTCGCAGGCCGGATCCCATCGTGCCGCTCCAGGTGGATGGACGCAGACTGCAAACAAAAAAGAAATAAGCTACTTCGTAAGGCCACGGCGCACCCAGTGATTACAGAATCGCCAGTCGTCTCCTGATAGATGTTGAAGCATGGGCGTAGCAATCTGGTCTCATGCAAGATTCATCCAGTTGGCTTAGCGGTGGCTAACCTCTGCAACGCATTGCTATGGCTCAGTCATCAATGTCTTCCCCTACGCTGCCTGGTCTGCGCCAATCCGGGAAATGACGGGCTGGATCTGTGTGCCGCCTGCTACGCCGAGCTTCCGTGGAACGACCATGCCTGCCCGTTGTGCGCGCTGCCGCTGCCGCCGGATGAACCGGCCAAGGTGTGCGGTGCCTGCCTGGCCGAGCCGCCGCGGCAGGCCGGGGCGGCGGCGACCTTCCTGTATGCGCCGCCGATCGACCGGCTCGTGCTGCGCTTCAAGTTCCACCAGGACCTGGCCGCCGGGCGGCTGCTCTCGCAGCTGATGCTGCACGCCGTGCCGGAGTTCGCGCAGCACCCGCTGCTGCCGATGCCGCTGCATGGGCGCCGGCTTCGCGAGCGGGGCTACGACCAGGCCCGGGAACTGGCCCGCCCGTTGGCGCGGGAGCTCCAGTTGCCGCTCTGGACCGGGCTGTGCCGCAGCCGGGCGACCCTGGCCCAGTCCACGCTGGACGCCGACGCACGCCGCCAGAACCTCAAGGGCGCCTTCGCCGTGCGAGCCACCCCGCCGGCCCGGCTGACCCTCGTGGACGATGTGATGACCACCGGCGCCACCCTGGACGCGGCCGTGAGGGCGCTGCGCCGGTCCGGCCTGCAGGAGGCCACGCTGTGGGTCTGCGCCCGGGCACCGTGACACCTTGCCATGGCCTGCACAGGGCGTGGGCCTAGCATCGCGGTTGACCCTCCTCCCAGGAACACCGTCATGAGCCAGGCTCCGGAACTGCGCACTACGTCGCTGTTGTCGCTGGTGGGCCGCAGCTGGTGGGTGGTGCTTCTGTATGGGCTGATCGCCATCGGCTTCGGCCTGATCGCCATCGCCCGGCCGTTGTCCGCCGCCGCCGGGCTGGCCTGGGCCATTGGCGTGATGGCGCTGGTGGAAGGTCTGGTCAGCCTGTTCGCGGTATTCAGCGGCAACAGCGGCGCGCCGCGTGGCTGGGCACTGGTCTACGCGCTGGCCTCGATCGGTTTTGGCGCGCTGGCAGTGATCAACCCCCTGGTGACGGCCAAGGTGCTGGTGCTGCTGCTGGCGATCTGGCTTATCTTGGCGGGCGTTTACCGCATCGTGTTCGCCATCCGCGTACGCAGGCAGATCGAAGGCGAATGGCTGCTGATCGTCAGCGGCGTACTGGCCATCGTGCTGGGCGTCATGATGTTCGGCAACCCGCTCGGCGGGGTGGCGGTGACCACGCTGTGGATCGGCATCGGCAGCCTGATCTACGGTGTACTTCAGGTCGTGGTGGCGTTCCGGCTCAGGAAGTTGCGCTGACGGCTCCGGTTTGGGCAACAATGCTTCAAACAATGGGAGTACGGCAATGCGCAACGGATGGCGATGGAGCCTGGCGGCAGCGAGCCTGCTGCTGGTCACGGCATGCAACCAGCACAACGGCGCGGCGTTGAACCCTGCAGCGCAGGGCAACCCGCCGCTCGCCGATGTACGCATCGAAATGCGCCCGGTCGCGGAGGTCGGCGAGCCGGGCGTCGAGGTCCGCTTCGCACACGGGGAGACCGTCAAGCTGGCCAATCCGCCCGTGTTCACGACCGGCGCGATTGCCAGCGTGCGCCAGGAGGTCAACGAGGACGGAAAGGCCAACGTGTACTACGCGTTCACCGACGCCGCCGCGCCCCGCATCCACAGCGCCACCGAGCGCCTGGTCGGACGGACGATGGTGCTCACCGTCGATGGCGAACCGATCTCCCGGGCAAACCTCAGCGGCCCCTTCGGCGAGAGCATGATGACCTCGGGCCTTGAGGCGGACGAAGCCACCGCGCTGGTTACCCGGATCACCGGGCGACCGTAGCGCTGTCTAGCGGAACCGCGCTTCGATCTCCTCCAGCGTCTTGCCCTTGGTTTCCGGCAGCAGGAACGCGGCCACCAGGAAGTACAGCAGCGTGCAGCCGGCCCAGAAGAAGAACATGCTGGCGTAGCCGTGGTGGCCCACCGTGGGCAGGAAGATCGCGGCGATCACCGTGGATACGAACTGGTTGATCAGCAGCGCGATGCTCATGCCGTTGGAGCGGATGCGGGTAGGCATCAGCTCCGACAGCGCAAGCCACACGCAGACGCCCGGGCCTACCGCGAAGAACGCCACGAACAGCAGGATGCAGCCGGCCACCAGCCAGCCGTGCGTGGGCGAGGGCACCGGGCCGATGACCGCGCGCTCGATCACCAGCGGTGCCTGCACGGCGGCGGCCGGATCCGGGAACGGGTTGAGGTTGAGGCGGCGGAAGAACGCGCCGATCACGCTGTCAGCCGACACCGCGTCTTCGCGGCGGATCTGCAGTGTGGCGTCGATGGGGTTGTCGCTGCGCAGCGAACGCACGTTGCTGAAACCGCCGTAGGCGTAGGACACCGTCAGCTGCAGCGGTTGACCGTCGGCGTTGCCATCCAGCCGCCGCCACTGCGCGGCATCCATCGGCAACGACAGCGACTGCCCGTACACCTGCTGCTGCAGCGCGGGCTGTACATCCAACCGCCCGTGTTCGCTGCGCACGAACAGCAGCGCGGCGCCCAGCAGCGCGATGGTGATGCCGCCGGTGCCCAGCATCAACAGGAACTTGCGGCCTTTACGATCCACCAGCACCAGCGCGACGATGGTCATCAGCGCATTGAGCAGCTTGATGGAGACATCGGCCCAGTTGGCCACCGCGCCGGGCAGCCCGGCCTGGTGGAGGATGTTCACCGCATAGGCCAGTACCGAGTTGATGCCGGTCGCCTGGGTGAAGGCCAGCACCAGGCAGGCCAGCACGAACGGCCACACATAGCGGCGGCTCAGCAGCGGATCGCGCCTGGCCGGGCTGCCATCGCTGGCCGGTGCATCGGGCGCCTGCATGCGCGCCAGCGTGGCTTCCACCTCCGCCGGCGCCACCGTGCGCTGCAGGGCGCTACGTGCTTTCTCAATGCGGCCGCGCCGCACCAGCCAGCGGGGCGATTCGCTGATCAGCAACGCGCCGCCGGTGAACACCAACCCGGGCAACAGGCAACTCCAGAAGATGGTGCGCCAGGCGTGGTCCTTCACCGCGAACAGCATGCGCTGCTGCTCCTCGCCCGGCAGGTGGCGCACGGCGGCAGTGGCGGCGTCCACGCTGTGGGCGTGATACAGCCCGATCACCGCCGCCAGTACCAGTCCGATGGTGAGCAGCAGCTGGAACATCGCCGCGCCACGCCCGCGCCGTTCGGGACTCAACACTTCGGCGAGGTACAGCGGCACCACCACGCCGATCAGGCCACCGCTGATGCCCTGCAGCAGGCGCCCCATCAACAGCGGTCCATAGCCTTCGGACAGCGCCATCACCGGAATGCTGGCGGTGAACAGCACGCCGGCCAGCACCATCGCGCCGCGCCTGCCAATCAGGTCGGCCACGGCGCCGGCAAACAGCGAGGACAGCACGCTGCCCAGCAGCACCGCAGCCACCACGAAGCCAAGCTGCTGGGTGGTCAGGTGCCAGCTGGCGGTGGCCGTGGCTTCAAGGTAGGGCAGGGCGCCGGCGATGATGCCGATGTCGATGCCATAGAGCAGGCCGCCCATGCCGCCGATGAAGAGCAGATAGCGCACCGGCCAACGCGGCGCGTTGTCGGAAGCGGGCACGGGCATCACGGCGGAAGCGTCGATCATGGTGCGGTCCTGTCTACGTTGGAACGCGCCGCACGGGGCGCGGAATCACTCAGTCAAGCGTGATGCGTTCGCCTTCCACCACTACCTGCTGCACGCGCAGGTCATGGTCGAGCACGACCAGGTCCGCCCACGCGCCCGGTTGCAGGCGGCCGCGGTCATCCAGGCCCAGATAGTCGGCGGGGTAGCGTGAAACGCGGTTGGATGCGTCATCCAACGCCAGACCCAGCGCAACCAGGTTGCGCAGTGCCTGGTCCATGGTCAGCGCGCTGCCGGCCAGCGAACCACTTTCCAGGCGCACGCAGCCCACGCACTTGTGCACGCGCTGCACGCCCAGCGCGTATTCGCCATCGGGCATGCCGGTGGCCGCGGTGGCGTCGGTCACGCAGTACAGGCGCGGAATCGCGCGCAGCGCGGTGCGGATCGCGCCGGGGTGCACGTGCTGGAGGTCGGGAATGAGTTCGGCGTACTCGGCATGCGCCAGCGCCGCGGTGGCGATGCCGGGGTGGTAGTGGTCCACGCCGGTCATGCCGTTGAACAGATGGGTGAAGCCGGCGGCACCTGCCTCCAGCGCGGCCACGCCCTGCTCGTAACTGCCTGCACTGTGGCCCAGCTGCACGCGGATGCCCAGCGCGCTCAACGCGGGGATCAGGGCAAGGTGCTGGCCGATCTCCGGCGCCAGGGTCAGCACCTTGATCGGCGCGATGGCATGCAGGCGGCGCACATCCTCAAGCGTGGCTTCCACCACCAGCGGCGGCTGCGCACCCAGGCGCTCGGCGCTGATGAACGGGCCTTCCAGGTGCACGCCCAGCACGCGTGCCATGCCGCTGTCACGCTGCGCAATCGCGGTGGACAGGCCCTGCAGCGCACGCACGATGTCGTCTGCCTCGGCGGTCATGGTGGTGCCCAGCAGCGCGGTGGTGCCATGCCGCGCGTGCGCGCGTGCCACCGTCTGCGCGGTAGTTCCGCCCTGCATGATGTCCACCCCGGCACCGCCATGCACATGCAGGTCGATGAAGCCGGGCAGGATCAGCGGCACGTCGTCATCGCCACGCGGGTCAGCGTGATCGCTGTTGATCGACACGATGCGCTGGGCAAACGCGATGTCGCCGCGCACCCACCCGAACGGGGTCAGGATGCGGCCATGCAGGGTGGAAACCGGGTTCAAGGCGGCGACTCTGCAATGATCACTTCGATGCCCAGCTTCTGCAGCCCTTCCAGGTACTCCGCATCGATGCTGGCATCGGTGATGATGGTGTGGACCTGGTCCAGGCGGGCGATGCGGTGCAGGCTGACGTGGCCGAACTTGGAGGCGTCGGTGAGCACCACCACGCGCCGTGCGCGCTCCACCATGCGGTGGTTGAGGCGGGCCTCGGCTTCATGGTGGGTGGTGAGCCCGAACTGCAGGTCCAGCCCGTCCACGCCCAGGAACAGGGTGTCGAAGCTGTAGGTATTGAGGCTGGCCTCGGCCTGGCTGCCCTGCAGCGACAGTGACTGCTTGCGCAGCAGGCCCCCGGTGAGCAGCAGTTCCACGCCCGGTGCATTGGCCAGCTCCCAGGCGATGTTCAGCCCGTTGGTCATCACCGTCACGTCGCGGTGTTCGCGCAGGTGGCGCGCCAGCGTCATGGTGGTGGAACCGGAATCGATGATGATGTTGTCGCCAGCGCGTACCAGCCGCGCGGCATGCGCGCCGATGCTGTCTTTCAGCGGCAGGTTCAGCGTGTCCTTTTCATGGATGTCCTGCTCCAGCGGTGGCTTGCGCACCAGGGTGGCGCCGCCATGGGTGCGCGTGGCAAGGCCCTGCGCTTCGATGTGGGTCAGGTCGGCGCGGATGGTCACCGCCGAGACGCCGAAGCGCTCCACCAGTTCGCTGACCTGCACGTTTCCGTGTTCGACCAGCAGCTGCAGGATCTGTTGGCGGCGCTGCCGTGTATTGCGCATGGGGCGATTCCGTTCGGAAGGAAAGCCGAAGCTTACCGTTCCGAAAGCTCCGTGGCAGAAAAAGCTTCGTTATTTGCGCCGAACGCATTGCGAGCGCAAGCCCGGGCGTATTCCGCCAGGCGCAGCCCCACCTTGTGCCGGATCAGCGCCAGCGGTTCGGCCGCCAGCTCACCTGCCTGCACCGCGCGCAGCTGTTCGGGCAGGTACTGGCTGAGCAGCATGAGCGGGGGGGGCTGGCGGGTGAGGTTGTCGACCAGGGTGGCCAGTGCGGCCTGCACGGCCGGTTCGCCCCAGTAGTAGCGGCTGCGGTCGCTCAGGGAATAGGCGCGCAGCAGGCGCTGTTCGTGCGCATCGCCCTGGTAGTAGCTGGCCCAGCTGGCCGGCTTGTCGAGCATGCAGCGTTCCAGGACCTCGATGATCCGTGACGCTTCCGCACCGGGAAGGAGCTCGCGTTCGATCATCGCCAGCGCGAACACCGCCTCGCGGAACGCGTAGGTCGCCGCCGGGCCCACCTTGAGGATGGCGAAGTGGTCGCGCACCAGCGCATGCAGGCCGGCTTCGGTCTGGTAATCGGTGGAATGGGCTTCGAACACGATGCGCGGCTGGGTTTCCACGAACGCCGAGAGCTCGCGGGCGGCGGCCGGGTCGTAGTGGTGCACGCTGCTGTGGTCGAAATCCACGCCGGGCTGCACCACCATGGCGATCACGCGCTCCCAGGCCGGCAACAGGTCCGGTGCGGAAAATGCCTCGCGGTGAATCGCCAGCGTGACGGCGGCAGCGGTGGGCGTGGTCACGGCCAAGCCACCTTCCAGGGAGGCTTCGCCACCGGGAACAGGCACTTCGGTACCGATCACGTAGACCGGTGGCGGCAGCCCGTTCTCCGCGGCCGTGCGTTCGGCAATGCGCGCCAGTTCGGCCGAGCGCGCGGCCACGACCGCATCCGGCAGCGGGGTCGGGTCATCGGCGCAGGACATGCTGCAGTCCAGGTGGATCTTGTGGAAGCCGGCGGCCACATAGGCGGCAACCAGCGTGCGCGCGTTGGCCATCGCGACCTCGGCCGGCCCCTTCTGCCAGGCGTTCGGGCCGAGATGGTCGCCGCCCAGAATCAGCCGCTCCGCCGGGAAGCCCTGGCTTCGCGCCAGCTGCAGCACGTAATCGCGGTACTGCGGCGGGGTCATGCCGGTGTAGCCGCCGAACTGGTCCACCTGGTTGGAGGTGGCTTCGATCAGCAGCACCGTGTCGTGTTCGCGCGCGACCTGCATGGCGGCCAGCAGCACCTGCTCGTTGCTGCAGCACACGCTGTACAGGCCAACGGGCTGGCCCTGGCGATGGGCGGCGATCAACGATTGGACGGCAGACATGGCAACACTCCAGGTGCAGCGGAACGGAAAGAAGGGATTCAGGGCGCGGGATGGTGCTGGCGCGCCAGCAGCGCCGCGCCGCGTGCACCGCCGGCATCGCCGAAGGCTGGGGGCAGGATCGGCGGTACGCGCACCCCGTTGAACAGGTAGGGCGCAATGGCGGCAGGCAGGTCGCGGTACAGCTGCTCCAGTTTCGACAGCCCGCCCCCCAGCACGATCACGTGCGGGTCCAGCGCCAGGATCAGGCTGGCGAAGCTGTAGCCGAGAAGGTCGCGGTGGATGGCCAGCGCCTGCAGCGCGATCGGATCGCCGGCCTGCGCCTGCTCCACCACGGCGGTGGCGTCGCAGGCCAGGCCGCCATGGCGTTCGTGGATCATCGCCAGGCCGCTGCCGGAGACATAGCGCTCCAGGCAGCCGCGCAGGCCACAGCCGCAGTCCAGCAGCGGCAGGTCATGGCGCAGCTGCAGCGTGGCCGGCAGGCTCCAATGGCCCCACTCACCGGCAATGCCGTTGTTGCCCGCGACGAGCTTTCCGTCCAGGCAGTAGCCACCGCCCGCGCCGGTGCCCAGGATCACCCCGAACATGCTGGGGTAGCCGGCGGCGGCGCCGTCGTGCGCTTCGGACAGGGCGAAACACTGCAGGTCGTTACCCAGTGCCAGTGGGCGCTGCAGCCGTGCTTCCACGTCATGCCCCACCGTGTGGCCGCTCAGCGCGGGCACGTTGGCGCTCAACTGGCGGCCGCTGTCGCGATCGCGCACGCCGGGCAGGCCCAGGCCTACCGCGACCGCACGCGTGCCAACGGCTGCATCGGCGTCATCCACCAGCTGGCCGACCGCCGCCACGAACGCGGCGTAGTCATTCGTGGGCGTCGCCACGCGCTGGCGATAATGCACGTTCAGCGCAGCGTCGCAGGCCACCAGTTCAATCTTGGTGCCGCCGATATCGATGCCGTACCAGGTCTGCATGCGCTGCTCAGCCATGGTCGTGGATCGTCACGCCCTGCACCACGCGGTTGACCGTGCCATCCGGGAACGGGTTGTCGGGGGTCAGGCCGAGCGCGGCCGAACGCTGCAGCGCGAAGCACTGCGCCATCACCAGCCACAGCGGGGCCAGCCACGGATCCGGCAGGGCCGGTACATCGAGCAGGAAATCGCCGTCGGCACTGTCGCTGCCGGCCGGGCCGACCGAGATCACGCGGGCGGCGATGCCATCGCGGCGCAGCTCTTCCAGCAGGTCCTGCTCGTAGCGTCGCGCCAGCGGCTGCGCGCTCCGCAGCACCACCACCAGCGTGGTGCCGTTGAGCGTGGATTTCGGCCCGTGGCGGAACCCGAGCGGGGTGTTGGCCAGCGCCAGCACCCGGCCGGCAGTCAGTTCCAGCACTTTCAGCGCCGCTTCGCGCGCGGTCGCTTCCAGCGGGCCACTGCCCAGGTAGATCACCCGCGAGATATCGGTGCGCGCGAGCGCTGCGACCGGGGCGTCCCAGTCGCTCACGGCCTGTGTACCGCGCTCGGCCAGGCTGCGCAGGCGTGCGATGCGCTCGGCCCACGGCGCGCCATCGAACACGCTCAACGCGGCCAGCAGCATGCAGCTCAAGCTGCTGGTCATGGCAAAGGCGCGGTCGCAACTGGCGGGCGGCATCAGCAGCGACAACGTGTCGCTGCGGCCCTGGCCGCGCTGTGCCAGCGCGCCATCGGCATTGCAGGTGATGTCCAGGAAGCGCGCGTCGTCCACCTGCGCCCGCACCAGGTCCACCGCCGCCACGCTTTCCGGGCTGGAGCCGCTGCGCCCGAACGACACCAGCAGGGTCGGGCGGTCGCGCTGCAGGTACAGCGCCGGGTGGGTGAGCAGGCTGGTGGTGTGGATGGCGCGGACGTCTGCCGGCCACTGCGCATTGATCTGGTCGGCGACCATCTCGGCGATGAAGCCCGAACTGCCGGCGCCGGTGAAGATGACCCGCTGGCCCGGCTGGCGCAGCGCGTCACCCAGGAACGCGTCGATGCGCTCGTGGGCGACCTCCAGCACGCCGGCCAATGCCGACCACAGGGTGGGTTGCTGCGCGATCTCTTCTGCGGTGTGCGCGCCACCCAGGCGCTGCCAGGCGGGCATATCGGGGAGCAGAGTGACGTCCATTCGCTATTCCTGTTGGGCGACCGCACGATCAGCGTTTTCTTTCGAAATGTCAAATATCGAAAGATTAAAATAAGATATCTGGATCACATTCTTCACTATTGCTGTCGGTTCTTGCGCGATTGCCCGTGTCTATCTGCGCGTACTGCAACGGAAAAATCATCGCATTCAGCCGGCAGAAAGAAAGTGGTGCTTTGCATCATCTTTCGTTTTGATAGAATTCCTAATCTTTTTTCTTTTCAATTTCTTGACATCTTTCGATCGCCTGCCCCATAGTCGGCCGCACTGGTTTCGGACACCCGCCGAACGCGGGCTTTGGGGGCGAAGTGGTTACCCGTTGTCGACGCACCGTACTGGCCATCTCTCTTCTGTCGCTGTTGGCCGCCATGCCGGCGCTGGCGGCGCCGTTGGGCAACCTGAGCGCACTACGTGCCGAGCCGGCCGCGTCGGCCACTGCCTGGACGCTGACCACCGATAACTGCATGACCGTGCGCGTGGACCTGCTGCGCCCCGACCTGCTGCGCGTTCAGGCCAGCCGCACCGGCAAACTGCTGCCGGCCGGCGACAAGGCAGCCCCCATCGTGCTGCCGCAGGCCACTGCGGCTGTGCCATTCCAACTGGAAGAAGACGGCAACGAGGTGCGCATCCGCACCGACGCGTTGGTGCTGCACATCCAGCGCCAGCCGCTGCGCCTGGCACTGGACCGGCGCGAGGCCGGCAAGGACGTGCCGCTGTGGCGCGAACTGCAGCCGTTGGACCTGGATACCGCACAGAGCGTGCAGGTGCTGAGCAGCCAGGCCGACGAACAGTTCGTCGGCGGTGGCCAGCAGAACGGGCGTTTCGCTTTCAAGGGGCGTGAGCTGGAGGTTTCCTACTCCGGTGGCTGGGAAGAGGGCGACCGCCCCAACCCGGCGCCGATGCTGCTCAGCTCACGCGGCTGGGGCATGTTGCGCAACACCTGGAGCGATGGCAGCTACGACCTGCGCCAGGCGGACCAGGCCACGCTGCTGCACCGCGAAGACCGCTTCGATGCGTATTACTTCGTCGGCGCCGGCCTGCCCGCGCTGCTGGACCGCTACACCGCACTGACCGGGCGCGCCGCCTTGCTGCCGCGCTGGGCGTTCTCGTACGGCGATGCCGACTGCTACAACGATGGCGACAACATCAAGAAGCCCGGCAGCGTGCCCGAAGGCTGGAGCGATGGCCCCACCGGCACCACCCCGGACGTGGTCGACAGCGTGGCAAAACAGTACCGCGAGCACGACATGCCCGGCGGCTGGATCCTGCCCAACGACGGCTACGGCTGCGGCTACAAGGCCCTGCCGGAAACGGTGAAGGGGCTGGCTGGCTACGGCTTCAAGACCGGGCTGTGGACCGAGAACGGCGTGGACAAGATCGCCTGGGAAGTGGGCACCGCCGGCAGCCGCGTGCAGAAGCTGGACGTGGCCTGGACCGGCAAGGGCTACCAGTTCGCGATGGATGCCAACCAGTCCGCGTTCAACGGCATCCTGCACAACTCCGATTCGCGCCCGTTCCTGTGGACGGTGATGGGCTGGGCCGGCATCCAGCGCTATGCGGTCGCCTGGACCGGCGACCAGAGCAGCAGTTGGGATTACATCCGCTGGCACATTCCCACCCTGGTCGGATCGGGCCTTTCGGGCATGGCCTACGCCAGTGGCGATGTGGATGCGATCTTCGGCGGCAGCGCCGAAACCTTCACCCGCGACCTGCAGTGGAAGAGCTTCACCCCGGTGCTGATGGGCATGTCGGGCTGGTCGGGAAGTGCGCGCAAGCACCCGTGGTGGTTCGACGAGCCCTACCGCAGCGTCAACCGCGATTACCTCAAGCTGAAAATGCGCATGACCCCGTACATGTACGGGCTCGCACACGACGCGGCGACGACCGGCGCGCCGATCCTGCGCGCGCTGATGTGGGATTACCCGCAGGACCCCAACGCCTGGAACGAAACCTGGAAGTACCAGTTCCTGCTCGGCCGCGATCTGCTGGTGGCGCCGGTGTACCGCAGCCAGGCCGCCAGCCGTGGCTGGCGCCGCGACATCCATCTGCCGCAGGGGCGCTGGATCGATTACTGGGATGGTCGCGCGCTGCAGGCCGGTGCCGAAGGCCGTCAGCTGGACCGCCCGGTCGACCTGGCCACGATTCCGCTGTTCGTGCGCGCCGGTGCCATCGTGCCGATGTACCCGGAGATGCTGTACGACGGCCAGAAGCCACTGGATGAGGTCACCTTCGACCTCTACCCGCAGGGCAGCTCGCAGTACACGCTGTACGAAGACGACGGCAACACGCGCCGCTACGAGAAGGGCGAATCCAGCCAGCAGCAGGTCACCATGCAGGCCCCGGCGCAGGGCAGTGGCCGGGTGCAGGTGAACATCGATGGCGTGCGCGGTCAGTACCAGGGGCAGCTGGCACAACGCCGTTACGCGCTGCGCGTACTCAGCCGGCAGAAGCCGGCAGCGGTAATTCTTGATGGCCGCGCGCTGCCGATGCTCACAGATGCCGCCGCGTGGCAGGCCGTGCCGGAAGGCTGGTACTTCGATGCAGGCGAACGCCGCGGCACCGTGCATGTGCGTACCGTACCCACCGATATCCGCCAGCCACTGGCCTTCCAGCTCGATATCGCGCAGGCACCGGCAGCTGCCGATGATGTGTTCCCCGCCGCACCGGTGCTGGGCCGCGCATTGCCGGCCGACAGCCTGCTGGTGGTCAACCGCCCGGCCGAAGAGCGCGGCTACGAACTGGAAAAGGCATTCGACGACGACCCGGCCACCTGGTTCCGCACCGTGCGCAACCAGGCCGTGCGCACCGGCGCCCACGAATGGGTGATCGGCTTCGGCGAGCGCCGCTTGATCGACGGCATCGCACTGGCACCCCGCAATGACCAGCACTGGAAGAGCGGGCAGATCCGCGACTACGAGATATACCTGGCCGACACCAATGGCGAATGGGGCGAGCCGATCAAGCGCGGCCGCCTGGCGCTGAAGCAGGACCTGCAGCAGATCGACTTCCCCGCCCGTGCCGGCCGCCTGCTGCGCTTCCGCGTGCTCAGCGTGCAGAACCCGGACGGTGATGGGGCCGCCGGCAGCGACCCGATGGTCACTGCGGCGCAGGGCAACGTCGCGCGTGCGGTGGATGCACTGCAACCGCGTGATGTCGGTCCGATCACCCTGTCCACATTCCAGATCCTGGAACACCAGGTTGCAGAGCGCCCGGCGCAGCAGCGCTACCTGTCCGAACTGACCCTGCCGGCCGCGGCCAACGCACAGGTGCGCGCCGACCTCGCCTTCCAGGGCGGCCAACCCATGCGCATGAACGGCCTGCTGTTCCGCCGTGGCCTGGGCGTGGGCCCAGCCAGCCGCATCGACCTGCAGCTGCAGGGCCAGTGGCGCCTACTGCGCGCGGACCTGGGCATCGACGATGCGTGCCGCAGCGCCGGCGGCATGCAGTTCCAGGTCTGGGGCGATGACCGCCTGCTCTACGACAGCGGCCTGGTGAAGGCACCGGGCGTGGTCAAGCCCGAACTGGATATCCGCGGCCTGCAGCGCCTGAGCCTGCGCACGCTGGGCGCACAAGGCACGCAGCCCGCACAGGTGTGTGGCAACTGGGCCAACGCCGCACTGATCGGACAGGAGGGCGATACCGCCACCATCGTGTCGCCGTAACCCAGGGACGTACCGAAAAACAGAATTCCCCACCGTTTCCCGACTACGGCCCGCCGGCCGTGGTGCGGGTGACTGTTGCCCGAAAAAACCCACCCAGGCAGCCCCACGCTGCGGAATGCACAAGGAGCCAAAGATGTTGAACGAACGCCATCGCCATCGCCGCATCCCCGCTACACCCTTGTCCGTCGCGCTGGGGCTTGCCCTGGCCGTAACCGGTCCGGCGTTTGCCCAGGACGACGACGCGGCCGTTGATGCCAAGGCAAAAGCCAACGCCACCGAACTGGCGCGCGTGCAGGTCACCGGCTCCAACATCCGCCGCAGTGATGTGGAGACCTCCTCGCCGGTGCAGGTGATCAGCAAGCAGGACATCGAGAACATGGGCGCGCGCACGCTGCTGCAGGTGCTCGACAACCTGCCCGCCGCACGCCCGGGCCAGCAGGATTCGCGCTCGCTGTTCACCGGTTCCGACGGCGCTTCGCAGGCGAACCTGCGCGGCCTCGGGGCGCAGGGCACGCTGGTGCTGCTCAACGGCCGGCGGCTGTCGTACTACGGTGCGCCGGCCGGCTTCCAGACCCAGTTCGTCAACATCGACGCCATTCCGGCCGCTGCCATCGAACGCATGGAAGTGCTGACCGACGGCGCCTCGGCCGTGTACGGCACCGACGCGGTGGCCGGCGTGATCAACGTGATCACCAAACGCTCCTACCAGGGCGCGGAGATCAACATCACCGCCGACAAGTCCTCGCGCATCGATTCCTACGGCGAGCAGCAGGGCAGCATCACCGCCGGCTTCGGTGATCTGGACGAAGACCGTTACAACGTTTATGCCTCGGTGAACCTGTATCGCCGCAATGCGATTCCGCTCAGTGATTTCTACGACAAACGGCCGCCCCAGTACTACGTCAACAACCCCAACTACATCCCTGGCCTGCGCCTGGGCACCGGCAGCAAGCCGGGCGAGTTCAATCCGGGCAGCTTCTTCGCGTTCGATCCCACCACCAACGCGCTGGTACGTGAAGCCGCACCGGGTTGCAACAACGTGCTGGTCGAAGCCGCTGGCACGCGCTGCATCTGGGAAACGTGGATGAACCGCGAGATCGACGCCGGTGCCAAGACCGAGCGCGCGACCGCTTACATCAGCTCGCACTTCTTGATCGGCGACACCACCGAAGCCTTCGCTGAAGTCACCTACACCGACATCGACCTGACCGCGAACGGCGGCACCCCTTCCGCCTACAACACCACGACCGGCAATCCCTCGAGCTGGTACTCGCGCAACACCGGCAACACGGTCAATCAGTTCCTCACGCCGTATCTGGGACCGAACAACGTCTACAACCTGGCCAGCCCGGAACTGAAGGCGCTCATGGGCGGCGTGGTGGGCCTGAACTACCTGATGCAGGATGTAGGCGATGGCCACTTCGGCCAGCGCAACACCGACCAGAGCTACCGGGTGCTGGCCGGCCTGCGCGGTGCCCTGGGCGACGACTGGAACTGGGAAACCGCGTTCGCCACCGCCGGAAGCCATTCGGTCACCTACCAGACCGTCAACGTGAACCTGGAAGGCTTCGAGCGCGCGTTTGGCCCGTACACCATCGACCCGGGCACCGGGCGGGTGATCATCTCCGACAATCCGGCCTACCAGTTCGGCGTCACCAGTGACGCCAACGCCAAGCTGATCCGCGAGGCATACCCCACCTTCGACATCCAGTCGTGGACGCGCCTGCATACGTTGGACGGCAAGATCGAAGGCCCGCTCTTCAGCATGCCGGCCGGCGACGTGCGCGCCGCGTTCGGCTTCAATGCCACCCGCGAAACCTTCTACACCCCGGGCAACGAAGACGCCGCCAACGGCCTGATCACCCAGCAGGGTGGCTCGTGGTTCGACGGCAAGCGCAACACCTACGCGCTGTTTGCCGAGGCCGTGGCCCCACTCACCGACAAGCTGGAGCTGGATGCCGCGCTGCGCGTAGACAAATACCCCAACTTCAGCGCCAACCTGGCCCCGAAGATCGGCCTGAAGTACCAGGTGCTGCCGCAGCTGTTGCTGCGCGGCACCTATTCCGAAGGCTTCCGTGCGCCCAGCCTGGCCGAAGCGGGCACCGGCGGCGTGTTCGCCCAGCTCGGTGGCTTCGAGGACGACATCCGCTGCGATGAGACCAATGCCATCGCCAACCTGCTGCGCCAGTCCAACCGGCCGGGCGACGTGGACCTGGGCAACTCGCTGCTCAACGCCGACTGCAGCCGTACCGTGGCGCGCATGACCCAGCCCAACCAGGACCTGAAGCCGGAGAAGGCCAAGATATCCACGCTGGGCTTCGTGTACGAGCCGGCGAGTTGGATGTCGATCTCGGCCGACTACTGGTTCATCTACCGCCGCAACGAGATCGCCGCGCCGGACTACAGCAAGGAACAGGACATCCTGTCGATGACCCGCAACCCGATCAGCGACTCCGATCGGGCGGCCGAGGCTGCGCTTGCGCAGATGTGCGCCGACCCGGCAAGCGGCGTGAGCTGCCCGGGCGCGTTGCCCGGCTACAGCGTGGGCAACGTGGCCGCCGTGGTGGGCCAGTACAAGAACCAGGGCCGCACCCTGGTGGACGGTTTCGACATCGACGCGCGCGGTCGCTTCATGCTCGGTGAGTGGGGCGCGCTGAACATCGGCGTGGCCGCCACCATCGCGCGCCGCAAGGAGGCCTACATCGACGACACCGATCGCTGGTACTACGGCAACACCATCGGCTACTACGGCAACCCGCGCATGCGTGCCACGTTCAACGCCGACTGGTCCTACAAGCAGGTCACCACCAGCTTCTTCGTCAACTATGTGGGCGGCACCAAGTGGGCGTGGGACCGCGTCGATGCCGAAGACAACAACCCGGACACCTGCACCGCCGGCTCGCTGCCGGTGAACCCGGCCCAGTGCGATGGCGTGCCGTCGTGGTGGACCGCCAACCTGAGCGTGGGCTGGCGCCCGGATGACCACTGGAGCCTGGGCTTCACGGTCAAGAACCTGTTCAACCGCCTGCCGTTCTACGACCCGAACAGTTTCCTGGGTGACTCCAGTGACTATGCCAGCATCTTCGGCCGCAGCTACAGTCTGCAGGTCGGCTACAAGTTCTGATTGTTCCAGCGCGCCGGTCCCGGCCGGCGCGCTTCCAAAGGGAGTAACGTTCCATGAAGCGTAGGGAATTCATTGCCGCCGGTGCGGCCCTGGCCGCCACCAGCCTGCTGCCGGAAACGCCGGCCTGGGCACGCGGGCGCACGCTGCGCCTGGGCCTGATCGGCACCGGCATGCGTGGCCAGGTGCTGCTGAAGGAGCTGGTCCGCCGCGACGACGTTGAAGTGGTCGCGCTGTGCGACATTGAACCGATCATGCTCAAGCGCGGCATGGACATGGTGGCCAAGGCCGGCAGGAAGGCGCCCACCGCCTACGGCCAGGACGGCGACCGCAACGCGTGGAAGCGCCTGCTCGAACAGCGCGGCCTGGATGGCGTGATCATCGCCACGCCGTGGGAGTATCACGCCCCGATGGCGATTGCCGCCATGCAGGCCAAAATCGCGGTGGGTTGTGAAGTGGTCGCCGGCATCACCCTGCAGGACCACTGGGACGTCCTCAAGACCCAGCTTTCCACGGGCACCCCGTACATGCTGCTGGAGAACGTCTGCTACCGCCGCGACGTGATGGCGACCCTGCAGATGGTGCGCAACGGCCTGTTCGGTGAACTGGTGCACCTGCAGGCCGGCTACCAGCACGACCTGCGTGGGGTGAAGTTCAACTCCGGCGATCCCGCCCAGCCGTATGACAGCGGCGTGGAATTCGGCCCGCATGCGTGGTCCGAAGCGCGCTGGCGCACCCAGCATTCGGTGGACCGCAACGGCGAGCTGTACCCCAGCCACGGCATCGGCCCGTGCGCCATGTACACCGGCATCAACCGCGGCAACCGTTTCACCCATATCAATGCGTTCGCCAGCAAGGCGCGCGGCCTGCATGAGTACACCGTGGCCAAGAGTGGCGGCACCACCCACCCCAGCACCAAGGTGAACTTCAAGCTCGGCGACATCGTCACCACCACGCTGGCCTGCGAGAACGGCGAAACCATCCTGCTGCAGCACGACACCTCGCTGCCGCGCCCGTACTCGATGGGCTTCCGCGTGCAGGGCACCAAGGGGCTGTGGATGGACGTGAACCAGTCCATCCACATCGAAGGCCGCAGCCCGCCGCACAAGTGGGAACCGTTCCAGGCCTACCAGGACCAGTACGAACACCCGCTGTGGAAGCAGCACGCCGACACCGCCGCCAGCGCGGGCCACGGCGGCATGGACTGGTTCGTGATCCACGCCTTCGTCGAAGCCCTGAAGGCCAAGGCGCCGATGCCGATCGACATATACGACGCCATCACCTGGAGCGCGATCACCCCGCTGTCGGAGCAGTCCATCGCCAACAGCTTCCAGACCCTGGCGTTCCCGGACTTCACCGCCGGCCTGTGGAAGCAGCGCAAGCCGATCTTCGCCTTCGACGGGACCTACTGACGGGAAAGCAAAGAAGATGGTGCGCCCGGAGGGATTCGAACCCCCGACCAATGGCTTCGGAAGCCACTACTCTATCCGGCTGAGCTACGGGCGCATCTTTTAGAACCGCCGCACCACCGGCGGGCCGGGGCGGGCATCGCAGCGCCATGAGGCGGTGCGGGACGGGCATTCTATCCGTAAACGCGGCGCAGGTCTGCCCCCTTGGACGAAACAGCGCTTCCGGCGCCGGGGAAGGGGCCTTGGCGGTATCCTTTGCGCATGGCTTACGAACGTTTTGACGCCCCCGCGGGCGCACCGCCCTCGCGCTGGGGCCAGTACTGGAAACTGATGCGCGCCGATCGCCCGATCGGCACCCTGCTGCTGCTGTGGCCCACCTGGTGGGCGCTGTGGCTGGCCGCCGGCGGGCTGCCGCCGCTGTGGATCCTGTTCGTGTTCACCGCCGGGGTATGGCTGACGCGTTCGGCCGGCTGCGTGATCAACGATTACGCCGACCGCTGGCTGGATCCGCACGTGAAGCGCACCAAGGACCGCCCGCTGGCGAGTGGCCGGGTGTCCGGCCGCGAGGCGCTGGTGTTGTTCGCCGGGTTGATGCTGGTGGCGTTCGCGCTGGTGCTGACCCTGAACGCGCTGACCATCGGCATGAGCTTCATCGGCATCTTCCTGGCCGCCAGCTACCCCTACCTCAAGCGCTACACCCACCTGCCGCAGGTGTACCTGGGCATGGCCTTCGGCTGGGGCATTCCGATGGCGTTCGCCGCCATCCAGGGCGAAGTGCCGGTGATCGGCTGGCTGCTGTATGGCGCCAACATCCTCTGGTCCACCGCGTACGACACCTGGTACGCCATGGTCGATCGCGACGACGACCTGAAGATGGGCTCGCATTCCACCGCCATCCTGTTCGGGGATCTGGACCTGGTGATCCAGGGAATCCTGTACACGCTGTTCCTCGGCACGATGGCGCTGGTGGGCGTGCGCGGCGGGCTGGGTCTTTACTACTGGTTGGGCGTGGCGGTGGCTGCCGGGCTGATTGCTTACGAATTCTGGATCGCGCGAAAGCGTGAGCGCGACCCCTGCTTCAAGGCGTTCCTGCACAACAACTGGGTGGGCGCGGCGTTGTTTGCGGGTATTGCGGCGGCACTGGCGCTGGGTTGAGCTGCCGGGTCGCCCGACCAACGGTCGGGCGCTACCTGATCCGTGCGCGCTGGCGCTTGGCCGGTAGGTCACGACCGTTGGTCGTGACGCCGCGGTCCGGCCGCGTTCGTGACATCGGGTTGCTACCAATAGGTGACTGACAGCCTTGTCCCCCTCCTGCACACTGCCCCCAATGAACCTGGGAGGGTAGGGCATGGCCAGCACCACATCAGCGCCGGCACGGGACGGCTGGATGGCACGCGCAGCGCTGCGGTCGGCGGCCTGGGCGGAAAAATGGTTCCCCGACGCGTATGTGTTCGCGGTGCTCGGCGTGGTGATCGTGGCAGTGGCCGCCATGGGCTTCGGCGCCACCCCGCAGGCTACCGCCAAAGCGTTCGGCGACGGCTTCTGGAGCCTGATTCCCTTCACCATGCAGATGGCCTTCGTGGTCATCGGCGGGTATGCCGTGGCCACCGCCCCGGTGGTGGCGCGCTTCATCGAACTGCTGGCGCGGGTGCCGCGCACCGGCCGGGGCGCAGTGGTGTACGTGGGCCTGATCAGCATGCTGGCCTCGCTGCTGAGCTGGGGCTTTTCGCTGGTGTTCGGCGGGCTGCTGGTACGTGCACTGGCGCGCCGCCAGGAACTGCAGATGGATTACCGCGCCGCCGGCGCCTCGGCCTACCTGGGCCTGGGCGCGGTGTGGGCGATGGGCCTGAGTTCCTCGGCCGCCCAGCTGCAGGCCAACCCGGCCAGCATGCCGCCCGGCCTGGTGGAAATCACCGGGGTGCTGCCTTTCACCGAAACCATCTTCCTGTGGCAGTCCATCGCGCTTACCGCCGCGTTGATCCTGGTCTCGCTGCTGATCGCGTGGCTGACGGCCCCCGGCCCAGCCACCGCACGCACCGCCAGCGATTTCGCCGGGGCCGCGCAGGCCGAACCGGAACCGCTGCCGCCGCGCACGCGCGCCGGCGAATGGCTGGAGTACAGCCCGCTGTTGACCGTGCTGCTGTCGCTGCTGGCCTTCGGCTGGTTGTTCAGCGAATTCGCCAGCAAGCCGGTGGTGACCGCCATCGCCAACCTCAACACCTACAACTTCCTGTTCATTTCGCTGGGCCTGCTGCTGCACTGGCGGCCGCGCAGCTTCCTCAACGCGGTAGCCAAGGCCGTGCCCAGCACCACCGGTGTGCTGATCCAGTTCCCGCTGTACGGCGGCATCGCGATGATCCTCACCCATGCCGTTGGCAGTGGCGGAGAAACGCTGGCGCATCGGCTCTCCACCGTGTTCGTGCACATCGCCACCACCGACACCTTCGCGCTGGTGATGGGCATCTACTCGGCGGTGCTGGGCTTCTTCGTGCCCTCCGGTGGTGGCAAGTGGATCATCGAAGCGCCCTACGTGATGCAGGCGGCCAACGAACTGCATGCGCACCTGGGCTGGGCCGTGCAGGTCTACAACGCCGCCGAAGCCCTGCCCAACCTGATCAACCCGTTCTGGATGCTGCCGCTGCTGGGCGTGCTGGGGCTGAAGGCGCGGGATATCGTCGGCTTCACCTTCATCCAGTTGCTGGTCCACATCCCGCTGGTGCTGGGCCTGCTGTGGCTGCTTGGCATGACCCTGACCTACGTGCCCCCTGTCATGCCGTGACACGGCCAATGCGGTCCGCACAGCACCACCGCGTGGACCACGGCCGCCAGCTGCGGGTCCCGCAGGTGGCCGCGCAGCATCTGCTCCAGCCGGTCCCGAACGTACGCATCGAACTGGTGCAGCGGTTGTTGCTGCCCGATGGCGACCAGCGCGTCGATCCGGCGACCCAGCTGCTCGTACATTTCTGTGTTCAGCGTGGTGTCGAACAGGCTGCGCAGCACCAACAGGCCGCGCGAGGACGGCGCCTTCGTGTCACTGGCCTGCGGTGGGTTCTCCAGCGGTGGCTCCAGCGCCTGCAACGCGGCAAACCGCGCCTGTGCGGTGTCGAAATCCACCAGCACCTGGCGCAACGTGGTGCGGCCACGTTCCACGGCATCAGCGTCCAGCCCGCCTGCCTCCAGGCGCTGGCGCAGGCGGGTGTACAGCTGGTTGGCGCTCTGCGCCGCCGTTGGTTCGACCGGCTCGAGGGGACCCAGCAGCTGGTAATCGATCGGCTGCTCACACACTTGCGCGGCCTGCTCGCGCGCCCAGTGGCGCACCCTTCGGTCTTCGGCGTTGAAGCGACCGTCCTCCAGCGCCAGCCGGCTCACCGCATCGCGTAGTAGTGAAAACCGGTGCAGCAGGGCGCGGTACTGTCCGCCCAGCAACGATGGCTCGCCGGTCAGCGCGGTCTCGGCCGAGATGGCCACCTGCAGCCGCTGCCCGAATGCAGTGACCCGGCCATGCAGCAGGTCGCGCCGGTGCCGGTGCAGGTCGATGTCATCGCCATGCGGGCCGATGTCCCAGTCCGGCACGAGGTAATCACGACAGGCGTGGAAGTCCTCGGCGCCATCGGCCGGCAGCAGGCTGTGCAGGCGTTGGCGCTGTATGCCCAATGCCGGATGATTGTCCTGTACCGGTAACGGCAGCCACTCGGGTGGTGCCGCCGCCGGGCGGTCGTCCGTGTGGAAATCCACCAGCATGGCGGTGCGCTTATCGGGATGCGGCGCGTTGATCATGCCCACCGCGCGCAGCCGCTCCGGTGCAGTGAGGGCGCGATCCACATACAGCACGGCCCATCGCGCATCCTGGGTTGCCGGCAGCTCACCATGCACGATCACCAGTTCCACCTCCGGCGGGATGCGCACCGAGCCGCGGTCCATGGGCAGGCCGCGGTTGTCGAAGCCCGCCACATGGGTCTTCAACCGCCCATCCACCGCGAGTGCGCGCTGGTAGTCCAACGCCTGGTGGACCGTTCTCACCAGAAGCGCGCCGCGCAGGCCGCGTTCCGCCAGCCGGACCAGATCGTGGAAATGCTGGCTGATGGCGGTGGCGACCTGGGCCACGCGTCGGGAGGGCGAATCGCCCTCGGGCTTCGGGCCGACGTCGCGCCATGCCTGCACCACCACGCCATCGGCGACGGCATGCTCGGGCGGATACTCGTACAGCCTCGGGCCAGGATCCAGACCCGGCACCGGTGCGGTAACCGGTGCGGCCACCAGCGTCAGCCAGGTCGCCTGCGGCAGGCAACGGCGCAGACGACGCAGAAGGACGGGATCGCTGTCCCAGAAATCGGCATCCACCAGCAGCACGATGTCGTCGTCGGTGGCGGCCATTTCATCAGCGGCGTCGGGCAGCCTGGTTCTGCGCGCCCAACCACGCAGGATGCGCAGCGGCACCTCATGCAGCGAGGGACCCCTGCCGGCCAGGAACTCGGTGAGCTGGTCAGCAGGCAGTGGACCAGGCCGCTGGCGCCGGTCCTCGGGGGGTGGTGTGAGCCGGGTCAGTGGCTGCAGCACGCGAATCGGCCTGAACGCCGCATCGGCACGCATGGCCTGCAACAGCCACTGCCGCGTCCGCTGCAGCCCGCTGCCGGTTGCCAGGCACAGCTGCCCGCCGGTACGACGGCCGCTGGCGTCGCGGGTGCTCAGTGCCTGCAGCGCACACTGCACCGCAAAGAACTGGTGGGACCGGACCAGACAGCGTCGGCCACTTCGGCCCTCTCGCAGGAAATGCCGTATCAGCTGCAGGAACCGGCGCGGCGACAGCACGCCATGCAGCAGTTCGGCATGCGTGGACCACGGTGGGTCCAGCGGGACATCGGAGAAGGGCAACGCGGCATCGCGCAGCTGGGTCTGCGCGGCCCGGCTCCAGCCATGCTCCCGCCATTTCACCCACGCATGTGAAGGGGTGCCGACAGCGGCATGGCGGCCGCCACGACGGTCCAGGCTCAGCAGCAGCTGCGCGTGCTGCACCGGCGGGTTCATCGGCATGCTGCCCAGGCCGCGCAACAGGTGCCGGATCCCATCCTCCACGGTTCCCCATCGCTTGTACGCATCGCGCTCCACGCAGGCCAGCACCACCAGGGGAATGCCGTTGACGTAACCGACCAGCTCGCGAACGTGGCCGTCGGACGGATCTCCGGGAGCTGCCAAGCGCAGGTCGGTACGCATCGCGTCAGCCACATCCCAATGGTTGCGCTTCACATGCTCCCAATCGATCAATGGAACCGGGACCGAGATCCGGCGCCCGTTGGGCAATTCCAGTTCGGTATGAACGCCGTGGACCAGCAGCCGGTGCACAGCGCTGCTCGACGCCACCCAATCCAGGCTGTGGCAGCACGTTTCGGCCTCGGCAATGATCCGGTCGAATGAAGTGGGCGAAAGCGCCACGCGCTCGCCTTCCCACTCGTACCGATAGCGACGCAGCCACGGCAGCAGACGCTTCTCCAGCAATGCGCTGTGATGTTCGCCGCGTAATGCCGCCACCGCACCCTCATCCAGAGGGTTCCAGCCCAGCCGCCGCAGCCAACCCAGTACGGAATCGCGCACACCGAACCTGCTGTGGGGGATGTTCATGCGCGCCCTCCATGTTGTGACCCGAAGACAAGCACGCAGAGAGCGTCGAATTTCTGGCGAATGATGTTCATGGCACCAGTCTGGACGAACGAATGCTGCCGCTGCTGTGTGCATCATTCCGTTTCATGCGTTCGGCGAGCGCAGCGCGTAACGCATTCTCGATGCATATTCCAATCGAGATAGCTTCGGTCAATTGATGAGAGGTTGAAGCGGCGGCTTCAGGTCAAATCCGACAGCTCCCGCTCCAGCGTATCCAGCTCGGCATTCAACGCCGCCTGGAGGGCCACGAACCGCGCGGACAGCTCGGCGCGCTGCGCGCGCAATGTCGCAAGATCCGCAGCGGGGCAGCGGGCCACCGGCTGCACATAGCGGGCAACACTCAGGTTGCCGCCATTGCGGGCCAGCTCCTCAGAACTGGCCAGATACGCCACGCCGGGTACGGTTCTGCGCTCGCTGCAGAGGCGGTGCAGGGTGCGCGCCGCCTGATCACCGAGGCGCGGACCGCGCTTCCCACGCGTCGCAAGGCCGCGCGCATCGACAAACAACACGGCGTCATGCCGGCGCACCTTGCGCAACACCAGCAACGCGGTCGCAACCGACGCGCCGGCGAACAGCCGGTCAGGCAGGCCGATCACCATGTCCACCAGGTTCGCGTCCAACCAGCAGTGCCGGATGCGCGCTTCCTCGCCATCGCGGAACAGCACGCCATGCGGCACCACGATCGCCATGCGCCCACGTACCGGTTCCAGCGTGGCCAACATGTGCTGGATGAGCGCGGTGTGCGCCCACTGCCGGGAGGGGACGCCCTGCAGGAAGCGGAAGTAGGGGTCGTGGCTGGCCTGCGCTGGCGCCCACTTCAGCGAAAGCGGCGGGCACGCCAGTGCCACATGGAAGCGCTGCAGCTCGCCGTCCTGCAGCAGCGGTTCCTCCAGCGGGTCGCGGACAAAGAGGCGCGGGGTGTCCGTGCCCTGCAGCAGTAGGCGCAGCCGAGCGACCGCGCACTGCATGGCATCCGGCTCCTGGCCATACAGTGGGTAGCGGGCCGGGCCTGCCGGGCCAATCACACTTTCCTCATCGCGCATCCAGCTGGCCGCTGCCCGCAGGACGGCCCCCTGCCGGCAGCTGGGATCGTAGACCGCCTCATCCGCGCAGGGGTGGGTGAGCGCAGCCATCAGCCAACTCACCCCTGCGGGCACCTGCGCGGGAAGCCGGGCGTCCACCGCGTCGCCAACGTCCGGACGGGGTACCCCGCGCTGCTGGCGGAAGTCCAATGCCGGCAGTGCAAGCCGCTCCAGCACCTGCAGCAGCACGGCATCGCGCACCAGCGGGTCGTCGGGCAGCGCATCTTCCAGCTTCAACGTCGGGAACAGACCACCCAGCTTGCGCGGATTGGCCAGGGTGAACACCCGCAGCGCGTTCATCACCCTCAGGCCATTGCCTTCCGCATGGCGTTGCCGGAACAGCGTGTCGAAGCGGGCCTGGAGCGGAACGCTGTAAGGCACGCAGCGCGGCGGCTCGCCCGGCGAGTACGGAATGTCCGGGTTGCCGTAGTACGTGGCGTCGCTCGCCACTTTCAGCAACAGCAACGAGAGAACCAGGAAGGTATCGGCGTCGGGCCGTTTGCCCCCATCGAGCGCGTCGCGGGCGTGGACGAGGGCGGCGAGCGTGGCGGGAACATCTGGCCGCAGCCGGCACGTGACATTGGTTCGAGGAGCAGGAAGGTCAGAACTGTGGATCGTGTGGGTCATGGCCGCGTACAGATTGAGAGCGGACACCAACAGTATGTCCACGGTTCGGATATCCAAAATTCAGATAATCAGCGGAAGCCCTGGCGCACGCGGTCATCGTGGCCGCTCGTGCAGGATGTGCGCCGCATAACGGGCGACCTCCTGGTGCCTTGCGGCGATCATCTGCTCGCAGTGAAGCTTCTCAAGCTGCGCTGCCCGCGCGATGGACACGATGCGTTGCTGGAGGAGCAGGGGCGGCAGCTGCACGCGCAACTCCTCGATGGCTGCCTTGCGGAGGCTCTGCTGACGTGATCCCGCAGATTGCCGGCGCAGGTACTCCTGTGCGCCTTCCTGGTTGAGCTGCCACGCGAGGAAGGCGGGCATGATCCGTTCGTGGTCGCTCACCCGGATGACATACAGGTGGGGGCTGCAGACCGTGTCGGCGGGTGGGTTGCACAGCAGCACCGCGAGTGGATGGGCGCCGCGTGCGGCGAGCAGGACGTCGCCCTCCTGGACCCAGTCCGGCGCCTTGCGCGGGTGCAGCCGCGTACGCAGCAGATCGCACGGATCGTGCACGCCCGATGCGCTGAGGTTCTTCAACTGGATCACGCGGACCGGCCCATCGGGGAAGGCGGTGATTGCACCCCGGAACGGATGTCCCTGGCGGATGCTGGCGATGTCCGAGAGCTTCGCACTGCGACGATGATTGTTCATGGGGCGAACCATGCGCGGCAGGAATTCGCACGTCAAATGTGCGTTTTGCACCATGCGGAATGGTGCAGCGGGACCCCCGGAAAGTGATACCTGCACCGCAAACTTCGAGAGGCACAGCGTTTGATTCCACGCATATGGGTAGGCCGGATCAATCGCGAAAAACAGGTTGCGCAAATCATCGCGTCTGGGGTCGTCGCAACGGCCCACATTCATCGTGCTGACTACGCTTTTCTCCACGTCCGGAATATCAGGATTCCGTCTTCGCATAAGCAATGTGGCGGCGGCAGAAAGTGTTGAAATACAAGCGGATTGCCGCAGTCGACGTCCACGGATTGACAATTCTGTCTGCAAATTGCCACATGGTTTTAACGAGCCCCTGCACACGATTAAGTCGACCGCGGCATACCGCTCGCGGCATCCGGAGACCCGTCATGGCCCAGCAGCGCAATCAGAGTTCCCAGAACCAGCGTGGTGAGCAGCAGGAGCGCGGACGCGACCAGCAGCAGCAACAGCAGCAGGAGCAGCAGCAGCAGCAGCGCAACCAGAATCAGCAGCAGGGCTGGAAGGACGAGGAAGAGTGACGGCTGGCTGTACTGCCGAACCATGAGGGCCCCGCTTCGGCGGGGCCTTTCTATTGCGCGTCAGCGAGTGCAGCGCCGGCCATCAGTTCATCCTCCACCGCGGAGAACCGCTGCAGGTCGAACGTATCCAACCGCATCGCCTGCGCGGCCGTGGAGAACGCCAGCGTCGCCAGAACCCGCTCGGGATGCTGTGCCCACGGGGGTACATAACGTGGCGCTGCAATCAGCCCGCTGTCCCGGTAAGGGGCCAGGGTGACCAGGTCACCCAGATCAACCCGCCCACAGAACAGCAGCCGCAGCGTATCGCCCCGGTTCTCATGCAGGGCGCGCTTGATGAAGGCGGTCACCAGCAGCAGCCCTTCCAGGTAGGCGCCATCCTTGGTGAAGCACACCCGCCCGCGTACATCGCCGCCCCGGAAGATGCGGGCCGCACTGCGGTAGCTGTCCACCTCTGATTGCCCCGCAGCGAGGAACGCGCGGAACACCTCGATGAAGTCCGCGCCCTCCAGGGCTTCCTGCAACCGCACCACCCGCAATGCCAGCCGGCGCAGGCGGTTGATGTCCATCGCCCCGGTGATGATCTCCGAGAACGTGGCCAGCCCCTCCTGCGTGCGCGTGGTGCGGGGTGCACCCGCGCCGAGGCAGCGCAGCCACGGCTGGTGCTTGCCGTTGAGCAGGGTGGCCGAGTGGATGAAGGCCTCATGCTCGACCAGCTGGTCCAGATCCAGCTGAGAAAACAACGCATCGGCGCGCAGGCGGATCACCTTGCTGCCGGCGGCCGCCTTGGAGGCCAGCTCGGTATCCAGCACCACTTTCACTTCGTCGTCGGTGAAGAACGGCTCGATGCGCTGGCGCAGCAGCACGGAGAAGTCCGGCGCTGGAATGTCGTACTGGATGCGCGGCACGTACTGCGAGCCGATCAGCTGGTCGGTGATGGCCAGCATCTGCGCGGCCGACTGCGCGGTGGTGGTGGTCTGCGAGCGGTACCGGGTGCTGGGCTGGCCGTACAGCAGCGTGGAGCACGTGGTGAAGCGCGGGTTGCCGATGTTGGCCAGCATGCTGGCGGCCACGCGGTAGCTCCACGCGGTGCGGTACAGCCAGTCGCCCACGGGATGGCCCCGGTCCAGGTGCTGCAGGATGTCGTCCAGCGCCGCAATGGTGTCGGTATGGTCAACCGGCTGGGTCGGCGGGGCCGGCATCTCCGGCGCTCCGGCGCGCCAGGAGGCCAGGAAGCGGGTCTCCATCTCGATCGGCCACGCCAGCCCGGACAGCACGCGGATCCTGTTGCCAAGCTTGGCCAGCCGCGCATCCACTTCCAGTAAAGGCGCAAGCGCAGGGTCCGCCTGGGTGGGGTCGGGGCAGGAGGGGGACGTGACCTTTTCCACGGCGGTACCCTGGCTTGAGCACCCTCCCACTGTGTTGGCAGCGGAATGCCCCGACAACCGCGCTTCTACCTGCCGGAAGGCAGCAAATGTACTGGGCGCAGGTGAATGGGGCGATCAGGCTGGCGCGTGCGCGCGCAGGTGCCAGCCCTGCGCGGGGTCGTCCAGCGCGCCCGCCGGCACATCGCCCAGCGTCACCACGATGCCCCGTGCGTTGGGCAGCACTTTCTCCTCCGGAAACCAGCGGCGGGTGGCATCCACCACGATCAGCAGGCCCTCGTCATCGCCCAGCGCAGCGAAGTGCGGCACGGGTGGGCTGAGGTAGCCCAGCCCGAATGCCGCTTCGGCGCGTGCACACAGCGCGGCCACGTCGGCCGTAGGCAGCCCGACCTCGCTCACGCAGGTCAGCTCGCTGCCGTGGAACGCCCCGGCCCGCCCGGATGCAGGCAGCCGGCGCCGCCCGATCAGTTCCAGGATCAGCCCATCGGGGCCATCGAAGTAGATGGATTCCGACTCCCAGCGACCGCCGAAGGTGAAGTGCGCCTCGCCCTTGGCATTGCGCTGCAGCGGCGTGCGCGCCAGCAGCCAGGCGGTGGCGGCCTCGAAACGATCGGCCGGCACGTTGAAGGCCAGGTGCACGCCGCCGATCGGGTCGCTGCCTGCCGGGCGCAGTTGCACGCCGGTCCAGCCGATCCGCACCACGTCGTCCTGTACCGGCAGCTGCAGCACTTCTGCGAAGTAGGCGCCCACCTGTGCAACATCGGAAACGGGAAGCTGGAGCGTATGGATGCGCATGGAACCAGGCACCGAAAGGAGGAGGTGATGTCAAAAGGCTGGCATCGCCGGTTGGGAGAATGGATCCTTGGCCCTTACAATGTGATGAGCTTCACGTTAACTACGTGCGTTTCATCACGCATGTTGTCACCGCCCGGGTCCGTGGGCGGGATGTGAACGCCATGGCATTGGCGCGCAGCTATCCTACGCCCCCCGGCGTAGTGTGATGCGCGCCACGACACGAATCAGGAGGATCCGTTGTCCCATCATCGTCCCATGACGCTGCTCGCCCTGTCGCTGAGCATCCTGCTGGCCGCGTGCAAGCCCGACGCCGCCCCGACCGCTCCGGCGGATGCCGCCACACCCGTCGCCGCAGCACCTGCTGCCGCCCCGGCCGCCGCACCCGCCACTGCCGAGCCCACCGCACCGGCCACTGCCGCCGATGCGTCCGCCACCTGCGAACTGGCCGACTTCGATGCGTTCCTGCCGGAGTTCGGCAGGAAGATCGCCCTGCAGGAGAAGTCGGTAGCCGACCCGCTGTTGAGCGAACGCTACGACACCGAAGGGCAGGGCGAGCCCACTCTGATCACCGAGAAGGTCCCGCTCAGCGAGGTCACCTGGCCGGTCATGCCCAATCCCTCGGGCCTGAAGGCCGTGGGCCGCGAGATGCAGGTAACCAAAGAGGCCGATGGCAGCATGAAGGTGCTGATCCGCACGCCCGATACCAGCAACCAGCAGTCGTACTACTTCGCCCAGCGCCCGTGCTGGCAGCTGGTGCGCATGGCCGATGAGTCGATCTGATCCAGGGAGCGGGTGATGTCCACACTGCGTTTCGTTCCGACTGCCGCACTGGTGCTGTTGATGGCCGCGTGCAATGCACCCACCGGGGAGGGCGGCACCGCCGCCACTCCGGAAACCGCCGCCGCGCCTGCGGTCGCAGCGGCGACTACCCCTTCACCCACACCGCAGGAAGAGAAAGGCATGCACAAGGAATGCCCAGGTGCCACGCTGCACCTGACCGCGTTGCCGACCAAGGACGGCGACACCACCCGCACCCGCCTGGAGATCGAGAAGGACGGCCAGCGCCGTACCATCGAGACCCCGGCAGAGCTGGGTGATTACACCGCTGTTGGCCTGGCCTGCGCTGAAGACAAGCAGGGCGCTTCGTATTTCGTGGTGCAGTACGGCGAACTGCCGTTCGGCTGCGCGTTCTGCGAATGGTTCACGCTGTACGACGCCGATGGCAGGCAGCTGACCCACAACACCCCGCCCCTGCGCGGCGAAGCCGATGCGCAGTCGCCCAACAATGACGAGTATTCGCAGCTGATCGCCAAGCTCGGCATCACTCACCCGGAGGTGGACTACATCGAAGACTGAGCAGTACATCGACAAGACGTCGATGCGCATTGCCCGGACACGATGTCCGGTAGGTATCGACCATTGGTCGATACACCCCTTTAAGGAAAGCCCCTTTCTCATAGAATGGATAGCACAGACATGCCTGATGACATCTACACCAACATGGTGCAGCCGCCTGGCGCGGCATATCGCAGCAACCAGATTGAATCGTGGAGCCACTACCGCGAACCGATCGACGAAAGCCGCGCGCTGCACGGCCAATCGCGCCGCTGGGGCGATGCTTCCCCCGAAGTACAGTCGCGTGTGATCGACTCGCTGATCGAGTCCTCGCGCGAAGCCGGCCTGACCCCGCGCGAAACCGCGTATGTGCTGGCGATCGCCCGCGTCGAATCCGGCTTCAACCCGGATGCCGCCGCCGGCACCACCTCGGCCTCCGGCCTGGGCCAGTTCATCGACCGCACCGGCAAGCACTACGGCCTGAACAACGCCAACCGCTTCGACGTCGACGCACAGTCCGACGCGCTGGTGGCGCACTTCGTCGACAACCGCAACCTGGCACGCGACCGTGGCCAGGGCGAAGACTACATCTACAAGTACCACCACGATGGCCCGACCAAGGACTACGGCGGTCTCGGCCTGTCGCAGCGCAAGGTCGCGCCGCACCTGGATGAGTACGAACAGTTCGTCAACCAGCGCCTGAGCCAGACCCAGACGCAGGCACCGGCCCAGCAGCATGCCGTTGCGGGCGCCGCCGCTGCCGTGGCCGGCGCTGCCGCTGTTGGCGCCGCCGCCACCCAGGCGCGCTCCTACGAGCACACCATGCAGGTGATGCTGCCGCCGCAGAACGGCGTCAAGCCGCACATCACCGGCCACTTCGGTGAGCACCGTGGCGAGAAGAGCCATGGCGGCAGCGACTTCAACTACGTCGGTGGCCAGACCGGCCGCAACCTGCAGCACCCGACCATCCACGCGCCCATCGCCGGCACCGTGACCTCGGTGGGCGGCAAGTACGGCACGGTGATGATCCAGGACGCGCAGGGCAACTCGCACCAGATCCTGCACATGCAGGACACCAAGGTGAAGGTCGGGCAGCACGTGGAGCCGGGCGACCCGATCGGCACCATGGGCGGCCGCGGCCCGCAGGGCGCCAACCAGTACGCCCAGCACGTGCACTACCAGATGAAGGATCCGGCCGGGAAGCTGATCAACCCGGAGACCTACTGGAACAAGGGCCTCCAGCAGGAAGCGGGCAAGCACGGGCATGCGCACGACCATGACCACGCGCCGGCCGGCACCCTGCGCAAGGGTGACCGCAGCGACGAGGTGACGAAGCTGCAGGAAGAGCTGAACCGCCTGGGCGTGCGCGATGCCAACGGCAACCGCCTTTCCGAAGACGGCAAGTTCGGCGACAACACCCGCGAAGCGGTGCAGGCCTTCCAGAAGCAGCAGGGCCTGAAGGACGACGGCATCGTGGGCCGCGAGACCTTCGGCAAGCTGGCCGCCACCCAGGCGCAGGGGGCGGAAACCCGCACCGCCACTGGCCCGCAGCTGGGCGAGAAGGGCCACGCGGACACGCCGCTGCACAACGCGATCCGTGGCCAGCTGCCGGCCGCCATCTCCAACGAAGCGGCGGCCAACGTCACCCTGCAGGCCAAGCAGGCCGGCATTGATTCGCCGGAGAAGCTGCAGAGCGTGACCGTGCAGGACGGCAAGGCGTTCGTGATGGGCACCACCCCGGGCTACCGCACCGCGGTGGACCTGAGCGAGGCGCCGTCGCTGGAGCACACCAACGCCCAGCTGCAAAGCAACAACGCCAGCCAGCAGCAACAGGTGCAGGAAGAGCAGCAGAAGGTGGCGATGGGCCGCTGAGCCCGCCGTCGATCTGCGCAACAGCGTGTGTGGTATGGAGGCCAGCCGGGGCAACCCGGCTGGCCTTTTCTTTGCCGGGGCGCCCCTGGCTTAAACTACCCTGCGGCTGCATCGCAGCGTTTCTGGCAGTGAACGAGGTTGATCGAGATGGAGATGGGACGCCGCCAGCCGGCCATTGAACTGGTGGCCATCGATATGGATGGCACGCTGCTGGACCCGGCGCACAAGCTCACCCCGCGCGTGAAGCAGGCCATCGCCCGCGCACGGGCGCAGGGTGTGCGGATCGTGTTGACCAGCGGGCGACCGGTGTCCGGCCTTGCCCCGTTCCTGGAGGAACTGGACATCGATGGCGCGGACGACTACTGCATCGCCTGCAATGGCGGGCTGGTCACCCGCGTTGCCAGTGGCGAGGTGGTGGTGGAATACCCGCTCAGCTTCGCTGATTTCCTGTTCTGCGAGCAGGTGGCGCGCGAGCTGGGCGTGCACTTCCAGGCACTGGATGGCGAACGGCTGTACACGCCCAACCGCGACATCAGCATCTACACCGTGGCCGATTCTCACCTGTCACGCGTGCCGTTGTCCTATCGCAGCGTGGAAGAAATGGACCCGGCGATGTCCTTCATCAAACTGATGATGGTCGACGAACCGCAGGTCCTGGACGCTGTCATCCCGCGCCTGCCATCGGCGCTGACCGAACGCTTCGCCGTGCTCAAGAGCGCGGCGTTCTTCCTCGAAGTGTTCGACCACCGCGCTGGCAAGGGCCCAAGCCTGCAGAAGCTGGCCGAACACCTGGGCATCGACCGCATGCAGGTGATGGCCATCGGCGACCAGGAAAACGACCTGACCATGCTTCAGTACGCCGGCACCAGCGTGGCGATGGGCAACGCGGTGGATATCGTCAAGTCGACCGCGCTGCATCAGACCACCACCAATTCCGAAGACGGTGTGGCCTTGGCCATCGAGCGTTTCGTGCTGGGTGACTAGAACAGTGGCGGTCCTTCAATGTCAATGATGAAGCAAACCGCGAATCGATGAAGATCGAAGTCGGCACGAGCTTGCCGTCGGCTCGTGCTCTGGGTGAATTGGTCGAAGTACGCAGGGCGCCCTAACGGCCGCCGACATCATTCCCTTCATTCTGAGGATCAATTGTGCATGTAGGAACATTGAGATCAGTCATCGTGGCGATCGCATTACTTTCCGCAACGGCACAGGTAGAGGCCAAGGACGCCAAGGTTGACCTCGTGTCAAAGGTGTTCCGTGATGGCAAGTACACCCCCCATGTCTATCTTGAATCTGAAATTCTTCGCCGTTACGGTGAAGGAGACATGACCACGGACAATTCGGGCTTGCTGCGCCGTAGATACTGGGATCCATCCACCGAGTGGGAGATAGTGATCGTATCCAATCCTGACATTGGGCCGAAATACCGAACTATTGATGAGATTCAGGTATCACCGGCCCTTACAGGGAAGCAGGCACACAGCACTACCGAGAGCTTGAAGGGACTGAAGCTGAAAGGGGTTGGAATAGGCGATCCGGCATCGTCCGCAGAGAGCGCTACTCGTCGCTACGGCCAGACACACAGATCCAAGGAGAGACTCGGCCGGTTTGATGTCGAGCGCATCTGCGGCTACCTCGATGGCACAAGCATCTGCTTCGATATTCGAGAAGAGAAAGTAGTCGCAATGACGGTGGGCGCTGGTCCTTGACATGGAAAGCCATACTCCCACCAATGCTGTGAGGCATCACTGAGCTGACCGCGCAAGGCCAGCCCCGGAGCCGGATTCCAAAGACGGCGTGGCCCTGGCCATCGAGCGTTTCGTGCTACGGGATCAAGCCCCGCGCGCACCATTACCCTGCTGCGCAACATAAGCCTCCCACAGCGCGGCCAGGTCTTCGCCGGTGTGCGCCTTCCACAACGCCGGCGTATAGGTGCCCTTGCGCAGCGCCGCATCCAGCGCCTTCACCAACCCCGGGTGCCCGGCCTCGCTCCACTTCAGGAACGCACCGGTAACGCGGTAGCCGGTGTCCACCTTGTGCTCCGGCTTGACCTGCGAAGGCAGCGCCCAGCCGCCAGCAGCGTTGTCCACGCCGTAATGGTCGCGGGCATAGTCGGCAATGCCTTCTACCAGCCATGACGGCGCCTGTTCGCTGGCATAGCCCGGGTAGCCTTGCACGATGTGCATGGCCTCATGGGTGACCAGGTCAGTGTCGTTGGGATGTTTCTCCAACCAGCGCGGGTTGATGGTGATGGTGGCCGACTTCTCCTTCTCACCTACATACGCAACCCCGTCGTACGACGGGTCCATGACGATACGCACGCTGGACGGCGCAGCGGGATGGTAATCGCGGCGTTCGCGCGGATACGTGGCGAAGAAGGTGGCGATGATGCGGTCGCGCACGGCAGCAACCGTTGATCCGCTCTGGTCCTGGTAGGTCAGGGTGACGCCATCGCGCGTCTGTTGGATTTCCGCGGCGTGTGCGGCGGGAAACGCGAGGGTTGCAGCAACGACAGGGACGATCAGGCAACGGCGCAGCAGACGCATACGCGGCACTCCAGGACGTGATGGGCAACCGCGCTGATCCTGCAACACGGCGACGGCCGCCCGCAAGTGCCATTTCGTTCGATCTAAGCGCTTGGAAATGGTTTCATTTCAAATTGTTGACAATTCATTTAGATCGATCTAGAAAAGCTGCACCCCACGCCCCACGGAAGCCCCTGCACCCCCAACTCTCCTGCGCCGATGCGGTGCCGGGAGACCTTGTACTGGAGATCTGCAAGATGAAGCGCACGTTGCTGTCGTTGCTGGTGTCATCCGTACTGCTCCACCCCCTGGCCGCACAGGCCCAGGCGTCCCCCTCCGACGAAGAAGGCGCCACGCCGGCCACCCGTCAGCTGGATACGGTGAACGTCACCGGCTCGCTGATTCCCCGCGCGCAGATCGAAGGGCCTTCGCCGGTGACCACCATCACGGCCGAGGAAATCGAGGCACAGGGCTTCACCACGGTGTTCGATGCGCTGCGCTCGCTGCCGATGGCCAACGGCTCGGTGCAGGACTCGCAGGGCACCGGCTTCTATACCCCGGGCGCAAAGACCGTCAGCCTGTTCGGGCTGGACCCGAGCTACACGCTTACCCTGCTCAACGGGCGGCCGCTCAACAGCTATCCGCTTGCCTACAACGGCAACACCAGCATCGTGGACATCGCCAACATTCCGCTGGGCATGGTGGAACGCATCGACGTGCTCACCGGTGGGCAGTCGTCGGTGTACGGCTCGTCGGCCGTGGCGGGCGTGATCAACATCGTGCTGAAGGACAAGGTGGAGGGCACCCACTTCCGCTACCGTGCTGGCGGCTACAGCGATGGCGGCGGCTCCAGCCAGCGCTTCATCTTCAGCAGCGGCCATTCCTTCGGCAACCTGGACCTCAGCTACGGGCTGGAATACACCAAGCAGAAGCCCATCTTCGCCTCCGACCGCAGCTACATCGACAGCGTCAACGACAGCCCGACCGGGCCGCAGGACCCCTCGCGCACCTTCCTGCGCATGCAGATGTCCCCCAACGGCTACATCGACCCCGGCCAGGCCACCTGCGCTCCGCTGTCCTACCTGTTCGGTGGCAGCACCACCTACGCGCATCGCAACGCGGCCGGCACCGGCTACTACTGCGGCAGCCCCGACAACGTCGGCACCGCAACGCTCTACAACAAGAGCGAGGACGTCAACGCCACTACCTTCCTGCGCTACCACCTCAGCGAAACCACCGAGCTGTACTCGGACATCCTCTTCAGCTTCGGCCGGCCCACCTATTCCGGCGGCAGCCCGTTCTGGAACAAGACCTTCTACAACCAGACCACCGGCAACTACGAGCAGTGGCAGCGCATCTACGCGCCCGAAGAAGTCGGCATGGACGCGAAGGACCAGCGCGTCTATACCCGCTCGTGGAACATCACCGCCGGTGCACGCGGCGGGCTGGGCGACACCGGCTTCGACTACGACGTATACGTGAACCGCTCCAGCACCGACGTCACCCGCAAGTCCACCGACTTCCTGGCCAGGGGCGGTATTGACGATTACTACCTTGGCCCGCAGCTGGGCACGGTCAACGGCTACGAAGCCTATGCGCCGAACCTGGACGTGCTGTACCAGCCGCTCACCCGCGCGCAGTACGACCAGTTCAGCGGCACCAACCGCGCCGCGTCTTCGGCGTCGCGTACCGGCGTGACCGCGCTGGTGACCAATACGTCGTTGTTCGGCCTGCCGGCCGGCGATGTCGGCTTCGCGATGATCCTGCAGGGCACCCGCGAGAAGTTCTTCAACCAGTCGGCCGATCCCAATGCCGCCGTGCTGTTCCGCGGCCAGACCGCAGGGACCTCGGCCGAAGGCCAGCGTGACCTGTATGCGGTGGGCGCCGAACTTCAGGTGCCGATCTTCGACACGTTCAGCGCGAACCTGTCGGGGCGCTATGACAAGTACTCCCTGCAGGGCGGCGGTGGCAACGGCAAGGCGACCTGGAAGCTCGGCCTGGAATATCGCCCGATCGATTCCCTGCTGCTGCGCGGCAGCTATGCCACCGCCTTCCGCTCGCCGGACATGTTCTACCTGTATTCGCGCGAGAGCAGCGGCTACACCACCAACGTGGACACCTTCCTGTGCCGCAGCGCAGGCTACACCTCCGAGAACTTCGACGAGTGCCCGCAGGCATCGCTGTCGGTGCTGTCCTCCAGCACCGGCAACCGCGACCTCAAGGACATCACGGCGGAAACCTTCACCTATGGCGTGGTGTGGTCGGCGCTGGACAATGCCCTGAACCTGTCGCTGGACTACAACTCGGTGAAGATCGAGAACGAAGTGTCCATCCTGGGCACCGACAGCATCCTCGCCACCGAGGCCAACTGCCGCCTGGGGACGTCCGAGAATGGCGATGTGGCATTCGACATCAACTCGCCAACCTGTCGCCAGGTCCTGGCCCAGGTGCAGCGCCTGCCGGCCACCGACCCGCTCAATCCCAACGGCGTATCCAAGGTCTTCTCCTATCCGATCAACCTGGCCAAGCAGCGCCAGACCGGCATCCAGGCATCGGGCGACTACCGCTGGAGCGCCGGGCGCGCAGGTGATTTCGGGGTGACCGCAGGCTACTACCGGCCGCTGAAGCACGAGCTGCAGCAGCAGGAAGGCGACCCGGTCTACGACATGCTCTGCTGTGGTTATTCCAATGAGCTGCAGTACCGCGCAACGCTGGGCGTGAACTGGAACATCGGCGCTTTCAGCACCAACGTGTACGGCGTGCGCAACGCCCGGACCTGGAATGCCACCGGCGAGGAACGCAACATCGGCCCGTGGACGACCTGGAACGCCACGCTCAACTACCGCATCAACAAGCTGGCCAGTGTGCTGCTGACCGCCAACAACCTCACCAACGAGCGGCCGCCGGTGGACAGCACCAACGGCAACTGGCCGTACTACGACCAGGGCGTCTACAACGCCTTCGGCCGTTCGATGTTCGTCGAGCTGTCGCTGGACTTCCAGTAAGCAGGACCGGATCCAATCCTGCCGCCAGGGCATCACGACGGCACACGCCCCGCGCGCCTCGACGGTAGGGTTGGTTCCCAAACAACCGCCGATAACGGCGCAACCCCCGGTAACGCATGACCAGCAACGGAGCAGAACCCCCCACCACCTGAACGCCAACACCATTCCAAAGGCTGCTTTGAAAGTACTTGCATGGCCCGGGCGGGACGCGCCCTACACCCTGATCTGATGCGGCAGTAGCAGCGTTGATCGGGTGGAGCAGTACGTGTCGGCAATTGCAGGAAGTTGGACAGCCCACAGGGAGGTGTGCGGCAACGAGTTGAGTACCAAGGCACGGCGCCTGGCCCATTCACTCGCGCACCGTGGCCGGCATTCGGAGGTGGTGGAGCGACCCGGCGCTGGCCTTGCACTGGCCACCGTATCGGCGCTCGATGAAGCACGCTGCCTGGCCTCCAGCCCGGATGGCCGATACCTCGTGGCCACCGGCGGATCCGGCGTGGCAGCAGGTCCCACCTCTGCGTCGCAGTCCATTGCCAACCTGCTCCCGTCGCTGGGCATCGTTGATGCCCTGCGCAGCATGCAGGAGCCGGTGAGCGTGGCCATCTGGGACGAGCGCGCGCGAACGCTGACCCTGGCCCGGGATCGCATGGGCCAATCCGATCTGTACTTCATGCGCAGCCGCTCCGGCCTGGCCTTCTCCTCCGAGCTGAAGACGCTCCGGCAGGAAAGCGACGGGTGCCTGGAGGTTGCTCCGTGCGCGATCTCCCAGCTGTTCCGCCATGGATACATCCCGGCACCGCTGACGGCCTATCGTGGCATCTACAAACTGCCCGCCGGCGCCTTGCGGGTGTTCCACCTCCCCGAGGTGCCCGAACACGATGCAGCCTGCGATGCGGCAGGCTCATTCGAACCTTACTGGGCCCTCCGTCAGGAAGCAGAAGCGCAGATCGCCTCGCGCGGGCGGCCACCGCTGAGCGGTTCGGTGGACAGGGTGGTCGCCAGCCTGGAACGTGCCGTTTGCGCGTCACGTGCCGGCGCTACGGCAACCTTGCTGTCCGGTGGCGTCGATTCGAGCCTGATTGCAGCGTTGCTGCAGCGGCGCAGCGCACACGCCGTAGAGACGATTTCCGTCGGCTTCGATGTGTCGGGCCACGACGAGTCGGAGTGGGCCGCCGACGTGGCCAGGTTGCTCGGCACCCGACACACACGCCTGCTCATGGACGACGCGAATGCGATCCGCCTGGTCGAGATGATGCCCCGCGTCTTCTGCGAGCCCTATGCCGACTCGTCCGCCATTCCAACACTGCTTGCGGCGGAGGCGGCCGGCGCATCGTGCAGCACGATCCTCACTGGCGATGGCGGCGATGAGCTCTTCTTTGGCCACGGCTCGTACGTGAAGGCGCTGCGGAACCATGGGCTGGTCCGGCATCTGCCCCGGCCACTACGCAGCGCGTGCAGGGCCTATGCCTCGCGTGCGCCGGAACGAGCACGGCTGGGCGGCATTGCGGCGCTGATCGCGGAAGCCACGTCGGGATCGCTTGCCGAAACCTATCTGGCGCGTGTCTCGCGCTGGCGCGATCCGTCGCGTGCGCTGAAGGCGGCGACTGAACCGGCGCATCCGTTCCTGGACACTACCCTGCATCCCGCCGGCGGCCACCCGGGTGAGCTGCTGCTCTACCTGGATCAGACCAACGAGCTGAGCGAAGGGCTGATGACCAAGTCGGACCGCGCGTTCGGCGCATTCGGTATACAGGCGAGAAGCCCCTTCCTCGACCATGAGGTGTTTTGCGCGGCATGGGGCACTCCGTTCGAGCACAAGCTGCACCGCGGCGAGACCAAGGCCGTGCTGAAGCGCGCGCTTGAGCGCTTCCTTCCCGAGCACCACACCCGGCGCCCGAAGAAGGGCTTTGGTGCCCCGGTGGCACAGTGGCTCAACGGGCCACTGCGGGACTGGGCCGAGGAACTGCTGGACCCGGTTGCCATGCGCAACCGCGACATCCTCGATGAGCGGGTTGTGTCGGCACTATGGAAATCGTTCCTCGGCGGCAACCGGAAGTACCACACCCACCTCTGGTCGGTCCTGATGTTCCAGGCATGGGACCGGGAGTGGAACGGGAAAGACGGGCGATGACCGCGCAGGCACGCACCGCGAAGGCCGCGAAGCAGCCATGGCAGCCAAGGTGGTGCGTGGCCGCACTGTACCGTCGGCTCCGCAGGCGCTTCCGAAAGGTGCCGGGCCTCAACGAAGGGTTCGTCATCAAGGATTGACGTCGGGACGGCCGGGCGTTCGCGCGGTGGGCCCCGTCATGCTGCTGATGGCGAATCAGCCCGCTCCGCCCCGGTCGACCTGCCGGTATCCGATGGCCTCGGCCAGATGGGCGGTGGTGATCTTGTCGCAACTGGCCAGGTCCGCCACCGTGCGGGCCACGCGCAGGATGCGGTGCATCGAGCGGGCCGAGAGCTGCAACTGTTCCACGGCGGCTTCCAGCAGGTGCTGGTCGTTGTCGTCCAGGCGGCAGTGCGCATCCAGCTCGGAAGGCAGGAGTTGTGCGTTGGCCTTGCCGCTGCGCTCGAGCTGGACGTTGCGCGCCATGACCACGCGGCTGCGTACCGTGGCGCTGTCTTCGCCGCACGGTGCATCGCTGCGCAGCTCACCCGGCTCCAGCCGTGGCACCACCACATGCAGGTCAATGCGGTCCAGCAACGGCCCGGAGATTCGCCCGCGATAGCGCTGGATGGCATCGCCGCTGCAGCGGCAGCGACCGCTGCGGTCGCCGGCCCAGCCGCACGGGCAGGGGTTCATTGCCGCCACCAGCTGGAAGCGTGAGGGGAAGGCGTGGGTGCGCGCGGCGCGGGCCACCATGACCGTTCCCGATTCCAGCGGTTCGCGTAGCACTTCGAGGGTGTGCCGGCTCCATTCGGGAAGCTCATCCAGAAACAGCACGCCGTTGTGCGCCAGCGAGATCTCGCCAGGCCGGGGATACGAGCCGCCGCCAACCAGCGACACGGCGCTTGCGGTGTGGTGGGGCGCGCGGTACGGGCGGTGACGCCAGCGGGCCGTGTCGATGCCAGCCCCACTGCACGAGGCGATGGTGGCCGTTTCCAGCGCCTCGGCTTCGCTGGCATCGGGCAGGATGCCGGGCAGGCGCGAGGCCAGCAGGGTCTTTCCGCAGCCTGGTGTGCCGAGCAACAACAGGTGGTGCCCACCAGCAGCGGCCACTTCGAGTGCGCGGCGCGCCTGCTGCTGGCCACGCACGTCGCGCAGGTCGGGCACCGCCAGTGGCACTACCGGTGCCGGCACGGCACGTGGCAGCGAGCGGCTTTCCAGCGAGGCGCACACCTCCAACAAGGTACGGGCTACGCGGACATCCGCATGCTGGGCGAGCGCGGCCTCGGCGCCGTTGGCGCTGGCGACAATCAGCGTCCGGCCCAGCTCCGCTGCCGCGATGGCCGCGGGCAGTGCACCGTCCACGCCACGCAGCTCGCCGGTCAGGGCGAGCTCGCCCAGGAATTCGTAGTTGGCCAGCAGCTGCCGGTCGATCTGGTCGCTGGCCGCAAGAATGCCCAGCGCGATGGCGAGGTCGAAGCGACCGCCTTCCTTGGGCAGGTCGGCCGGGGCCAGGTTGATCAGGATGCGCCGCTGCGGGTATTCGAACTGGGCACAGACCAGCGCGGCGCGCACCCGGTCGCGCGACTCGCGCACCGCCGCTTCGGGCAGGCCGACGATCTGGGTATGCGGCAAACCGCCGGAGAGGAGGACTTCGATCCGGACCGCGGGCGCGTAGACGCCGGCGCGGGCACGGCTGTGCACCAGCGCCAGGCTCATCGGGTTTCCTTCTTACGGGGCCGGGCGCTCGGCCGGCGGTTGGGCGGCGGCTTCCAGCGCGGCCACGGTCTTCTCCAGCGCTTCCAGCTTCTCGCGGGTGCGCAGCAGCACGGCGCGCTGTACGTCGAATTCTTCGCGGGTCACCAGGTCCAGCTTGCCCAGGCCGGCCTGGAGCGCGCTCTTGAAGGTGGCCTGCAGTTCTTCGCGCGACTGGCGCAGCCCCGGTGGGACCATGTCGCTCAGGCGGCGCGCCAGATCATCGAGTTGGTTGAGGTCAATCATGGGGTCTCCGCGTGTGGGGAAATTCTCGGCGTGGCAGGCCGCAACCACCATCAGGCGGGCCAGGCTTCACGGGTAAGGATAATCCGCACCGCAGGGAGCGGTGCGAAGCGGGTGCATCGCGTTCACCGGGGGACAGGCGTTATCCTCTGCCGCGAAGACAGGAGCCAACAGATGAAGATGGTCATGGCGGTGCTCAAGCCGTTCAAACTGGATGACGTGCGCGAGGCGCTGGCCGAACGGGGTGTCACCGGGATCACGGTGACCGAGGTCAAGGGTTTCGGGCGCCAGAAGGGGCACACCGAGCTGTACCGGGGCGCCGAGTACGTGGTGGATTTCCTGCCCAAGGTGAAGATCGAGGTGGCAGTCACCGACGGCCAGGTCGACGAGGTGGTGGAAGCCATCGTCAAGGCCGCCGGCACCGGCAAGATCGGCGACGGCAAGGTGTTCGTCTACGACCTGGGCAGCGTGGTGCGGATCCGCACCGGCGAACTGGACGCCGACGCGCTTTAACCCTTGAACCACCGGTAGAAACGCTTCCAGGCCACCCGCACGCTGGCCACCCAGCGCGGGTCGGCCACCTGGGCTGCTTCGGCGGCGCTGGGGCGGGTGCCGGTCAGGCGCTGGCGCATCTTCAGCAGGTTCTTGCGGTCGCTGCGGCGCAGCTGGCGCGATACCGGGTGCACCGGCAGCCAGCGCGGGCTGCGCCAGGCCGAGGTGAAATCCACCAGCACCGGCACGTTGCCGTTCACCATCACGTTGGTGCCGTGCAGGTCGTTATGGGTGATGCCGGCCGCGTGCAGGCGCTCGAGCGCGAACTGCAGCTGCTCGAACACTTCGATGCCCACCGACTGGGCCGCGCTCAGGGTCTGCCCGGGAATGAACTCCATGCCCAGTGCGAGGCCACCGATGGTGCCGAGCAGGGCCGGGGCGTGTTTCCAGCCGGCCAGGCGCTGCAGGATGCGGGCCTCGCGACGGACCAGCAGGCGGGCGATGGGCGACAGCGGGGTGCCGCGGTAGCGGGTGTAGTCCTTGACCACGGCCGGCTGCCCGTTGAGGCAGGTGCGGTAGACATCGGGTTCAAGCAGGCGTTCGCCGCGCTTGAGCAGCTCGGCGGGGGCGGTGTCGTCGACACACGAAGCAACGATTGTATTCATGACGTTCTGGGGCGACCCGGCGGTCGGCGCAAAGCGTCAGGCGTACCGGTGCTGCTGAATGGGGGAGGGTGATGAATTCGTTAATTTTAGTACTCGCGAGTACACCAAACCACCCTTTGTCGGAAAAATGTCATAACCGGGGGTGGAACACTTTGTCGCGTTCACGCGGCGCGCAGCGCTTGGCTCCATGGATAAACATTTAAAATCAATGACGTGCATATGGTTGCCCGCTACCTGAGCCGATGCCTCGTTCCCACGGCCGTCCTGAGGCGCTTCGACAGGTGGGCATGAACGTCCCGCCCGCCCGGCTTGACCGGGACAGGAAGGGTGCGGACCATAGCGGTGTTGAACACGGCCTGCGCGGCAGCACCGCACCTGACGGCACGTCTCCGTCGCGCCCGGCTCTCCCCCTCTTTTGGCCCGTATGGGCGTCCGGCAGCGGCCGGTGGATGCTTGATGATCAAGATTATTGTGGTGGCCCTGTTCGTGGCATGCGTGCTGTACGTGCACTACCGCGGCAAGGTACGCGCGCGCTGGTCGCGCCAGCTGCTCGACCATTCCAGCTTCATGGCCCCGATCAACGTGGTCATGTACTTTTTCTCGAAGGTGCCGACCACGCCGTTCCTGGATCCGGGCCAGTCGTTCCCGCAGCTGCAGCCGCTGCGCGACAACTGGCAGATGATCCGCGACGAGGCGCTGGCGCTGCGCGATGCGGAAAAGATCGCCGCGTCGAGCAGTTACAACGATGCGGGCTTCAATTCGTTCTTCCGCCGCGGCTGGAAGCGCTTCTACCTGAAGTGGTACGGCCCGTCGCACCCGTCGGCGAAGCAGCTGTGCCCGAAGACCACGGCGTTGCTGGAGTCGATCCCGGACGTGCGCGCGGCGATGTTCGCCCAACTGCCGCCGGGCAGCGAGCTGCGCCCGCACCGCGACCCGTTCGCCGGTTCGCTGCGCCTGCACCTGGGCCTGGCCACCCCGAACGATGACCGCTGCTACATCGAGGTGGACGGCATCCGCAAGAGCTGGCGCGATGGCGAGTGGATGATGTTCGACGAAACCTACATTCACCACGCGCACAACGAGACCGATGCGGACCGGGTGATCCTGTTCTGCGACATCGCCCGCCCGCTGCGATTCGGCCTGCCGGGCCTGTTCAACCGCGCGGTGGCATCGACGCTGCTGGCCGGCGGCGCCTCGCCGAACTTCCCCGGCGACCCGACCGGCGGAGTCAACAAGGCCTTCGGTGGCCTGTACAAGGTGCGGCTGAAGGCCAAGGCGCTGCGCGCCAGGAGCGCGTTCGCCTACCACGCGATCAAGTGGGGGTTGGTGCTGCTGGTGATCGCGGGAATCTGGGCCCTTTGAGGCCTGTATCGACCAACGGTCGATACCTGCCGGAATGAAAAACCCGCGCTGGTGACAGCGCGGGTTTTTCTTTTCCTGTGGTCCGATCAGCCCTTCAGTGCAGCCTGCACGAATGGCGGGGTGACCAGCACGCCGGTGTGCAGCGCGGCGGTGTAGTACAGGGTGTCGAAGCTCTTCGAAGCCGAATCGGACTGGCGGAAGTCGAAGCTGCTCTGGCCCTTGCGCGCCAGGGTCACGCTCCACCAGCCGGTGGGGTAGCACGGCTGCGGGAACGGCAGGGTCTTGAACGACTGGAAGCCGGCCTTGCCCATCTCGGTGCGCATTTCGTTGATCAGGTCCAGCTGCATCAGCGGCGATTCGGACTGCTGAACCAGGATGCCGTCTTCCTTCAGCGCCTTGAAGCAGCTCTCGTAGAAGGCCTTGTTGAACAGGCCCTCACCCGGGCCGACCGGGTCGGTGGAATCGACGATCACCACGTCCACGCTGCCGGCCGGGCAGTTGGCCATGTAGGCCACGCCGTCGTCGAACATCAGTTCGGCGCGCGGGTCATCGTTGGAATCGCACAGTTCCGGGAAGTGCTTCTCGGCCATGCGGGTGACCTGCTCGTCGATGTCGCACTGGGTCACGCTCTCCACGCCCTGGTGCTTGAGCACCTCGCGCAGGGTGCCGCAGTCGCCGCCGCCGATGATCACCACGCGCTTGGGGGCGGCGTGGGTGAACAGCACCGGGTGGCTGATCATCTCGTGATAAAAGAAGTTGTCCTTGCTGGTCAACATGATTGCGCCATCGATGGTCATCAGGTTGCCCCAGTCGGTGGTGGCGAAGATCTCGATCTTCTGGAACGGCGACTGCACTTCATCCAGCTTGCCCTTCAGGCGGTAGCCGATGGCCGAGCCGGTGCGCTCGAAATGCTCGATGTACCAGTTGTTGTTGTCAGTCATGGGATAACGGTCCTGTTCGGAGGGGGGTGGAGCCGGGCAGGCCCGTTCAGGTTTCAACCTGGGCACGGGCGCGGGCGCGCATGATAACGGAGCTGTCGCCATATAGGCGTTATCATGCACCCCCTTTTTTACCAACCAGGCCGACTGCAATGACCGATTGGTCCCTCGACCAAGCCCGCAAGACCTACTCGATTCCGCATTGGGCGGATGGCTACTTCGACGTGGATCAGGCAGGACACATGGTGGTGAGACCGACTGGCCAGGACGGCCCGGTGGTGTCCCTGCCCAAGGTGGTGGACGCCGCGCGCGCGGCCGGGGCCAAGCTGCCGCTGCTGGTGCGCTTCCCGGACATCCTGGGCCAGCGCCTGGGCAAGCTGCAGGCGGCCTTCGGGCAGGCCCAGGCCGACTGGGACTACGCCGGCGGCTATACGGCGGTGTACCCGATCAAGGTCAACCAGCACCGTGGCGTGGCCGGCACCCTGGCCAGCCACCACGGTGAAGGCTTTGGCCTGGAAGCAGGCAGCAAGCCGGAGCTGATGGCGGTGCTGGCGCTGTCGCGTCCGGGCGGGCTGATCGTCTGCAACGGCTACAAGGACCGCGAGTACATCCGCCTGGCCCTGATCGGCCGCAAGCTGGGCCTGCAGACCTTCATCGTCATCGAAAAGCCCTCCGAGCTGAAGCTGGTGCTGGAGGAAGCCAAGGCCCTGGACGTGAAGCCGGGCCTGGGCGTACGCATGCGCCTGGCCTCGCTGGGCGCGGGCAAGTGGCAGAACAGCGGCGGCGACAAGGCCAAGTTCGGCCTGTCCCCGCGCCAGCTGCT
>Ga0160441_100043_pt1 | contig 170070 bp, 142 predicted proteins | sample HID1971K_E1MG_FD_108260 | JGI IMG/M metagenome (GOLD analysis project Ga0160441, IMG submission 108260) | Enriched millipede-associated microbial communities from UW Madison campus, WI, USA - HID1971K_E1 MG | ecosystem: Host-associated > Arthropoda: Insects > Digestive system > Unclassified ... | reverse complement strand
TCGCCGAAGTACTGGACGATGTTGTAGGTGAACGAATCGTAGTTGTCGATCATCAGCAGTTTCATGGCTTGCTCACAATCCGGTGCACGCCCTTGACGACGGGGAACACGTTGAAGTTGATCAAGAGGCCCAGCTTGAGGCCCGACAGGCGCAGTGCGGCGAGTACCTGCGCGCGGTGCAGGTCGGTCAGCACGTCGACGGCGCGCAGCTCGACGATGACCGACTGCTCGATCACGAAGCCTGCGCGGTACACCTCGCCCAGCGACCGGCCCTTGTAGCTGGCCGACAGCGCCACGTCGCGCGCAAAGCCGATCTCGCGCTCGGCGAGTTCGATGGCCAGCGCTGCGGCATAGACCCCTTCGTCGAGCCCCGTGCCGAGCACGCGTTGCACCTCGACGGCGGCGCCGATGATCTCGTGCGAGAAGTCGTTCTGGATATCAGGTGCGTTGCTCATTCCAGGCCTTCCTCGACCAGTTCGGCGGCACGCAGGAGTGCGCGCGCCTTGGCTTCTGTTTCCTTCCACTCCAGCTCGGGCACCGAGTCGGCCACCACGCCGGCCGCGGCCTGCACGTGCAGCATCTGGTCTTTCACGATGCCGGTGCGGATGGCGATGGCCACGTCCATGTCGCCCGCATAGCTGATGTAGCCGCAGGCGCCGCCGTAGAGGCCGCGCTTGGTGGGCTCGAGCTGGTCGATGAGTTCCATCGCATGCACCTTGGGCGCACCGGTCAGCGTGCCGGCGGGGAAGGTGGCCTTGAGCACGTCGATGGCGGTCATGCCGTCCTTCAACGTGCCTTCGACGTTGCTCACGATGTGCATCACGTGGCTGTAGCGCTCCACCGCGAAGGCCTCGGTCACCTTCACGGTGCCGGTCTTGGCGATGCGGCCGATGTCGTTGCGCGCCAGGTCGATCAGCATCACGTGCTCGGCGCGCTCCTTCGGGTCGTTGATGAGTTCCACCTCGGCCGCCTTGTCGAGCTCGATCGAGGCGCCGCGCGGGCGCGTGCCGGCCAGCGGGCGGATTGTGATCTTCTGCTCGCCGTCGCCCGTGTTCTCTTGGCGCACCAGGATCTCGGGCGAGGCGCCCACCACGTGGAAGTCGCCCAGGTTGTAGTAGTACATGTAGGGCGACGGGTTCAGCGAACGCAGCGCGCGGTACAGCGACAGCGGCGACTCGGTGTAGCGCTTGCTGATGCGCTGGCCCACCTGCACCTGCATGAAGTCGCCGGCGGCGATCATCTCTTTCGCGCGCTCCACGGCTGCAAGGTAGTCGGCCTTGGCGAAGCTGCGCTCGGGCGGATGCGCCTGCGTGGGCTTCACGACGGGCGCGCTCACCGAGTACTTGAGCTTGTCCTTCAACTCGCGCAGGCGGCGCTTGCCCACGGCGTAGGCCTCGGGCTGTTTCGGGTCGGCGTAGACGATGAGGTACAGCTTGCCCGACAGGTTGTCGATGACCGCCAGTTCTTCGCACTGCAGCAGCAGGATGTCGGGGCAGCCCAGCGCGTCGGGCGGGCAGCTTTTTTCGAGCTTGCGCTCGATGTGGCGCACGGTGTCGTAGCCGAAGTAGCCGGCCAGGCCGCCACAAAAGCGCGGCAAGCCGGGCCGCAGCGCGACCTTGAAACGCTTCTGGTAGTCGGCCACGAAGTCCAGCGGGTTGCCCTTGGCGGTCTCGACGACCTGGCCGTCGGTCACGACTTCGGTGACGGCCTCGTCGCCGAAGCCCGAGGCACGCAGCAAGGTGCGCGCCGGCAGGCCGATGAAGCTGTAGCGCCCGAAGCGCTCGCCGCCCACGACCGATTCGAGCAGGAAGCTGTGCTTGCCACCGCCCTGCGAATGGGCGAGTTTCAGATAGAGGGAAAGCGGCGTTTCGAGGTCGGCAAAGGCCTCGGCCATCAGCGGGATGCGGTTGTAGCCCTGGGCGCTGAGGCTCTTGAATTCAAGTTCGGTGATCACGGATCGTTCTCCAGTTGCCTGCCGACGCTCCTTTGGCCGGTGGCAAGGTCATTCACGAGAGTGGCCCGGTGCCGGCATGCGTGCCGGCTCGGAACCGCGGGCGCACGGCGTGCGCCGCGCAATCAAACAGTCAGCGATGTATGGCGACGCCAGGGCCAGGCTCCCCGGCTGCCTTCACCTGTTTGAATGATGTGATGAACGAACATGGAGCGCCGAGTTTAGCCCACGAAAACCAGGCCTTGTGCAACCGCAGGCTTCAGGGTTCCCCCGGAGCCTGCGGGATAAAACGAAAAGATACATTCGCACGACCGTTCGCAAATTCAAGGAGACTCACTTGCTCGCACCCCTGCTCCCGGCCGTGTTCTCCCGCCTCGCGGCGCTCGCTGTCCTCTCGGCCGCGCTCTGCGGCAGTGCCTTCGCGGCGCAGGTCGAGGTGGCGGGCGTCAAGCTCGACGACCAGATGGACCTGCGCGGCGCCCCGCTGGTGCTCAATGGCGCGGGCATCCGCTACAAGACCATCATCAAGGTCTACACGGCCGGCCTGTACCTGGGCAAGAAGGCCTCGACCACCGAAGAGGCGCTGGCCGTGCCGGGGCCCAAGCGCGTGGCGATCACGATGCTGCGCGACATCGACGCCAACGAGCTCGGCAAGCTCTTCGTGAAGGGCGTGGAAGACAACTCGCCCAAGAGCGAAATGGTCAACCTGATCCCCGGCCTGCTGCGCATGGGCCAGATGTTCGCGGACCAGAAGCAGCTCAAGGCCGGCGACACCTTCACCATCGACTGGCTGCCCGGCACGGGCACGCTGATCACGGTGCGCGGCGTGCCGCAACCCGACCCGGTGAAGGAAGTGGCGTTCTTCAATGCGCTGATGCGCATCTGGCTCGGCCCGAACCCGGCCGACTGGAAGCTGAAGGACGCGCTGCTCGGAAAGCAGTAAGTAGCCGGGCGGCCCGTCAGGCCGCCGCGAGGTCGGCCAGCGATTCCACGAACCCGTCCGCATCCACGCCGCGCACCGGCTCGCCGTGGTTGTAGCCGTAGGTCACGAGCACCACGGGGCAGCCGGCGGCGCGCGCGGCACGCGCGTCGTTGCTCGAATCGCCCACCATCAGCGTGCGCGACGGCACCGTGCCCAGCGCCTCGCAGGTCTTCAACAGCGGCAGCGGATCGGGCTTCTTGCGCTCGAAGGCATCGCCGCCGAAGACCTGCTCGAAGAAGCCGTTGAGCCCCTTCGCGGCCAGCAGCGGCTTGGCGAAGGAGGTCGGCTTGTTCGTGAGGCAGGCCAGCCGCAGCCCGCGCGCGCGCAGCGCCTTCAGGCCCTCGACCACGCCGGGGTACGCGGCCGAATACCGGCCGTTGATCTCCAGGTAGTGGTGCTGGTAGCGCTCCCACGCGCGATCGAACAGCGCCGCCGGGGCCGGCGCGCCCACGTGCGCCAGCGCCGACAGGATCAGGTGCTCCGAGCCCTTGCCCACCATGCGCTCGATGGCGGCGGGCACCACCGGCGGCAGCTCGAGGTCGCGCAGCATGCGGTTCAGGGCCTCGGCAAAGTCGCCGAGCGTGTCGACCATGGTGCCGTCGAGGTCGACGATGGCGGCGTCGAAGCGGGAGAGATCGGTGCGAAGAGTGTCCAAAACAGGCGGCTCCCAGGGAGCGAAGTGGGTGGTGGATGCGCGAGGCACGCATTCTCCCCCGGCCGCAAAATAGGCGCCCATGACCCCCACGACGCCCCCGCCCTCTGCCCCTCGCCCCATCCGCACCGCCGCCACGCTCGTCGTCCTGCGCGACGGCCCCGAAGGCCTCGAAGTGCTGATGCTGCGGCGGGCAGAAAAGGCCAACGACCAGAATAGCGGCGCCAGCGTCTTCCCGGGTGGCATGGTCGATGCGCACGACCGCCTGCTGCACCCGCTGTGCACAGGCCTGGACGACGCCGCCGCGAGCGCACGGCTGGGCCTGCCCGAAGGCGGGCTCGACTTCCACGCGGCGGCGATCCGCGAATGCTTCGAAGAAGCCGGGCTGCTGCTCGCGAACGATGCGCAGGGCCGGCCGGTCGAGCTGCTCGCGCTCACGTCGGGCGAACTCAACGCGATGCGCGCCGCCGCCGAGCGCAGCACCGACGCCCTGCTCGCCCTGTGCACCGAGCGCGGCTGGTGCCTTGCCGTCGACCACATCGCGTACTTCAGCCACTGGCTGACCCCGCCCGGCATGCCGCGCCGCTTCGACACGCGCTTCTTCGCGGCCGCGATGCCCGCCGGCCAGGACGTTCGCCCCGACGGCCGCGAGACTGTCGAGCACCTGTGGCTGAAGCCCGCCGACGCGGTCAGCCCCGAACGCGGCCTCAAGCTGCTGAACGTGACGCGGCGCGTGCTCGAGCACCTGGTCACCTTCGCCCGCGTCGACGACTTCATGGCCCATGCACGCGCACTGCGCCGCATTCCGCTGACCATGCCGCGCCAGGCCGACGGTCCCAAGGGCCGACGGCCGGTGAACATGGAAGAGCCCGCCTACGACGAGATCGGGCACCTCGATCCCGACGGCCAGGGCGGCGGTCGCTATGCGCTCGAAGCGGGCCTGGTCACGCCGCTTTCCACGCGCGTGCTGCGCGTCGTGCACGACAGCGGCCTCAACAGTTTTCTCATCGGCGGCACCGAGGGCTGGGCGCTCATCAACCGAGCGCCCGGCGACGCGGCGCACGAAGCCGCGCTGCGGGCGGCGGCGCCCGGGCCGGTGCGATGGGTGCTGTCGGCGGACGCTGCGCCGCAGTCCCTGGACCTCGGCGGCGCCACGCTCCATGCGCTGGGCGCACAGCGCTTCCTGCTGGCCGAGGAGCGCATGCTGTTCACGGACGACACGACGACCACCGCCGTCGAGACGGATCACCGCGTCGAATGGATCGTGCCCGCGCGCGGCTTCATGCGCCGCCCGGCGTCGGCGCTCGCCGACTGAGCCGCGTCTTCAGGCCTGCTGCGCTTCCGTCAGCGCCTGCGCCGCCACCACCGCTTCGGTGCGGTTGCGCACGTTGAGCGCACGGAAGATGGCGGCCAGGTGGATCTTCACCGTGCCTTCGCTGATGCCCAGGCTGCGCCCGATCAGCTTGTTCGGCTTGCCTTGCGACAGCAGCTGCAGGACCTCGACCTGCCGCTCGGTGAGCACGCTGCGCAGGTGTTCGAGGGTCTGGGTGCCGCCACCGCCGTTGCCGCCACCACGCGCGAAAGGTTCGCCCGCCGCGGCAGACGACGGCGACACGCCGGCCACGATGCCCGGCGGCAGCGCCGTGAGCATCATCGGCGGCACGTACACGCCGCCCGCCAGCACCAGGCGCACCGCCGACAGCATGACGTCGGGCGAGTAGGCCTTGGGAATGAAACCGAGCACGCCGCGTTCGAGCGCGCTGCGCATGATGGACGGGTCTTCGTAGCCCGACAGCACGATCACGGGCACGGCCGGGTGTCGTCGCCGGATCTCGTCGATGTGGGCCTGCCCGTCCGCGCCGGGCATGTTGAGGTCGATCAGGGCCAGGTCGAGATCGTCGGTCGCGCCGGCAAGCAGTTCGTCGACGCTCAGCGCCAGGACGAACTCGATGCCAGCTCCCAGCTCCGACAACTTGGCTTTGACCGCCTCGATGACGAGCCGGTGGTCGTCGGCGATCAGAATTTTCATGGCATACCCCAGTGTCCCAACGTCAATGTGCATTGGATTCTTCTGCGACTGCGAAGATAACGGCGATTGCCCCGTCCAGCAAGGCCGCCGCGCCCCACCAACGACATAGACCCCAAGCGGTATGGCGGCCCCGTGGGCCCGTTGAAAAAATGAACGCCCACTCCAACGACCGGGGACATGGGCATGTGCGATCGCTGCAGACGCCGGTGCAAGGCATGCTTCGCAATGCACGCTTGAGAAGCGGGCATCCCTCATGGCCCGCCTGCTCGACTGCTTCTCGCCCTTCATTGCCTTCGGTCTCGGCCTGGACGCATCGATCGCGGCCGGCCACCCCACCCTCACCCACGGCGACGCCCAGCGCGAGGCCTTGCGCCTGCTGGACATCGCACGCGCCGACGCCGACGTGGCGGGCGCCACCGCCACACAGATCGAATCGGCCGCCTTTGCCATGGTCGCGTGGCTCGACGAGATCCTGGCGCGCCACCCCGACGCGGTGGACGGCGCCGCGTCGCTGCAGGTGCAGCTGTTCAACTCCAACAACGCCCACAGCGAGTTCTTCCACCACCTCTCGGCCCTCGGCGCGCAGGACCACGCGGTGCGCGAGGTCTACTGGCATGCGCTGGCGCACGGCTTCAAGGGCCAGTACTACTTCGAGTCGGGCGACGAGGGCGAGCTCGGCAAGCTGAAGGACCTGCACGGCCGGCAGTTGCAGCCGCCGCCGCTCGAACTCGGCAGCCTCGCGCAGGACCACATCACGCCTCAGCCCTACGGCGTGCCCGATCCGCGCGGCCCGGCCGACATGCGCCGGCGCGACCGCACCGTGCTGCGCACCGGCACCGCGCTGGCCGTGCTCGTGCCCGCGCTCTTCCTGCTGTGGCACTGGCTGGCGGGGCCGCCGGCCGCCGGCACGGCGCTCACGCAGCGCATCGACCGGCAACTCGCCAGCTACGCCTGCGCCGACCTCGAAGCCTCGATCGACCCCGACGGCCGCCCGCGCGTGACCGGCTTCGTCTCGCAGCGCGACGACCTGCTCAAGGTGGCGGAGGACGTCGCGGCCATTCCCGGCGTGCGCGCGCCGCAGTTCGACATCGGGCTGCGCGTGTGGCCGCACTGCGAGGTGTTCGCCATCCTCAAGCCCTCGCAGGCACGCAACCGCCAGAAGAACCACGGGCTGAGCGTGAGTGCGCCGTCCGCGCGCGACGGCCGGCTGCGCGAAGGCGACGCGGTGCGCGTGCAGGTGGTCGCGCCGCGCCACGAGAGCTACATCTGGGTCGACTACTACACCGCCGACGGCTCCGTGATGCACCTGAACACCGGGCCAGCCCCGACGCGGCTGCGCGCGGGCGAGTCGCTGGAACTCGGGTCCGACATCCCCTCGAGCTGGCTCGTGAGCCCGCCCTTCGGCAACGTGCTGATCACCGTGCTGTCGGCGCCGATGCCGTTCAGCGAAACCTCCGACCGCCCGCCGTACGAGATGGCCTCGGCCTACCTGCTGCGCCTGCGCGAGGCGCTGGCGGCCAGCAGGAACAGCGAGCGGCTGATCGCCGACTTCATCTCCCTCGAAACCGTGGCGCGCTGACCTCGCCCTTCCCCACCATGTTCGACACGCTGTCGCCCGTCCACCTCTTCTGGCCGCTGCTCGCGGTCTGCCTCGCCGGCCTGGCGCTGCTGTACGCCGCCGTGCGCGACGCCGGCCGCGGCGCGCGGCGGCGCGGACTGCTGCGGCGCGTCGACGCCCTCGGCGCGCCCGCCGACCACGCCGCCGTCGACGCGCTGAAGGAGGCCATGGCGCAGGCGCGCACCTCGCTGCGGCAGGCGCCGCGCACACGCGCGACGGCGCCGTGGTTCCTCTTCATCGGCGGCCCGGCCACCGGGCTGCCGGGGCTGCTCTCGGCGGCCCGCGCCGAGTGCGTGGCGCCGCCGCCGCACGAGGCACCCGGCACGCCCTGGTGGCGCTGGTGGACCACCGGCGCGCTGACGGCCATCGAGCTGCATCCCGACGCCATCGGCGACCAGGCCGGCACGGCGCCCGCGCGCGGGCTCTGGCTGCAGTCGCTGCTGGCGCTTGCCGAGCGGCGCGAACGCCTGCCGCTGCATGGCGTGGTGGTGTGCGTGGCGGCCGGCGACCTGCTGTACGGCGACCCGGCCCTGCGCAAGCGCGCCACCGCGAACATGCGCCGCCTGCTCGACGAGGCCAGCGACACGCTGCGCCTGCAGCTGCCGGTCTACCTCGTCGTGACGGGCCTCGAAGGCCTGAAGGGCTACGCCACGCTGCGCGCCGCGCTGCCGCCCGAGGTGCTCGCGCAGGCGCTCGGCCACCGCGTGGAGCACCCGTTCGCGGCGCACGCAGCGCGCGCCGCCGACCGGCTCGATGCGCTGTTCGATCCGCTCGTGGCGCAGCTGCACGGCCTGCGCATGGCCCTGCTGCGCGAGCAGCCGGGTCCCGCGGGGCGGCTCGCGCTGCATGGCTTCGTGGAGAGGGTGCGCACCTTGCAGCCCGCCTTGCGGCAAGTCGCGCAGGGGCTGTTCGAGGGGCACGGCAAAGGGGTGCGCGCGCCGCGCTGGCGCGGGCTGTACCTCACGGCGACGGCGTCGGAGAACGGCACGGGCGCCGCGTTCGTGAGCGACCTGTTCGGCCGCTTCCTGCCGGCGGACCAGCCGCTGGTGCGGCCGGGGCGCTTTGCGCCCACGGTGCCGGCGGAACTGCGCTGAGGCCGCCGTGCAGCTGGTGCTACTTGGCCGCAGCGTCGACGCGGATCTGCCGCGCGCCGAAGGTCACGTTGAGCACCTGCGCCTGGCCCGGCGTGACCGCGCGCACCTCGCGCCAGCGTGCGCGGTCGAGGTCGCGGAACGCGGCCATCACGCCGATCGCCTTGGCATCGGCCGGCAGGGTGAGGTCGAGCTTCTTGCTCTCGCCGGGGCGCAGCAGCATCTCTTCGCGCTGCACCAGCTCGGCGCCGAGCGTGGCCTGGTCTTTCTCGAACAGCGAGAAGAAGTCGGCGCCTTCGAAGGGCCCCGGCGTCTTGAGCGCATAGACGCGCACCGTGAGCGGCGAGGCGCGCCCCCGCGCATCGGGGTTGGCATCGGCGCCGGCCGTGAGCGTGATCGACACCGGCGTGACCACCGGTTTGCTCGCGCAGCCCGCCATCAGAAGGCCCGCTGCAGCAAGGCCAAGGGCTGCGATACGGCGTCGCGATGCGACAGCAAGGAGGCCCTCATAGGACGAATGGTGTGTACCCAGCGTGCGCATGCTATTCCCTTCGTTGCATTGACCGGTCCTGACGCATCTTTGATTATCACCAGCGAACTCGAACAGGCAACATGCTGACTCCCCAACTCGTCGACGCACTGCTCACGCCCATCGGCGAGGCCTCGCCTTGCGGGGACGACCTGGAGTACGACGCGGACTTCATGGCCCTCACGACGGCGGCTCAAGGCAAGGCCGAGCAGCAGTTCGGCGACACCGTGATCCCCGCCGTCGAACCCGACTGGCGCGACGTGGCCGAACGCGCCGACGCGCAGCTGCGCCGCAGCAAGGACGTGCGCGCCGCCGTGCTGCTGCTGCGCGCCGCGACCCGCCTGCAGGGCGTGGCCGGCTTCACCTCGGGCCTGCAATTGCTCACCTCGCTGCTCGACACCTTCTGGGACGGCATACATCCAAAGCTGGATGCGGATGACGACAACGACCCCACGATGCGCCTGAACGCGCTCGCGCCCTTGAGCGACGACAGCATGGTGCCGCGCGACCTGTACGACGCCTCGGTGGGCAACGCGCCGGGCGTGGGCCCGATCCGCGTGCGCGACATTGCCATTGCGCACGGCGTGCTCAACGCCGTCGGCGGCGAAGCCTCGTATTCGCCGGCGCAAGTGCACGGCGGGCTCGAGGCCCTGCACGCCGCGCACCCCGAACAACTGCAGGCCGCCATCGGCCTGCTCGCGCTGCTCGACCGCCTGCAGAAGCTGCTGGGCGAGCGCACCGGCCGCACCGATGCGGTGGACCTGGGCACGCTGCGCACCGTGTCGCGCGCGGTCGCCAAGGCCTGCACGGCGGCAGCCGGCGCGCCCGAAGCCTCTGCCGACGAGGGCGCAACTGCCGACGGTGACGCCCCGGCCGGCAACGCGGCCCGCCCGGCCGCGCCGCGCGGCGAGATCCAGAACCGCCAGGACGCGGTGCAGATGCTCGACCGCGTCATCCGCTACCTCGAACAGGCCGAGCCCGGCAACCCCGCGCCGCTCCTGATCGAACGCGCCAAGAAGCTCATCGGCGTGAGCTTCCTTGACATCATGGCCAACCTCGCGCCCAACGCGATGGACACCATCGAGACCGTGACGGGCAAACGCCAGTCCGAATGACCGCCGCCGTTTCCACCCGTCCCCTTTCATTCCCGCAAGGAGCATCGCCATGGCCAAGAGCAGTCAGAAATTCATCGCACGCAACCGCGCGCCCCGGGTCCAGATCGAATACGACGTGGAGCTCTACGGCGCCGAGAAAAAGATCCAGCTGCCCTTCGTGATGGGCGTGCTGGCCGACTTGTCGGGCAAGCCCGCCGACCCGCTCGCGCCCGTGGTCGACCGCAAGTTCCTCGAGTTCGACGTCGACAACTTCGACGCCCGCATGAAGGCCATGAAGCCGCGCGCCGCCTTCGCGGTCGAGAACTCGCTCACCGGCGAGGGCGACCTGAAGGTCGAGCTCACCTTCGACAGCATGGACGACTTCTCGCCCGCCGCCGTGGCCCGCAAGGTGGGCGCGCTGAACAAGCTGCTCGAAGCACGCACGCAGCTGTCGAACCTCGTGACCTACATGGACGGCAAGGGCGGCGCCGAAGACCTGCTGGCCAAGGTGCTCGAAGACCCGGCCCTGCTGCAGACGCTGGCCGCCAGCAAGAAGCCCGGGGACGGCGAAGCCGCCGCCTGAGCCCGCCCCCGATTCCTGACAGACACACACCGGTACACGAGGAGAAACCATCATGGCCGACGCACTCGAGCAGAGCGCACTGAAAGACGTTGCGTACGCGGGAAGCGACTTTTCGTCGCTGCTGCAGAAAGAATTCAAGCCGCGCAGCGACGAAGCCAAGAGCGCCGTCGAAGCCGCCGTGCTCACGCTGGCGCAGCAGGCGCTGAGCAACAGCACCGTCATCGGCAAGGACGTGACCAAGTCGATCCAGGCCATGATCGCCGCGATCGACGCCAAGCTCACCGACCAGGTGAACAAGATCATCCACCACCCCGACTACCAGAAGCTCGAGAGTGCGTGGCGCGGCCTGCACTACATGGTGAACAACACCGAGACCGACGAGAACCTGAAGATCCGGGTGATGGACATCTCCAAGCAGGAGCTGGCCAAGAACCTCAAGAAGTTCAAGGGCGCGGCCTGGGACCAGAGCCCGATGTTCAAGAAGATCTACGAGGAAGAGTACGGACAGTTCGGCGGCGAGCCCTTCGGCGCGCTGGTGGGCGACTACCACTTCGACCAGAGCCCGCCCGACGTCGAGATGCTCGGCGAGATGGCCAAGATCGCCGCCTCGGCCCACGCACCCTTCATCACCGGCGCGAGCCCCAACCTCATGCAGATGGAGTCGTGGCAGGAGCTGGCCAACCCGCGCGACCTGACCAAGATCTTCTCCACGCCCGAGTACGCCGGCTGGCGCTCGCTGCGCGAGTCGGACGACTCCAAGTACCTGGGCATGTGCATGCCGCGCTTTCTGGCGCGCACGCCCTACGGCGCCAACACCAACCCGGTAGAAGAGTTCGACTTCGAGGAAGACACCGCCGGCGCCGACCACAGCAAGTACGCCTGGGCCAACGCCGCCTATGCGATGGCGACCAACATCAACCGCTCGTACAAGCTGTACGGCTGGGGTTCGCGCATCCGCGGCATCGAGTCGGGCGGCGCGGTGGAAAACCTGCCGCTGCACACCTTCCCCAGCGACGACGGCGGCGTGGACCAGAAGTGCCCCACCGAGATCGCCATCAGCGACCGGCGCGAGGCCGAGCTCTCGAAGGCCGGCCTGCTGTCGATGATCCACCGCAAGAACTCCGACTTCGCCGCCTTCATCGGCGCCCAGTCGCTGAACAAGCCGGCCGAGTACGACGACCCCGACGCCACGGCCAACGCCAACCTGGCGGCGCGCCTGCCCTACCTCTTTGCCTGCAACCGCTTTGCGCACTACCTGAAGTGCATCGTGCGCGACAAGGTCGGCAGCTTCAAGGAGCGCGAGGACATGCAGCGCTGGCTCAACAAATGGATCATGAACTACGTGGACGGCGACCCCGCCAACTCCTCGGAAACCACCAAGGCCCAGAAGCCGCTGGCCGCCGCCGAGGTGATCGTGGAGGAAGTCGAGGGCAACCCGGGCTACTACACGTCCAAGTTCTTCCTGCGCCCGCACTACCAGCTCGAAGGCCTCACGGTCTCGCTGCGGCTGGTGTCCAAGCTGCCGACGGCCAAGGGCGCCGGTTGAAAAAAATCTGCGGATTCTTCTTGAATTTCCGGTTCCGTTTCGTTCTATGAGTAGCTGCCGGGCATCGGAACTTTTCTCCCACCGCCGGCAGCCATTTTTTTCGTTTCGATCATCAACCGCCCGAATGCAATCGGGTTCCAAGGAGTAGGAACATGTCATCTGACTTTCACATCAAGCTCGACGGCGTCAAGGGCGAGTCTTCTCACAAGGACCACAAGGACGAGATCGAGATTTCGTCGTGGTCCTGGAACGTGAGCAACGCATCGGGCGCAGGGTCGGGCGGCGGTTCGGGCAAGGGCAAGGCCACGCCGGGTGAATTCAATTTCACGCACACCTACGACAAGGCATCGCCCGTGCTCGCCAAGAACTGCGTGAGCGGCAAGCACTTCAAGGACATGGTCATGACCTGCCGCAAGTCGGGCGAAGGCCAGCAGGAGTACCTGAAGGTCACGCTCAAGGAAGTCTTCATCTCCAGCGTGGGCCCCGGCGGCGCACAGGGCGGCGACGTGCACGAGCAGGTGTCCTGCAGCTTCAAGGACATCGAGTTCGCCTACAAGGGCCAGGACGAAAAGGGCGCCGGCGGCGGCGAGGTGAAGTTCGGCTGGAACGTGGCCACCACCGAAACCCGCTGACGGGCGACGGACTCGCCAGCCCAGTCCGCCCCTGGCACCACGGTGCCAGGGCCGGTCCCTGCACGTCCTCACCGGAGCAATGCCATGGCATTCAGCACCACACTCATCGGTACCAGCGGCAAGCTGCACACGACCTACAACACCGATTGGTCGGTCGGACGGATCGGCTCCAACACGCGTGAAGACGTGATGCTGGTGCAGGCCCTGTTCAAGATCTTCTACTACGAGCTGCTCGGCTTCAACCACGACTTCGACCCGCCGCCCAACTGGAACGAAGTGATCGTCGTGGACGGCTACTACGGGCCGGTCACGCAGAAGCACATCACGCACTTCCAGGAACAGGCGATCGCACGCGGGCGCAAGGTCCTGCCGGACGGCATCTTCGATCCGTTCCGCGAGCCCGGTGCGTCCAGCACGATCAGCAAGACGCGCTACGCGCTCGACCTGCTGAACAACGGCTGCGCCAACAGCTGCGAAGAGCAGAACATCGACAACTACAGCAACCTGCCGAACCGGGAAGACATGCCCGCGTTGCTGCGCAGCGCGCTGAAGAAAGTCAAGAAGAAGGCCAGCAAGTACAGCTGAACAGTCTCAGCGGCCCCAGGCAAAACGCCCATCCACCGGATGGGCGTTTTGCTTGAAGGATGGCGCCACGCTCAGGGGTCTGTCGACGCGACGTTCTCGGGCAGTAGCCGCGTCAGGTCGTCGTCGGCGTCCTCGATCACCCACAGCGTGAGCGCCGTGTAGTTGTCGTGGCCCGGCTTGGCGTTGGCCTTGATCTGCGCGTCGAGCAGCTCGGTCCACTGGCTGGGCGTGCGCGACGCGTGCAGCGTGTCGACCAGGCACTCGTCGCCCAGCGGCTCCCACACGCCGTCGCTGCACAAGAGCAGCACGTCGCCGGGCAGGAGGCGCATGCGGTCGGACACCGCGATGTCGGGCGCCTCCTCGATCGAGCCCAGTGCCGACAGCAGCATGTTGCGTTGCGGATGCAGGCGCGCGCCCTCCTCGTCGAGCATGCCGCCCGCCACCATCTGCTGCACCAGGCTGTGGTCGGTGGTGCGCGCCACGATGGCGCCGCCGCGGAACAGGTAGGCGCGGCTGTCGCCGCTGTGGACCCAGGCCAGCACCTCGCGCTCCAGGTCGATCACCGCGAACACCACCGTGGAGCGCATGCCGGCGAGCTTGCCGCCTTCGGCCTGGCGCGCCACCACGTCCAGGTTGGCGCGCTCGATCAGCGCGCGCAGCGCGGCCTCGTCCAGCGAGGGCGCGCCCGAGAAGCCGCCGAGCACGCTGGCGCGCACCGTGGCCGCCGCCACGTCGCCGCCGCCGTGGCCGCCCGCGCCGTCGGCCACCAGGCAGGCGACGTAGCGCTCGTCGTGCCAGTGGCCGTGCACGTCCTCGTTGTAGGTGCGCCCGCCCTGCCGGGAGAGCGTGACGATTTCGATTTCCAAGCGGGGTGCCTCGCGAGTGCTGGGGTTGTTCTGGTGGTCTTCAGGTGTCCGACTTCAGGCGCGCCATCTGCTCTTCGTAGGCCGCGAGGAAGGCCTTGCCGAAGAGGCTGTGGAAGTCGTCCTCGGCCTCGCTCGCGATGCCGCCGTACAGCGCCACGAACTGGTCCCAGAGCTTGGCCTTGCGGTTGGCGGCAAAGAGCGCGTCGAGCGCGGTCTTGGCGCTGATCTTCTTCTCGAGCTCGGCTGGCTCGAAGCGCCCGATGACATGGGCCAGCGCCGCGCGCATGCCCACCATCACGCCGAACTGGTGTGCACGCAGGTCGTCGAAGGCGTCGCGCATCGCGGCCTCGGGCGGCATGAAGCCGCGCACGCCGGGGCCCAGCAAATGCGCCAGCGCGACCTCGACCGTGGGCGAGAACTTGAGCGGGTTGTTGGCCTGCGACGCAATCATCGTGACCTCGGCGCGCACCTCGCGCTTGAACTCCTGGCGCGTGAGCAGCAGCTGCAGCGTGCCCTCGGTGGCGGTGCGCAGCATCGAGCCGATGCGCTCCATGAGCCCGGGCGTGAGCATCTCGGGCGGCTGGTGCGTGCTGGCCAGGCCGCGCAGGAAGGCGGCGAGCAATTCGTCGTCGGAGGCGGCGCGCGTGGACGTGGCTGCTGGTGCCGGCGGCGCGACATGCACGGGCGGCGGCGGTGGCGGAGGGGGCGGCGGCTCCGCAACGCGGCCGGCGTTCTCGGGCCCGCTGATGCGGATCGGCTGGCCGGTCACATCGTCGAACTTCGCAAGCGGGGCCACAGGTGCAGGCGCAGGAGGCGGCGGTGGCGGCGTGATGGCCTTCGGCGGCTCGAAGCCGAACTGGTCGATCGGCAGGTGATCGGAACGCGGCACCGGCGTGGCAGGCGCCGCGCGCTGCAACGCGGCCAGCGGGTCGGCGTCCGACGCGGTGTTGGGCTGCAGCAGCGGATCGGCCAGCGGCGACAGCGCGAGCGGATCGCCGCCGATGCCGCCGGCGCCCGGCGACCCGCCGAACAGGTCGTCGATGCTCGCGGCCTTGCCGTGCGCGGGCGGCGCGCCCAGGTCGGAAAAATCGTCGAGCGCGCCGAGCCCGGCAGAGGGTGCGGCCGACGGCGTGGGGCCCAGCAGGTTCGCGAACGGGTCGACCTGGTCGGCCTGCGCGTTGCGCGAGCCGCTGGCCATGGGGTCGGGAAAGAGCAGCGACTCGGCGGGCGCGGCGGCGGCGCGGGCCGCAGCGGGCGCCGGCGCGGGAGCGGCCGGCGATCCCAGTCCCGCGAGCAGGTCGGCGAACGGATCGTCGCTGCTGGCGGCAGGCGCGGCGGCCGGCGCCGACATCACGGTGTTGGGGATCACCGGTGCGCGGGGTGCCGCCGCAGCGGCCATCACGCGCACCGAGAGTTCGAAGCTGCCGATGACGAGGCGTGCGCCGTCGGTCAGCGCCGCTTCCTTGCCCGCGCCCAGCGACACGCCATTGCATTGCATCGCGTTGCTGCCGCGATCGACGATGAAGTACTGGCCGTCGCGGCACAGCACCTGCGCGTGCACGCGCGAGACGGTGCGGTCGGGGTCGTCGAGCACCAGCGCGTTGGTGTCGGCGCGGCCGATGGTGCCGCCGCCAGGTCCGAAGTCCGCGGCTATGGACGGTCCGGCCGGCATGCCTTGCCGGGTGATGACAGCGATATGGATCATGAATCGGCCCCCGATGGCGGCTGCGCCCGTGCAATCTCGCAAGGAGTATTCATTCCGTGGGGCCGGTTGGCAATCTCGCCTTAAGAGGTATGCCGCATGCGCGCCGTCGCGGCCTCACGGCGCCAGCAGCAGCACGAGCGACTGGCTCGGCACCGCGCGCACGCCCGGGCAGTTGGTGCTGTTCTGCAGCGAGTTGCTGGTCAGGCGCGTGGCGGGCATGCCCTGGAACAGCACGGTGAACGCGCCCGTGAGATGGCGGCACGGCCCCATCACGGTGCCGGAGGCCACGCCCAGCAGCACCCCGGGGTTGTCGCCGTTGCTCATCGGGATCGTGGTGCCCAGGTTGTGCGCCGGGCCGCCCATGATGAGGATCGTGGGGCAGTTGGGAATGGCCATCGCGCCCATCGCGATGTTCGGGTACGGAATGGGCAGCGGCGACGGCGCGGCCGGCGTCATGCAGACGTCGGGAAAGGCCATGTCGGTGCCCATGAGCTGGCAGTTGGCGAACATGGGACGTCTCCTCAACCGAAGTGGATCTGCGCGCCACGCGTCTTGACCAGCTTGCCGCCGTTGACCATCACATGCTCGGCCTTGAGCTGCATCAGCTGCTGCGCCTCGTGGTCGATGTGCATGGCCTGCACGCGGTCGGTGCCCTGCGTGGTGCGCAGGTAGTGGCGGCTGAAGTGGGTGACGCGGTCCATCACGCTCGAGAGCACCGAACCGACGAACTTGATGGTGCCCGCGCACAGCCGGAACTGCCGCGCGGCCACCTCCACCTCGTCGGCCACCAGGTGGGTGCGACGCCCGCGCAGCTCGAGCTGGTCGGCATCGAGCTGCAGCCGCGCGGCCTCCAGGTGCAGGGCGCCGTCGCACCGCAGCACGGCCGGCTGCGCCGCGTCGCGCTGCAGCACCGCCAGCACCCACAGCTCCGACGGGCCGGTGCGCAGGCAGGCCACGGTGTCGCCGACGGCCGGCACCAGCAGGCAGCTGGCCGCACGCCGCGCCTGCACCTCGCCCCGCAGGCCGACGCGCACACGCACGGTGGCATCGGGCCCGACGGCGGTGACGAGGCCGCCCTGGCAGACGCCGGCGATGGCGACGGTGGGGTCGACCGCCGGCGCGCAGACCGGTTGGCTCTGGCTGTGCGGGCTGCGCTGGCGGGGGCTTCTGCCGGGGGTTCGGGTCTTGCTCATGGGGCTCTCCAGGATGTGCGGTTGGGGTCAGGCGGCGGCGACGGCGCGCCAGCGCTCGGCCTCGGCGCGCTGCGGGTCTTGCGTCAGCGCGCGGGCGTGGTCGTCGATGCGCGCGCCTTCGGTGAGCGCGCCGTGCAGCTGGGCGCGCAGCAGCGAGGCGCCCGCCATGTCGCAGCCGCGCAGGTCGGCGTGGCTGAGGTCGGCGTGATCGAGCACCGCGTTCTGCCACTGCGCGCGGGCCATGCGCGCACCGGCGAAATGCACCTGGTGCAGGCGGGCGCGCGCGAACACGCTGCCTTCGAGCAACGCGCCGGTGAACAGCGCCTGCGTGAGGTCGGCGCCCGAGAAATCGACGCCGGCCGCCTGCGCCTCGCAGAAGATGGCGCGCGGCGCCTGCACGCCGGCCAGCCGCGCACCGCCCAGCAGCGCGCCCTGGAAGCTGCACTGCGGCAGGCGGGCGTCGGTGAAGTCGGCGCCCTGCAGGTCGACCCCGGCGAACTGGCAGCCGCGCAGCGACTGGCCGCGAAAGTCCTGCCCCGCCAGGGGGGTCTTGACGAACACCGTGCGCTCGAAATTGCCGCCGCTCCAGGCCAGGTGACGCACGTCGCATTCCATCAGCGTCGCCTGGCGCCAGTCGACGCGCTCCGCGCTGGCATCGAACAGGCTGCACTGGTTGAAGGTGGCGTTGTCCAGGCTCGCGTCCTGCAGGCTGGCGTGGGCGAACTTGCTGCGGTTGGCCACGAGCATGGACGCATCGGCGCCGGCCAGCCGCGCGTGCGACACCTCGCACTCGTTCAGGGTGGTGGCATGCAGCCGTGCCTCGCCCAGGTCGGCGTGCGTGAGCTGGCACTGGTTGAAGGTGGCCCGCCGCAGATCGGCCGTGCCCAGCAGCGTGCCGCGCAGGTCGCACTGGTCGAACACCGCCTCGTGCAGGTCGGCGCCGCGCAGGTCGGCCCGGCGCAGGTCGACCTTGCTGAACAGCGCGCCGGCCAGCGCGGCGCGCGCGAAGTGGCCGCCCTGCAGGTCCAGCGACTCGATGGGCTCGCCGATGGCGGCAGCCATGGCCAGGACTTCGGGCGTCATGGCACGGGCTGCGCCTGCTCGGCGGCGCTCAGCCGCGGCCAGGTGCGGGTGCGTGTGAGCAGCGCGTCGTCCAGCCGCACGTCGCCGTCCAGGCGCACGCGCGACAGGTCGGCCTGGAACAGGTTGCTGCGCCGCAGGTCGGCGCCGCGCAGGTCGGCATGCTGGAGCATGGCGTCGCGCAGGTCGGCGCCGGACATCCGCGCCCCGCGCAGCACGGCCTTGCGCAGCAGCGCACCGCGCGCCGAGGCCAAGCGCCAGTCGCTGCCGGGCATGCGCGCGCCGGTGAAGTTGGCGCCGTCGGCCACGGCGCCGGCAAAGCTGGCGTCGGCCAGCGCCACGCCGCCGAAGTTGGCATGCGCGAGGTCGGCATGGCCGAGGTCCGCGCCCGTCATGTCGCACGCGGGCGTGACGACCACGCCGGCGGCGCGCGCCTGCGTCCAGCGCGCGCCCTGCAATGGGCAGTCGACGAAGTTGGCGCCCGCGAGGTCGGCGCCGCGCAGATCGACACCGCGCAGGTCGCACTCGACGAAGCTGGCGCCGGCCAGCGTCGCGCCCGTGAAGGCGACGGTGCGCAGGTCCGCGCGATAGAACACCTGCCCGCCGGCCTGCGCCTCGCTCCAGTCGCAACGGCCCCAGGCCGCTTCCAGCAGCGAGGTGCCGCCCAGTTGCGCGCGCGCGCCGCGTGCGCCTTCCAGCCGGCAGCGCTCGAGCACGGCGGTGCGCAGGTCGGCGTCGTCCAGCACGCAGCCGTCCAGGCGGCTCGCGCCCAGGTTGGCACCCTCGAAGCTGGCGCCGATGGCGATGGCGCCGCTCAGCTCGGCATGCGCCAGCACCGCATATGAGAAGTTGGCGCCCGAGAGGTTGGCCTGGCGCAGGTCGGCGCTTTCGAGCCAGGCGCCGGTGAAGTCCGCGCCGCGCAGGTCCAGCCCGTGCAGGTCGGCGCCGGTGAGGTCCATGCCGCGGAAGGCGCGAAAGCCCGATGCCGCCGCCCGCCTGATCTCGTCGCGCAACGCCGCGGCCGCATCGGGCGCCATGCGATCGACCGGCGGCTGCTGGTGCGCCGCCTGCAGGTAGCCCAGCGAGTCGGCGCCCTCTTTCTGCAGCAGCGGGCCGTAGACCACCTCAGGCCGGAAGTCGCGTTTCTCGTGCCGCGCGGTCTGTTCGAGCTGCTTCAGGTCCTGCTCGGCGCGGTAGGTGGGCGGTCCGCGGTGCTGCAACTGCGCCAGGTCGACGCCGCGCTCGCGCGCCATCGCGATGGCCTGCTCCATGTGCGCGAGCACGTCGTTGAGTGCATGCAGCTGCTGCAGTTCGGAGGCTTCGATCTGCCTCTGCAGCACCTCGGCCAGCTCGTCGGGCTTGGGCACGGGCTCGCGCGGCGGCATCGTCACGCCCAGCGCGTCGGGGTCCTTGCCGAGCCCGCGCAGCTGTTCGCGGGCCATGGCCACATCGAGTTCGGCGCGCCGGTACTGGGCCTGCGCCTGCACGCCGTCGCTGGCGAAGGGCGCGCGCGCAGCCTCGGCATGCGGATCGGTGATGTCCAGGCCCTCGGGCAGCAGGTCGCTGTCGCGCAGGCTGTGGACCAGGCCCAGGCGCGGATCGGCGCGCTGCGCGATCACGTGCAGGTAGTGCGCATCGGGGCGCGGCGCCTCGGTGATGCGCTCCACGCCGCAGGTCATGCCGCGGATGTCGCTGCCGTCGTCGCTGGCCATCTCCGCCAGGCCGTGGAAGACCAGCACCAGCCGCTGCGCATGCGGGAAGCACCACACGGTGGTCAGTCGCATCGGCACTTCGCGCAGCGCGTCGTCCTGCCCCGCGCCCATCGCGTAGGCGGCGAACACGCGCGCGCGCAGGCCGGGCAGGCGCCCGGTGAGCGTGGGGTGCTCGGGATGCAGGTGGACGAACTCGAGCTCCTCGTCGCCGCGCAGCGGTTCGGCAAACCACTGGTCGGCGGGGGCGACGTTGAAGAAGCGCCAGTCGGTGTCGGGCGCAAAGCCGGGCGCGTGCTCGCGCATGTACTCCGGCCCGTAGGTGCCGCGCCAGGCGGCACGCGCCGGGTGCATCGGATCGAGGCGGCCGAAGCCGGCCGGCTCCGCCACCTGGTCGGGATGGTGCAGCGGTGCGTGCGGCCATTCCACATTGGGCAGCGGGCGCACGCCCTGCACGGCGGCCCGGCCGATGCCCACCGGGTTGGCCGCGAAATCGGCACCGCCGTAGGCGCGCTCCCAGCCGATCGGCATCTGCGTGTAGGGCCGCGGCGCGCTGGCGCGTTCGCCCTCCCAGTGCCGGTCGCCCATCACCACCAGCGTCTTGCTCACCGGCCCCACGCGCACGCGCACCGCGCAGCCGGTGGCCGGCGCCGACGGCGGGCAGGCCCGGCCGTGCACCAGGAATTCGGCGGTGAGCTTGGCCACGCCTTCGTCGACCAGGGGCTCCGCCATTTCCTCGGCCAGAAAGTCCCACATCGACTGCTCGCCCCACAGCCGGCCGTGCGCGCCCTGCTCGAGCGGCACATGCAGCAGCGCGCTGATGCACAGTGCGCGCCGGCCCCGGTACTCGATCGGGCGGGTGGACAGGCCCAGGGCCTGCGGCTTGTTGATCTGCATCGCGTGCGGCCCGGCCCGTCAGGGCGTGCCCGACCCGCCGGAACTGTTGGGGTCTTGCGAGCTGGTGGGTCCGGGCGTGCTCTGGGGCCCATCCGCCGCCGGCGGCTGGTTCGAGCTGACGGGCTCGCTGGGCCCTGCCGGTTGGCTCGAACTGGCAGGCTCGCTGGGCCCTGCCGGCTGGCTCGAACTGGCAGGTTCGCTCGGCCCCGCCGGCTGGCTCGAACTGGCGGGCTCGCCGGTGCCGGCCGGTGCCGTCTGCGCCGGCGAGGGCTGGGGGGTCGGCTGGGGCGCGCGCACCGAGCCGTCCTCGGCCGGCTTGAGCGCATCGGCCTGGTCCTCGGCACCGCTGCCCATCGCGCGGCCCATCGCGCCGATCGGACCGCCCACCACGGCGCCCGCGACACCCAGCACCGGCGACGCGATGATCGCGAACGGACCGGTGACCAAGCCCAGCGCTGCGCCGGTACCCGCGCCGATCGCCGTGTCGGTGCCGTAGTGCGAGCCCGCCAGCGCCTCGCCCTGCGCCTTGCGATCGCGTGCCAGTCCGGCCATGTCCTGCAGGCGCTTCTGCAGGCCGGGAATGCGGCCGACGTCCGGGTCCTTGGCCGCCTCCTCGAGCTGCTTGGCCGCGTTCTCGTACTGGGTGAAGGTGGCCTCCACGTCGCGCGCACCCAGGAACAGCCCGCGGATCGCGCCCACCGCCGAGAAGAGCGCGGCCACGCGGTTCAGCGGCGGCGGTCCACCGCCCCCGCCCCCGCCGCCGCCGGCCTTGAAGATGTGGATCGGCGCCTCGCGCAGGCTGCCGAGCTTGCGCTCGATGCCCATCGAGGCCACCGTCTCGAGCTTGAGCGCGATGGTGTTCTCGATCTGCATGCCCATGAAGTTGGCCACCGCCAGCCCCACGGCGTTGTCCATGCTCATGCCCAGGAAGGTGGAACGCGCCGCGCCCAGGTTCGCCTCGCTGTTGGTGCCGATGTAGCCGCTGCTGTTGGCGCCGAGCACCGTGGTGTTGGAGCCCAGCGAGGTCTGGTTGATGTCGCCGATGGCCATCAGGTTGATGTGCGTGTTGCTCACCAGGCTGTACTGCATGAAGTTGGCCTGGAACGGCGCCACGCCGGCGTCCATCTTCATCGAGTTGCCGCCGGTCACCTTGAACTCGATGTGGCCGGCCTCGAAGGTCATGCGCGACGCCTTGTGCGCCATGTTGCCGGCGATGGTCACCGTCTGGTTGCCGCCCACGGTGCGGCTTTCGTTGGAGGCCGTGAAGTCGGTGCGCGCGGACTTGGTCTCGATGCGGTGGTCGCCCTTGACGACCAGCGCGTGCGCGCCGTCCACGTTGGTGGTCTGGTTGGCCACCACGTGCACGTCCTGGCTGGCGCCGACGGTGATCTTCTGCGCCACCTTGACGCTCTTGGTCTCGTTGTTGGTGACGTTGACCGTGCGGTTGCGCTGCACGCTCACGGTCTGGTCGCGGTCCACCTTGAGCGACTGGTCGCGGCCCACGCTGCCCGAGTCGTCGCGCTCCACGCTGCGGCTCATGTCGAGTTCGGCGTGGATGTTGATGTTCTCGGACCCCTTCTTGTCCTCGAACATGATCTCGTTGTAGTTGTTCACGCCGCCGCCCGGCGTGGACCGCGTCCGGAAACCGCTCTGCGTGGGCGACTTGTACGGAATGGGCTGGTCGTCGTTGTAGACGCGGCCCACGATCACCGGACGGTCGGGGTCGCCGTTGAGGAAGTCGACGATCACCTCCTGGCCGATGCGCGGCGCGAAGTAGCCGCCCCAGCCCTTGCCGCCCCAGGGCTGCGACACGCGCACCCAGCAGGTCGACTTCTCGTTGCTCTCGTCGTAACGGTCCCAGTGAAAGTGCACCTTCACGCGGCCGTGGTCGTCCACGTGCAGCTCGTCGCCCTTGGGGCCGACCACGATCGCCGTCTGCGGGCCGGGCATGGTCACGCGCGGCGTGAGGCGCGGCGCGCGAAACGGGCGGTCGACCGGCATCACGGTGAGCAGGAACAGGCTGCTGCCGGTCTGCGCGGCGGCCAGCGCGGGCGTGGCGGCGATCAGCTCTTCCAGCACAGGCAGGGTGTCGGCGTTCACGGCGTCGTCGCGCAGCACCTCGGCCAGTGCGCGCTGCACGGGCTGGGCCGGCGCGCTGGCGCTCACGCCTTCGTAGCCGCGGTGGCTGGCGATGAAGGTGCAGGCGGCGATCACGTAGTCGCCGTTGCGCGTGCCGTCGGGGTCGTCCTCGAACTTGAAGCTGCGCCCCGCCGCCACGTCGGGCCACGGCGTGAGCGCCCAGTGGCGGTCGCGGCGCGCGTTGAGTTCGTCGCCGCGCAGCTTGGCGCGCGTCTCGGCGTCGTCGCCGCTGAAGTAGCCGCCGGGAAACTCGAACATCTCGAACTCGGCGAGCTCGTGCTGGTCGGAGCTGTCGATGTCGGCGCCCAGCTTCTTCTTGATGGCCTTGAAGTCGCTGTCGCGCGATGAATGCTTGCCGGTGTCGAACTGCCGCGCGCTGACCCAGCGCGAGATCTCGTTGAAGCGCGGCTCGGCCGCGTGGACCGCCATGTGGCGCAGCGTGTCGGCCGCGGGCAGCTTGTCGTGCGCCAGGTCGCTGGCGTCCGACAGGTGCATGGTGCCGGGCGCGTCGTGCGCGTCGAACCAGTAATAGATGCCCTCGTCCTCCAGCAGGCGCGACAGGAACTGGTAGTCGCTCTCCTGGTGCTGCACGCAGTAGCGGCGCGGGTTGTGCGTGCCGATGACGTTGGTGGCCTTGGTCTTCTTGAAGCGCTTGATCGGGCTGTCCTCGAACACCGCGTCGAGCACCTCGAGCACCTTCTTTTCCTGGTGGATGCGCGAGTTGGCGCGCTTGGTGAGCAGCCAGAACCACGAGCGCAACGCGATGCGGTACTCGTAGTGCCGCCCGATGTGGCCCGCGCGCACGAAGCGCACCGCATGGCCCTGGCAATGCCGCTCGTGCGCACCGCCGTCGGCGTCCTTGAACTCGATGACCACGTCGAAGGCGTGGCCCAGGATGTCCTTGGCGGCGAGGTCCTTGTTCCTGGACAGCACGGTGAGCTCGTAGGCCGCGGGGCGCGCCAGCGCCTCGTGCCCGACGATGCGCCAGAACATCAGGTCGTCCTTGGCGGGCGAATCGCTCTCGATGCGGAACTCGTGGTCGGCCATCTTGGGTCTCTCGGAAGTGGGGCGTCGCGCAGCGGGGGGCTCAGTCGAACGCGTAGGTGAAGTCGGCGTCCTTCACGTCGAGCGCCACGCGGCGGATCTCGCCACCCGAGGCCAGGCGTTGCAGGTACTCGACCGAAATGGTGGGCAGCACGGTGTTGGTGAGGATCGCGTCGATCACGCGTCCGCCCGACTCCGGGTCCTGGCAGCGCGCGACCACCTGCTCGATCACCGCCTCGGTGTATTCGAAGGGCACGCCGTGGTTGGTCTCCACGCGCTTCTTGATGCGGCCCAGCTGCAGCCGCACGATCTTCTTCATCATCTCGGGCGACAGCGGGTAGTAGGGAATGGTGACGATGCGGCCCAAGAGCGCGGGCGGGAACACCTTCATGAGCGGCGCCTTCAGCGCATCGGCCAGCGCATTCGAATCGGGCAGCAGCTCGGGGTCGCGGCACATGCTCATCACGAGCTCGCTGCCGGCGTTGGTGGTCAGCAGGATGATCGTGTTCTTGAAATCGATCATGCGGCCCTCGCCGTCTTCCATCCAGCCCTTGTCGAAGACCTGGAAGAAGATCTCGTGCACGTCGGGGTGCGCCTTCTCCACTTCGTCGAGCAGCACCACGCTGTACGGGCGGCGGCGCACGGCCTCGGTCAGGATGCCGCCTTCGCCGTAGCCCACGTAGCCCGGCGGCGCGCCCTTGAGCGTGGAGACGGTGTGCGCCTCCTGGAACTCGCTCATGTTGATGGTGATGATGTTCTGCTCGCCGCCGTACAGGGCCTCGGCCAGCGCCAATGCGGTTTCGGTCTTGCCGACGCCCGAGGTGCCGCAGAGCATGAAGACGCCGATGGGTTTCTGCGGGTTGTCCAGCCGCGCGCGCGAGGTCTGGATGCGGCGCGCGATCATCTCCAGGCCGTGCTTCTGGCCGATGACGCGCTGGTTGAGCGTGTCGGCGAGTTTGAGCACCGCTTCGACTTCGTTCTTGACCATGCGGCCGACGGGAATGCCGGTCCAGTCGGCGACCACCGAGGCCACGGCCTGCTCGTCGACCGACGGCAGGATGAGCGGCGACTCGCCCTGCACCGCGTGGATCTTGGTCTGCAGTTCGTGCAGCTCGGCCAGCAGCGTGGCGCGGTCGGGGGCTGCCTCGGCGGCGGCTTCACCGGCCCCCGGTTCGTCGACCGGCTTGTTGCCCGCGCGCAGCTTGCTGCGCAACTCGAGCAAACGATCGACCAGCCCCTTCTCTTCCTGCCAGCGCGCATTCAGCGCTTCGAGCTGCACCTTCGATTCGGCCAGCAGCGTGGCCACCAGCGCGGCGCGCTTGGTCACGTCGATGCCGATGGCCTCCTCGCGGCCGATGATCTCCTGCTCGACCGTGAGGCCTTCGATGCGACGCATGCAGTCTTCGACTTCGGGCGGCGTCGCGTGCTGCGACACGGCCACGCGCGCGCAGGCCGTGTCGAGCAGGCTCACGGCCTTGTCGGGCAGCTGGCGCGCGGGAATGTAGCGGTGGCTCAACTTCACGGCCGCCTCGATGGCTTCGTCGAGCAGCTGCACGCGGTGGTGCTTCTCGAGCACGCTGGCGACGCCGCGCAGCATCAAGATCGCCTTGGTCTCGTCGGGCTCGGGCACCTGCACGACCTGGAAGCGCCGCGTGAGCGCCGGGTCTTTCTCGATGTATTTCTTGTACTCGGCCCAGGTGGTGGCGCCGATGGTGCGCAGGTTGCCGCGCGCCAGCGCCGGCTTGAGCAGATTGGCCGCATCGCCGGTGCCGGCCGCGCCGCCCGCACCGACCAACGTGTGGATCTCGTCGATGAACAGGATGATCGGTGTCGGCGAGCTCTGCACCTCGTCGATCACCTGGCGCAGGCGCTGCTCGAACTCGCCCTTCATGCTCGCGCCCGCTTGCAAGAGGCCGATGTCGAGCGTGAGCAGCTTCACGTCTTTCAACTGCGGCGGCACGTCGCCGCGCGCCAGGCGCTGCGCGAAGCCTTCCACCACCGCGGTCTTGCCCACACCCGCCTCACCCGTCAGCAGCGGGTTGTTCTGGCGGCGGCGCATGAGGATGTCGACGATCTGGCGGATTTCCTCGTCCCGCCCGGTCACCGGATCCATCTCTCCCTTCTTGGCTTTCTCCGTGAGGTCGACAGCAAATTTCTTGAGGGCATCGCCCTTGCCCATGGCGGCCGGCGCCATGGCGCTCGAGTCTTCGCCGGGTGCACCGCTGCCCATGCCGGTGCCGTCCTGGGCGCGCATCTGCGCTTCGGGCGAGGCGTCGCAAATCTTGGGGAAGTTGTCGGCCAGGTCTTCGACCTTGATCTTCTCGAACTGCTTCGACAAACCGAACAACGGGTTGCGCAGGCTCTGCGTCTTGAGCATGCCCACCAGGATGTAGCCGGTGCGCACCTGCGCCTCGCCGAACTGCAGCGTGGCGTAGGTCCACGCGCGCTCGATGGCGTTCTCGATGTGCGGCGAGAAATCGCTGATGGCGGTGGCGCCGCGCGGCAGGCGGTCGAGCGCGGCCGTCATGTCCTTGGCGATCACCGACACATCGAGGCCGTAGTGCTGGATCACGCGGTGCAGGTCGGAGTCCTGCGCCTGCAGCAGCTGGGCGAACCAGTGTTCCAGCTCCACGTACGGGTTGCCGCGCATCTTGCAGAAGACGGTGGCGCCCTCGATGGCCTTGTAGGCCAGCGAGTTGAGTTTGCCGAAGAGGGCGGTGCGGCTGATTTCACTCATGGAGGACTCCGTATCTCTTCTGAACGAATGAAGATGGGTTTATTGAAAAGAGGCGGGCTGCTGCGGCAGGCGCGCCCTCGACGGCTGGCTGGCAATGCGCACGTCGGCCGCATCGCGCGTGCGCGGGCGTTCGCCGAGCCACGAGACCCAGCCCAGGCGCGGGCCGTTGCCCCGGGCCTGGCCCAGGCGCGTGGGCGGCACCTGTACTTTCTCGAGCACCAGCTGCGCGTCCCATTCGAGGGTGTCGCCGAGCAGCTGCTGCATCCAGCGCTGCAGCACAGGCTGCGCGTCGCCGGTGGGCAGGAACATGCGGTACTGGTCGATCGTGAGCGGCCCCAGGTGCAGGCGCACGCGGTGCTGGCGGTCCCACGCGCGCGTGCCGAGCATCGCGCCCATGCCCATCGAGCGCGAACTCTCGCCCTGCCCCAGCCGCGTGACCTCGTCCGTGGGCACGCGCATCCAGTGGCCGACCCAGCGCTCCAGCTTCACCGGCACGCCGAAATAACTGCACAGCACCGACTCCACGCTTTCCGCGTTGTGCACGCGGCGCGCGAGCCAGCCCGAGAAGTGCAGGCGCGCGTCGTCATGGATCTCGTCGCGGTCGATGCGCCCCGGCGTGCCGATGCCGACCAGCGCGCCGACCTGCAGGCGGAAGCGGTCTTCGCCGGGCCGGTCGAGCGCCACGGCCGGGCGCGACTGCGCCCAGGCGCGGTAGAAGTGCAGCGAGAAGCGGTGCGAGAAGGTGTCGAGAAAAGCCAGCCAGGTCGGGTCACCGTGGTTCAGGCTGCGCTCGCGGATGAAGTCGCTCAGGTGCACCGGCAACGGGCCGTTGGGGCCGATGTAGCCGAAGAAATGCTGGCGCAGGCGCGGCGGCGAATGCGCGGTGGCCGGCTCGAAGCGGCTGAAGCTGGCGGGCGCGAACGACAGCGAGGGCTCCTGTCCCACGCGCACCGGCTCGGCGCTGGGCAGCAAGGCGCGGCCCCAGCGCGGCGTGGTCTTCGCGACGGACTCGATGCGCCGCATCACGGCGAAGTAGTCGAAGTCCCACGGCTGCGCCGACCACCCGCGCAGCGCCTGGTCCACCCGCGTGCTTACAGAATCTGTCGTGTCCCGCACAGCGGCCTCCAGCGCATGGCTTCGCCCTTGCCCGCCACGCGCAGCACGGTCTCGACGAAGTGATTCACCTCGACATGGCGCGCGAGAAGCTGCGCCAGCACGGCACCGAACAGGAAGGCGCTGTGGCCGTGGAAGGCGTCCTTGTCGACCTCCAGCGTCACCTCGAGCCCGCGTCCGAAGGCGATCGGGCCTGCGAGCGGCAGGCGCCGCGCCACGGGCTTGCTCTTGACCGACAGCAGCCCGCGCACCTGGCCCTGGCGCATCTCGTCGGCATGCACGGCGTAGAGCATGAGCGTCTCGCGCAGCGCGGCGGCGCCCTGCTCCGGCGTGCTGTCGGACAGCGACAGGTAATTGAGCGCCAGGTGGTCGATGACGCGCCAGCCCAGCCCCTGGCTCACCACCGGCGACACCGGCCGCGACGGCCCGCGCACCATGCGCACGCGCTGCACGGGAAAGGAGTCGACGCAGTCGAAGTCGTTGTCGCGCCCCAGCGGCATCAGAAGCGGCAGGTCGCGGTTGGTGCACAGCGCGGTCACGGCGAGCTGGCGCAGCGTGGCCGCATACGGCGCCTGCTGCGGGTCGACGATCTGCATGTAGACCTCGGAGCCGATGTGGCTGCTGCGGTGGCCTTCGGTGCGCTGGCGCACCGAGAGCATGCGCGGCTCGCGCGTGGTCGTGAAGTAGGCCGGGTGGCTGTTGCGGCTGCCGTGGAAGGCCGAGTAGAACGGCCGGAACGGCTGCTCGGCCACCGCGGCGTCGGCCCCCGGCGCGCCGTGGCCGATGACCTCGGTGACGGTGTGCACCTCGAAGTCCTGCGGCCGCGTGCGGTCGGGCACCAGGTGGAACTGGCTCACGCCCTCGGTCACGGGCACGCGGTCGAGCCGCTTGGTGAACAGGTTGACGGCGGGCACGCAGTGCAGCTGCACGTTGTCAGCGCTCACCAGCTTCTCGAGCGCCGCATCGCCGCGCGAGAACAGCAACACGATCTCCAGCTCGGTCACCGGCATCGTCGCGAGCAGCGCCTGCAGCCCGCCGATGCGCACGAACTGGAAGCGCTGCGGAAACGCGAAGTACTCCTGCAGCAGCCGAAAGCCCGAGAAGCCCGTGGCCGTGACGGGCAGCAGCGCCTCGTCGTCCTCGAAGCCGACCGCACCGACGGCGCTGCCCGGCAGGCTGCGCATGGCGCCTTGCAAGGCACCACTGGCCGTGAGCGGTCGCACCCACACACCCACGGGCTGGCCCAGCGCGCATTCGTGCAGCTGCCAGGCCACGTCTTCCGCGCCGCCGAAATGCAGCACCAGGTCGTCGAGCGCGATCTGGCTGAAGTCCAGCCCCGCCGTGGCGCGCAACGCGATGCGCAGGCCGCCGCGGATGGCGCGCGACTGCGGGTGGGTGTTCAGCGGCAGGTCGGGCGCGTAGGTGAAGTACTGGGCGCGCTGCACCTCGATCGGCCAGATGCGCAGCGCGGCGGCGGTGCGGAACTCGCAGTGCGTGTTCTGCCCCACGGCCTGGCGCGCACGCAGGCCGGCACCGCGCGGCAACGTGGGGCCGGCCGCGAGGTTGGCGTCTTCCGGGTCGGGCACGAACGACACCACCGTCATGGCCGGCGTGGGCGCCAGGAAGTGCGGGTAGACGATGTCCAGCAGGTGGCCCGTGAAGCGCGGGTATTCGGCATCGAGCTTCAGGCCCACGCGCGCCGAGAGAAAGGCCGTGGCCTCGATCAGCCGCTCCACGTACGGGTCGGCGACCTCCTGGCCCTCGATGCCCAGCCGGTGCGCGATCTTCGGGAACGCACGGGCGAACTCCGAGGCGCTTTCGCGGAAGTAGCGCAGCTCCTGCTCGTACAGGCTCAGCAGCCGAGGGTCCATGTGGACTTACCTTGGGTTTTGCGCCATGTCCACGATCTCTATGCGGCCCTCTTCCAGATCGACGCGGCTTCGCATGAGGAACTCGAGCGGCACGGGCTGCGCCCACAGCATGCCGCGGATCTGCAGGCCGATGCTGTTGTGGGACTCCAGGGCCGGGCCTTCCATGACGAGTTCGACTTCGAGTGTGCGGGACAAAATGCGCGGCTCGAACTGCAGGATTGCGTTCTTCAAAGCCTGTTCCATGCTGACACGCTGCACCGACGAGGTGAACTGGCCAGACAGCATAGGCAATCCGTAGTTGATGACGGAGCGCGCGGCATTCGGGTGCTGCTTGTCGTCCATCGACAGGCCGTGCCCCGTGGCATTGAAGAGCCAGCCGAGGTCGCGCAGCACGGCCTGGCGCAGCGCCTGCTTGGTGAGCGTGCGCTTGTCGTCGCCCTCGCGCTTCTCGTCGGGCGCGTGGTCGACGAGGCGGTCCAGCAGCGAGGGCTGCAGCCGCTCCTGCGCGGTGAGCTCAGCCACCGCCGCTGCTTTCGCCGCCCTCGGCCGCATCAACAGCGGCGGGCGTGAAGAGGATCTCGCGCACGTCCATCAGCGCGTACTCGCCGGCGTCGCTGCCAAGCACGCGCTGACCGTAGCCGGCCCAGACCTCGGGGCGCAGCTCGCGCCACTCGGTCTTGCGCGCCAGGCGCAGCTCGCCGTCGTCCTGCGCCTCGGTGCCTTCGTAGCGCGTGGGAATGAGCGCCAGCGTTTCGCCGCCGTTCTCGAACTGCAGGTGCGCGGGCATCCAGACGCAGTCGCGCAGGTCTTCGGGCGGTTCGATCTTGATGTGCGCCAGGCGCGCGTAGGGAATCCAGTAGTACTTGCCGTTGACGAAGGCCTCGAGCACCGGGCCCAGGCGCATGTCGGCGTCGGCCAGCCATTCGAAGGGCGCGCCGTCGATGGTGCCGGCGATGGCGGGCGCACCGTCGAAGGCGCGCTGGCGCAAGTCTTCGGCCAGCCCGCTCTCGCCGCGGCCTTGCCGCAGCAGCGATTCGATGAGCAGTGCCAGCCATTCATCGGGCTGGCCGAAGATCATCGGCGTGCGCGTGCCGGCGAACACGTCGGCGCGCAGGCCTTCGCAGCGCACGGCCTCGCCGTACACCTGCTTCATGGGCACGGCGAGCGCGTCGAGCTCGGCCGCGACGGTGAGCTGGTTGAGCGCGCGCTCCCACTGCCCGAGTACGCACAAGAGCTGCGCCATGAAGACGCGGTGCTTGGGGTCGGAGGGCTTGGCGCGCACGTCGTCGCTCAGGGCCTTGAGGGCGGTCACCGGGTCGGCGGCCTTGAGGAAGTCTGCGGCGGTCGTCGTCATGGCGGGGTGCTCCTGGAGGCGTTCGGATTCAGGTCCGGGTGAACTGGCATTCGCGCACCGCGCCGCGCGCGCCGCTGGTCTTCTGCGGCGCCGACTTGATCTTCACCGTGCGGTAGCTGATGGAGACCAGTTCCGAGGGCACGCCCCAGTGGCCGCCGGAGTTGAGCACCAGCCGGCAGATGCGCGCGTTCTCCAGCGAGATCTCGAAGGTCGCCTGCGCCTCGGGCGACTGCGGATCGCCGCCGGCCTTGTAGGCGCTGATGACGACCTTCAGGTCTTTTTCCTGCGCGCGCAGCAGGCTGGCGAGCGTGGCCGTGGCCGCGTCGCTGCGGCGCGCGACGACCAGGTTGTGGGGCACGACCTGGTTCTGCGCGGACGACTCGGGCACCTGCACCGACCAGTAGTAGCCGCCGATGTTCAGGCGCGCCTTGCCGTCGTCGAAGACGCGTTCGAGCTCGCCCTCGACGGGCGAGCCCTTGCTCTCGATCATCATGACCAGGTCGGTCTCAGCCGAGCCGGTGCCGATCAGTTCGTAGAACTGCCGTGCGTCTTCGGGGCTCCAGGAGCCGTCTTCGAGAAATGCCATGTCAACCTCCGGATTCGGACAAAGAAAACTGGACCGGGACCACGCGCAACCGCTTCATGGCCGCGCGCCACCGTCTGCCGTGCCAGCGCTCCTGCGCAGCAAGGCCGCGAACACCTGGCGCTCGCCGCCGGCGGCCGGTGGCTGGCCGCCGCGCACGCGCACCTCCGACACGTCGGCCTGCGCCGCGGTGGCCACGCCGAACAGGCGAGGCGCGCTGTGGGGCGCGGCCGGCACGGCCATGACGAGCAGGCGCGCCTCGCCGGCCGCATCGAGCCAGGGCAGGTCGAAACGCTTGACCGCCGGCTGCTCGGGCGTGCCGCGCTTGAAGCGGTTGGTTTCGCCGGCCCCGTCGGGGTACACGGCCTGCAGCGCGCCGCGCGCGTCGATGCCGGTGATGACGAGGTCGAGCGAACGGCCGCTGGTGTTGCGCACGTTCAGGCGCACGCGCTCACCCGTCCGCAGTGCAGGCAGCACGCTCGCGGCCTCGGCGACGGGCACGCTGCGCAGCAGCCGGTCGGCGCTCCAGACCTCGAGCGCCGCATCGAAACCGTCGAGCTGGCCGCCCCTGGCATGGGCCTGCAACTGGGCCAGCCATTTCAGCTGCGCCAGCGCCTGCAGGCGGCGGCGCAGCGCGGCCACGTCGGGCACCACGACGGTGGAGGCGGTGGTACCGAACACCGGCGCGAGCGCTTCGAGGCGATGGCCGGCGGGGCCGAGGTCGGTCCAGCGCACGTCGGCGCTCGCGGGGTCGTCGGCCAGGCGGATCGCGGCCGGGTAGTCGAGGCTCAGGCCGGCGGGCAGCGGCTTGTCGGCGCGCACGCGCAGGGCCGTCGCGGCCGGCTCGGCAATGGGCGTGACGCTCCAGAACGCGCTGCCCGGCAGGTCTTTCAGCGCCGCGGGCACGGCAAGCCACGCGCCACCAAGCTTGATCTGCGCGATGGCGGCCGGCGCGCGGCGCACGGTGCCGTCGTCGAGCGTGGCGAGCACGCGCACCTCCTGCTGCGGCGCCAGGCCATCGAGCAGGCCGGCCTTGACGGCCAGGCTGTCGCCGCTGCGCTGCGCACCCCACACCGGGCGGGTGGACGCCGGCGCGCCGCTGTTGGCGAACAGCGGCGCATCGAGGTTGCCCTCGGCCACGGGCGACGGCAGCTCGCGCGTGGGAAAGCGCTGCGCGAGTTCGTCGATGACCGGCGGGTACAGCGCGAGCACGCCGTCGAACAGGTCGCGCCAGGTGGCGGGCTTGCGCGCCAGCGACTCGACCACGGCCCAGGTCAAGAGGCCCTGCGGCCGGGCGCTGCGCGCCTTGCGCGGCAGGCGCAGCTCGGGCGTGATCTGGTGGCTCTCGGACGCGAACAGCGCCACGTAGCGGGCGCGCGGCACGGCGTCGCCGGTCGCTGGCGGGGACAAGGACCGTGCGGGCGATGCACCGCCCGCAAGCTGCGTCGCGCGCAGGCCGCGCCAGCGCACCTCGTCGTCGGCCGGGCCCTCGGCCGTTGCGGGCGCATCGCCCGTGCCGCGTGTCATCGAGTTGGCGGAGCAGGTGTCGAACACCGAGGCGACGAACACGTTCTTCGCGAGGAAGGCCTGGATCCAGGCGTCGAAGTCGACGTCGCGCAGGTCGCCGCTCAACGCGGCATCGGCGCCGAGCGTGCCGCGCACGTCGCGCGCGAGAAAGTTCTCGGACAGGCCGTCGGGCTCCTGGTAGCGCTTGGCGACGTCGCGCAGGCGCGTGCCATGGCCGGAGAAATACAGCAGCACGAAGTCGCCGCTGGCCGACTGCGCGAGCAGCCGCGCCAGGGCGTCGTGGATGGCCTGCGATTCGGGCAGCGCGGCGCCGTGCACGCCGTCGGCGAGCACGGCGATGTCGGGCGCGGTGAAGCCCTGCTTCAGCAAGGCGTCGCGCATGAGCATCACGTCGTTGCGCGGCGCCTGCAGCCACAGCGCCTGCGGCTGGTTGACGAGCTCGGAGACGCCGACGAGCAGCGCGCGCTGCGCGGCCTGCGCGGCGACACCGCCCGCGCCCCACACCACCAGCGCGAGCAGGAACCGCAGGCTGCACGCGCGCAGGTTCATGGCGGCTCCGAGGCCGGTCCGGCCGACGCGACCAGCGGCGACGTCGCGAGCACCGACAAAGCACCGACCGGATCGGCCACGCGCAGACGCCACACGCCGTTCGGCCCCGGCCCGCCGACCACTTCGGCCGACATCGTGCGCAGCAGGCGATCGGCCTCGTCGATGCGAACGCCCTCATTCCAGCGCACGACCAGATTGGCCTGCGCCGCGACCGGCACCGTGGGCACCGAGCGAAAACGCACGTCGTCTTCTTCGGTGGTGCCGCGCCCGCCGATGAGCCCCACGTTCTGGATCACCGCGAACAACGCCACCGCCGCGAAGGCCGGGCGCGCCCAGCCTTCGGCGCCGAACCAGCGGCGGATGCTGCCCCACCAGCCGTCCTCGGGCCGCGGCAGCGGTCGGGCGGGCGATGGCGGCGGCGCGGCCGCCGGCGCCTCGTCCTGCGGTTGCGCCAGCGCGCGGCCGAGTTGCAGGCCGGCGTCGCGGTACAGCGCCTGGTAGTCGGTGCGCGGGTCCTGCGGGCCCAGCGGCGTGCCCGAGAGCACCGAGAACGCGCCGGCCACGCCGCGCAGCGCGATGCGCCCGGGCTCGGGCGCGATGTCGGGCGCCGAGTGCGCGGCCCATTCGTCGTGCACCGCGCGGATCGCCGCGAGCCGCGTGGCCGACACCTCGCCGAGCACGCGCGCGGCCAGCTGCGGGCTGGGTTCGAGCGTGAGCACGTTCCAGGCCTGGACCACGCCGAACATCGGCTCGAAGGGCTCGTCGTCGGGCTCCAGCAGCACGTCGAAGGGGCCGGCCCAGTCGGGCTCGCCGGCGGCCATCCAGCCCTGCCAGAGGTCGCCGTGGATGCAGCGGTCGAGCAGCACGCCGAGCAGGCGCCCGTCGTGCACCACGCTCACGAGGCGGCCCGGCGCCCAGCGCGCGGTGAAGGCGCGCCGGGCGACAGCCTCGCGGCGCCGGGCCAATTCGGTCAAAGGGAGCAGCAGGTCCGACACCACCGGCGTGCCCGCGCCCGCGCTGCCGTGCGGCATCGCGACGGGTGCGGCGTCCGGCGCGGCATCGCCGGGCGGCGCGCCGGTTTCGAACGCATGGCGGATCACGCTGAGCGGGGGCCAGAGGTCGGTGGTCATGGCGTCTGTTCCTGAATGGCTATGTCTTCAGACATAAGACGCTTCAGCCCCGAGGATTTTGAAAACCTGCAGGATCGCCGCCATGTTGTCGGCCTCGATGGCGATGCCCAGGGTCTGGCCGATCCAGCTGCCGATGCGGGTCTGCGCATAGCCGGCGCCCAGCCCTTCGCGCTTGTGCACGAGGCCCAGCCGGCCGGCACGGTAGTGGTACGAGGCGATGGCGTGGCGCGAAGCCACGCCCGACAACCCGCCCTCGGCCTCCTGCCCGAAGCCCTCGCACAGCAGGATGCGCTCAGGCTCGGGCAGCCCGGCGATGAAGGCGCGCGCCGCCAGCTGCACGGCCTGCGCGCTCAGGCCGTGCTCGGCCAGGCAGCCGTCGAGGTCTTCGCCCGGGCCGAGCTCGTCCTCGAGCTGGGCCTCGGTGATCTGGTCGCCGATGGAGACCTTGCGGCGAAACGAACTGGCGCGCGTGCAGTCGATGAGGTAGCGGCGGAAGTACGCGCACAGCGCGAAGGCGGTGGACGGTGCGCTGTGGCCGGCGCGCTCTTCCGACTCATCGGGATCGGCATCGAGCCGCAGCACCTTCACGTAGATGAACTGCGCCACCAGCTCCTGTCGCCCCTCGCCCAGCACCTGCAGCTCGGGCGGATTGCAGGCCACGAGCGCATCGCCCACGATGCGGTACATGGTGCCCATGTCGTCCGAGGACAGCGTCTGCCGGCGCCGCCAGAGGCGGACGAGTTCAGAGCTTTCCGCGGACGAAAGGGTTTCCTGCATGAAGGGCCAAGGGGTTCGAAAGAAGCGGGATCAGTCGTCGACGCAGACGCCTTCCGTGGGCACGAGGCACTGCGGAAGATTGGCGCCGACCGGGCCACCGCGCGTGCGGATCGCACCCGACACCGCCGCCTGCGCCACGGCGAGGCCGCGCGGCAGAAGAATCCACAGCTGGCCGCGTTCCTTCATGCGGCGCGCGTTGGTCGCGGCCTGCTGGCCGTTGCCGAAGAAGTAGTCGGCCCGCACCGCGCCGCGGATCGCGCCGCCGGTGTCCTGCGCGATGGTCAGGCGCTGCATGGGTGCGCCACTGCCGGGCGTGCGCGTCGACACGAACACCGGGTAGCCCAGCGGCGTGCTGCGCGGGTCGACCGCGATCGAGCGGCCGGCCGACAGCGGCACGCCGAAGGCGCCCACCGGGCCGCCCGCGGGCGAGGTCGATTCCTTGAAGAACACGTAGCTCGGGTCCTTGATCCCGGAGCCGGTCACCGCGCCGGCCGTGCGCCGGCCCGGCACCACCACCGCGCCGCTGGCCGTGGGCCGCGCCAGCGTGAAGCCGCGCGTGCGGATCACGCTGTTGTCGATGGCGCCCGTGTCTTCGTCGTCGCCGTCGTCCAGCGTCAGCTCGAGCGAGCCGCCGCGCACCTTCACGGCGCTGCGCGGCTTGCCGTTGGCGGCCTGCGCGATGGTCGGGCGGAAGGGCTGGCCGTTCTGCTCGGCGTAGGCCACGCGCACGATCTCGCCGCTGGGCAGCTTGATGCGGCCCGAGCCCTGGATCTGCATCTCGTACAACGCCGTGGCGCTGCTCACGAAGGCCAGCACCTTGGCGTTGGGTGCGCCCTTGGTCTCGATCTCTTCGCGCGTGTAGTACGGCAGCAGGCGCTTGCCGTCGATGCGCAGGCGCACCTTGCGGTCGAGCGTGTCGCGGGTGATGGCGGAGAGGTCGAGCGCATACAGGCCCGGTGCGCCCATGTCGCGCGTGTTCAGGCCGGTCTGCACGATCACGTTGCGGCCCTCGACCTTCGCGGCCACCGTGCCGCTGCCGGCCGGGAGCTTGCGCGCATCGACGAACAGCATGTCCTCGGGCTGGCCGTAGACCGGGTAGATGAACGGTGCGACGTAGGTGCGGCTGCCCGCGATCTCGGGCTCGAAGTAGCCGGTGACCACGCCGTCGGGCTTGCGGTCGTCGTCGCGGATCTGGTAGGCCGAGAACTCGCTCTCGAAGAAGCCGCGAATGGCCTGCGTGCTCTTGCCGTCGACCTTCAGCGCGCGCTCGCACACCTCCTTCCATTCGGCGCCGCGGCCGTTGAGCACCTTGCAGCTGCCCAGGAAGGCCGGCCAGCTTTCCGAGAAGTCGTCGCGCGCCCAGCCCGGCACGGCGTCGAAGCCGACCGAGGTGTAGGTGGCGAGCTGGGTCGAGAAGGTGCGCGCCTGCCCGGCCACGCTGCCGCCGGTGGGGCGGGCCGGTGCGGTCGCGGGATCGGCCGTGGTGGGCGCGGTGGTGGCCGTGCCCGTGGCGGTCGGCGGCGTGTTGGCGCAGGCGGCCAGCAGCACCAGCGCGACCACGGCGGCCGTTCGGCAAAGGGGAAGCGCGAAGTGCGGCGACGGTGACGTGTGCATGAAAGTCTCCTGGTCGTGTCGTGGAAAGGGGGGCCGAAAGCGGCCGACGCTCTACAGACGATTACTTCTCGACGATTTTGAAATTCGCGACGCCATAGACGTCGTTGCACGGCGGGACGCCCGGCGCGCAGACCGGTTTGCCCAACAGCGGCGACGGCCCGGTGCCGCGCGTGGCTTCGAGTGCCGCGAGCACCGGCAGCGGGAACTGCGGGAACACGCCTTCGTTCTGCACGCCCGAGGCGCCGAAGTCGCGCTCGTGCTCGCTCACGAGCACCGCGAACTGGTTGGTGCCGGCCGGCCCGCCCGCGTCCATCGGCCAGGAGGCGCGCGGCAGCGCCAGCGCGGCGTTGGCGGTGATCTTGTTGTACTTGTCGAGCAGGTTCGGGAACAGCAGGAACATCTCGCCGCCGCTGGACAGCAGGAACACGTAGACGAAACCGTCGCGCTTGCTGCGCACCTCGAAGGCCAGCTTGTCCTTGCCGATGGCGACCTCGGCCTTCTTCGGCGTGGCCGTGACTTCGAAGCCCGGGGCGGCGCCGGCGGCGAGCGATTGCAGCGATTCGGCGGGGGTGCGTGGCTTGGGAGGCGGCGGTGGTGGAGGTGGCGGTGGGGCCTCGGCGACCTGGGTGGGGGTGTCGGGTGGGGGTGCGGGCGTGGCGGTTTGCGCCGTCTTGCCGGCATCGCCTTCGCTGCCCGAGCGGCCGAGGAACCACCACCCGCCGCCCGCTGCGGCGACCAGCACGGCGGCGGCGACTGCGCCGAGGACGGCCTTGTTGCTGCCACCGCCCTTGTTGTTGTTCGCAACAGGTGCCTTGGCGGCGATCGGCTTCGGCATGTGGGCCGTGCCGATCACGGTCGGTGCATCGGCGCCCGACTGACTGCTTCGTGCGCCCGACGGCGGCACGGTGCGCGGCGTGGGCGCGATGCTGTGGCCGACTTCGAGGCCCAGCGCAGCGCGCAGCTCGGCCATCGACTGCGGCCGTGCTTCGGGCCGCACGCCCAGGCCTGCATCGATCGCCGCGAGCAAACGGTCGCTGTAGCGCTGGCGCAGGATGTCGTTGCCCGCCAGCGGCACGTAGCTGTCGGACAGCAGCCGTGCCACCGAGGGCGGCGGTGCGCGGCCGCATACGGCGACGTGCATCACGGCGGCCAGCGCGTAGACGTCGGTCCATGCGCCCTGCGACATGTCGGGCATCTCGGCGTACTGCTCGATGGGCGCGTAGCCGGGCTTGAGGATGACGGTGATCGCCTGCGTCTTGTCGGTGATCACGCGGCGCGCGGCGCCGAAGTCGAGCACGACGGGGCGGCCGGAGCCTTCGAGCAGGATGATGTTGTCGGGGGCGATGTCGCGGTGGTAGCAGTGGGCGTTGTGCATCACGGCGAGGGCTTGCGTGACACCGTCCATGATGCGGGTAAGCCAGGCTTCGTCGACGCCTGCGGGGATCGCTACGAGTGCCTCTCGCAAGGTGTCGCCCTTGTAGAAGGGCATGACCATGTAGGTGGTGCCCTTTTCTTGCCAGAAGCGGTAGACCTTCAGGAGCGAGGGGTGGTCGAACTGGGCGAGGAGGCGGGCTTCGTTGATGAAGCTGCGCATGCCGAGGTCGAAAGTTTCTCTGTGCCGTTCTGAGAGGGGGACTACGGTGCCGTCCTGCTGTCTTGTGGACAGCGAGGTTGGGAGGTATTCCTTGATGGCGACTACGCGCTCGAGCGTGTGGTCCCAAGCTTCGTAGACGACGCCGAAGCCGCCCTGGCCTACGACTCGGGTGATTTCGAATTCGGCTAGGCGACTGCCTACGGGGAGGAGGCCGGCTTCGTGTGTGCCTGTGGCTGGGCTGGTGACGGGGGTGCCTGAGGGTGTGGTGAGGCCGCTGGCTGTGATGACGGTGGCGCCTGTGTCTGTGCTTGCGCTGTCGGTGCTGCCTGAGAGGGGCACGGGGCGGGAGACGACTCGGGTGCGGTCGTCTTCGGGTGGGGTTGTGTTGGAGTCGGTCATCGACTGGCTCCTGTGTTTTGGACTGCGTTGGGGGGTTGCTTCCCGAGGCCGGGTCTCGCCCCGGCAGGCGACCTACTTTTCTTTGCTTCGCCAAAGAAACGTAGGCAAAAGAAAGGCGACCCTACTGTCTGCGTCCCTACGCTTCGCTTCGGGCAACCTGCGGTGCTCACGTTTCGCGGGGTCTCGCAGAACTCGCTTCGCTCAAACAGCTGCGAGCCCTGATCCGCGAAACGCTCCGCTCCTCGGCGCATACAGAAGGGGTTTGGATACCAACGGGCCATTGCTTCGCTCGGCCAGTGAGCAGCAGCAGGCGCTTCGCGCCTGCTGCTGCTCGCATGGGGCGTGGCGTTGCACTGGGCAGGGCGCAGGTGCAGACACATGTGCGAGTGCGAGTGCGAGTGCGAGTGCGAGTGCGAGTGCGAGTGCGAGTGCGAGTGCGAGTGCGAGTGCGAGTGCGAGTGCGAGTGCGAGTGCGAGTGCGAGTAACCCCGTGGCCTCTGGCTGTTGGAAGTTCCCAGGCCGAGCGAAGCAAAAGAAAGTAAGCCCGCCGCCGGGCGGAACTCCCGGCCTCGGAAAGCAAAAGAAGGCAGGGCACTCATTCCCCACCCCCAAGAAACAAAGCCTCGAACTGCAAATCCCGAGGAAGCCCAGTAGCCAACATCCGAACCCCGCCTTCCAAACCAGGCGTCTCCATCCAAAGCGAGGTTCCAGCCAAAGGCAGCTCGAGCGATCGGCCCTCAACAGCGGCCTCATCGGCAGCAGAAGTCACAAACAACTGACTCAGCACCGCATCAAACCGCAGCGCATCCAAATCCCCTTCAAGCCCTTCCAGCACAGCCTGCGTCCCCAACGCCCACCACCGAAGCGCAGCAACAAGCGCCTCTCCATGCAGCGCACCAGGTACGCCTTCATCCAATTCAACGGCGAGAGTGAACGGAAAGTACCGCCCCACCCCATCCACCGAAGGCATCAACACCCCCATCCACCCCCGCTCCCCCACCACCTGCGCCCCCAGCGCAAAGCACCACACAGGCGCCTCCAGGTAGTGAGCAGTCCAATCCGCATGCCGATCCCGCAGCCGTGCCAGCCCGCGTTGCAACCACGGGTCCCACACCGAGCGAAACGACTCCGGCAACCGCCGATGCGCAAAGTCCCCCATCCCGGGCAGCTTCCCAAACCACCCCGGCAACTCAGAGGAGACGAAGAGAGAAGAAGAGGCCAGACTCACAACCCCTCCGGACAAGAAAACTCCCGCAATTCCTTCAACCGAATCGGATGCTGCACGCTGTTCGTCGTCACCTCGAACCGCGTCTTCCGCGCCCCCACCTGGAAGGTGATGAAGAACTTCTCCGGCGCATCCCCAGCTTCCAACTGCCCGTCGTCCAACGTACGGAACAAAGCCCAAGGCCCATCCATCGCCGACCCCGAACTCCCGGTCGTCGACGGCGGACTCACCTGAACGCGCACCTGGTTGCTCCCCTTCGGCCCCGGCCACTGCACCGCCATCGGCACCACCGGCCCGTGCGCGTACTTCACCAATTGCCCGTCCACGTCGAGGATGAACTGCGTGATGCCCGCGTCCATCTCCACCGGCTTGAAGTCCAGCCGCATCGACGGCCCGCGACCACCGCCGCGGAAGAAGATGTCCTTGATGCGCGCCGCACGCTCGAACTGCGCCAGCGCCTGCGTGGTGATCGCGCCGCGCTCGGCCACGGGCTTGTAGCGCCACGGCCGGGTGCTGGTGTCGACCAGCGCGGCCAGGCGCTTCTGGAAGAAGTCGTCCATCAGGCCGCCGGCGCCGAACATCTGGCCGAAGTCTTCGGGCAGTACATCGCGCTTGCTGCTTTGCACGAAGGGGTAACGGCCCGCGATGGCGCGGTTGCAGAACTCGGTCACGGGGCGCAGGTCCTGGCTCAGGTTGCCGCGCTCGGCCACCTGCGCCTGCGCGGCGCCGGTCTGGCTCAGGTTCTCGATCATGCTGCGCACCGGCTCGGGCAGGCGACCCGCGTCCGACTTGAGCTTGCCGGCCACGTCGCCGGGCGGCGGCGAGGTGCGGCCCTTCACGGCCGTGTCGACGGCGTTGAGGTACACGTACACCTCGTTGAAGAGCTTGAGCGCATCGTCGATCGGCGCCGGCTGGTTCGGACCACCCGCGGTGACCAGGCGGCGCAGCGATTCGAAGCGATCGTCCACGATGCTCTCGATGCGCTTGCCCGGCGCCACCTGCTTGCCGGGGTCGCTGCCGAACAGGTCTTCCAGGCCCTTGCGCGTGTTGCGCACGGTCTCGGTGGCCTTGCTCACGACGTCCTTGTTGGCATCGGCCGCGGGAATCAGCGTGGTCTGCTTGACCACCGCGCGCAAGAAGTTCGCGAGCGGCGAATCGACGCCCGAGAGAATCCGCGCGGTCTCGATGTTCTTCTCCAGACCGCTGACACGGATCAGCCGCACGTCGGCCAGCAGCGCCTCCCACTGCTTGACGTACTCCTCGAGGTACAGGCGCCGCACGCGGTCGGTGAGCGCGCCGAGCGCTGCAGCATCGCGCAGGCGTTCGCTGGCGTTGCGGTCCTGGCCGAGCACCCACGGGTCTTCGGCGGCGAGCAAACCGGTGAGCACCACGACCTCGTTCTGGAAGCGCTTGTGGTACCCGTCGTAGGTGAACATGCCCGGCACGCCCTCGCTCAGCGGCTTGCCGCTGATGCGCTCGAACACGAGCGGGCCCGACGGGCCCGTGGCCTGCGCCACGCTGAAGCCCGGGATGTCCTTGGTGGCGCGCTGGCGCTTCAGGCGGCTGAACACGCGCTGCTCCAGCGGGTAGCTCGCGAGCACGGCGCGCACGCTGCGCACCAGGTTCTCGTCCATCTTCAGCGGCGAGCGCGGCGGGCCCTGGGCGATGAGCACATCGAGCTGGTCTTCGAGCGCCTTGCGCTGGTCTTCGGGAATGCCGCGGTCGAGGTTGCGCGCCCAGTCGAGCGTGATCCAGGCCTTGAGTGCCTCGGGGTCGAAGCGCTCGGGCTGGTAGAGCATGAGGTAGCTCTTGAGGGCTTCGTAGGTGAACTCGAGGTTGTCCTTCTGCGCGGTGCGCAGCTGGTCCTCGATGCGCTTGGCGATCTGCGGAAGAAACGCGTCGTTGAGCGCGCGCTGGTGCGTGAGCATGGCGGCGGCGTCTAGCTTGTCGCCCTGGTACAGGCCCAGCGTCATCGACAACGGCTCGTCGCCCTGGCGGTTGTCGGGCGTCTTCCAGATGTCGCGCAGGCCCTGCAGCACGGGCGCGACCTCGACCAGGTTCTGCACGCGCGTCGGCAGCGCGGCCAGCGTCTTCTGCGCGGGCTCGACGCGGGCCTCGACCGACTTCAGGTAGTTGTTGTTCTGCCAGGTGCTGTAGCCCCAGGCCGCGAGCAGGCCGACGGTGAGCAGCGTCATCGCGGCCACGCCCGCCAGGCGCAGGGTGTTGCGGCGGCGCTCCAGCTTCACGTCGGCGCCCGCGAGACGCTGCTCGGGGAACACCACCTCACGCAGCAGCGCAGTGAGAAAGTAGCTGCGTCCGCTCGACTTCTGCGGCGCGAGCATGGCGCGCTCGATGCCGAAACTGCGCGCCAGGCTGCCCATCACGCGGTCGATCGGGCTGCCCTCCTGCGTGCCGCTGGTGAAGTACACGCCGCGCACCCACGGCGGCTGCGCAAAGCGCGAGCCGGTGAACACCTGTTCGAGCAGATCGGACAGCAGCGGGCCGACCGAGCCGAACTGCGCCGGAAAACCGAAGATCGCCGCACGGCGCGTGCCGTCGGTCTCGCGCTGCATGCGTGCGATGAGGCCGTCGTTGACGCGGTTGTGCAGCAAGGCGAACTCGCGCTGGAAGGCGGCCGACAGGCCCTTCTCTTCGAGCTGCACGTTCTCGTCCGCCGGCAGCGTGAAGCCGAAGACCTGCGCACGCTGCTCCTTGCCGAGGTCGTCGAAGTAGTCGGTGAAGCCGTAGAGCAGGTCGCTCTTGGTGACGAGCACGTACACCGGCAGGCGCGTGGTGAGTTTGCTGTCGAGTTCGAGCAGCCGCGCGCGGATCGAGGCCGCGAGCTGCGTGCGCGCCTCGGGGCCCTGGCTCAGCAGGTCGCCCACGCTCACGGTGAGGAACACGCCGTTCAGCGGCCGGCGCGGGCGCGCCTTCTTCAGCAGGCCCAGGAAGCCTTCCCACGCGCTCTTGTCTTCCGACTGGTGGCTGTCCTGCGTGGTGTAGCGCCCGGCCGTGTCGATGAGCACGGCCTCGTCGGTGAACCACCAGTCGCAGTTGCGCGTGCCGCCCACGCCGCGGATCGCGCCGGGGCCGAACTTCTCGGCCAGCGGGAACGAGAGGCCCGAGTTGACGAGCGCCGTGGTCTTGCCCGCGCCCGGTGCGCCGATGAAGACGTACCACGGCAGGTCGTACAGGTAGCTGCCACCCGAGATCGACAGCCAGTCGCGCCAGCCCGGCTTCTTGCCGGCGGCATGCAGGCGCATCTGCTTGAGCGTGGCGACGGCTTCGCTGAAGCGCGTGTCGAGGATCTTCTGTTCGCCGTCGACCGGTGCACCGGTCTTGGCGGCGGCCGACGCCTTCATGAGGCCGTCGGTCAGGTGCTGGCTCGCACGGCGCGCGCGCCAGCGGCGGTAGAGCGCGCGCAGCACGACGATGAGCACGATGACGCCGATGACGATGGCGCGCGTCATCTCGCCTTCGAGCGGCGCGAGCGAACCGATCTTCACCAGCGGGCCGATCCACCAGATCAGCAGCGCGACGACGATCAGCGCGAGCAGTGTCAGCAGCAGCGGGCTGAACAGGAAGCCGAAGATTTTCTTGATCATTTCGTCGCTCCGGGAACGGGAGCAGCCGGTGCAGCAGCAAGGCGCTCGGGTTCGGTCAGCAGCACGATGTCGACGCGGCGGTTGCGCGCGCGGTTGGCCGGCGTGTCGTTGGCCACCACGGGCTCGGCGTCGGCCTTGCCGTCGGAGCGCATGCGCGCGGGCTCGACCAGCGTGGAGAGCGCGCCCTTCACCGCATCGGCGCGCGCGGCCGACAGGTGCCAGTTCGACGGGTAGCGCAGCGAGCGGATCGGCTGGTTGTCGGAGTGGCCGGTGATGAGCACCTCGCCCTTCACCTCGGCCAGCGCCTGGCCGATGCGGCGCAGCACCGGCAGCGAGGCCGCCATCGGCTCGGCGCTGCCCGAACCGAAGAACGAATCGCCGCGCAGGCGCACCACGCTGCGGTCGGCCTCGTCGGTCACCGTGACCAGGCCCTGCTTGATCTCGGGCTCGAGAAAACGCGCGAGCCGCGGCGACTTGGCCGGCGCGGCAGGCGGTGCGATCTGGATGTTGGGCACGCGCAGGCTCGACACGGCCGCGTAGGTGGTGTCCGAGCGGTGGTTGAGCGTGAGCCGCAGGCCGAACCACGCCAGCGCCAGCAGCAGCGCGAAGCCGGCCGCGAACACCCACAGCGGCAGCGACTCGCGCAGCCGCACCGTGCCCGCGCCCTGCCCGCGCCAGTGTGGCGACAGCTCGGGCTCGACGGGCGGGCGGTCTTTCGCGATCAGGTCGGCCAGGCGCTGGCGCACCGAGTCGAGCTGCGCACGGCCGTTGTCGACCACGCGGTAGCGGCCCTCGAAGCCGAGCGCGAGCACGCTGTAGATCAGCTCGAGCAGCTGGCGGTGCGTGGGCACGTCCTGCGCGAGCTTGGCCAGCAGCTGGAACACCTTTTCGCCGCCCCAGGTCTCGTTGTGGAACTGCACCAGCAGGCTCTGCTTGTTCCAGCCGGCCTGCACGCCCCAGGGCGTGTTGGCCACCGCCTCGTCGAGCGCGGTGCACAGCACGTAGCGCGCGGCCAGCACCGACTCGTTGCCCACGCCCGCGCGCCGCGCCGCGGCATCGAACTGGTTCACCGCATCGGCGGTGGACGCGCGCAGCGCCGGCACGTTGGGCGGCTGCGCGAGGTTGCGCAGCTTGCCGATCAGCACCAGCAGCTTGCCGGCGGCCGACACCAGCGGATTGAGCAGGCCGATCTCGCCCACCTCGGCCACGGGCGTCGGATCGGCACCGCCGAAGAACGGCGCTGGCGCAGCAGCCGGCGGTGTGCCGCCCGGCGTGCGCGGCTTGGGCTTGATGACCGTGCGCTCGGACTCGAAGGCGGCAAAGGGGTCGGGAGGGGTGCTCATGGTGATGTTCCGTTTCCGTCAGCCGGAGGCGGCTAGGAACGAATGGCCCAGAACGCGAGGTCCAAGCCGGGGAAATCGCCCGCGATGTGCATCGCGATGCCGCCCGATTGCTCGAGCTGGCGCCACAGGTCGCTGTTGCGCGTTTCGAGTTCGAAGTAATTGGCGCCCGTGTGGAAGGGAATCTGGCGCGGCGCCACCGGCATCGGCGTCAGCGTGACGCCGGGCAGCGCGAGGTTCACGAGATCGCGGATGCGCTCGACCGGGCCGATCTTCACCTGCGTGGGGAAGCGCGCGCGCAATGCCTCGCTCGGCATGTTCGCGTTCACCGCCAGCACAAAGGTCGCCTTGCGCTGCAGCTCCACGTCGGTCACCACCGCCACGCGCACGCCGTGCTTGCGGTCGTGCAGGTCGATGCGGATCGCCGACTGCTCGAACACCATCGACAGGCTGCGGCGCAGGTCGTCCATCACCGGGCGGAAGCTCAGCGCCAGGTCGTCATGGATGTAGGGCCCGAAGCGCGTCACGCGGCGCGTGTCGCGGAAGCTCGCGAGATCGCCAGCCAGCCCGAGCGCATGCTCGAAGAAATGCTGCGGGTGCAGCATCGCGCTCTTGGCCAGGTGCGCAAAGATGGCCTCGTTGCGGTTCACCGCCTGGAGCAGCATGAAGTCGGCGATCTCGGCCACGCCGCCCGTGCCGCCTTGCGTCATGCGCCCAGCCAGCGCCTCGCCACGCTGGCGCAGCAGGCCCAGCAGCTCGTCGAGCCAGGCGCGGATCACCGCGTGGCCGGCCACGTCGAGCAGCGGCGGCAGCATCGCGCGGTCGAGCTGCACCTGGTTGTCGACCCGGCGCTCGACCACGCGAGCCACGCCCAAGGTCGCCCAGGCGTCGGTGGCTTCACTGGCGCGCATCAGGCGCGTGTGGAGCTGGCCGAGTTGCAGCATCGCGGTGCGCTCGCCGGCCGTGTTGGAGTCGGGCACGTCCGACTCCAGCACGCGGTGACGCACCAGCTCTTCGTACTCTTCAGCGTCGGCCTCGCGCGCCCCGGCGCGGCGCAGCGGCAGTGCCAGCACCACGGCTTCATCGCGCATGGACGCAGGAATGTCGATGGGCTCGGGCAGCGGATCGACCGCCGGCATGTCGAACACCGTGCCATCGCCGAAGACGCCCACCGCCCGCACCAGCGCCAGCTTGCCCAGCGTGAGCGCCGCCGCGTCGATCTCGACTTCGGCGAAACCCCAGGCGTAGGGCGTGGTGGTGCGCAACAGCACATGCCGCGCATGATCGGCATGGCGCTCGCTCTGCTGCAGGTGCTGAGGCTGCAACAGCATCCCCTCGCTCCAGACCACTTTGGTTCGCCAACTCATCCGCACTCCGTCTACGGCAAGGGTGCCGGGCAGTAAGAAGAAACACGAAGTTTCCGGCGCGGGGGGCGGGAGGCAAATCCGCCTTAAGGCCTAGCTAATGGCCTAGGTGGGGCGGGAGGGGGTACGGCGAAGGGAGTAGATGCGAGGCCGGCTACGGGGTGGGCGCACTGGCGGGATGCGGCCGGAAAGTACCGTCGACGCCCAGGAGCGATCAGAGCTGGGGCGGTGGGCCTGGTTGCAAGTTCCGGCAGGTATGGAGCGCAGGTCGAGCTCGTTGATCAGCCGTTCGATGGCGCCTTCGATCTCTTTCGGCCACTCGACTTTCTACGCTGTCCACACCGTCAGGCGGTTGAAGAGCTGCTACACCAGATACATCAAACTTCCGGTGGTGGGCCGGGGCGCAGCCTGCGGTAGGTGTCGGTGCGAAGGTCAAGCTCGTTGATCAGTCGACCGATGGCTTGCTTGATCTCTTCGGGCCACTCGACCCTCACACCGCACAAAGCCGTTCGCAAGAACGCCTTCGACGACAACAGCCTTCACCCGGAAAGAGGTCGCGCAGTGTGGAAGCCACCACGCGTTTGCAATGACAACAATGGTCGCCCGCCGCGACGTGTCTTCAGATACCCGCGCAAAGCGAGTGATTTGTCATGGGCGCGGCCTGCGCGGGCCGTGCTTCAGCGCGAAGCGCTCGACGCCTTCAGCGCCTCCACCTGCGCCGTATACGCCTTCTCGATCCGCTGCAGCCGCTGCTCCCGTGCCGCATCGTTGACCCACGCCGCCGACAACGCGCGCTGGCGCCCCAGCTGGTATTCGAGCTTGGCCTCCGGCAACAACGCGCTGTCGTCCGCCGCGACGTAGCCGTACGCCGCGCGCAGGTTCTTCAGCACCTCGCGCTCGGCGTCGGCCCGTGGGCCCTTGCCCTTGCCGTAGCCGACGAGGAAGGCCTGCAGCTTCGCCTGGAACTCCGGCGGGTAGTCGCGGCGCACCACCATCGGCGCGCCGGGCGGTGGCTCGGACTCCCAGATCACCTGCAGCCGCGCGGCCTCGACCGGGAACTGCTGGCGGAAGCGCTCGAAATCGGTGGTGTTGTTGGTGGCCACGTCGGCGTCGCCGTTGGCCACGGCCAGCGCGGTGGCCTGGTGGGTGCCGACGAACTCGCTGCGAAAGCGGGTTTCCATCTCGATCTGGTTGGGCAGAAAAAGCTGGCTCTGCGGCACGATGAAGCCGGTGACCGAGCGGCTGTCGCCGCGCGCGAGCCGCCAGCGTTCGGGCTGGGCCAGCAGGCCTTCGAGCGTGTTGAGCGGGCCGGTCTTGCGCGCGAGCAGCACGGCGCGGTGCTCGGGCATGCCGTCGCGGCGCGCGATCTGCGCCACCACTTTCATGCGCCGCTGCATGACGGCGTCCAGCGCCATCTTGGCCGAGAGAAAGGCCATGTCGATCTCGTCGCGGCCGATGGCGCGGTCGAGCTCTTCGTACGACGGCACCGAGTACGCGCTGACGGGCAGGCCCAACGCACGGCTCATGTCGGCCATGAGCGGCGTCCACAAGGCGCGCGACTCGACGGTGCCGCCCAGCGGCAGCACGCCGAAGCGCACTTCCTTGATCACCAGCGGGCCCTTCGCGGAGGGCACTGGCACAGGCTGCGCGCCCGCCGACCATGGCGCCATCAGCGACGGCGACAGGGCCAGCGCAAGCAGGGTCCGGCGGTTCAAGGGCTCACGTCCTTCAATACGGCGAGCTGCTCGGCGTAGCCGCTCTCCAGGCGCTGCAGCCGCGCCTGGCGCGCCGCGTCGTTGACCCACTGCGCGGTCTTCGCGTTCTGCATGGCAAGCTGGTAGGCCAGCTTGGCGGCGGGCAGCAGCGAGCTGTTGTCGGCCGCCACGAAGCCCGCCAGGTCGTGCAGCGACTTGAGCACCACGCGCTCGGCGTCGCCGCGCGCTCCCTTGCCGCGGCCGTAGGCGACCAGGAAAGCCTGCACGCGCAGGCGCAGCTCGGGCGGGTATTCGCGGCGCACGACGATCTGCGCGTGCGGGATCAGCTCCGACTCCCACAGCACCTGCAGCCGCTGCGCCTCGGCCGGAAAGCGCAGCTTGAAGCGCTCGAAATCGGCCGAGTTGTTGGTGGCCACGTCGGCCTCGTTGTTGGCCACGGCCAGCGCATTGGCCTGGTGGGTGCCGACCACCTCGCTCAAAAAGCGCGTCTCCATGACGATGTGGTTCGGCAGGAAGAACTGCAGCTGCGGCACGATGAAGCCCGACACCGACTGCCGCTCACCGCGCGCTAGGCGCCAGCGCTCGGGCTGGTCGACGAGGTTTTTCAGCGTGTTGAAGGGCGGCGCCTTGCGCGTGAGCAGCAGCCCGCGGTAGCCGGGCAGGCCATCGTGCCGCACGACCTGGGCCACGACCTTCATGCGCTTCTGGCTCACGGCGTCGAGCGCCATCTTTCCCGACAGGAACGCCATGTCGACTTCGCCGCGCTGGATGGCCTGCTCCAGCGCTTCGTACGAATTGACCGAGAGCACGCTCACGGGCCGCTGGATGGCGCGGCTGAGTTCGGCCAGCAGCGGGTCCCAGTCGCTGCGCGATTCGAAGGCCCCGCCCAGCGGCAGGATGCCGAAGCGCACCGGCGCGTCCGCGGCGGGCGCCGAGGCCTGCGCCGCCGCCAGCAGCGGCAGAAGCAAGAGCCCGCTGGCCAGCGCCAGGGCCGCACGGCGGCCGGTGCCGGGAAAACTGCTGAAACGACGCAAGAAGGCGTGCATGGAAGGAGCGGAAGACACGGGCCCGCGGCGAGCCGGCGGGGTCTAACATGGGCGACGCGGACGCCATTACATCCCAAATGCGAGTCTTTCTCGTGATGTTTTTCCGGTCTTCCCTGTTCGGGGCCGTGGCCCTAAGCTCGCGCCCCATGCGTTCAAGGCCTTCATGAACTGGAACTTCCGCCTCCTGCGCGGGCTGGCCCGCCTCACCTTCGCCCAGCAGCTGATCCTGCTGGCGCTGGTGCCGGCCACGGCGGCCACGCTGGTGGCCATCGCGGTGCTCACGCGCCAGCACCTGGGCAACCTCACCGAGCTGATGCGCGCCAACGCGCAGACGGTGGCGCTGCAGGTGGCCACGGTGGCGCAGGCGCCGCTGGCACGCATGGACCGCCGCGCGCTGGCGCGCACCGCGCAGACCGGCACCTACCAGCCGCACGTGCAGCAGGTGCAGATCTGGACCGAAGACGGCGAGATCGTCGCCAACTCCGAGACCGTCGACCGCCGGCGCGGCGAGGGCCTGCAGGTGGTGGTGCCGATCGTCAGCGACGACGGCCGGCACAACGGCAAGGTGATGGTCGAGATCGGGCTGGACGCGGTGCAGAGCGCGCGCCGCTCGGTCTGGCTCAACGTGGCGCTGGTGCTGGCCATGAGCCTGCTGGGCGTGGGGCTGGCGGGCTGGTGGGCGGCGCGCCGCATCAGCGAGCCGATCCGCGCGCTGGGCGAGGCGGTCGACCGGCTCGGCGCGGGCGAGGCCGCCAGCGTGGCGATCGAAGGCACTTCGGAGGTGCGCCACCTGCAGCACGGCTTCAACCAGGCCGCGCGCGCGCTCGCCGAAAGCCACCGGCTGCTGCAAAGCCGCATCAACGAGGCCACGGCCGAGCTGGCGCGCAAGAACCAGCTGCTCGAAGTGGCCAGCCAGGCCAAGACGCGGCTGCTGGCCGCCGCCAGCCACGACCTGCGCCAGCCGCTGCATGCGCTCACGCTGTTCTCCGACGGGCTGGCCAACGGCGAGACCGACCCGGTGAAGCTGCAGCGCATCGGCCACATCCGCGAATGCGTGGATTCGCTCGACCGGCTGTTCTCGGAGCTGCTGAACCTGTCGCAGCTCGACGCCGGCGTGCTGCAGCCGCAGTGGGCCGACTTTCCACTCGACCGGCTGTTCGACGAGATCAGCCGCAACTTCCGCCCCGTGGCCGAGCAGCAGGGCCTGCGGCTGGTGGTGCGCAAGACCGAGCTGTGGGTGCGCTGCGACTACGTGATGCTCTCGCGCATCCTCAACAACCTGGTGTCGAACTCGCTGCGCCACACGGTCGAAGGCGGCGTGCTGATCGGCGCGCGCGCCCGCGGCAAGGGCGTGCGCATCGACGTGGTCGACACCGGCGTGGGCATTGCCGCGCACCACCAGGCGCGGGTGTTCGAGGAGTTCTACCAGGTCGAGCCGGCCAGCCGCAGCAACGCGCCCGGCGGCGCGCGCGGCATGGGCCTGGGGCTGGCCACGGTGCAGCGGCTGGCCGAGCTGCTGAACACGCGCGTCGAGCTCAGCTCGCGCCTGAACAAGGGCACCTGCGTGCGCGTGCAGGTGCGCGCCGCGCCCGCCGCGCTGCCGGCGCCGGTGGCACCGGCACCCGCGGCGGCCAGCGCCGACGACGAGAGCAACGGCGACAGCTTGGCGGACCTGCGCATCCTCGTCATTGACGACGAGCGCACGATCCTCGAAGGCCTGAGCGTGGTGCTGTCCAACTGGGGCGCCACCGTGCTGGCCGCGCAGACGCGCGCCGAGGCGCTGGCGCTGGCCGACGGCTGGGACACGCCGCCCGACGTGGTGGTGAGCGACCTGCTGCTGCAGGGCGGCGACAACGGACTGGACGTGATCGCCGCGCTCGAGCGCCACCCCAACGGCATCGGTGCCGGTACCGCACGCCTGCTGGTCACCGGCGAGACCAAGCCCGACCGGCTGCGCGAGGTGGCCGCCGCCGGCATCGCCGTGCTCTACAAGCCGGTGTCGCCGCGCGTGCTGCGCCAGGCGATCCAGGCGCAGCGCGCGGCCGCGCTGGTGATTGCGGCGGGCCTCTGACACGGTACCTTCCCGGTAGGCGCCGGGTAGTCCGTCGGACATAGACCAAGCAGCCGCCGCGGTGTGATCTTCCTCACACGCGCAGGCCCTCGCGCATGCGGGCATAAGCCCTCCGCCTTATCGCGGGAAACAGGGCGCGTCCTTACATTGGACCATTGCCTCTCGCTGCACAAAGCAGTCCATGTCCGTCGCTGTGAACCTCCCCATTCCGCTTTTCTCCGGAAGAGTGCACCGTGCTGTCCACGCGCTGCTGGCCTTCGGTCTCGTGCTGTGCCTGGCCGCCGCGCCGCGCGTGGCATCGGCGGCCACGCTGACGGTGCTCGTCGGCGACGACCAGGCCGCGTCGGCCGAGTTCGTGCAGCAGCTGCGCACCGGCCAGCCGGCCTCCGGCAAGTTCGAACTCGTGCGCATCGGAGCGGGCGCCCCGGCCGCGGAGCCGGCCAGCACCGACACCGAGCCCGCCGCCAACACCGGCGTGCGCACGCGCAGCCTGCGCACCGCGAGCGACGCGGGCCTCACCGTGGCGGTGGGCACCGCCGCCGCGCGCGCCGCCCTCGAACGCCCCGGCGCCGAGCCGCTGGTGCTGGCGATGCTAAGCCGGCTCGACTACGAGACCCTGAAGACCGCCAGCCCCGCCGCCCTGCGGCGCGGCGACCGGCGCGTGGGCGTGCTGCTGCGCGACCCGGCCATGGCCGACCAACTCGCGCTGGTGAACGCCGTGCTGCCGCAGAAGCGCCGCCTGGGCGTCATCGCCACGCCCGAATCCGAACCGCTGGTGCGCGAGTTGCAGCGCGCCGCGCAGAACGCCAGCCCGGCCTGGGACCTGCAGGTCGAGATCGCGCCCGACGCGCGCTCGCTCGCTGCCGCACTGCGCGCGCTGGTGCCGCGCAGCGACGCCCTCATGGTGCTGCCCGACCTGATCGGCGACAGCCAGGCCGCCACGCTCTCGGTGCTGCATGCCGGCGCCGGCGCGGGCCTGCCGGTGTTCGGCGCCAGCGAGGGGCTGGTGCGCTCGGGCGGCCTGGCGGCGGCGGTCTCCACGCCCGGCCAGCTCGCGCAACAGGCGCGCCAGCTCGGACAGAAGGTGGCCAGCGCCGGCAGCACCGGCAACAGCCCGCTGGTGGAGGCGGCCACGCCGGCCACCGTGCGGATCAACGCGACCGTGGCACGCGGGCTCGGCCTGCGTCCGCCGGAGGAACGGGAGCTCACCGAACGACTCGCAGCCCCGCGATGAGCACCACGCCGGTCCCCCCGAGCCCGCTGTCCCGCCCGACGGCGGCGGGAGCGGTCACGGCGACCGAAGCGCCATCGCCGCCTCCCCCGCCGGCCGCCGCCTCGCTCGTCGTGCGCGGCAACCTGCAGCGCGACCTGTTCCGCCTGGGCGTCGTGCCCTGCGCGGCGGTGGCGCTGGCGCTCACCGGCTGGTTCACGCACAACCGGCTGCAGACGCTCGAAGCCGCCTTCGACGCCGAAGGCCAGGCCGTCGCCCGGCAGGTGGCGGCCATGTCCGACCTGAGCCTGTACGCGGGCGACCTGCCGGCGCTGCAGAACGTGGCCTCGGCGGCGTTGCGCGGCGGGCAGGTGACGCGGGTGGAGATCAGCAACAGCGCCGGCGTGTACGTCACGGCCGGGCCGAAGAACGAATCGCTCGCGCAGCTGCGCATGTTCAGCGCGCCGGTCACGCTGCGCGAAGCCTCGCGCGCCAGCGCCTTCGCGCCGGCCGGCTCCACCGCGGCGGGCGACACGCCCATCGGCCTGGTGCAGACCTTCCGCGACACCACCGCCTACACGCACGAGCGCAGCCGCTCGCTCATCGCCGGCATCGGCATCGCGCTGGTCGCGCTGCTGGCGGCGTGGGCCTCGGTGCGCCACATGGCGCGCACGGTGGCGCGGCCGCTGCGGCGCGTGTCGCGCACCGTGGCGGCGCTGGAGGCCGGCCACTTCGAGGTGCGCTGCGACGTGGTTGAAGGCGGCACGCGCGGCACGCACGAACTGGCCGTGCTCGCGCACGACATCGACCGCCTCGCCGAACGCCTGCAATACAACCGCCAGGTGAGCGAGGAGCGCGTGCGCGAGGCCACCGCCGTCGCGCTGCAGCGCATGGCCGAGGCCGAGCAGGCCGCGCTGTCGCGCGCGCGCTTCCTGGCCGCCGCGAGCCACGACCTGCGCCAGCCGCTGCACGCCATGGGCCTGTTCATCGACGGCCTGCTGCCCAGCGCCACCGAGGCCCAGCGCCCGGCCGTGCTGCGGCTGCAGGAGAGCACCGGCTTCATGGGCGTGCTGCTGGACGACCTGCTGGAAATCTCGCGGCTCGACGCGCAGGTGCTCACGCCCGCCATCACGCGTGTCTCGCTGGCCGCGCTGTTCGACCAGCTCGACGCGCAGCACGCGCCCGCCGCCAGCGCGGCGCAAGTGCGGCTGCACTGGCGCGACCGCGGGCTGGCCGTGCGCAGCGACGCGGCGATGGTGCAGCGCATCGTCGGCAACCTGGTGGCCAACGCGCTGCGCCACGCACCCGAGGGCGGCACCGTGCTGGTGGCCGCGCGGCGCAGCCGGGCCGGCGTGCGCATCGAGGTGCGCGACAACGGCGTGGGCATCGCGCCCATCCATCAGGGCCGCATCTTCGAAGAGTTCTACCAGGTGGCCAACACCGAGCGCGACCGCCGCCGCGGCTTCGGTCTGGGCCTGGCGATCTGCGCGCGCATCGCCACCCTGCTGGGCACCCGCATCACCGTGCGCTCGGCGCTGCAGGCGGGCAGCACCTTCGCGTTCACGCTGCCGCCCGCGCGCAAGGCCGACGTCGCGCCGCCCGAGCCCGCACCGGTGGCACCGGCGCCGCTGGCGGGCCTGCGCTGCCTCGTGGTGGACGACGACCCCGCCATCCTCGACGGCACGCACGCGCTGCTCACGCAGTGGGGCTGCGAGGTCGAATGCGTCACCACCGGCGCCGAGGCGCTGGCGCGGCTGAGCACCGGCGACATCGTCTACGACGCCGTGCTGTGCGACCTGCAACTGGCCGGCGACGCCGACGGCGTGGAAGTGATCGATGCCGCCCGCCGCCTGCAGCCCGGCGCACTCGCCGTGCTGGTGTCGGGCGCCACCGGGCCCGAGGTGCTGCAGCGGCTGCGCCACGGTGGCGTGACGCTGTTGACCAAACCGGTGGCGCCGGCCAAGCTGCGCGCACTGCTCACCACGCGACGCCACGCGCCCCGCGCCTGAACCTGCATGCCCACTGCCGTCGACCTGAAAGACGTCCGCCCCTTCGTCGCCACGCCCTGCCATGGCGGCGCGGTCGGCACCGAGTGCGCGCGCAGCCTGCTCGGCCTGGTGAACCTCGCGTGGACCCACGGCTTCGCGATGCAGACGCGCTTTCTGGACGGCGACAGCCTCGTCACGCGCGCGCGCAACCGGCTGGCCGCCGAGTTCCTGGCCGACACGCGCTGGACGCACCTGTTCTGGATCGACGCCGACATCGGCTTCGAGCCCGAAGCCGCGCTGCGGCTGCTGGGCGCGGGCCGCGACGTGGTGGCCGGCGTGTACCCGCACAAGAGCGACGGCTGGCCCGAAGGCGGCCTGCGCGCGCCGCTGCCGGCCGGCACCACGCGCGCCGACTTCGAGGCGCTGCATGCGGCGTTCCCGGTCAACGTGAACGATGCGGGCGCACGCGTCGACGCCGACGGTTTCCTCGAAGTGCTGGACGCGCCCACCGGTTTCATGCTGATCGCGCGCCGCGTGCTCGAACAGATGGCGCAGGCGCTGCCCGAGCTGCGCTACACGCCCGACCGCATGGACGACCCGGTCGCCGCGGCGCGGCCGCACTACCGCTTCTTCGACGTGTTCGCCGAACCGAACAACGGGCGCTACCTCAGCGAGGACTACGGCTTCTGCCGGCGCTGGCAATCGATCGGCGGGCGCGTGCACGTCGACACGCGCTCGCGGCTGTCGCACCAGGGATTGCGCACCTACCGCGGCGACTTCGCGAGGACGCTGGGGTTGGGCGACTGAGCCGCTTGCAGGTCGGACGGCAAGGTGTTGCGGTCGTAGTCGCGGTCGGGCTCGATGCGCCTCAGTTGCAGCCCCGGCCCTTCTTCCGCGAGGTAGTCGTAGCCGATGGCCTGAAACTGCCGCGCCGGATCGAGCCGCGTGTACAGGTCGCGCCGCGCCACGCGGTCCGCGTGACGGATGCTCTTCAGGTGGTAGAGCCGGTAGCGGCTGTAGAACATCAGGCCGTGGCGCTGCGCGTCGTCGGGCAGCCAGGGGCCGTGCAGTTCCGAACTCGATTCAAACGAGATCCGCTGCGGCAACCGGAACAGCCGCGCGCGCGACTTGCGGCCCCACGGGCCATCGCTGCGCCGGGCGTCGGGGGAATTCCAGAGTTCGCAGGACACGAGCGACAGGCTCGCGAGCTGGTGGTCGGGCAGCGAATCGACGGTGGCGTGCAGGTGGCGCAGGAACAGCTGCTCGTAGCGCTCGTCGGCATCGCACACCAGCACCCAGCCCGCGCCGTGGCGGCGCGCGGCTTCGAGCAGGCGGCGCTTGTTCTCGTTCTCTCGCCACACATGCGCGCCGTCGGCGCACGGCGGGTTCGACAGCAGCTCCAGCAGCATCGGTTCGCGCCGCAGGATGTCGGCGGTGCCGTCGGTCGAGCCGTCGTCGAGCGCGACGATGCCGTCCACATGGCCGCGCAGGTGATCGAGGCAGCCCGGCAGACAGCGCGCCTCGTTGCGCACTTGCAGCACGCAGACGATGCGCAGGCGCGACGTGAGACGCGGTGCGATCGGCGGGCGCGCGCACCGCGGGCAATGAAAGGCGCTGGGTTCGTGGTGCAGCAGGCGCGCGCAGATCTCGCACTGGCGGCGCGAGCCCATCGGCACCACGGGCGCAGTGACCAGCCAGGTCGGTGCTTCGGCGGGCCATGCGCTGGTGCTGTCGTCGCGTGCGGTGCGCTCGAAATCGCGGCCCCATCCGGCATCGCCCGCGCGCGCCTCGTGCGGCGTGCATTTGATCCAATCGACGTCGCGGTCGAACTGCTCGCCGCCCGTGCGCGTTTCGTCCGACAGGTGCAGCAAGTGCGCGTCCGGGCAGGCCAGCAGCTGCCAGCCCGCCATCTCCAGGCGCACACGCAGGTTGTCGTCGTCGCCACCCCACTCTTCGAACGATTCGTCGTAACCATGCACCGCATCGAAGGCCTCGCGCGCGCAGCACAGCGAGCCGTAGAAGGTCTGCAGCAGCAGCTCGGGCGGCACCTGGCGCGCGAAGACGGCCTCGAGCGTGTCCGTGAGTTCGTCGAAGCGCGCGAAGCCGACGCGGCCGACCGCCACGCCGCGTGCGTGCCCCATCGCCGCGTGCAGCAGCAGGGCCAGCGCATCGCCGGCGTAGACGGACTCGGGCGAATGGACCAGCACGAAGCGCCCCGCACTGCCGCGCACGCCGGCGTTGATGGCCTTGCACGGCGGACGCCATGCATGCGCGACGTCGTTCACGAGCACCTTCCAGCGGATCTGCGGAAAGCGGTCGACCAGCGCCAGCACGCCCGCCTCCTCGCTGGGCTCGTCGAGCGCGAGCACCACCTCGATGCCGGGCCGCGCCCAATACCCCGCGTTCATCGGCAGCACACGCTCGAACTCGGCAAGCTTGCGGTAGAAAGGCAGCACGACGCTGAGCCACGGACGGTTCGTGTCAGCCTCTCGACCTTCCGACGTCATGATGTTCACTGCATCGCTCCTTCAGCGATGACGCACCGGAGATGCCCATGCAAGGCTGCTACATCAACCTCGAGCGAAGCAACGAGCGCCGCGCCGCCATGGACGCGCAGTTGCAGCGGCTCGGGCTGGCGAATGTCCGGCGGCACACAGCCATCGATGCGCAGGCGCTCGCGCCCGGCAACACGGCGATCACGCCCGGCGAGCGCGCCTGCTTTCTCTCGCACACCGAAGCCCTCGCACGCGCAAACCCCGACGAGGCACTTCTGGTGCTTGAAGACGACGCGCAGCTCAGCGAGGCTCTGCCCGCCGTGCTGCGCAGTGGCGCGCTCGCGCAACTGGAAGCCGAAGGCTGCGACATCGCGTTCCTCGAATGCCAGCCCGTGACCTCGACGCAGCACCTGCTCGCACTCTGGCACAGCCTGCAACGGCGCCTGCCGCCGCAAGGCAGTGGCGCGCCGCGCCATGCGCTGACGGGCATCGACTTCCTCGACGCACGCACGCTCTACAACTGGGGCGCGGTCGCCTACGTCGTCACGCCGAAGGGCCTGCGCGTTCTGCCCGCGCTGCTGCAAGAGGCGATCACGCACGGGCCATCGCAACCCTACGACCTGACGCTGGGCAGCTTCCTGCGCGACGGCCGGCTGCAAGGCGTGGTGCTCTCGCCCTTCCTCGCCACGCCGGCCTGGGGCAGCCATGCCGACAGCACCCTCGGCAGCCCTGCGGAATCGGCGGCGCACGACGTGCTCGGCGGTGCGTTGCGGCGCCTGTTCTTCGCCGGTCCGCTCGAAGGCCTCGAGGCCCATGTCGCGCCGTGGCGTCACGCCCCGCTCACCGACGACCCGCAGCTGCGGCTGCTCGCGGACCTGATGGCGCAGCTCTTCGTGCTCACGGCCCGCGATCACGCGCCGCGCTGACACCTTCTCAAAAATCCGAACAGCCGTTGCGCCGCTCGGTGTTCACGCAGCTCAGCAGGTTGGGCCGCGAGCGCACGCGCGACCATTCGCGCGCCAGCACGTCGGCGCCCTGCTGCGCGCGGTCGCCATCCAGCGGCCCGGTCGCCAGGCAGATCGGCGCCTGGCCGATGTTCCGGTCGTACAGGTACGAGGTCAGCGGCTCGCGCACCACGTCCACCGAAGGCAAGAGCGGCAGGCCGCTCACGCGCAGCTGGCCCGGCACCACGCGCACCGCGTAGCCCTCGGCCGAGGTGAAGCTGCCGTTGATCGGGTACAGGCCCGTCGGGCTGCCCGGCAGCGCTGGCGAGAACATCGAGCCGCTGAAGCCCGCGCCGGTGTCGCCCAGGATCAGGCCGGTGATGCTGTAGATGAAGAACGGGTTGGGCGCGCCCACGGTGCGCGACGCGTCGGCGATCACGATGGTCGCGGTCGGCTGCTGCGCGTAGATGAAGTGGTTGTCGCCCGGCGTCACGGTCACGGTGCACAGGCCCAGGTAGGCGCAGTGATAGAAGTTGGGCAGCGGGCCCGAGCCGGCCAGGCCGCCGCGCGTTTCACCGACCCAGGTGTCGGCCCACACACGCCACAGCGCGCCCGAGATGCCGTAGCCGCCCGGGTTCTGGAAGCGCGCCGCCGCCACGAGGTCGGTGCCGCTGGTGCTGCTGACGGGCGCACCCAGCGTGAGGTCGCCGCTCAGCGTGCGCACGAACACGGTGTTGGCGGCCATCGAGTCGGCCGACGTGACTTGCGGCAGGTTGCCCGCCGCATCGAAGCCCGTGACCGACACCGGCCCGATGGTGACCGCATTCGCGTCCACGTAGGCAAAGCCGCCCGCCGCGCCGCCGCCGACCGTGGCCACGTCGTTGCCCGGGTTGCGCAGATCGACGCTGCCGCTGCGCGAGCGCGCGAGCAGCGTGCCCGCCGTGATCGTGCCCGCGCCCGACTGGCTCACGTTGCCGCCCGACAGCAGCCCCAGCGTCGCGGCCGAGACCGGCGCGTTGAGCGCGATGCCGCCGCCACCGCCTTCGTTCTGCAGGGTGAGCGCGCCCGAGGTGGTGAGCGCGCCGGCCACGGTGATGGCGCCCGCGTGCGTGGTGCTGCCCGCGACTATGGTCGGCGCCGACAGCTGCGCGAACTCTGCGCCCGACACCGAGAAGCCGTTGACCGTCGGGCCGCCCAGCACGATGGGCGTGGCCGTGTCGTCCGACGCGACCATGTTGACATCGACCCCGCCCGGGCGCAGGTCGATGGTGCCGGCCGCGACCACCGGCGCCTCGATCACGATCGAATCGCCGCTGCCGTCGTTGCTCGCGCGCAGCAGCACGTTGCCGCTGCTGCGGATGCCGGGCAGCGCACCCGGCGCGGTCGGTGCGCCGCCGGCCTGCAGCATGACACCGCGCCCGCCGTTCTGCGAGCGGCCCGTGACCTCGATGTTGCCACCGCCCGTGGTGACGAGCTGCGCGCCGTTTTCCAGCCGCACGCCGCTGTCTTCGGTCACGCCCGGCGCCGAGGGGTCGTTGTTGAAGTTGTAGCCGCGCACCGCAATGTTGCCGCTGCCGGTGGTGATGGAACTGCCGCCGTTGATGAGCACGCCGTGCGCCGCCGCGAAAGTGGACGAAGCCTGGCGCCGCGCCACGCCCTGCACCGTGACGTTGCCGCTGGTGGTGCTGATGGTGCTCGGCCCGAGCTGGCCGCTGGTGATAACCACGCCGCTGTCCCAGGTGGTCGAGGTGCCGCGGATGTCGACGTTGCCGGTGGCGCTGGCAATGCGCGCGCCCTGCAGCAGCACGTCGCCGCCTTCGATGCGCACGTTGCCGCCTGCGCCCGCGTTGCTCTGGCCGACGCGCGTGTCGACCTGCACGTCCTGCGTGAGCACCACGGTGCCGGTGGGCGCACCGGGCAGGCCGCTGAGCAGCGACACGTTGCCGCCGTCGGTGACGACCTGCCCGCCGTTCAGGCGGATGAAGCCGCTGCCGGGCGTGCCCGTGCCCACCGCGTTCATCGTCACGCTGCCGCCCTGCGTGAGGATGTTGCCCCCGAAGTCGATGAAGCCGCTGCTGCCCGAGGGCGTGCCGTCGGGGTTGACGCCCGCGTTCATCACCACGTTCAGGTCGTCGCCGCCGGTCGCGCGGATGGTGGTGCCCGGCGTGCGCGTCTGGATGCCGCTGGCGGCGTCCAGCTGCAGCGTGAGCGGGCCCTTGGAGCCGGTGTAGTTGATGTCGACGTCGGCATCGAGCGTGATGACGCCGCCACCGCCCGTGCCGGTGCCCGTCGTGATCTTCACGCTGGTGCCGCCGTTCAGCGCGGTGTTGATGTCGCCGTCCTGGATGGTCGAGTTGGCGACCGCGTCGTAGGGGTTGGTCGGCAGCGTGCCCGCGGCCGTGCCATGGGCGATGGTGAGGTCGAAGGGGTCGATGAACCACTGCCCCGCCGCGCCCACCGGCGCCGACGCGTCGACGCGCGCGCCGCGCAGGTCGAAGCGCCCGGCCGAGGTCTCGATGCGCCCGCCGTCGCCGCCGGCCGCGCCGCCGCGCGCCGAGAGCTGGCCGTGCGCGCGCAGCGACTCGGTCGCCACCACCTTGATGCTGCCGCCGTTGCCCGCGCCCGTGCCCGCGTTGGCTTCCAGGCGCGTGTTGCCGCCAACGGCGATGGCGTTGGTGGCCGCGATGTCGATGCTGCCGCCGCCGGTCGCGCCGCTGGCGTCCAGGCGCGCCACCGCGGGCGAGCCGTCGGAATTCGTGGCGCCGTCGATGAGCACGTTGCGCCCTTGCACCGAGATGCTGCCGCCCTTGCCGCTGTCGCTGGCCACCGAAGCCAGCGTGCCGACGCTGGTGCCCACGCCGGAGATGAAGGTGACCATGCGCATCGAGATGTCGGTGCCCTGGGCGTCGATGGCGATGGTGCCGCCGTCGGTGCGCAGCGCCGTCGGATGGTCGGCGTCGGCCGTGACGGCCACGCCGTAGGTGGGCGTGGTGGACGGCGTGATGATGATGTCGGGACTGCCGAGCGTGGCGCTGAAGCCCTCGCTGCCCGCGTGGCCGATCACGTCGATGCGCCGGCCCGCGCCGGCCGAGACCGCGCCGCGGATGGCCACGCCGTTGCCGCCGCCGGCCGACATGTTCCCCGCCGCGAAGCCCGTGTCGGTGCGCAGGCCGTCGAGGTTCGCACCCTGGCCTTCGATGCGCACGTCGCGCTCGCCAGCGACGGTGGCGTCGTCGATGACGACCGCCGTGCTGGCGCCCACCGCGGCGCCGCCGATGTTGGAAGTCCAGGTCGGGCCCTGGCCCTTGATGCCGATGTCGCCCACCGACTTCACCACCGCGCCGCTGCCGATGGCGACGCCGCTGCGTCCGTAACCCGCGAGGCCGTCGAGCTGCAGGCCGCCGGCGCCCGCTTCGACCGTGCCGCCCGTGATCGACACGCCGTTGCTGCCGCGGAAGATGAAGTCGCTGTTGTTCTGGTCGTCGATCCAGGTGCGGCCCTGGCCGCGCATCGCGATGCGGCCTTCGCCGCCGGTGGTGATCTGGCTGCCGGCCAGCGTCACGCCGTCGCGCCACACGAAATCGCCGGTGTCGCCGCCGAGCGGGACGATGCCGCCGATGGCGCGGCCATTCTGCGCGTCGCCCTGGCCGAAGAAGCGCACGTCGCCGCCGTTGGCCGCAATGGTCGCGCCGGTCAGCACGATGGCGCCGGCATAGTCGGTCTCCGCAGAAGGGTTGCCGCTGCTGTTGTTGATGTTCTTCGCGTTGGTGGCGACGCGGCCGGTCGCGTCGGCGTTGAAGTCGACGTGCAGCGCGCCTTGCTGCGATGTGATGGCCGAGCCCTCGTTCATCACGATGCTGCCGGCCGAATCGACGCGCAGCCGCGCCGTGCCGCCTTCGCTCTTGACGACCTGCATACCGGGCGCAAAGGTCACGCCCGCGCCGAGGCCGGTGCGCCCGCTCGCCAGCGTCACGTCGGTGCCGCGGCCCAGCGTGTCGCCGACACTGCCGGCGCTCACGGAGCCGCCGGTGAAGGCCGGCAGCGCGCCGTCGTAGGCCGGCACGTTGGCGGCCTCGACGATGCCCAGGTCGGACTGCTTCGCGCTCATGCGCCAGCTGCCGTTGGCGCCGCCTTGCGCGCCGCCGCCCGCGTCCACGCGCACGGCCTGCACGCGCACCGAATCGGCCTCGTTCGAGATCGCACCGCCCTTGCCGGCACCCGCGCCGCGCGCGGTCATCTCGCCGTAGGCCTGCAGCCGCGACTCGCGCTCGGGCGCCGGGTCGGCCTCGCCGACCAGGGCCTGGCCCTGGGCACTGGCCGTGGTGACGGTACCGCCCGCGCCGCCCGTGGTGGCGTCGGCGCGCAGCACCGAGGTGGACGACAGCGCCACGTCGTAGCCATGCACCGACACGCTGCCGCCGCCGGCCTGGCCGCTGGCGTCGATCACCGCGCGCTGGTCGCCGCCGCCGGTGCCTTCGATGCGCACCTGCCCCGCCGCGATGCGGATGGTGCCGCCGTGCTGCCCCGCGCCCATGCCGGTGGCATCGAGCGTGCCGCCGTTCATCTCGATGCGGTTGTTGCTGCCGGCGCCGAGCACGATCTCGCCGTTGACGTTCTCCAGCGTGCGCGCGCGCACCGTGCCCGACTGGTTCACCACCAGCTCGCCCGCCGTGGTGGAACTGCCGATGAGCATCACGCGCCCGCCGTCGGCCTGCAAGGTGGCGCCTGCGGCATTGACCACCTTGGCGCTGGTGGCCATGGTATCGGCCGCGACCACGAGGTTGGTGAGCCCGTCGTTGCCCAGGTCGAAGCTGATCCTGCGGCCCGAGGCCAGTGCGACGGTGCCGCGGTTGGCGGTGATGCTGCCGGTGTTGGTCACCTCGGCGCCCATCAGCACCACGGGGCCACCGGTGGCGGTGAGCACGCCGGCGTTGCTCACCACCTTGGCGTTGGCGTCGTCGCGCAGGAAATCGAGCTTGGTGCTGGTACCGGCGAGGAAGTCGACGTCGGGGGTGTTCAGTGCCAGCGTGGAGGCCACGAGACCGCCCACGTTGACCGTCGCGCCCTGGCTGAACACCACGCCGCTCGGGTTGATGAGGAACACGCGCCCGTTGGCCGTGAGCTGGCCGGCGATGGTCGAGAGCTCGCCGCCCGTCACGCGGTTGAGCAGGATGCTGGACGCGCCCATCGACTGACTGATGTTGACCGCGTCCTTGGCACCGATGGAGAAGCTGTTCCAGTTGATGATCGCGCGCAGCGACGACTGCGAGATGCCCAGCGCCTGTCCGCCCACACTGGTGGCCGACGTGGTGGTGCCCACGGTCACGCCGCCCTGCGTGGTGTAGCCGTTCGGGCCGAAGCTCGGCAGGATGGTTTGTGCCAGCGCCGGGGCCAGGCCCATGCAGGCAATCGAAAGCGCCAGCGGACGCAGCGGATGCCGGGGTTGGAAGGTGGTGCGGGGCTTCATGGTCAGAACGCCTTCTGCAGCTGCACGTACAGCCGCGGGTTGCGCCCGCCGCCGTCGGTCTGCGCGGGCGGTGTGCCGGCGCGCCAGGCGAGCGTGGCGTTGATCGAGAAGTTGCCGGGGCGCGACCAGCTCAGGCCGATGCCGTAGCCGCGCAGGCTGTGGGTGTTCTCGCCGTCGAAGGGCGAGGGATGGCGCGCGATCTTTCCGCGTGCCGCGTCGTAGAACAGGTAGGGCGTGATCTCGTCGGTGGCGGCCCAGCGGTATTCGAAGGTGCCGATCAGGCCCTGGTCCACCAGCAGTTCGCCCGAGGGGTAGGCGCGCACCGCGCGCGCGCCGCCAAGCGCGAGCTTTTCGGAGGCATCGAGGTTCTTGCTGGCCCACTGGCCGCCGACCGAGAAGTACAGCGAATGGCGCGGCACGATGGCCTGCAGCCGCGACACCTGGAAGCTCAGCTTGGTGAAGCCGCCTTCGGTGTGGCGCCCGCCGAACTGCTGGTCGGACTGGAAGCTCTGCGCGTCGCGGATCGACAGGTCGCCGTGGTACAGCGTGCCCGAGCTGGCCCAGTAGCCGCCGCCGAGCACCTCGTCGCGCCGCTCCCAGGCCCAGCCGATGCCGAAGCCCTGCACGCGCTTCTTGGCCGTGAAGTCGACGCCGCGCAGCTCGTCGGTGAGGTTCTTCACGTCGGCCGTGAGGCGCAGGAACAGGTTCTGCTGGCGCTGGCGGATCAGCGGGTAGTTGAGCGACACGTCGAGCACGTCGGCGCGGCCGCGCGCGTCGAGGTCGACGAACTTTCCGCCCAGGTCGTAGCTCACGCGCGAGATGCCGATGCCCGCGCGCAGGCCGCTGGTGCCCAGCGGCGCCTCGTAGGCCACGCGGCCATACTGCAGCGCGTTGCTGTTGGACAGCAGCAGGCGCGCATCAAGGTTGTCGCCGATGCCGAAGGGGCTGAGCCAGCGCGCCGTGCCGCCCACGCGGTAGCGCCCCGCCTCCTTGGTGCCGTGGTTGTCCGCCTCGGCCGAGAAGGCCCAGCGCGCGCCGGCCTCGACCTCCACCGACAGGTCGGTGGTGCCGGCCTGCGCGCCTTCCTGCAGGCTGGACGACACCTTGAGGCCGGGCTGGTCCGACAGCAGCAGCATCGCGCGCTCGTAGGCCGGCGCGTTCACCGCCTCGCCCGGTTGCAGCGCCGCCAGGAAGCCGCGCACGCGCGCCTCGCTGATCGGCGCCTCGGGCGCGACCAGCACGTCGACCTTGCCGAGCCGGCCTTCGATGATGCTGATCTCGACGATGCCGTCACGCACGGTCTGCACCGGCACCACCGCCTGCGCGAGGAAGTAGCCGCGCTCCTTGTAGCGCGTGGTGATGGCCTGCGCGAGCCCTTCGAGGTCGCCGAGCGTGACGTCGCGGCCGATGTACGGCGCGGTGATGGTCTGCAGCTCTTCGTTGCTCAGCGCCTTCACGCCGTTCAGGCGCAGGTCGGTGAGCTTGAAGCTGTCCGCACCTGCTGCGGGCCGCGGCGGCGCGGGCAGGGTTTGCGGGGCGACGGCGCCGGTGGCTTGTGCCACGGGGCGGTCGCAGCTGCCGCAGGGGTCCTTGGTGGGCAGCAGCGTGGTGGCTTCCTGCGCATGGGCGCGGGGCATGGCGACCCACAGCGTGGCGCCGACGAGTGCAGTCGCCGCAATGGCGATCGGCGTCGGCCGTGGACGAAGGCGGATCGCAGGGGCCATGGCAGTGCTTCTTTGCAGGAGGGAGCGTGGCGAAGACATGGTCAGCTTCCCACGGTGAGGCGCCAGTTGCCGATCAGGTTGAACGGCGCCCAGAAGAAGGGGTGGGACATCTTGGGGTCCTTCAGCACGGCCAGTTGTCCGGCCTGCATCGCCTTCTGGATGTCGCGCCCTTTGGCGAGCTCGCCGTAGAGCGTGCCCATGAGCACGGCGGTGGCGTCGTCCGACACCGGCCACAGCGAGGCGATGAGGCTGGAGCTGCCGGCCGAGAGGAACGAGCGCGTGAAGCCCAGCACCTCGTCGCCCTGCGCGATGCGCCCCAGGCCCGACTCGCAGGCCGACAGCGTGACCAGCGCCGTGCCGTCCATCGGCAACGCGAGGATCTCGTGCGCTTCGAGAAAATTCTGCTTGCCGCCTTCGTTGGCCAGCAGGATGCGCGAGTACAGCGGATCGACCTCGTCGGCCTCGGCGTGCGCCGCCACGTGCATCAGCGGCGAGCGCGAGGCCACGTCGCGGAACTGCGTCTTGGTGGCGGCGGCGCCCATGTACACGGTGTTGCGCGGGAACAGCTGCGCGAGCTGCTTCACCTCGGTCTCGGCGCCGGGCAGGTCGTACTTGTCCTCGATGCGCGGATTGCCGAAGGCCGTGAGCGACGCGTTCACGCGCGGCGTGCGCTGCGCCAGCTGCACCGCGATGCTGATCGACGGCGCCACCGACACCGGGTGCGTCTCGATGAGGTAGCGCCCGTCCAGGCGCAGCGCCTGGAACGGCAGGTAGTGCAGCGGCCCGTGCGGCACCACCACCACGCGCTGGCCCGGCACCAGGCCCAACGGGCCGAGCAGCGCGGCGCCCAGCTTGTCGGCGTTGGTGATGGCGGCGCGGCGGCCACGCACGATCGAATTGCGGAAGGTCTCGACGAGCTCGGTGAGCTCCTCGCGCTTCACCGCGATGCGCTTTTCGACGATGCTGTCCGGCCCCACGACCCAGACCATGAGACGGTCGGGCAGCGCGTGGAACTGCACCACGCGCTCGTCGGCCGCCAGCGTGCGCTGCAGCGCGACCACGCCGACCGTGCCGGCCGACGATTCGCTGAGCTTGGCGCGGCCGCGCACCGCATCGAGAAGCGCGCGCGAGCGGCTGTGCTCGCTCACCTCGAAGGCGCGCTGCGGATCGCCCGCTTCGCTGTACACCGCCACGCCGCGCTCGAACACCGACTGCAGGTCGGAGAACAGGCCCATCTTCACTTCTTCGCTGCGAAAGCGCGCGCGCACCTGGTCGACATCGGCCAGCGCGCGACCCGCGGCCTCGGCCGCGGCCTGCTTCTGGCCCAGCGCGAGCTCGCTGCGCGCCACGCCGTCCCAGGCCCAGAGCCGGTAGTAGGCGGTGTCGGTGCCGACCTGGCGCGTGGTGAGCGCACGGTACTTGTCGCGTGCCTCGGCCGGCTTGTTCTCGGCCAGCAGCAGACGGGCGCGCGTGCGTTCGAGCTGTGCGGCCAGCGGCGCTTCGCGCGGCTCGGCCATGTCGCCGAGCACCTGGCGTGCGCGTGCCGCGTCACCCGATTCGATGAGCGCGTTGACCAGCGAAGCCTGCACCAGCGGCGCATAGCGCGGCGAGCTGTTGGCCAATGCCTCGTCGTAGCTGAGCACCGCGCCGGCGAAGTCGCCGCGCCGCGTGCGCACGTCGCCGATCACCTTCTGCACCGGGCCGACCACCAGCTTCGGGTCGCGCGCGGGATGGCGCAGCGCTTCGCGCGCGAACTCCTCGGCCTTCTCGAGCTGGCCCGAGTAGCTATAGACGATCGCCAGGTCGCGGTTGGCCACGGCGCGCAGGTTCGGGTCGCTGGTGGCGTTGGCCAGGTGCAGCGCCTTGCTCGCGGCGCGCACGCTCTGGCGGAACTCGCCTGCCTCGGCCAATGCGACCGCCTGGCTGCAGTATTGATAGCCCGAGAGCTTGACCGCGTCCTGCCCGTAGAGCACCGCGCCTTCGCTGGTCAGGGCCAGCAGCGTGTCGGTGTCGGCCAGCCGCGCCTGCGCCATCCGGTCGGCCGCGGCCTCGGCATTCGGGCCGCCCGCCGCAGCGGCGGGGGTTGCAGGTGGTGGCGCCGGACGTTGTGCCTGCGCCGAAGGGCCGCCGGGGCCCAGAAGCAGCACACCCACCAGGCCGACCGCACCGGCAAGACCGGCACGGCGACGCGCCGGATGCGCACATCCCCATCTCGAAAACCACGCCATTGAACCCCCTCGACCCATGCGCTCGCTGCCGCGAACGCTCGACGCCGCGGGAGTGCGCGCCGTTCAGGCCTCGTGGGAAAGTCTAGGAGCGGGTGTTCACCTCGCCTATTCGCAATACGGTCTAGCGCAAATGGCGTAGAGCCTGTTCACGCTAGGCGGGCACGCTGTCGATGTTGAGTCGGTCCCAATGCCGGTGCTTCGCAATCGCTGCAATGAAGTCGTGCGCGATCTGCGTCGCCGCCGTGGCGTCGCCCAGGTTCGTGACAGGCGTTTCGGCCACCACCACGCCGGCCGGTGCCTCGCCTTCGGGCGTGACGCCGAGCGTGGCCAGCAGTTGCACGCCCTCGCCCACCGCACAGATCGCCTTGCAGTGCTTGTAGGCCTCGAGCACGAAGTGCACGGCATCGCCCTGCGCCGCGAGCGCGGCGGCGCCCTCGGCACCGGCGGGCACGAGCACGGCGTCGAACAACACCGAGGCGGTGTTGGTGAAAGTCATGTCGACATCGATCTGGCGCTTCGACGCGCTGGCCACGGTGCCGAGCTTCGGGCCCACCACCTTGCACAGCACGCCCACCTGCTCCAGCGCATCGCGGATCGGCTTGAGCGAGGCCGAGTCGACGCCGTCGGCCACGAGGATCGCGACCTTGCGCGTGCGCACCACGCCGTCGGCGCTGCCGTCGCTCATGCGCAGCGCAGGCGATTCGTCGATGGGCAGCTCGATGCGGTGTTCGCGAAAGCCCGAGTACCCTGCGGCCGCTTTCGCGTCGGGCTCGCCGATGCCCAGCGGCTCGGCCACGCGGCGTGCGAGTTTCTCGTCCACGTGCGCGAGGTTGTCGACCATGCGCTGGCGGATCGCGGGCACTTCGAGCTTCGAGAGTTCGAAGCGGAAGGCCGCGACGATGTGCTCCTTCTCGGCCATGCTCTGGCTGTTGAAGAACAGGCGCGCCTGCGTGAAGTGGTCGTCGAACGACGGGCTGCGGCGGCGCACCTTGGGCGACTCGATCTCTTCGGGGAACGACTGGAAGCCATGGCTGCCGCCGTCCACGCGGAACTCGGTGCCGCTGCCCAGGGTGTTGGGCTCGTAGGCGACCTGGCCGCGCGCGATGGTCTGGCGGTGCATGCCGTCGCGCTGCATGTTGTGGAACGGGCACACGGCCTTGTTGATCGGCAGCTCGTGGAAGTTGGCGCCGCCCAGGCGCGAGATCTGCGTGTCGGTGTAGCTGAACAGGCGCCCTTGCAGCAGCGGGTCGTTGCTGAAGTCGATGCCCGGCACGACATGGCCCGGATGGAAGGCCACCTGCTCGGTCTCGGCGAAGAAGTTGTCGGGGTTGCGGTTGAGCACCAGCTTGCCGATGCGCTGCACGGGCACCATCTCTTCGGGGATCAGCTTGGTCGGGTCGAGCAGGTCGAAGCCCAGCGACTCGGCCTTGTCGGGCGCGATGAGCTGCACGCCCAGCTCCCACTCGGGGAAGTGGCCCTGCTCGATGGCCTCCCAGAGGTCGCGGCGGTGGAAGTCGGGGTCCTTGCCCGCGATCTTCTGTGCCTCGTCCCACACGAGGCCGTGCACGCCGAGCTTGGGCTTCCAGTGGAACTTCACGAAGTGGCTCTCGCCGCGCGCATTGACGAAGCGGAAGGTGTGGACGCCGAAGCCTTCCATCATGCGAAGGCTGCGCGGAATGGCGCGGTCGCTCATGGCCCACATCAGCATGTGGGTGCTCTCGGGCATGAGCGAGGCGAAGTCCCAGAAGGTGTCGTGCGCGCTCGCGGCCTGCGGCATCTCGTGGTGCGGCTCGGGCTTCACGGCGTGGATGAGGTCGGGGAACTTCATCGCGTCCTGGATGAAGAACACGGGGATGTTGTTGCCCACGAGGTCGTAGTTGCCCTCGCGCGTGTAGAACTTGACGGCAAAGCCGCGCACGTCGCGCACGGTGTCGGCCGAGCCGCGCGAGCCGGCCACGGTGGAAAAGCGCACGAACACGGGCGTCTTGGCATCCGGGTCCTGCAGGAAGTCGGCGCAGGTGTACTGCGACATCGACTGGTAGACCTGGAAGTAGCCGTGCGCCGCCGAGCCGCGCGCATGCACGGCGCGCTCGGGAATGCGCTCGTGGTCGAAGTGCGTGATCTTCTCGCGCAGGATGAAGTCTTCGAGCAGCGTCGGCCCGCGCACGCCCGCCTTGAGCGAGTTGTGGTTGTCAGGAACCTGCAGGCCCTGGTTGGTCGTCAGGTGCGTGGGGTGCTCGGTGGTGAAACCCTCGAGCTGCAGCTGCTTGGCGTTGGCGCCGTCACCAGTCTTGGCGGTGCTGGCGCGGCGGCCTGCGGCGGCCTTGTTCTGGGGGGACATCGGGGTTCTGGGCATCGATGCGGGTCGGCTCAGCCGGCCTCGTTGCTGTTGCCGCTGCCGATGAAGATGTCGAGCACGTTCACCACGGCGATCAGGCCGATGCAGGCGGTCACGGCAGCCACCGCCCAGATCAGGATGTCGTCGCCCCAGGTGCCCATGAGCGAATCGAACAGTGCCGAGATTTCCATGATATTTTTCCCTCCGAGAGAAGCGGGGCCGCAAGCCGGCAAATCCGCAAAGAGGAAGCTTAGGTGGGGCCCGGTGCGCGGGCCGTAGTGGCCGCCCCTCCCCGTCTGTGGGAGAAGGTGGGCGTCACCGGTAGGAGGGCGCCGACAGGCGCGAGCCTCAGGCGGTCAGGTCGAGCACGCGCTCGCTGGGCCGCGCGAAGTAGAACCACTCGGCGCCCGGCAGCGCCATCGCGTTCGGGAACACGATGAAGCCGTCATCCGGCGCGCTGACCAGCGTGCCGTCGTGCCGCATGCCCACGGGTTCGCCGCGCTGCACGGGGTCGAAGGTGGCCCAGTCGCGCACGAAGCTGTCGTCCTCGTGCAGGCGGTCGGTCACGCTCGCCAGGCGCAGCAGCTGGGGCGGCTGCGGGGGCGCGGCCGACACGCCCGGCGGCAGCGCCGCCATGCCCAGCAGCGCGAGCGTGCGGCGGATGGCCGCCCACGCCACCTGCGGCGCCTGCGGGTCCTGGTGCTGGCCGCATTCGAGGGTGACGCCGTAGCCGCCGCAGCTGCGGATGTACTCGTTGGTGCCACGGCCGAAGTCGATGGCGGCCTCGTCGACCGCCGCGCCGCGCTGCGCGAGGCCGGCGGCGTAGATGTCGAGCCAGCCCTCGACGACGATGGGCGTGCCGATGTGCAGCGCGAGCCGGCCTTCTTCCTGCGCGCGTGCAAAGGGTTCGAGGCTGCCGCTGTTGTCGCGCGGGCCGATCATGGCGAAGGCCTCGCCCTCGCTCTGGAAGGAATGCAGGTCAAGCAGCACGTCGTGGCGCGCGATGACGGGCGCCAGCCGGTTGGTGATGCGGGCCTCGTAGTCGGCCGGCGTCTCGCTCGGACGGAACAGGCGGTTGAGGTTGCGCTGGCCCTCGCGCTGCAGGCGCCGCCGCGCGAGCGGGTTGGCCACGGGCACGAGCGTGAGTTCGCCGCGCAGCAGGCGCAAGTCGCCGGCATCGAACTCGGCCAGCACGCGCGCGATGCCCTCGGTGCCGCAGGTCTCGTCGCCGTGCACCCCGCCGATCAAGAGCAGGCGCGGGCCGGGGTTCAGCGACGCGAATGCGTGCAGGCGCAGGCTGTCGGTGGCGGTCGCGGCGTCGTCGAAAAGCGGGGTGGACATGCGGGCGATTATGCGGAGGCGACTGTGGCCACGCAAAAGGCAAGACCCTGTGGCTTGGCGGGCGCGCAGCGCAAACCTACAGCCGCGCCCCCGCCTGTCCTACCGCCCCGTGGCGGGGCGCCGCGCAAGCTGGCGCCAGACCCGAACTTTGAAGGAGCACACGATGGCCCAGCAGCCGCGCAAGGACAAGAAGGACACCACCCGCGTCGCACAGGACGGCGAATCGGCGCCGCGCCTGCCGCACGAGCGCGACCAGTCGTCGGACAGCCAGACCATGCAGGACGGCCAGCCGCCCGAGAAGGGCCGGCGCGGCTACGAAGACGTGGAACGCGGCGTGGTCGACACCGACCGCGGGCTCACGCCCGAGCGCACCGCCGACGGCAAGGTCAGGCCTTGACGGTGGCCAGCTGCTGGCGCATGTCGCCGATCACCGCGCCGTAGTCCTTGGCGTTGAAGATCGCGCTGCCCGCCACGAAGGTGTCGGCACCGGCCGAGGCCACGCGCGCGATGTTGTCGGCCTTGATGCCGCCGTCCACCTCGAGGCGGATGTCGCGCCCGCTCTGCTCGATGCGCTTGCGCGCCTGCTCGATCTTGCGCAGCGCCGAGTCGATGAAGCTCTGGCCGCCGAAGCCGGGGTTGACGCTCATGATGAGGATCAGGTCGATGTCGTCGATGGCCCAGTCCAGCGCCTCGAGGCCGGCGCCCGGGTTGAACACCAGGCCGGGCTTGCAGCCGGCGGCCTTGATGACCTGGATGCTGCGGTGCACATGGGTCGAGGCGTCGGGGTGGAAGCTGATGTAGTCAGCGCCCGCTTGCGCAAAAGACGCGGCCAGCGCGTCGACGGGCTGGATCATCAGGTGCACGTCGATGGGCACGGGCGTGCCGTCGGCGGTCTTGGCGTAGGGCTTGAGGGCCTGGCAGATCATGGGGCCGAAGGTCAGGTTCGGCACGTAATGGTTGTCCATCACGTCGAAGTGGATCCAGTCGGCGCCGGCCGCGATCACGTCGGTCAGCTCCTGGCCGAGGTGCGCGAAGTCGGCGGAAAGAATGGAAGGCGCAATGCGGAACGGGGTGCTGCTCATAACCCCGGATTCTCGCAGCCGACGGAAATCCGAGGAAAGGCCTCCGTTACCATGCGCCCCATGTCACACAGCCCCTTCAGCGTACAGGTCGAACCGCGTTACCTGGCCGACCAGTCCTCGCCCAAGGACAACGTCTACACCTTCTCCTACACGATCACCGTCACCAACGTGGGCACGGTGGGCGCGCAATTGATCGCGCGCCACTGGCTCATCAACGACGCCTCGGGCCATGCGCAGGAGGTCAAGGGCCTCGGCGTGATCGGCCAGCAGCCGCTGCTGGCGCCCGGCGAATCGTTCCGCTACACCAGCGGCTGCCGCCTGCAGGCGGCCAGCGGCACCATGCACGGCAGCTTCTTCGTGGTGACCGAGGAAGGCGAGCGTTTCGACGTGCCCGTTCCCATGTTCGTGCTCGAAGCCGACATCGGCGGTGCCCCGGTCTCCCGCGTGCTTCACTAGGTACCCCCAGGCTTCGCGCACTTCGTGTCGCTTCTCCTTCCCCCTCGCCGGGGGCAACACCAGCGGCCCGGCTGAGCCGGTTGCGCGGTGTTCCCCGCACTGATCCGTTACGAATTCATCATGGCTGCTGCATCTCGCGACTTGCAGGGGCTGCTTGCCGGCCTCGACCCCACGGCCGATGTGGCGCAGCGCCACATCTGGCTCATCAACCTCTTCGACTGGCTGCGCGGCGACCGCGCCTCGCCGCAGGCCGCCATCGGCCGCGTGCAGCTGCTGCTCGACGCCGTCGAGGCACGCCCCGAGCTGCGCGATCGGCTGCGCGCCTGGTGGCGCGCGTTCACGCAGTCGGTCGACCTCACGGCGCTGCTGGCCGACTACGGCTTTGCGCCGCGCACCGCCTTCCTGAGCGAGTTCGGCGAACGCATGCGCCGCAAGATCCTGCCGGGAACGCCCGAGACCACCGACGCCTCGGACCTGTTCCGGCTAGTGCTGCCGGGCGTGTTCGACGCCGGCTGGATCGCGCTGCTCGACGACACCCAGCTCGCGCGCATCGGCGCGCTGCTGGCCGACGCCGCGCCCATGCCCGACGGCTCGGCGCGCTGGCGCCACACGGTGATGGACGCCGTCACCTACTGCTGCAGCCAGGTGGTGGCCACGGGCTTTTCGCCCGAGCTGCGGCTGCGCATCAGCCCCGAAGCGGGCGAGGCGCGCCCTTTCCACGCCCTCATGGCCGACCTGGACGCGCTGCGCGAGCAGATGTTCGCCCTGCCGCGCGACGAAGAATCGCTGCAGGCCGCCTTCGTGGCCTTCCGCGACCGGCTCGACGCCTGCCGTTCCAGCGCTTCGTCGGTCTACACGCACCTGGAAGACAACGGCATTTCGGTCGGCCTGGTGTTCCGGCTGCGCCAGCTGCGCGAGCGCGTGCTGCGCATCCGCGAGTTGCTCGACTGCCTGATGTCGCCCGTGCCGGGGCCCAGCATGGCGCGGCTGGTCGGCAAGCTGGTGCTGGCGGGCGGCGAGCGCAACAGCATCCGCGCGCTGATCGCCTCCAACTCGTCGATGCTCGCGGCCAAGGTGACCGAGCGCAGCGCCGAGACGGGCGAGCACTACATCACCCGCGACCGCCGCAGCTACCTGCAGATGGTGAAGAAGGCCGCCGGCGGCGGCGCCTTCACGGCGCTGACGGTGCTGGCCAAGTTCGGCATCTACGCACTGGCCCTGTCGGCCTTCTGGAGCGGGCTGGCCGCGGGCCTCATGTACGCGGCCAGCTTCGTGGCGATCCAGCTGCTGCACCTCACGCTGGCCACCAAGCAGCCGGCCATGACCGCGCCCGCCATGGCGGCGCGGCTGCGCGACATCAAGTCGGACGACGCCGTGGACCAGTTCGTCGACGAAGTGGCCAACCTCGTGCGCTCGCAGGTGGCGGCCGTGCTGGGCAACGTGCTCCTGGTGGTGCCGGCGGTGGGCCTGCTGGTGCTGGGCTGGCAGGCCGCGCTGGGCCGGCCGCTGCTGGACGCGGCGCATGCGGCCTCGACGCTGCATTCGCTGTCGCTGCTCGGACCGACCGTGCTTTTCGCGGCAATCACCGGCATCCTGCTGTTTTCGTCCAGCATCATCGCCGGATGGACAGAAAACGCCTTTGTCCTGCATCGCCTGGACTCCGCCATGCGTTACAACCCTCGCATCGGCGCCTTTCTCGGCGCCGCCCGGGCCCGTCGCTGGGCCGCCTTCATGCGCACACACATCTCAGGCTTCGCCTCCAACATCTCGCTGGGACTCATGCTCGGACTGCTGCCCGCGTTCGCGGGCTTCTTCGGGCTCGGGCTGGATGTGCGCCATGTCACGCTGTCGGCCGGCCAGATCGCGGCCGCGGCGGCATCCATCGGCCTGCCGGCACTGCACCAGCCGGCCCTGTGGTGGGCGGTTGCGGCGATCCCGGTGATCGGCGCGCTCAATGTGAGCGTGAGTTTCTACTTCGCTTTCCGGCTGGCGCTGCGCGCGCACAGTGTGAGCCTCGGTGACCGCGCCCGCATCCGCAGCGCGATCTGGGCCCGCTGGCGCAGCCGGCCGGTGAGCTTCTTCCTGCCTACATGAACCTGACCGCACTCCTCGCCGAACTCCAGGGCTTCTGGGCCGAATGGGCGCGCCCCTCGGCCGGCCTGCCCACCGTGCTCTGGGCCTTGCTGGTGGCCGCCGCCGCGGCCTCCGGCCACCTGGTGCAGCGCTACCTGGGGATGCCGAAGGTCATCGGCTATTCGGTGGTGGGCGCGGTGGTGGGCTTTGCCGGCTTCGAGGGCGCGATCTGGCCGCTGCGCGGCATCAGCCTCTTCTTGCTGGAGCTGGGCGCGGCCGTGGTGCTGTTCGAAGCGGGCGGGCGGCTGCCGCTGCGCTGGTTCCGCCACAACCCGATGGTGCTGGTGCAAAGCCTGCTGGAGGCGGGGCTGACCTACTTCGGCGTGTACTGGATATTGATTCTTCTGGGCCTGCCCGAGCCGGTGGCCAACCCCATCGCGCTGATGGCGATCGTCGCCTCGCCGGCCGTGCTCAGCCGCGTGATCATGGACACCCGCGCCGCCGGCCCGGTGACCGAACGCGCCATGACGCTGGCCACGCTCAACACCTTCTACGCCCTCACGCTGGGCTACGCGCAGGCCGGCCTGATCGAGCGCGCGCCGCAGTCGCTGATGCTCAAGCTCTACCCGGTGGCGGTGGTGCTGGGCATGTCGTTCGTGGTCGGCGCGATCATGGCGCTGGCGCTGCGCTCGGCGCTGCGCGTGATGAGCCCGAACAGCGAGAACACCTCGATCCTGCTGCTGGCGATCATCGCGGCGGGCGCGGCGCTCACGGCCCACATCGGCGGCTCGGCGCCGCTGGCGGCGCTGATCGGCGGCGTGCTGCTCAAGACGCTCAACCCCAAGCCCTGGGCCTGGCAGCGCCAGCTCGGCACCGCCTCGTCGCTGCTGACCATGTTGATGTTCGTGCTGGTGTCGATGGTGGCGGCCCAGGCCGACTGGACCCTGCCCGTGGCCAGCGTGGTGCTGGCCGTGATCGGCGTGCGCCTGGTCACCAAGATCTCGGGCGTGGCCATTGCCAACCCGGGCAGCGGCGCCAGCTGGAAGCAGGCCTTCTGGGTCGGCTGCGCGATGACGCCGCTGTCGTCGATCGCCCTGCTGATCGCCTCCAATTTCGCCTCGGCCTCGCCGCTCCTGGGCACCATGATCACGCAGGTCGCCCTGCCCTCGATTTTGCTGATGGAAGTGATGGGCGCCGTGCTCGCCACCGTGGCGATCCACGCCGTGGGCGAGAGTTCGGTCCCCTGGACGCCACAGGCCTTCAGCACCACGGAAGACACGCAGCGATGAGCAGCAGCAACAGCAACCCCACCTCCGTCCTCCCGATCGACCCGGACAGCGACGACGTCCGCTCTGCGCCGCTGCCCGCCGATCCGGCGAGCCGCGCCGTCAAGCTCGAGCCCTTCAACAAGTCGGAGGCGCTGTCGCTGGGCGTGGAGCTCGAGCTGCAGCTCGTGAACACGCACGACTACGACCTCGCGCCGTATGCCGAAGACATGCTGCGCCTCATGGCGCAGACGCCGCTGCCCGGCAGCGTGGTGCCCGAGATGACCTCGAGCATGATCGAGATCTCGACCGACATCTGCCACTCGGCGCAGGACGTGATCACGCAGCTGTCGCCGATCCGCGAGGCGCTGATCAAGAACGCCGACAAGCTCAACATCGCCGTGGTCGGCGGCGGCACGCATGCCTTCCAGCAGTGGCACGAACGGCGCATCTACGACAAGCCGCGCTTTCGCGAGCTGTCGGAGCTGTACGGTTACCTGAGCAAGCAGTTCACCATCTTCGGCCAGCACGTGCACATCGGCTGCCCCGACGCCGACTCGGCGCTGCTCATGCTGCACCGCATGTCGCGCTACATCCCGCACTTCATCGCGCTGTCGGCCTCGTCGCCGTTCGTGCAGGGGCAGGACACGCAGTTCGACTCGGCACGCCTGAATTCGGTGTTCGCGTTCCCGCTCTCGGGCCGCGCACCCTTCACCACGAGCTGGAAGGAATTCGAGGCCTACTTCGAGCGCATGACCCGCACCGGCGTCGTGCGCAGCATGAAGGACTTTTATTGGGACATCCGCCCCAAGCCCGAGTTCGGCACCATCGAGATCCGCGTGTTCGACACGCCGCTCACCATCGAGCGCGCCGCCGCGCTCGCGGGTTATGTGCAGTCGCTGGCCGCGTGGTTCCTGCAGGAGCAGCCTTTCGAGCCGAGCGAGGACGACTACCTCGTCTACACCTACAACCGCTTCCAGGCCTGCCGCTTCGGCCTGGACGCGGTGTACGTCGACCCGGCCAGCGGCCAGCACATGCCGCTGCGCGACCACATCCTGATGACCATGACCCAGCTCGAATGGCACAGCGAGGCGCTCAACGCCACGCAGGCGCTGGGCGAGCTGCGCACCAGCGTCGAGGCCAACCGCAACGACGCACGCTGGCTGCGCGAGAAGCAGGGCAAGGAACGGCTGCTGGCGGAAGTGGTGCGCCAGGCCTCGCTGCGTTTTCGCGGCGCGGCCTGAGTCCGCGGGTCAGGCCGCCACGGCCTCCTGGGAGAACTGCCGGCGGTACACCGTCGGCGACACCTTGAACGCCGTGGCGAAGTGCTTGCGCAGCAGCACCGCCGAGCCGAAGCCCGCATCGGCCGCCACGCGCTCCACCGAGCGGTCGGTCGTTTCGAGCAGCCGCTGCGCCAGCGCCAGGCGCTGGTTCTGCAGCCACTGGCCGACCGTCGTGCCCGTCGATTCGCGAAAGCGCCGCGTGAAGGTGCGCCGGCTCATGAGCGCGCGGCGCGCAAGGTCATCGAGTTCATGCGGCGTCTGCAGATGCCGCCCCAGCCATTCGAGCAGCGGCGTGAGCCGGTCGCGTTCGGCCGCCGCCGGCACGGGCTGCTGGATGTACTGCGCCTGACCGCCTTGCCGGTGCGGCGCGACGACCATGCGCCGCGCAGCGCGGTTGGCGGTGTCGGCGCCGTAGCGCACGCGCAGCAGATGCAGGCAGCAGTCGATGCCGGCGGCCGTGCCCGCCGAGGTGAGCACGTCACCGTCGTCCACGTACAGCACCTCGGGCTGCAGCACGACCTGCGGGTACTGCCTGGCGAAGGCCGCGGCCAGGTGCCAGTGCGTGGTGGCGGGCCGCCCGTCGAGCAGGCCGGCCTCGGCCAGCACGAAGGCGCCCAGGCACAGCCCGACCACGGTGGCGCCGCGCCGGTGCGCCGCCTGCAGCGCACGGATGAGCGCGGGCGGCGCGGGCCGGCCGTCGTCGCGCCAGGACGGCACCACCACGATCTGCGCGCGGCGGATCGCCTCCAGCCCGTGTGGCACCACGAGCGTGAAGCCCGCGTTGGTGGCCAGCGGCCCGGGCTCGGGCGCGCAGACCTGCACCCGGAAGCGCGGCGCGCCGGTGTCGGTGCGGTCTTCGCCGAACACCATGCAGGGCACGGAGAGATGGAAGGGGCTGATGCCGTCGAAGGCGACCACGGCAATGGTCTCGGCGATGGTTTTTGCGGCAGATGAGCGCATGGCCCGATCTTATCGATGAATGGCTTTCGGGCCACTTTCGCAAAACCCGCGGTGCGCGAAGAATCGAGCCATTCCAGACACACACAACCACCGAAGGAGATACCCCATGAGCCAGTCCGCACCGCGCCGCGCCCTCGTCGTCATCGACGTGCAGAACGAATACTTCGAAGGCGGCGGCCTGCCCATCGAATACCCGCCGGTCGAGAGCTCGCTGCCGAAGATCGCGCAGGCCATGGACGCAGCCCGCGCGGCCGGCGTGCCGGTGGTGGTGGTGCAGCACCACGCACCGAAGGGCGCGCCGGTGTTCCAGGCCGACAACTTCTACGGCCAGCTGCACCCCGAGATTGCGAAGCGCCCACGCGACCACCTGGTCACCAAGGCCTTCCCGAGCGTCTTCACCGGCACCGATTTCGCCGACTGGCTCGCGCGCCACGAGATCGACACGCTGAGCGTGACCGGCTACATGACGCAGAACTGCGACGCGTCCACCGTGTTCGAAGCCATGCACCGCGGGCTGAACGTGGAGTTCCTGTCGGACGCCACCGGCGCGCTGCCTTACGAGAACGCAGCCGGCCGCGTGAGCGCCGAGGAAATCCACCGCGTCTTCAGCGTCGTGTTCCACAGCAACTTCGCCGCCGTGGCGACGACCGATGCGTGGATTGCTGCGCTGAAGAGCGGCACGGCGATCGAGAAGGACAACGTGGTCATGTCCAACCGCCGCGCGCGCGGCGTCTGAACTTCACAAGAGTTCAGGCCAGGTTCAGCGGCTGCAGCACGGGCTGCCAGCGCTGAACCGCGATCTTCTTGAAGCCGCGGCCGTTGGGGTGCAGCTCGTTGGCCCAGTCGGTCGGGCCCAGCGTGCCCCGGCTGTCCACCACGTGCAGGTGCTGCGGGTCACCTGCGGCGATGTTCTGCAGCATGCCGTGGAAGCCGTCGATCAGGTGCTCGACGCAGGGCTTGAACAGCGCCGGCGCCACGCCCGCGTCGACCAGCGCCGGGCGCAGCCAGCCTTCGCGCCCGAACAGCGCCTTGCCGGTGGGCGGCGCGTAGTCGTAGCTGTGCATGACGATGTGGCAGTCCACGCTGGTGCGGGTGTAGATGAGGCCGATGAGCGCGCGGTACTGCTCGTCCATGTCGACAAGGAACTGGTCGAAGCCGCCCTTGCCGTTGCGAAAGCACTGCGCGGCCTGCGTCTCGCCCGCGCAATCGGACTTGAGCAGCGGGCGCAGGTCGTTGAAGCCTGCGAAGTCGTTGCCGCCGCCGCTGATGAACACCGCCGACAGCGTCGGCCCGTACAGGCGCAGCGACTCGCGCACGGCGTTGCGGTACTTGCCCTCCACATAGTCCTGGGCTTCCGCGCCGTTCATGCCCTTGGCCAGGATCACGTGGCCGCGCGCGCCGACCACGTCGCCCAGGAAGTTCAGCAGGCTGCCGCCCGGCAGCGGATACCAGAACCACGAATCGCCGAAGGCGAGGATGGTCGCGGTGCCGTGCGGGCCCATCTGCATCTTGGTCTCGTCCCAGTAGACAGCCATGGCGAACTCCTCGTGTAGAGGGCGCCATGGTTCTCGCAACCGCCGCGCGGCGCCATCCCCCGTTCGCAGTAGAACCTGCTGCTCAGTCCCGCAGCGACTGCACCAGCAGCACCAGCTCCGCCTGCCGGTGGCAGTCGGTCTTGCGCATCACGTTGCGCAGGTGGCTGCGCGCCGTGTGTTCGGAGCAGTGCTGCGCGGCGGCGAAGTCTTTCACGGTCTTGCCGCTCGCCAGGAGCAGCGCGAGCCGCGCCTCGGTCGGGCTCAGGCCGAGCAGGCTTTCCAGCTGCCGCGGCTCCACGGGCGCCGCCTCGGCCGGATGGGCGAAGACCACGAGCGCGCGGTGGCGCTGGCGCAGCACGGCCAGCGGGTGCGAAGGTTTGAGCGGCAGCACCGTGATGCGGACCACGCTGCCGGCCACGGGCAGGTGCAGCACGCCGGCCCGCGCACCGCCGGCCGGGGCGCAGGCCTCGCGCACCCGTTGCTCGAAGGCCGACTGCAGCGCGGACGACGCGAGCCGCAATCGCCCCTGCGCGCTGTCGAACAGGCCGCCGCGGCCCGCGCAGGCCACCGCGCGCGCGTTCAGGTGGTCGATGCGGCAGGCCTCGTCGACCACGGCGATGCCCTGCGGCAGCGCGTCGAGCGCCGACAGCCCGGTGGCTGCGTGCTCGCCCAGTTGCATCATGCGGGCGCGCAGTTCGCTGGCGCGCACCAGGTGCGACGACAGGCGTCGGCAGAAGGCCTCGCTCTCAGGACCGTAGGGCGCCTCGGCCCGGGGGCGGATGAAGCCGAGCACTTCGCGCGTGTCGTCGTCGGCGCGCAGCCCCATGGCCAGCGTGTGGCGCAGGCCGAGCGGTGCCAGCCAGTCGACATAGATCGGACTGCGCGACAGCGTGCGCGCGCCGAAGTAGGCGTGGTCGGTCACCGGCGTGCCCAGCGGGGCGTTGACCGGCATCTGCATGCGGATGTCGTCGCGCGCCAGGTGCTGCTCGTACTCGCGCACCTTGTCGGGCGGGCTCTCCAGGTTGGCGAGCCCCGCGCCCACCACCGAGCAGTCGGCGCGGCGCACCGTGAGCGTGTGAAAGCAGGCGGCGCCGAGCACCTCGCGCATGGCATCGAGCGCGTCGTACCAGTCGCCGGGACAGGTGATCCCGTCGTACAGCAAGGCAACGATCCAGTCGGTGTCTGCCTCTGCGGACACGCCTCCCTGCACGATGGCTGTCATGGCGGCCTCCTCCTGTTTGGACTTTCGGTGTATCCGCTTGCATGACGGTATTACAAAATGCTTCCAGTGTCAGCCCCCCTTTCCCGTGGGCGCCGCGGCGGGCGGCCCCGCGCCAGGTCGTTATGCTCTCGCACCCATGGGTGAATTCGACCTGATCACACGCTATTTCAAACGTCCCGCCACGCGCTCGCCGCTGGGCGTGGGCGACGACTGCGCCTTGCTCGCGCCGGCCGCGGGCATGCAGCTCGCCGTGTCCTCCGACATGCTGGTGGAGGGGCGGCACTTTCTCTCGACCGTGGAGCCGGCCCGGCTCGGCCACAAGGCGCTGGCCGTGAACCTCAGCGACCTGGCCGCCTGCGGCGCGAAGCCGCTGGCCTTCACGCTCGCGCTGGCATTGCCAAGCGTGGACGAGCCCTGGCTCGAAGGTTTTTCGCGCGGCCTGTTCGCGCTGGCCGACGCCCACGGCTGCGAGCTGGTGGGCGGCGACACCACGCGCGGCCCGCTCAATATCTGCATCACCGTGTTCGGCGAAGTGCCGGCCGGCGCCGCGCTGCTGCGCTCGGGCGCGCGCGCGGGCGACGACCTGTGGGTGAGCGGCTCGCTCGGCGATGCGCGGCTGGCGCTCGAGGTGTTCCGCGGCACGCTGAGCCTGCCCGCCGAGGCCTTCACACAGGCGCGCGCGCGCATGGAACAACCCACGCCGCGCGTGGCGCTGGGCCAGGCGCTGCGCGGCATCGCCACGTCGGCGGTGGACGTGAGCGACGGCCTCATCGGCGACCTGGGCCACATCCTCGCGGCCAGCGGCGTGGGCGCCACGCTCGATGCCGACGCCACCACCGCGCTGATCGCCGTCGACACGGCCGGCCTGCCCACCGAGGCGCTGCGCACCTGCGCGCTCTCGGGCGGCGACGACTACGAGCTGGTGTTCACTGCGCCGGCCTCGGCCCGCGATGCAGTCCTGCAGGCCGGCGTGAACAGCGCCACGCGCGTGACGCGCATCGGCCGCATCGAGGCGGACGCGGGGCTGCGCATCGTCGATGCGAGCGGCGCGCCGGTGTCACAGCGCTTCGGCTCCTTCGACCACTTCGTCTGATCAAGAGCCGCGCATCACCGCGCGCATCTTGTCCTGCGCGGTGTTGATCGCCGCCGACTGCTTACCCATTTGCTGCGCCATCTTGTTGAGTTCGTCCCCCACGGCCGGGTCGGTCACGGTGAGCGTGCCGCCGGAAACCCGAAGCTTCGACTTGTTCTTCTCCATGAAATCGGCGATGGCCAATGCACTGTCGATCACGGCGTCGACCGGAGGGAACACCTCCTTGAACGTGGTGGCGGGCGTGGTCACGGTCTTCTCGTAGGCCTTGGCATAGACCTGCTTCAGGTCGTCGGGCTGCTTGAGTTGCGCGCGTGCCGCATCGGCCTTGGCCAACTGCTGATCGAGCGCGGTGCGAAGGCCGCCCAGGCCCTCCTTGGCGGCCTTGAGATCGTCACGGCGTGCCGGCAGATCGACGAACGAGCGCAGCGCGCCCTTGTTCATGACCTGCGTCATCGGCTGGCTCACCGACTTGTTCATGCCTTCGTTGAAATCGGTGATCACCGCGTAGTGCTGCGCGTAGTCGCCGAACGATGCCTTTTCTTCGGCGGTGGGCGTGGGCACGCGCAAGCCGGGCTTGTCGAGCACGCGGGTCTGCAGGTAGGCGATGAAGGCACTGCGCTGCTCGGCCTCCTTGTTGCCGCAGGCCACGAGCAGCATCGACAGCATCAGGCCGAATGCCAGGACCAGCCATGCGGAAGAGAAACGGGACCGTGTGCTTGTGGTCATGGGGCACCTGCTTTCGCGCAAAGAAAAAAGACCGGCCAGCATACGACCGGCCCGCCCCCGCGGCTACTGCAGGCTCTGCTTCAACGCCTCGATGAACGCCCGCGCCGCCGCCGACAGCGAATGGCCGCGCTTGGTGACGATGGAGATGTCGCGCACCACGCGCGGGGCGCTGAGCACCTTCACCACGAGCACCGGGTTCTTCTCGGCGCGCGCAAACGCCGACGGCATGATCGACGCGCCCATGCCCGCCGCCGTCATCCACAGCGCGGTGGACAGGAAGGACACCTCGTTCACCACGTCGAGCGTCACGCCCGCCTCCGCCGCCGTGCCGTCGATCAGCGGGCGCACGCCGTAGCCGGGGCGCACGGTGATGACGGGGTGGCGGCCCAGGTCCGACCAGCGCACCACGCGCGCCTTGGCCAGCGGGTGGTCGGTGCGGCACACCACGGCGAGGTGGTCGCGCATGAGGCGCTGCACCTCGACCTCGGGGCCGGGCCGCTCGGGCGTGCCGATGCCGAAGTCGACATGCTCGCCGAGGATGCGCGACAGGAACTGGTCGGGCGCGCAGTCGTTCACCAGCACGCGAACTTTCGGGTGCTGCTCGCCGAAGGCGCGCAGCGCATCGGGCAATAAAAACCCGGCCAGCGTGGGCGTGATGGCCAGCGTCACGCGACCGCGTTCCAGCGTGGCGAGTTCGCGGAAATCGGCCGAGAGCGAATCGACGTCGCGCAGCACGCGCTCGACGGTGGAAATCATCTGTTCGGCTGCGGCCGTGGGCTTGAGCGCGCGCGTGGTGCGGTCGAACAGGCGCGTGCCCAGGCCCTCTTCGAGCTGGCGGATCAGCATGCTCACGGCCGACTGCGTGACGAACAGCCGCGTGGCCGCGGCGCCCAGCTTGCGCAGCTGGTAGACCGCGAGGAACGCACGCAGCTGGCGGATCGTAGGACTGAAGTTCGTATTCATCAGAAAATTTGAAAAATCATTCGGAATTTCTTGATTTACGAATGAATGCTGCCATCGTTCAATCTCCGATCAAAGCACCGAATTCAAGGAGAGGCCCGAATGACAGCACCCATCGCCCGCGGCATGCACGCATTTCGTGGGCGACGCAGGCACCTGCTGTGGGCCGTGGCCGGCGCGCTGGTGGCCGGCACCGCCCTGGCGCAGGCCCCGGCGGGCGATTTCCCCACCAAGCCGATCCGCATGGTCGTGACCTTTCCGCCCGGCGGCAGCGCCGACGGCGTGGTGCGCATGCTGGTGCCGCGCCTGAACGAGAAGCTGGGCCAGCAGGTGGTGGTCGACAACCGCCCCGGCGCGGGCGGCAACGTGGGGCTGACGCTGGTGGCCAAGGCGCCGGGCGACGGCTACACGCTGGGCGTGGGCGCGGCGGGCGCGCTGGCGGCCAACGTCAGCCTGTACCCGCAGATGCCCTTCGATCCGCAGAAAGACCTCAAGCCCGTGGGCATGCTGGCGGCCATTCCCTTCGTGCTGGTCGGCCATCCGTCGGTGGCCGCGAAGACGCAGCGCGAACTCGTCGCGCTGGCCAAGGCGAAGCCGGGCACGCTGTCGATCGGCCATGGCGGCAACGGCACGGCCATGCACCTGTCGGCGGCGCTGTTCAACCAGATGGCGGGCACGCGGCTGGTCGAGGTGCCCTACCGCGGCTCGGGCCCGGCGGCGCTCGACGTGCTGGGCGGGCAGATTCCGCTGGCGGTGGTCGACCTGCCCTCGTCGCTGCAGCAGATCCGCGCCGGCAAGCTGATCGCCTTCGCCGTGACCAGCCCGCAGCGCCTGCCGATGCTGCCCGAGGTGCCGACGGTGGCCGAGGCCGGCCTGCCGGGCTACGACTCGACCGGCTGGTTCGGCGTGGTCGCGCCGGCCGGCACGCCGGCGCCGGTGGTGGCGCGGCTCAATGCCGAGCTCAACGCCGCGCTGGGCGACGAGCAGGTGAAGACCGCCATGCGCGCGCTCGGCGTGGAACCGGCGCCGGGCTCGGTCGAATCCTTCGACAGCTACATCCGCGCCGAGACGAAGAAGTGGGCCCAGGTGATCCAGGACGCCCACATCAAGCTCGATTGAACGACAAGCCGATAGAGACATGACGAAGACCGCCGACACCTCGATGCAAGCCGACGTGCTGATCGTCGGCGCCGGCCCCGTGGGCCTCACGCTGGCGATGGACCTGGCCTCGCGCGGCGTCTCGGTGATCCTGTGCGAGACGCGCCGCTTCGCCGAGCCGCCGAACGTGAAGTGCAACCACGTGGCCTCGCGCACCATGGAGCAGTTCCGCCGCCTGGGCGTGGCGCAGCAGCTGCGCGATGCGGGGCTGCCGGCCGACCACCCGAACGACGTGGTGTTCCGCACCACGGTGACGGGCACCGAGCTCACGCGCATTCCCATTCCGTGCCGGCGCGACCGCTACACCGAGACCGAGGGCCCCGACGCGTGGTGGCCCACGCCGGAGCCGCCGCACCGCATCAACCAGATCTACCTCGAGCCGATTCTGCTGAAGCACACGGCCGCATTGCCGGGCGTGACGCTGCTCAACCGCACGCGCTTCGAGCGCTTCACACAAGATGCCGAGGGCGTGAGCGCCATCGCCACCGACATGGACAGCGGCGCCACGCGCAGCATCCGCTGCCGCTACATGGTCGGCTGCGACGGCGGCAGCTCGCCGGTGCGCAAGCAGATCGGCGCCAAGCTCGAAGGCACGGCGGTCATCCAGCGTGTGCAGTCGACCTTCATCCGCGCGCCGCAATTGCGCGCGCTGATTCCTGGCAAGCCCGCGTGGTCGTACTACGCGATGAACCCGCGCCGCTGCGGCACGATGTTCGCCATCGACGGCCACGAGACCTGGCTGGTGCACAACCACCTGAACGCCGAAGAGCCCGAGTTCGACTCGATCAACCGCGACACCTCGATCCGCGAGATTTTGGGCGTGGGGCCCGACTTTCATTACGACATCATCAGCAAGGAAGACTGGATCGGCCGACGCCTCGTGGCCACGCGCTTTCGCGACGGCCGCGTGTTCCTCGCGGGCGACGCCGCGCACCTGTGGGTGCCCTACGCGGGCTACGGCATGAACGCCGGCATCGCCGACGCGCTCAACCTCTCGTGGCTGCTAGGCGCCTGCGTGCAGGGCTGGGGCGACGAGGCCATCCTCGACGCCTACGAGGCCGAGCGGCTGCCGATCACCGAGCAGGTGTCGCAGTTCGCGATGGACCATGCGCAGAAGATGATCCGCGCGCGCCGCGCCGTGCCGCCCGACATCGAGGCGCCCGGCCCGGCGGGCGACGCGCAGCGCGCCGAGATCGGCCGCGAGGCCTATGCGCTCAACGTGCAGCAGTTCTGCTGCGGCGGGCTCAACTTCGGCTACTTCTACACCGGCTCACCGATCATCGTGCCCGACGGCGAGCACCGTGCGCCGCCCTACTCGATGGGCGAGTTCACGCCCTCCACCGTCCCCGGTTGCCGAGCGCCGCACTTCTGGCTGGCCGACGGGCGCTCGCTGTACGACGCCTTCGGCCCGGGCTACACGCTGCTGCGCTTCGACCGCAGCGTGGACGTGCGCCCGCTGGAGCGCGCGGCCGCCGCGTACCGCATGCCGCTCACGGTGCTCGACATCGAAACCGCGAGCCTGCCCAAGGCATATGCGCACCGCCTCGTGATGTGCCGCGCCGACCAGCACATCGCGTGGCGCGGCGCGCACCTGCCGGCGGATGTGTATGACCTCGTCGCGACCTTGCGCGGCGAAACGCGCCGCGAACGTGGACGCCGCCGCGCGCTGGCCTGGGAAGGCGTGCTCGCTTAACGCTGGCGCCGCGCCACCGCGCGCCACGCCAGCCACGCAGCGATGGCAGGCGCCAGCGCGAAGACCGTGAACAACCAGATCGCGGCCGAACGCGCACCGTCCACGCCGCCGGGCACCGTGAGCCCCGCCGCATTCGCCACCAGCCCGGCCACGGCCGCGCCGACGGCCATGCCGTACAGCTGCACGGTCGTGATCGACGCGGACGCCAAACCTTCTTCACCGTGCGGCGCGAGCGCCATCACGCGCGTCAGCAGGTGCGGCCAGCCGATGCCCACGCCGAAGCCGACCGCGGCCAGCGCCACGGCCACGAGCGCGGTCTCGACATTGGCGTCAAGCGCACCCGGCGTCGGCAGCAACCACGCGAGCGCCAGCAGACCTGCGGTGCAGACCACCGGCCCGGCGCGCAGCATGCGGTCGGCGCCTGCGCCAATGCGGCCCGACGAGGTCAGCGAGCCGATGCTCCAGCCGCCCGCCATCGCCGCCGTGAGGTAGCCCGCCATGAGCGGCGAGTGGCCGTGCAGCAGCTGCAGAAAGTAGGGCACGAAGATCTCGGTGGTGGTGCCGATCAGCAGCAGCGCCACGCTCGCGTAGATGGCGCCCAGCGGCGTGCCAAGCGCATAGGCACCGGTCGGCAGCAGGCGCACGGCGCCGGCGCGGCGGTCGATGCGGGTGGCGGCGAAGCCGATGGCCAGGCCCAGCGCCACGCCCACGGCCTGCCCCGCGAGGCCGGGCCAGAAACCGCTGGCGGCGATCACCAGCACCGACAGCGCCAGCAGCGCGATCTGCGGCGCCGGCACGCGCGGCATCCGCGCCGGGCGGTCATGCCGGATGCCGGCCGCGGGCCGCAGCTGCACCGTCACCAGCAGGGCCTGCGCCGCCGCCACCGGCAGCAGCGCCCAGAAGGCCCAGCGCCAGTGGCCGGCCTGCGCGAACAGCCCGCCCACGGCCGGCCCACACAGCGTGGCGACGCCCCACATGCCCGACACCAGCGCCACCGCGCGCGGCCAGAGCCGGGGTTCGAACACGCGCTGGATCAGCCCGTAGCTCAGCGCCGCCAGCAGGCCACCACCCAGGCCCTGCACCGTGCGCCCCGTGAGCAGCCACGGCATGGCCGGCGCCAGCGCGCAGCCCACCGAGCCGGCGGTGAACACGGCCAGCGCCGTGAGACAGGCGCCGCGCGGCCCGCGCGCGGCCAAGAGCCGCACCGACAGCGTGGCGCCGAGGATCGAGCCGACCACGAACAGGGTCGTGCTCCAGGCGTACCAGTCGAGCCCGCCGATCTCGCGCACCACCGAGGGCAGCACGGTGGTCACGATGTGGACGTTGACCGCGTGCAGCGCGACGCCGCCGGTCAACGCCAGCGCGCGCCAGCCGTTGCGCCCGCTGAACAGCTCGCGCCAGGCGGCGGTGGGCGGCGGCGCGCCAACGGCGGCGGCATCGAGGGAAGAGGAGGAGGACGACATGAGAACGAAGGGGAACACCAAAGGAGCCTGAATACTAGGCGGCGCCCCTCAATTAAACAAGCTATTGCTTTGATAAATAGAAACTTCGGCGCGCTGCCGTCGCACAGGATGCGCGACACTTCGAAACCGATGCACGCCGTTTCTTCTTCCCCTTCTTCCTCGATGGATTCCTCTTCCGCCACCACCGGCGCCCTGCCCCGTCCCCCGATGCGTCGCCCCACCCTGCGTTTCCTGCTCTCGCACCCCGCGCACTTCATCGCGCTGGGCTTCGGCTCGGGGCTGTCGCCCTTCGCGCCGGGCACCGTGGGCACGCTGTGGGCCTGGGCCGCGTTCGTGGTGATGCAGCTGTGGTTCACGCCCGCGACCATCGGCTGGATCATCCTCGCCGGCCTGCCGATCGGCTGGTGGGCCTGCACGGTCGCCGCGCGCAACATGAACGTGTCCGACCCCGGCGCCATCGTGTGGGACGAGGTGGTCGCCTTCTGGCTCGTGCTCTGGCTGGTGACGCCGGCGGGCCTGTGGGCACAGGTCGTGGCCTTTGCGCTGTTCCGTTACTTCGACGCCGCCAAGCCCGGCCCCGTGGGCTGGGCCGACGCCGCCTTCAAGCCGCACGACCCCGCGCGGGTGCAGTGGTGGCGTGCCGGCTTCGGCATTCTTCTGGACGACCTGGTGGCGGCCTTCTGCACGCTGCTGGTCATTGCGCTGTGGCGCGCATGGTGAACCCGATGCAACCTTCCGCTTTCCCCGCTTTGGCCGAACAGGACGTCCCCGCGCTCGTCGCCAAGCTGGCCGAACGGCTGCAGGCCCGGGGCTGGATGATGGCCACCGCCGAAAGCTGCACCGGCGGCCTGATCGCCGGCGCCTGCACCGACCTCGCGGGCTCCAGCGTGTGGTTCGAGCGCGGCTTCGTCACCTACTCGAACGCCGCCAAGACCGAGATGCTGGGCGTGGACGCCGCGCTCATCGAGGCCCACGGCGCCGTGAGCGAGCCCGTGGCGCGCGCGATGGCCGAAGGCGCCATTGCCCGCGGCGCCCCGGCGCGCGCGGCCGTGGCCGTGACCGGCGTGGCCGGCCCCGCGGGCGGCTCGCCCGACAAGCCGGTGGGCACCGTGTGGTTCGGCTGGTCGGTCGACGGACAGGTGCGCACCGAGCGCCGCCGCTTCGACGGCGACCGCGCCACGGTGCGCGCGGCCACGGTGCACTACGCGCTGCAGACGCTGGTCCAGCTGCTGGCGCGCTGATCGCGCGCGGGCTGTTCAGGCCTGCATGAAATCGCCGACCGGCCGGCGCGGCGCGGGCGGCACCGGCGCCGTCGGAAAGCCCAGGCGGCACATCATCTGCACGGTCGGGCTGCGCGCGTGGCGCGACGGCGCGGCGCCGATCAGCATGTCGTGCGCCGCCGCGTGGTGCGGCGCCATCTCCGGAAATTCCTCGAGCGGCTGGCTCATCGGCTGCATGCCCAGGCCCAGGTCGGTGGCGCGCAGCTGCTGGCGCACGTAGGCACGGCCCGCGGCGATCTGCTCGCTGCGGCTGTTGCCGCCGGTGCTGATCCAGACGAAGCCCATCGCCGTGTGGGCCTGGTCCTCGAACATCCGCAGCGTCTGCCGGAACGACAGGCTGTCTTCGGCGGCCGGCACCTCGCGGTCGAAGCGCCCCAGCGCGACCGCCATGCGCAGCGCCGGGTCGTTGAGCGAGAAGCCGTCGCGGTGCGCCAGGATTTCCTGCGGCCCGATGCGCAGCAGGCGCAGGTTCTCGCGCGCGGTGTCGGGCGTGACCAGCTCCACGCGCGCCGCCGCCGCACACAGCTTGCGCAGCGGCAGCACGCGGGCCATGTCGACCGTGCCGGCCGATTGCACGCCCCCGCCCGCCCCCGAAGCCACGGCCGCGGTGAGCCCCTGCAGCATGTCGGCCGACACCGCGCGCCCGGTGTCGAAGCGCTGCTTGGGCGTGCGCCGCCGCAGCACCTGCGCGAACAGCGGATCGGGCGTGCCGCCGCGCGACAGCGTGAGCCGCGCCACCGGCAGGTCGGGCCACTGCTGCGGCGCATCACCCGCCAGCTCGCCCTGCGGCCACAGCTGCACGCGCGCCTGCACGCCCTGCTGGGCCAGCGCCATCACCAGCAGCTCGATGAACGCGCCGTGGCCGATCATGAGCTGGCGGCCGAAGGGGTCGGTGGCGGGCTGCACGCGGGCGCGGTCGGCGTGCAGCACGATGGCGTCGGGCTCGCGCAGGTCGACCCGCCACGGCTGGCCGTTGTAGGCCGTGGGCGCGGTGACGGCATAGGCGACGGCGCGCTTGCGCACATCGGGCTCATCGCCCGGGCCGTTCCAGATCTCGAAGGCGGCAGCCGGCACGTCGGCGTGCAGCCACCAGGTGGCCAGGGCCGTGGCGCCCGCCGCCACCGCGAGGCCGCCGCCCAGCAGGCGCACGAAATTTCTGCGTTCTCTCATGGGCTCGATCGGTTGAAGCATCGGGCGCGTGACACACGGCCTGCCCGTGGCCGATTGCAGCACCGCGGCGCGCGGCGCCATGCGGCCCCCTGTCGTTTCCGACAGGGGTGAGCCGGCTCAGGGCGTGAGCAGGCCCAGCGCCAGGGCCCGCGCGCAGGTGGCGGTGCGGCCCTGCGTGTCGAGCTTGCGGGCGGCGCCCACGAGGTGGAAGTACACGGTGCGCTCGCTGACGCACAGGATCTCGGAGATCTCCCAGGTCGATTTGCCGACCGCCACCCAGTGCAGCACCTCGCGCTGGCGCGCACTCAGCACCGGCACCTTCGCGTCACCCTGCAGCCGGCGCACGGTCGAATGCAGGCAGGAGGCGAAGTAGTTCATCGGCGCCAACGTCGCACGCAGTTCGCGCAGGTCGGCGGTGGCGTCGGTGGTCAGGGTCATGAAGGCCCAGTCGATGCCGGGCGTCCACAGCGGCACGGTCAGCCCCGCCTTCAGCCCGTGCTCGCCGGCGCTGCGCAGCAGGCCGCGGGCACGCTGCCCGATGTCGGCACGCGTGTGGCTCACCTGCCCGAGCCAGCTCCATGCGGTGGCCGGCATGCCGGCGCGCACATGCTGCACGCGGGCGTCGGCCTGCTCGCCGGCGCTGCTGCGCAGCGACTCGTAGCGGGTGCGGGCCCACGCCGGGGGCAGGTCGTGGAAGAACACCAGCGCGTCCTGCGCGGGGGTGTCGGCACGGGGCGCGGGCACCGGGCGCTTGAGCACGTAGGCGCCGTGGTTGAAGCCCATCGCCCGCATCGCGCGGCGGTTGACTTGCGCGACCTCCTCGAGCGTGCGGGCGGCCATGACGGCCTCGACGAACTGCCAGTCGTTGATCACCTCGGCCATGGATGCGTCCCCTCGGGTTGTGTGCGGCGGGCGCTGCGCTGTGGTTCTGGTTTTTCTGCGCCACCGCCAGGGCGCCGGCCCTGCAAGGACCGGCATCGGGGCGCATGTTAATGCGGGACACCCGGAATCACCCATGCGCTTCCTTGCGCGCCGCATCCCGGCGATGATCTGGGACCACCCATCCCGAGGCCCCATGACCGCAGCCACCCACGCCCCGACCATCGAGCGCTTCTACAGCGCGTTCTCGCAACTCGACGCCGCCACCATGGCCGCCTGCTACGCGCCCGACGCGGTGTTCGACGACGAGGCCTTTTCGCTGCGCGGCCGGCGCGAGATCGGCGGCATGTGGCGCATGCTCTGCGAGGCCACGAAGGCCAAGGGCGCCGACGTGTGGCGCCTGAGCTGGCGCGACGTGCAGGCCGACGGCCGCACGGGCAGCGCGCACTGGGACGCGCACTACCGCTTCAGCGCCACCGGCCGGCTGGTCGACAACAGCATTGACGCGCGCTTCACCTTCACGCCCGACGGCCTGATCGCCACGCACCGCGACAGCTTCCCGTTCTGGACCTGGTCGCGGCAGGCGCTGGGCACGCCGGGCCTGCTGCTGGGCTGGACGCCGATGCTGCGCAACAAGGTGCGCGCCACCGCCGCCGCCAACCTCGCCACTTTTCTTGCACGCCAACCCTCATGACCACTTCTTCCTCGACCGCCCTCACCTTCACGAACAACGAAGCGCAGCACCGCTACGAAGCCTCGCTCGACGGCAAGCTCGCGGCCTATGCCGAGTACAACCTGCTGACCGACGCGATCATGTTCACGCACACCGAGGTGCTGCCCGAACATGAAGGCAAGGGCGTGGGCTCGGGCATTGCGAGGCACGTGCTCGACGAGGCGCGTGCCGCCGGGCGGCATGTGATTCCGGTGTGCCAGTTCATCGCGGGCTACATCCGCAAGCACCGCGAGTACGCCGACCTGGTCCGGCCGGACATCCAGCGCGCCTTCAAGATCTGACGGAAGCCGCCTTCGGCGCGGGCAGCCACGCGAAGGCGGCGATGCCGATCACCAGCAGCGCCGCAATGACGGCCAGCACGGCGGTCAGCGGATCGCCGCCGTGCGCCGCGGCCACCGAGGCCGCCACGCCCGTGCCCCACTGCATGAACGCGACGCCCAGGAACATCGCCATGGTGAAGACGGCCATCGCGCGGCCCGTGAGCGCGGCCGGGTAGGCCACGCGCACGTCGGCGTACTGCCAGACGATGAAGCCCGAGAGCACGCCGATGAGCACCATGCCCGCGATGTCCAGCCAGGCGGAATGCACCACGGCGATGAGCGCGAACAGGCCGGCGTAGAAAAGGCCGCAGGCCACGATCCAGCGGCGGCGCGCGGCGCCGTCGCGATCGAAACGGCCGAACAGCGGCGAGCCGAACAGCGCGATCACCGACACGGCGAGCGCGACGTTGCCGCTTTGCACCAGCGAGTAGCCGTGGCGCTCCATCATCAGCGGGCCCAGCCACAGCCCGCGCAGCGAGATGAAGGCCGCGTACGTCACCGCACCCAGCACCATGATGCCCAGCGTGTGCGGCATCGCGAACAGCGCGCCGAACTGGCGCACGGCTTCGGGAATCGACTCTTTCTGCTGCGGCACAGCCGACGCGGGCTCGTGCACCCAGCGCCAGATCGCGAGCCAGGCCAACGCAGACGCCAGTGCAAGCACCAGGAAGCCCGCGCGCCACGAATACGCCTGCACCAGCCACGCGAGCGGCGTGCCGGTGGCCAGCATGCCCAGGCCGCCGATGGCCAGCACCAGGCCCGACACGGTGGCGAAACGCGCCGCCGGAAAGTGCCGCGCGATGAACACGGTGCACACCAGGAAGGCCGGCGCACAGCCGACGCCGATCAGCGCCTGCCCGGCCACCAGCACGAGGTAGTTCGGCGACACGGCCGACAGCAGCGCACCCGCGATCGCGACCGGAAAGGCCACGAGCACGGTGCGGCGCACGCCGTGCAGGTCGATGCCGATGCCCATGAAGAGCTGCATCGCGCCGAACGCGAAGTGGAAGGCGCCCGAGAAGATGCCGAGGGCCTGGGCCGAAAGGTGGAAGTCCGACTGCAGCGGGCTCGCCATGATGGCGCCGACGGTGCGGAAGGCCTGGCTGAGCGCAACCCCTGCGCAGAGGGCGAGGACCATGACCCAGGCGGCTCGGGGTGTCAGGGGCTGTGCTGCAGGACTCATGAGGTGTGCGTGTTCTTGATGCTGCTGTTCAGGGCGCGTGCACAGGCCACCGGGTACTTCCCTCCGCGAATGTCCCCCGGGGTTTCGCCCCTCCTCCTTGATTTCGCTGCGGGAAGCGCCCAGTGTCCTGCGCACACCGAGCGCGGTCGTGGTGCGGGCCGATCAACGACCGCTGCACATCACGCTCACGCCGATGGGGTGCCTTGCGCAGCGAAATCAAGGGGGAGCCCGAAGGGTGGAGGACATTCGCGGAGCAAGGTACCCCGTCGGCGGGAGCGCGCCCTGAACGCCGCGCTCCATGCGAAAGCTGGGAAGAAACCCAGTCACTCACCGTGGCACTTCTTGTACTTCTTGCCGCTGCCGCACGGGCACGGATCGTTGCGGCCGGGCGTGGCTTCCTTGCGGATCGTCTCGACCTTCGGGCCCAGGCTCTTCCAGAGCTGGCGCAGGTCGTACACCGCCCAGATCGCGGCGCCGAAGTCGTCCAGGCGCTGCTGGCTCACGCTGGGCGGGCCGTTCTCGTCGTACATCGACAGCGTGGGCTTGGCGGTGTCGTCCTCGGTCAGCGCGACGATGTTGTCGAGCGCGTCGTCGAGCATCTGGGCGGCTTCCTTGTCGCGCGGCGCGGCCCAGTCCTCGGGCCAGTTCTCGACCGCGTACATGAAGCCCAGCGCCCAGACCTGGGCGAAGGAGGGAATCTCTTCGGCGGCCATGTCGGCACGTTCTTCCTCGGGCAGCGAGGCGATGGCGCCGCGGGTGTCGAGCACTTCGGGCTGCCAGCTGCGCTCGTCCTCGAGCGATTCGACCGGGGCGTCGAGGCCTTCTTCGATCTCGCGCCAGCGGCGCTTCCAGTTCCAGACGAACTCCATGTGCTGGGCCGGCACGAAGTGGTCGCCCAGCAGCACGGGCCAGTATTCGGTGGGGTCGATGGGGCGGCGCGTGCAGATCAGCGCGGCCATGAAGCCTTCGCAGAACTCCCACTGGGGAATTTCCTCGTCGTGCTCGCGCATGGCGTCGAGCGCGCTGTCGAGGGCGTCGAAATCGTCGGGGCCCAGGGCTTGCGAGGAGGCCAGGGCGGTGTCAGGGGTATCGGGGGTGTCGGGTGTGGTCGTCATGGCAGCAGTCATGGCAGGTTGGGGGCAGCCCTCTATGATGCAGCAGGCTCCAGCCGACATCTGATGACTATGCCCACGATTATTCCGTTTCCCGCACGCTACAGCGCGTTCGCCCTGTGTGTGCTGGGTCTGGTCGCCTGCCTGGCGCTGGTTCTGGTCTCGCCGCACCTGTGGCTCGCGTGGATCGGCGTGGCCGCTTTCGCGGTGCTCACCGGCACCGGCGTGCACGACCTGCGCCAGGCGCGCCACGCCATCCTGCGCAACTACCCGGTCATCGGGCACCTGCGCTTTCTGCTCGAATTCATCCGCCCCGAGATCCGCCAGTACTTCATCGAGAGCGACGCCGAGGCCGCGCCCTTCTCGCGCGCCCAGCGCTCGCTGGTGTACCAGCGCGCCAAGGGCGAGCCCGACAACCGGCCCTTCGGCACGCAGCTGAACGTGTCGGCCGCAGGCTACGAGTGGATCAACCACTCGATGCAGCCCACCAAGCTGACCGGGCACGATTTCCGCATCGTGATCGGCGGCACGCCGCAGCCGGCCGATGCGAACCTGGCGCAGGTCTGCACGCAGCCCTACAGCGCGAGCGTGTTCAACATCTCGGCGATGAGCTTCGGCGCCCTGTCGGCCAATGCCATCCTCGCGCTCAACCAGGGCGCCAAGATGGGCGGCTTTGCGCACGACACCGGCGAGGGCTCGATCTCGCAGCACCACCGCGTGCACGGCGGCGACCTGATCTGGGAAATCGGCTCGGGCTACTTCGGCTGCCGCAACGACGACGGCACCTTCAACGCCGAGCGCTTCACCGCCAACGCGCGCGACCCGCAGGTGAAGATGATCGAGATCAAGCTCAGCCAGGGCGCCAAGCCCGGCCACGGCGGCGTGCTGCCGGCGGCCAAGGTCACGCCCGAGATCGCGGCGGCGCGCGGCGTGCCGGTGGGCGTGGACTGCGTCTCGCCCTCGTCGCACAGCGCGTTTTCCACGCCGACCGAGATGATGCATTTCGTCGCGAAGCTGCGCGAGCTGTCGGGCGGCAAGCCGACCGGCTTCAAGTTCTGCCTGGGCCACCCGTGGGAATGGTTCGGCATCGTCAAGGCGATGCAGGCCACCGGCATCACGCCCGACTTCATCGTGGTCGACGGCGCCGAGGGCGGCACGGGCGCGGCGCCGGTCGAGTTCAGCGACCACGTCGGCGCGCCGCTGCAGGAAGGCCTGCTGCTGGTGCACAACACGCTGATCGGCGTGAACCTGCGCCACCGCATCAAGATCGGCTGCGCCGCCAAGGTGATCACCGCCTTCGACGTGGCGCGCATGATGGCGCTGGGCGCCGACTGGTGCAACGCGGCGCGCGGCTTCATGATGGCGCTGGGCTGCATCCAGGCCCAGAGCTGCCACACCGGCCACTGCCCCACCGGCGTGACCACGCAGGACCCGGTGCGCCAGCAGGCGCTGGTGGTGCCGACCAAGGCCGACCGCGTGCGCAACTTCCACCGCAGCACGCTGCATGCGCTGCAGGAGCTGGTGCAGGCCGCGGGCCTCGACCATCCGCAGCAGATCACCGCGCACCACATCGTGCGCCGCATCTCCGACACCGAGGTGCGCCTGCTGAGCAACCTGGTGATGCAGGTGCAGCCCGGCGCGCTGCTCGGGCCGCTGGACAACCAGCACACCGTTTTCCGCACCTACTGGCCGCTGGCCAGTGCACAGAGTTTCCAGCCCGTGACGCAGGGCCCGCACGGGCTGCTGGCGGCGGGCTTCGCCATGGCCGCATGAATCCACTGAGACGAGGAGGCGCCGCGACGCGCCTGTACAGCCAACGGGGCGCCGCGTCGGCGCCCGCGCCGCTCGACGACGCCCCGGGTTCGGCGCCCGGCGACTACGCCGAGTTCCTGCGCGTCACCCTGCCCAGGCAGGCCAAGAACGTGGCCAGCCACCGCTTCGGCAGCGAACGCGTCTGGCTCAAGAAGGCCGGCCCGCGCCACGGCAAGTGGGGCTACCGCGTGATGGCGCTGGCCGCGCGACTGGCCGGCCTCGACGTGATCAAGCCCGTGCCCAACCCGGGCGGCGAGGCCGCCATCGCCACCGAGGCACGGCGCCTCAAGCAACTGGCCGCCGCGGGCCTGCGCGTGCCGATCGTGCTGGCGCAGCAGGCCGACGGGCTGCTGATTTCCGACCTCGGCGAAAGCGGCCGTGCCACCGTGGTGCTGCAGGAGCGCATCGACCAGGCTGCCGCCGCCGGCCCCGCCGCCCTGCTCGCCGTGTGGCGCGAGGGCCTGGCCGCCATCGCCGCCGTGCACCTGTGCGGCCAGCACCTGAGCCAGGCCTTCGACCGCAACCTCGTGCAGTGCCCTGACGGCGTGATCGGCTACATCGATTTCGAGGACGACCCCTCCGAGGTCATGACCCTGGCCGAATGCCAGGCCCGCGACTGGCTGAGCTACCTGCACTCCACGGCCATGATGCTCGAGGCCGCCGCGCCGCAGGCCGCGGGGCAGCATTGGCACGCGGCGCTGGCGGAAGTGGACGAAGAAGTGCGCGAGCGCATCGCGAACGCGGCGCGGCGCATGAAGTGGGCGCAGAAGCTGCCGGCCAGCCGGCGCTGGGGGCGGGATACGCAGCGCGTGCGGGCCGTCGCGCGCTTGCTGGGGCAGTGGTACGAGCTGAACAAGGCCTGAGACGGACCGGCGTGGCCTACGCCAGCGCCGACCGCACCGCCACCCCGCGCAGCGCCAGCCGCTTCTTCATCGACAGCACCGCCTTGTCCTTGCTGAACAGCTGCGCCCCGTGCGCCACGGACAGGTCGATGAACACCTGGTCGTCCGGATCGCCGCATACGCAGGGCGCGCGCGCCGGCACCTCGGTCACCAGCTGCACGCGCGCATCGAAATCCGCGAGCACCACGGGAATCGTCAGCTCGCGCTGCGCCATGCGCCGGGCGATCAGCGGGTAGCCCAGCACGCGTTCCAGTTCGCTGCGCATCGCGGGCGTGGCCAGCCAGCGCAGCGCGCCGCGCGCGAGGTCGTCGACCAGCGGCGCCCAGGCCGGGTCTTCGAAGACCAGCAGGTCCAGCGCAATGTTGGTGTCGATGACGACGAGGTCGGAGGCAGGCAAGGTCATGGGGGGCGTGAAAACGGTCGAGCGCCGATGTTGCACCATGCGGGCGCCGCGGCCGCCAGCTAGCGCGCCGCCGGCCGCCCCGCAGGCATGGCCAGCACCTTCGCGTCGGCGACGAGCCGCGCGTAGGCGAAGTCGGTGAACGCCTTGATCCGCGCCACCTCCTTCAGGTCGGGATGCGTCAGCACCCAGACCTGCGTGTCGAGCGCCTCCCTCGGCGGCTCGACCTGCACCAGCTCGTCTTCCGCGTCGGCCAGCATGCACAGGAGCATGCCCAGGCCCAGGCCGCGCTTCACGAGCTGCGTCATGCCCACGAGGCTGTCGACGCGCGCCGCGATCCGCGCCAGCGGCACCTGTTCGCGCAGCCACCTGGCCTGCAGCAGGTGCGACAGGCCTTCGTCGGGCGCGACCCAGTCGTGCGCAGCCAGCGGGGTCGTCGCCGGGTGCTTCGCGAGGTAGGCCTTCGACGCGTACACCGCCGTCTGCAGGCGCCCCGCCCGGCGCCCGACCAGGTGGTCCGGCGGGGCGTTGGTCGGGCGGATCGCCACGTCGGCCTCGCGCTTGGTCAGGCTCAGGAAGAGGTTGTTCATCACCACCTGCAGCTCGATGCCCGGGTGCAGCGCCCGGAAGTCCGCCAGGATCGGCCCGAGCAGCCCGGCCATGAAGGTGTCGGTGCTGGTGATGCGGATGACGCCGGTCAGCCGCAGGTCGAGCCCCATGAGGTGGCGCTGCGCGGCGTCGATCTGCTCGCCCACGCCCTGCAGGCGCTCGCGCAGCGCCTCGCCGGCCAGCGTCATCGCGTAGCCGGCGGGCAGGCGGTCGAACAGGCGCACCGCCATGCGCGCCTCGAGCGCGCCCAGGCGCCGCAGCACGGTGGAGTGGTTCACGCCCAGCTGGCGCGCGGCGCCGGAGAGCGAGCCGGCCTGGCCGACGGCCATGAACACGCGAAAGTCATCCCAGTCTGTGCCCTGCATTTATGCATACTCCGGATGCGATTTTTTCGAATGGCTTTGCAAACGTGCCGATCCTACAGTCGTCCGCAAGGGGCCGCGATTCGCCCGCCCCGCATCCACACCACACGGAGGTCGAACCACCATGGACGCGTTTTTCATTCCCGCCTCGCTCGTCGCCGGGGGCCTGCTCGCGGTGCAGGCCGGCGCCAACGCCCAGCTCTCCAAGGCCACGGGCAGCCCGTTCACCGCCACGACCTTGCAGCTGTCGGTCGGCACGCTGGCCCTGCTGGCGGTGGCGCTCGCCACGGGCACGCTGACGGCGCTGGCCGGCCTGCCGGGCGTGCCGTGGTGGCACGTGATCGGCGGCACGGCCAGCGCCTTCTACGTGGTCTCGACCATCCTGCTGTTTCCGCGCCTGGGCGCGGTGGTGGCGGTCGGCCTGTTCATCGCGGGGCAGATGCTGGCCTCGTTCGCGCTCGACACCTTCGGCCTGCTCGGCGTGGCCCCCAAGGCGCTGACACCGGCCATGGCCGGCGGCACGCTGGCGGTGCTGCTGGGGGCCGGGGCCATCGTCGCCGGGCAGGCCGGCAGCCTGCGCCAGGCGCTGGCGGGCAAGGCGGGCTGGATCGTGCTGGCGCTGCTGGCCGGCGCGGTGCTGCCGGTGCAGGGCGTGGTCAACGGCCTGCTGCGGCAGGACCTGGGCGCGCCGTTCGCGGTGGGCGCGGTGAGCTTCTTCGTGGCGACGCTGGCGATGGCCCTGGCGCTGCTGCTCGTGACGCTGTTCCGGCGGGCGCCCGCCCCTGCGGCGGTCGCACCGCAGGGCTCGGCGCTGCGCGGCATGCCGTGGTGGGGCTGGCTCGGCGGTCTTGCGGGCGCGGCCTATGTGACGACGGTGTTCACGGCGATCCCGGCCATCGGCGCCGCGGCCGCGGTCGGGCTCACGGTGGCGGGGCAGCAGGTGGCGTCGGTGTTCGTCGACCGCTACGGCTGGTTCCGGCTGCCGCAGCGCCCGGTGTCGGGGCTGCGCATGGCGGGCGTGGCCGTGCTGCTGCTCGGCGTGGCCATCATCAAGCTGCTGTGAAGGGAGCGAACGCCATGGCCTGGTTCCTTCTGCTTGCCGCCGGACTGGTGGAGATCGTGATGGCCCTCGCGCTGAAGGCCGCGGCGGGCTGGGAGCGCCCCGGCGCCGGCGCGCTGGGCCTGGGCGCCGCGCTGGCGAGCATCGTGCTGCTCACCGCCGCGATGAAGACGCTGCCGGTCGGGACGGCCTACGCGATCTGGACCGGCATCGGCGCCATCGGCGTCACGCTGATCGGCATCTTCTTTTTCCAGGAAAGCGCGGCGCCGCTGCGGCTGGTGTGCATCGCGCTGATCTTCCTGGGCATTGCAGGCCTGAAGCTGCAGAGCTAGTTCAGGTGGGGGCGTCTTGCGGCGCGGCGCGGTTCGAGCCCCGCACCATGTCGAAGCGGAACAGCCGGCATTCGATGGGGCCGTTCCACATCGGCACGCGGCGCGACTCCTTCAGGCGCATCTGCTTGGGCAGCTTCAGGTCGGGCGTGAGCACCCAAGCCGTCCAGCCCGCGTAGTTTTTCTTCCAGTGGGTGGCGAGCTGCGGAAAGAAGTCGCCGCCATCGCCGCCTTCGCCATCGCCCGGGGTCTGGGCGGCCTCGCGGGCGCCGAAGCGGGCCACGCCGCCGACCTCGATGCGCTCGCCGTACGGCGGGTTGAGCATGATCACGCCGCCCTCGGCCGGCGGCATGCGCTGCAGGGCGTCGCCGCCGCGGAACTCGATGGCGCCCGCCACGCCCGCGCGTTCGGCGTTGCGCTCGGCGAAGTCGACCATGCGGTGCGAGACGTCGGAGCCGAAGACGGCGATGGCGCTCGCATGCTGCGCGTTGGCGGCTTCATTCTTGATGGCCGCCCAGACGTGCGCCTGGAACGGCAGCAGCTTCTCGAAGCCGAAGCGCCGCAGCGAGCCCGCCGCGATGCCGCTGGCAATCTGCGCGGCCTCGATGGCGATGGTGCCGCTGCCGCAGCAGGGGTCGTACAGCGGGGCCTTGGCGACCTCGCCGGTCTCGGGGTTCCACCAGCCGCTGGCGGCCAGCATGGCGGCGGCCAGGGTTTCCTTCAGCGGGGCATCGCCCTTGTCCTGGCGCCAGCCGCGCTTGAACAGCGGCTCGCCCGAGGTGTCGATGTACAGCGTGCAGCTGTCGGTGGTCAGGTGCGCAAAGATGCGGCAGTCGGGCCACTGGGTCTCGATGCTGGGGCGCACGCCGTTCGCCTTGGCGCGGAAGCGGTCGGCCACGGCGTCCTTGATGCGCAGCGTGGCGAAGTTCAGGCTCTGCAGCGGGCTGTGCTGGGCCGTGGTCTCGATCTTGAAGGTCTGCTTGGGCGTGAACCAGATCTCCCAGGCCACGCCGTTGGCGATGGCGTACAGGTCGTTCTCGTTGCGGTACGGCCCGTGGGCCAGCTCGACCAGCACGCGCTGCGCGAGCCGGCTGTGCAGGTTGAGCTTGAGGCCGTCGCGCCAGTCGGCGCGCACGCGCACGCCACCGCGCAGGGTGAGCAGGTCCTGCCCGGCACGGCCGGTCAGGGCATGCACCTCCTGGGCAAGGAATTCCTCGACGCCGGCGGCGCAAGGCAGGAAAAATGAGAGATCGTTCACGGAAAGTCGGCCATCGGGAAGCCCGCTAAGGGCCCCCATTGTCGCCGGGGCTGGGGCCTTCTCTATATAGTCGATTTGCCCATGACGCCCACCCCCGCCTCCGCGGCCCCCCCGGCAGACGCCCGCGACGGCGACCACCGCTTCGCGATCCAGTGCGAAGTGCTGCGCTTGTCGATCCGCCCGCTCGGGCCGGTGCTGCTGGTGCAGTACCTGCTCAACTGCGGCGTGGCGGCGCTCTTCGCCTGGCAGTTCTCGCCGGTGCGCGCGCTGGTCTGGCTGGCGCTGGTCACCGGCGTCACGGTGATGCGCGGCTTCTTTCCCCAGCGCCTGCCCGAGCCCTTCACCCCCGCCACCCTGCGCGCCGCGCAGCGCCAGCACACGCTGCGCACGGCCATCTGGGAGCTGGCGCACGGCCTGGCGGGCGTGCTGCTGTTCAACCCCGAGCGGCCCGACCTGCAACTGCTGCTGGGCCTCATCCTCATGGGCATGACGCTGTCGTCGGCGTTCTCGGTGTCGTTCTACACGCCGGCCACGCAGCTGGCCATCACGCTGCTGCTGGCGCCGGTGATCGTCACAGGCCTGTGGCTCGGGGCGCCGGTGATGATGGCGGTCGCGGTGATCGGCATCGGCCTGACCGCGATGATGTGGAAGCTGGTGGCCGACCATTCGCGCCAGCTCGAGGAGAACATCGGCCTGCGCCTGAACGAGCGCACGCTGCGCGAACAGGCACTGGCCGGCCTGCGCGCCTCCGAGCAGGCCCAGGCCGAGCGGCTGCGCTTCTTCTCGGCGGCCAACCACGACCTGCGCCAGCCGGTGATGGCCATCGGGCTGCAGGCCGAGGTGCTGCGCCAGCAGCTGCAGCACGGCACCGACAGCGTGGCGGTGCAGCACACGGTGGCCTCGCTCTCGCGCGCGCAGCAGGCGCTGGAGGGCCTGACCAACCAGCTGCTCGAGATCGGCCGCATCGAGGCCGCGGTCGATCCGCTGCGCCCGGCGGCGGTGGCGCTGGCGCCGCTGCTGAACGAGCTGGCGCGCCAGGCCGGCGAAGGCCGCGTCGCGGTGCGCTGCCCGGCCGAAGCGGTGGCCTGGACCGATGCCGTGGCGCTGCGCCGCGTGCTCTCCAACCTGCTGGACAACGCCCTCAAGTTCACGCCGCGCGGGCGCGTGCTGCTGGCCGTGCGGGCACGCCGCCGGCCCGGAACGGACACCGGGCGCGCGTGGCGCGTCGAGGTGCGCGACAGCGGCATCGGCATCGCGGCCGAATCGCAGACGCGCGTGTTCGACGACTTCGAACAGGTCGGCAACGTGGAGCGCAACCTGCAGCACGGCCACGGCCTGGGGCTGGCGATCGTGCGGCGGCTGGCGGGGCAGCTGGGCATCGAGGTCGCGCTGCGCTCGGCGCCGGGCAAGGGCTCGGTCTTCAGCTTCGAGCTGCCGGCGGCCCGCCCCGGTGCGGCGGCCGTGCCGGCCCCCGCGCCCTCCGTGGCGATGGACGAGCCCGACGCCGATGCCGTGCTGCGCCCCGGCCTCGCCGTGCTGGTGGTCGAGGACAACATCGTGGTGGCCGACAGCCTCTCGGCGCTGCTGCGGCACTGGCACGTGGCGCCGCGCATCTACGCCAGCGCCGCCGAGGCGCTCGCGCTGGCCGACCTGGACGCGCTCGACGCGGCGCTGTGCGACATCCGCCTGCCCGGCGCGTTCAACGGCATCGCGCTGGCCGAGCGGTTGGCGCAGCGCAAGCCCGCGCTGACGATCGCGCTGATCTCGGCCGACATCACCGAGGCCACGCAGCAGCTGGCCGCCACGCGCGGCTGGCACGCGCTGCGCAAGCCGGTGCAGCCGGACGCGCTGCGGCGCGTGCTGCTGCGGGCCCAGCAGCAGCAGCAACAACCGCCGTCGTCGACGTAGCGCTCGGCGCGGGCCGGCCCCGCTGCGGTGTCATCGCTTCCGAGCTATGCTCCGCGCACAGGCCGCCGCCCCTGCCCCGATGCCCGTCGAACCCCTTCCCGCCCCTGCCGTTGGCGCCGCCGCCCTGCGCGAGCCCCGCTACGGGCGGGTCGCGATGGCCTTGCACTGGCTGCTCGCGGCGATGATCGTCGGCTCGCTCGGCGTCGGGCTCTACATGACGGGCCTGCCCTTCTCGCCCCAGCGCCTGAAGCTCTACAGCTGGCACAAATGGGCCGGCATCACCATCCTCCTGTTGTCGGCACTGCGGCTGCTGTGGCGCCTCACGCACCGCCCGCCGCCGCTGTCGGCGCGGGTGCTGGCGGCCATGCCGACCTGGCAGCGGGCCGCCCACCGCATCAGCCATGCGCTGATGTACCTGCTGTTCTTCGCGGTCCCGCTGTTCGGCTGGGCCTACAGCTCGGGCATGGGCGTGCCGGTCGTGTGGTTCGGCCTGCTGCCGCTGCCCGACCTGGTGACGGTCGACAAGGACTTCGCCGAAGCCGTGCTCAAGCCGCTGCACCAGCGCAGCGCCTTCCTGCTGGCCGGCGTCACGCTGCTGCACGTGGCGGCGGCGCTCAAGCACCACTGGATCGACCACGACGGTCTGTTGCAACGCATGTGGCCCGCGCCACGCAAGGAATCCGCCGGATGACGACCCGTCTTTTGTGGGGCACCGCCGCCCTCTTCGGCTTTGCGCTGCACGCCGCGGCCGAGCCCCTGCCGGCCACCACCGCCAAGCTGGTGCCCGAGAAGAGCCAGATCGCCTTCGTCAGCAAGCAGATGGGCGTGCCGGTGGAAGGCAGCTTCAAGCGCTTCGACGCGCAGGTCGCCTTCGACCCGAAGAAGCCCGAGGGCGGCTCGGTCGTGCTGCAGATCGACACCGCCAGCGCCGGCTTCGGCGTGCCCATGAGCGATGCCGAGCTGCCCAAGCCGACCTGGTTCGACACCGCGCATTTCCCGCAGGCCAGCTTCCGCTCCAGCGCCATCAAGGCGCTGGGCGAGGGCCGCTTCGAGATGGCCGGCAAGCTCACCATCAAGGGCGTCAGCAAGTACGTGACGGTGCCCGTGAGCATCGTGTCGTCGGGCGGCGCGTATTCGGTCGCCACGGGCACGCTCACGATCCAGCGGCTCGACTACAAGGTGGGCGACGGCGAATGGACCGACACCTCGGTGGTCGGCAACGAGGTGCAGGTGCGCTTCAAGCTGACGCTCGCGGGCCTCGGGCCGCTGTGACGACGATTTCATTTCCCATGCATCCTTCTTCCCTTGCCATGAACAAGCTCTTCTTCGCCGCGGCCCTGTGCGCGGGCGCGGCCCTGCCGCTGGCCGCGACGGCCCAGGAATACACGGCGCCGCCGCTGGCCGCCAAGCCCGCGGGCGGGCCGGTCAAGAACGCCAGCTACGTGATCGACCCGACCCACACCTTCGTCATGTACGAGATGGGCCACTACGGCACCACCACCAACCGCGGCCGCTTCAGCACCAAGGACGGTTCGGTGCAGATCGACGGCACCGGCGCCAGCGGCAAGGTCGACATCACGATGGACATCAGCTCCATCAACACCGGCGTCGACCTGCTCAACCGCCACGTGCAGAGCAAGGACTTCTTCAACGTGGCCGAATTTCCCACCGGCCGCTTCGTGGCCGAGCGCATCGACTTCAGCGGCGACAAGGTAACCGACGTGCCCGGCACGCTCACGCTCATGGGCCAGACCAAGCCGGTGACGCTGAAGGCCGTGCGCTTCAACTGCTACCTGAATCCGCTGATCAACCGCCAGGTCTGCGGCGGCGACTTCGAGGCCACCGTGCAGCGCAGCGACTGGGGCATCACCTGGGGCCTGAACTTCGGCTTCGAGAACAAGGTAAAGCTGCTGGTGCAGGTCGAAGCCGTGAACGTGCAGTAATGACGACGACACCAGGAGCCACGCGATGATGGACACCACCCTTTCCCTGCTCGGCATCGCCGGCGCCATGGCCGTGGGCGCGATGAGCCCCGGCCCGAGCTTCGTCATGGTGGCGCGCACGGCCGTGGCCTCGCGCAGCGACGGGCTCGCGGCGGCCCTGGGCATGGGCGCTGGCGGGCTGGCGTTCTCCATCGCAGCGCTGGCCGGGCTGCAGGCAGCGTTCCTCGCGGTGCCGGCGCTGTACCTCGCGATCAAGGCCTTCGGCGGCGCCTACCTGATCTACCTGGGCTTTCGCATCTGGCGCGGCGCGCGGCAGCCACTCGCGATCACGCCCGACACGGACGCCTCGCCGCGCCAGCAAGGCCGCAGCGGACGCACCTTCCTGCTCGGCCTGGCCACGCAGGTCAGCAACCCGAAGACGGCGGTGGTGTACGCCAGCATCTTCGCGGCCTTCCTGCCGCGCGAGGTGCCGCTGGTGCTGGCGCTCGCGGTGCCGGCCGTGATCTTCTGCATCGAGACGGGCTGGTACGCGATCGTCGCGCTGGCGCTGTCCTCGGCCGCGCCGCGCGCGGCCTACCTGCGCTACAAGACCTGGATCGACCGCGCGGCCGGCGGCGTGATGGGCCTGCTGGGCCTGCGGCTCGTATGGTCAGCCGTGCGCGGCACCTAAGCCACTACAGCAAGCTCTCCGGCGTGAGCGGCGACAGCAGTTCGAGCATCGTGCGGTCCCAGAAGCCCGAGTCGGGCTCTTCGTGCAGCACGGTGGTCTTGCCGCCTTCCTCGCTGACCCACTCGATGCGCCGCGAGCCGACTGCGCCCGCATCGGCGCCCTCGGCAAAGCGCAGCCGGTAGGCGCCCTGCTGCTTGAGCACGTCGAGCAGCTTCAGGGTCTGCTGCGCCATCTCGGGGTTGCGGATGAACAGGCCGATCTCGGTGTTGTGGATCTCGGAGCGCGGATCGAAATTCATCGAGCCGACGAACAGGATGCGCTGGTCGATCACCGCCGACTTGGCGTGCAGCCGCCCCACCGACGTGCCAAAGAGGCCGAGGCGCACGCTGCGCCGCGTGCGCGCGGAACTCAGCTCGTGCAGCTCGGCGCCCAGCGCGAGCATGTCGGCGCGGTAGCGGCGGTAGGCGGTGTGCACCAGCGGCTCGTCGGTGGCGGCGAGCGAGTTGGTGACCACGCTGATCTTCACGTTGCGCCCGCGGATCTCGCGCATCACCTCCAGCCCCGACGCGCCCGGGATCAGGTAGGGCGAGACCAGCGTCACCTCGCTGCGCGCGCGGCGCATCTGCTCGACCACGTTGTAGCGCACGCTGTCCACGTCGAGCAGCGGCACGCCGCCGTACGACGCGGTCTTGCCGATCACGCGGTCAGGCGAATCGGCGTAGGCCTCGGCGGTGGTCCAGATCAGGCCCAGCTTGCCAGCGTCGAGGTCGTCGGCCACCGGGCTGTAGCCGAGCAGGTCGTTGGGCGCGGGCCTGGGCGGCGGCGGCGTGGTGTCGGGGCCGGTGGCGGCGTCGAAGCGGCGCTGCAGTTCCTCGCGCGGCAGGTCGGTGTGCACGACCGCACCGATCGGGCGAACGTGCGGGCTGTTCCAGTACTGGTCGAACAGCACGCCCAGGCGCGGGATCAGCGCACCCGTGACGAAGGTGTCGAGGTCGATGAAGTTGGGGCCGGTGGTGCGGCGGAAGTACTGGTTGCCGATGTTGCGCCCGCCCGCCACCGCCATCGCGCCGTCGGCGATGAAGAGCTTGTTGTGCATGCGGCGGTTGACGCGGCTGAAGTCGAACAGCGACGCGGTGAAGCGCTTGAGCAGGCTGCCGCGCCCGGCCGGGAACGGGTTGAACAGGCGCAGCTCCACATTCGGCGTGGCGGCCAGGCCGAGCAGCAGTTCGTCTTCGCCGGACGTGTAGAGGTCGTCCATCAACAGGCGCACGCGCACGCCGCGCTGGGCCGCATCGCGCAGGGTGCGCAGCAGGTAGCGGCCGGTCTCGTCGTTCTCGATCTGGTAGTACTGCACGTCGAGCGTGCGCTGCGCGCGCCGCGCCAGCTGCAGCCGCGTGTCGAAGGCGAAGTCGCCGCCGGGCATGAGGCGAAAGCCGCTGAGGTCGGGGTCGGGCTGCGAGGCCAGCGCGATCTTGCCGAGCGCGGTGTCGGCCGAGACGGCGATGGCCTTGGTGGGCGGGCGCGGTGCCTCGTCGGGCAAGGTGGCACAGCCAGCGAACAGCGATGCAGCCACGAGGGCGAAGACCCAATGCCCCCAGCGCGACAGCAGGCGACGGGTCATCGTGGGCTTTCTACAGGGCTTTGCGCAGGTTGGCCGGTGCGATGCGCAAGGCTTCGCGGTACTTGGCGACGGTGCGGCGCGCGCACTCGATGCCCTGCTCCTTCAGCATCTCGGAGATCTGGCTGTCGGACAGCGGCTTCTTGATGCTCTCGGAACTCACGAACTGCTTGATCAGCGCGCGCACCGCGGTGCTCGACGCGTTGCCGCCGGTCTCGGTGCCCAGCGCCGAGCCGAAGAAGTACTTGAGCTCGACCGTGCCGAAGGGCGTGGCCATGTACTTGGCGGTGGTCACGCGCGAGATGGTCGACTCGTGCAGGCCCAGCTCGTCGGCGATTTCGCGCAGCACCAGCGGGCGCATGGCCAGCTCGCCGTGCACGAAGTAGCTCTTCTGGCGCTCGACGATGGCGTTGCTCACGCGCAGGATGGTGTCGAAGCGCTGCTGGATGTTCTTGATGAACCAGCGCGCCTCCTGCAGCCGCTGCGACAGCGCCTGGCTGCCCTCGCCCTTGTGCGACTTGAGCGCGCCGGCGTAGATGTCGTGCACGCGCAGGCGCGGCATGACCTCGGGGTTGAGCATGACGCGGAACTTCACGTTGGTGCCGCGCCCGGTCTTGGTGACGATCACGTCGGGAATGACGATGTTGCGTTCGACGTCGACAAAGCGGCGGCCCGGCTTGGGCTCCAGGCGCGCAATGATCTGCAGCGCCGAGCGCACCAGCTCTTCGTTGGTGCGCGTGAGCGTGGCCAGGCGCTTGAAGTCGCGCCGCGCGAGCAGCTCCATGGGCTGCTTGCAGATCGCGATGGCGGTCTTGCGGATGAGCGCTTCGGCCTCGGTCTCGTCTTCGCTGGCGAGCGCCTTCAGCTGGATGCTCAGGCATTCGCCGAGATCGCGCGCGCCGACGCCCACCGGCTCCAGGCTCTGCAGCAGGCCCAGCGCCACCTGGAAGTGGTGCACGAGGTCGTCGAACTGGTCGTTGTCGTCGCCCGCCAGGCCCGAGGCCAATGCGGGCAGCGAGTCTTCGAGGTAGCCGTCGTCGTTGAGCGACTCGATCAGGAAGCGCAGCGCGGCGCAGTCGTTTTCATTGAGCCGCAGGCTCAGCGCCTGGCGGTGCAGGAACGACTGCAGCGACTCCTGGCTGCGCGCGAGTTCGGTGGCGTCGGCACGCTCGTCGTCGCCCAGGTTGTTCTGGCGCGCGGGCGCGTCGCTGCCCCACTCGCTGTCGTCGGGCGCCATGTCGACGGTGCCGTCGCCTTCCCAGTCGGGCTCGCGCTCGGCGATCTCGGCGGCGGGGCCGTCGGTGTCGGGGGTCGAGGTGGTGGTGTCGCTGGAGGTGGAGGACGTGCTGGCGGCGGACGGCGTGAACTCGGCCTCGCCCTCGCCCGCGTCGTCGCGCGGCACCGGCGCGTCGGCCGTGTCCAGCCCGAATTCCTCGCGCGCCGCTTCTTCCGCGGTGCGTTCGAGGAACGGGTTCTCGTCCAGCATCTGCTCGACCTCCTGGCTCAGTTCGAGCGTGGAGAGCTGGAGCAGGCGAATGGACTGCTGCAGCTGTGGCGTCAGCGCCAGATGCTGCGAGACGCGAAGGGACAGCCCTTGCTTCATGGAGACGCGACCCTCCCTTACATGCGGAAGTGCTCGCCCAGGTACACCCTGCGTACCTCGGCGTTGTCGACGATCTCCGAGGGTGTGCCTTGTGCCAGCACGTGCCCGTCGCTGATGATGAACGCGTGATCGCAGATGCCCAGCGTCTCACGCACGTTGTGGTCGGTGATGAGCACGCCGATGCCGCGCTCTTTCAGGAAACTGATGATCCGCTGGATCTCGATCACGGCGATCGGGTCGATGCCGGCGAAGGGCTCGTCCAGCAGGATGAAGCGCGGCTGCGTGGCCAGCGCGCGTGCAATTTCAACGCGGCGGCGTTCGCCGCCCGACAGTGCGAGCGCGGGCGAATCGCGCAGGTGGTCCACGCGCAGGTCGGCCAGCAGGTCGGCCAGTCGCTCTTCGGTGTGCTGCTTGGTCAGCGGCATCATGCGGCCGTTGGCGTCGGGCTCGCGCTGCAGCTCGAGCACGGCGCGCACGTTTTCCTCGACCGTGAGCTTGCGGAAGATCGAGGCTTCCTGCGGCAGGTAGCTCAGGCCCATGCGCGCGCGGCGGTGAATGGGCATGTGGGCGATGGGCTCGCCGTCGATGGTGATCTCGCCGGCGTCGGCGCGCACCAGCCCGACGATCATGTAGAACGAGGTGGTCTTGCCCGCGCCGTTGGGGCCGAGCAGTCCGACGACCTCGCCCTTTTGCACGTCGAGCGAGACGTCTTTCACGACCGTGCGGCTGCCATAGCTCTTCTTGAGGCCGCGCGCCACGAGGCGGCTGCCCGGAATGCCGTCGGCGGTCTGGGTTCCTGCGGTTTCGATCACTTGCGCCCTTCCCCTTCGGTGCCGCCCAGCGTGGTGCTCGGGCGCAGCCCGGCGCCGGGCGCGGGAGTGGGTGCCGGGGCCGCGGGCTTCTTGCCGCCGGCCGCGGGTGCGGAACCGCCCGCCGCCGGGGCCGCGGCGGCCTTCGGCGTGAGGATGGCCTTCACGCGACCGCCACCGCCCGCCGAGACGCCGGCGTTCGGCGGCACGAGGGAACCGTTGACGGTGTAGGTGTCGTTGCTCTGGTCGTAGACGATCAGCGCGCCGCTGCTCTCGTCGTTGGCCGTGGCGCCGATCAGCCGGCGCATGACGGCACGGCGGATGAACTTGACGTTGTCGGCGCGGCTGTCGTATTCGATGACTTCCGACTCGCCCTCGATCCACTCGTCGCCGGCGTTGCGCTTCTGCTTGTAATAGGCCAGCTTGCCGGGCGCCGCCGTGACCACGCCGTACTGGTAGCCCTCGGCGTCCTGGCGCACGTCCAGCCGCGCGCCGCGGATGATGATCGTGCCCTTCGTGACCAGCACGTTGCCGGTGAACACGCTGGTCTGTTTCAGGTCGTCGTAGCGCATCGAGTCGGACTCGATGTTCATCGGCTTGGTGCGGTCGGCGGTCTCGGCCAGGGCGCCCGAGGCGGCACCGGCCAGCAACAGCGCACCGAAAGCCAGGCGGCCGAGGCGACGAAGGGTGGGGAATGTGGGGATGGAGGGCAATGTCATAAAGGCACGAAACTTGCTCTGAAACATTGTATGCGTGGGATGGCAATTGCCCACCGCCGCCAATGAAAAAGCCCGCCGAAGCGGGCCTTGCATTCGACCAAGAAAGCAGGTCGTCGGGTCGGTCAGCCCTTCTTGGCTTCGCCGATGAGGAAGGTCGCGACCTGCAGCACCTTGGACATGCTGCCGGCGGTTTCGCCGTCGACATACCAGCGGCCCGCCACGGCCAGGGCCGGCACGCCGGCGACCTTGTAGGCCTCGGTCTGCTGCGCCGCGCGGCGGGCCTTGCTGGCCACGCCGAAGGACGCAAAGGTTTCCTTGAACTTGGCGCCGTCGAGGCCGGCACGCTCGGCCCAGGCCTGGATGTTGGCGTCGCCGTTCAGGTTCTGGCGCTGCGCGTGGATCGCGGCGAACACCTTCGGGTGGTACTCGTCGAGCTTGCCCATCGCTTCGAGCGTGAAGTACAGGCGCTGCTTGGCCTCGACGTCGTTGCCCACGAAGGGCACCGGGATGCGGCGGAAGGCCACTTCCTTCGGGGCTGCCTTGACCCAGGCTTCGAGCGAGGGCTCGAAGTCGTTGCAATGCGGGCAGTTGTACGAGAAGAACTCGACCACCTCGACCTTGCCGGCGGGTGCATCGACGGGCACGCGCTTGTCGAGCACGAGGAAATCGGTGCCGGCCTTGGGGGCGCGCTGGGCGTGTGCCGGAACGGCAGCCAGCGAAAGCAGCCCGATCGAAGTGGCGGCCAGCGAAAAGTCACGACGTTTCATGGAAAAGGTTCTCCTGTGGGTACCGCAGTACAGAGCCGGCGCGCCGCCGGGAGTTCCCCGTGGGCGGCGCGCCCGAGACGCTGGAATTGACAAACGAGTGCGGCGAATGCCGCGCGGGCGAGAGCTTAAAGGCTGTTCAAGAAAAGCGTCGGTCAGCGCTGCACGCGCACCAGCGCCGATTCGAGACCGCCGCCGTCGAGCCGTTCCTTGAGCCGGTCGGCGTCGTCCTTCTTGTTGAACGGGCCCGCGCGCACGCGGTAGACCGTGCGACCGGCCTGCTCGCGCTCGGTGACCTTGGCCTCGACGCCCATGAGCGACAGCTTGGCGCGTTGCGCCTCGGCGTCGTCGGTAGTGCGGAAGGCGCCGGCCTGCACGAAGTACATGAAGGGGTCGGCACCCGACGACGACGGTGCGGCGGCCGTGTGGCTCGGCGCGGCGGACGCGGTGGTGGTGCTGCTGCCGCCTGCGCGGGCGCGGGCCAGGTCGCCCAGCGGATCGTTCGACGGCGGCAGGGCGTTGGCTTCGGCCGGCACCGGCGCGGGGCGCGCCGGCTTGGGCGCGACCACCACGGGCGCCGGGGCGGTGACCGGCGCGGTGGCGACGGGCGGCGTGCCGGGGGCCACGGTGGCGGGCGCGCCGGTGATCGGGTTCACCGGGCCGGTGGCCGTGGCGGCCGGCGGCGTGGCGGCGGGCTTGGGCGCGCCGGCCTTGCCGGCCAGCGGCGCGTTCGGGTCCCAGTCGCGGTTCTTGCGGGCTTCGGCTTCGTCCTGCTCGGCACCGCCGCGTTGCGTCTTGTTGACGAACGGGATCGGCACCTTGGTGACGTAGACCGCGATGCCCAGGGCGACGCCCAGACCGAGCACCAGGCCGATGATCAGCCCGATGACGATGTTGCCGCGTTGTCTGCTTGTCTTCTTCATGTTCAGAGGGTGATTCACATCTTGCTCGGCGCACTGACGCCGAGGATCGCGAGGCCATTGTGCAGCACCTGCGCGGCCGCTGCGACGAGTGCGAGACGCGCCAGCTTGACCGGCTCGTCGTCCACCAGGATGCGCTCGGCATCGTAGTAGCTGTGGTAGCTGGCCGCGAGTTCGCGCAGGTAGAAAGTCACGTCGTGCGGGGCGAAATCCTTCGCCGCCGCCGTCAGCATGGCCGGGTACTTGGCCAGCAGCAGCATCAGCGCCTGGGCCGCCGGGCTGTCCAGCGGCGACAGGTCGACCGCCTTGAGCGCGGCCACGTCGCCACCCCACGCCGCGAGCACCGAGCAGATGCGCGCGTGGGCGTACTGCACGTAATACACGGGGTTGTCGTTGTTCTTGGTGACCGCCAGGTCGATGTCGAAGGTGTATTCGGTGTCGGGCTTGCGGCTGAGCAGGAAGAAGCGCACGGCATCGGTGCTGGTCCACTCGATCAGGTCGCGCAGCGTGACGTAGCTGCCGGCGCGCTTGCTGATCTTGACCTCTTCGCCGCCCTTCATGACGCGCACCATGGTGTGCAGCACGTAGTCGGGGTAGCCCTCGGGAATGCCTTCGCCGGCGGCCTGCAGGCCGGCGCGCACGCGCGCGATGGTGCCGTGGTGGTCGGTGCCCTGGATGTTCACGACCTTGTGGAAGCCGCGCTCCCACTTGGCGATGTGGTAGGCGACGTCGGGCACGAAGTAGGTGTACGTGCCGTCCTGCTTCTTCATCACGCGGTCTTTGTCGTCGCCGTAGTCGGTCGACTTCAGCCACAGCGCGCCGTCCTGCTCGTAGGTCTTGCCGGCGGCCACGAGCTTGGCCACGGCCGCCTCGACGCGGCCGCTGGTGTAGAGGCTGGACTCGAGGTAGTAGTTGTCGAAGCGCACGCGGAAGGCCTGCAGATCCAGGTCCTGCTCGCGGCGCAGGTAGGCCACGGCGAATTCGCGGATGCTGTCCAGGTCGTCGATGTCGCCGCTGGCGGTGTATTCGCGGTCGTCCGACTTGACGGTCTTCTTCGCCTTGAAGTCCTCGGCGATGTCGGCGATGTAGTCGCCGTTGTAGGCCGGGGCCTTTTCGCCGCTGGGCCACTCGGGGTCGCCGGGCTTGAAGCCCTTGGCGCGCAGCTGCGTGCTGTTGGCCAGCGTCTGGATCTGCACGCCGGCGTCGTTGTAATAGAACTCGCGCCACACGCTCTGGCCCTGCGAGGCCTGCAGGTTGCAGATGGCGTCGCCCAGCGCCGCCTGGCGGCCGTGGCCGACGTGCAGCGGGCCGGTCGGGTTGGCCGAGACGAACTCGACCAGCACCTTTTCGCCGGTGGCGGGCTGCTGGCCGAAGCCTTCGCCGGCGGCCAGCACCTCGCGCACGATCTGCTGCTTGGCGGCAGCCTTCAGGCGGATGTTGAGGAAGCCGGGGCCGGCGATCTCGATGGCCTCGACCCATTGGCCGAAAGCGGGGGTGGCGAGCAGCGCAGCGCTCAGTTCCTCGGCCAGTTCGCGGGGCTTGCGCCCCAGCGGCTTGGCGAGCTGCATGGCAGCGGTGCTGGCGAAATCGCCGTGCGCCGCCACCTTGGGCGACTCGAACGCGGCTTTGGCGCCGGCGCCGGGAGAGAGGGTTTCGAGCGTGTTCGCGAGCGCCGCGAGCAGCTCCTGTTTGACCAATAGCATCTGTGAATTTTACCGGGGGCAAACCCGGACCCAGTTAACGATCGTCATCCGATGGGCGATGTCGCCCGTTAGGATGGTCGGCCCCGAGGCGGGGCGTCTGTCACAACCCAACCTTGCAAGGACATATCCACCATGAAGAAGCTCCTTTCCCTGGTCGCCTCCACCGTCGCGCTCGGCGCCTGCCTGTCGTTCAGCGCCTACGCGCAGGACAAGGCACCCGCACCGGTCGTGGCCCCCGCCGCCGCCGCCGCCGCCGCCGCACCTGCGGCAGCCCCTGCCGCCGCAGCCGCACCCGCCGGTGGCGCCAGCTGCGATGCCAAGGCGATCGACAAGAACGGCAAGCCCCTGGCCGGCGCCGCCAAGAACAGCTTCATGAAGAAGTGCACCAAGGCCGCCGCCGGACCCGCCTGCGCCGCCAAGGCCCTCGACAAGAACGGCAAGGCCCTGGCCGGAGCCGCCAAGAACAGCTTCATGAAGAAGTGCGAAGCCGACGCGGCCAAGGCCTGATCCGGCGCGGCGCCGTGTGGCGCTGACATTTGTTACTCCCGAAGGGCCCGCTCGTGCGGGCCTTTTCTTTTGTCTTTTGTGTTGGTTACTTGCCGAAGCCGCGCGCCAGGAACACCGCCACCAGCGGGATCAGTGCGATCAGGTGCGCCTGGATCATCACCAGCTTGCGCGTCTTCAGGATGTCGGCCTCCGCCGGCAGCTTGCCCGTGGCGCGCAGCGTCTTGCGCCAGCGGAAGTAGGTCAGCGTCGGGAAGATCGACAGCACGCCCACGATGATGAACAGCGTGAGCTTCACGTGCAGCAGCGGGTTGGTCCAGTACCAGGCCGTGCCCTTCACGCCCCACCAGGTGCGCGCGATGCCGGTGGCCAGCACCGCGATGGCGGCGATGCCGTAGACCATGTCGACCTTGGCCAGCCGCTCGACCACGGCGGCGTTGAGCCATTGCACGCGGCACAGCGCAGCTTCACTGGAGATGAACACGACCATCGTGAGGATGGCCAACAGATGCAGGTAGGCGAGGATGGCTTCGAGGGTCATCGGAAACTTTCTTCATCGGGGTTGCAAGCAAATGCAAAAAGCATTGTGCCGCCCGGTCACGATTTCAGGACCGCCCGCCCCAGAATTCCGGCTGCCCGTACTGCGCTTTGAGGAAATCAAGCCACAGTCGCACGCGCAGCGGCAGGTGCTTGGTGCCTGTGAACACCGCATAGATGCCGTTGGGCGGTGCGGCGAAGTCGTCGAGCAGGGGCACGAGCAGGCCGGCGTCGATCTCGGCCTCGACCTCCCAGGTGCTGCGCCAGGCGATGCCGTGGCCCGCCAGGCACCAGTCATGCAGCACCTGGCCGTCGGAACAATCGAGCGGGCCGCTGGGGCGCAGGTGAATGAGCTCCTGCACGCCCTCCTCGCTGGTAATGCGAAAGGCCCAGCCGCGCGTCTGCGAGGCGTCGCTCGACAGCGTGAGGCAGGCAAAGCGCGACAGCTCGCCCGGGTGTTTGGGCGCGCCGTGGCGGCGCAGAAACTCGGGCGTGGCGACGCAGCGGCGGCGGTTGTCGGCCAGGCGCACGCTCACGAGCGACGAGTCGGGCAGGTCGCCCACGCGCACGGCGCAGTCGAAGCTCTCGCCCGTGACGTCGACCACGCGGTCGCTGAGGTTCAGCGAGATCGTCACCTCGGGATGCAGCGCATGAAAGCGCGGCACCAGCGGCGCGACATGGCGGCGGCCGAAGCCGGCCGGCGCGGTCACGCGCAGGTGGCCACTGGCCTTCACGCCGCCGGCGCTCACGCTGGCCTCGGCGTTCGCGAACTCGGTCAGGAGGCGCTGGCAGTCTTCGAGAAAGGCACTGCCTTCGTGCGTGAGCGCGATGCGGCGCGTGGTGCGCACCAGCAGCTTGACGCCCAGGCGTTCTTCGAGCGCGTCGATGCGACGGCCCATGATCGCGGGCGCCACGCCTTCCGCCTTGGCCGCCGCGGTGAGGCTGCCGCGGGTCGCGACCGAGACAAAGGATTCGAGCTGCTTGAGGCGGTCCATGGCGCGGGAACTATATCGCCCGCCATCGAAGATCAGTCGCCAGCCGTGACGCCCTGCGCCCGCAGCGCGGCGATGTCGCCGTCGCTGTAGCCCACTTCCTTCAGCAGCGCCGCGCTGTGCTCGCCGATGTGCGGCGGCTGCAGGCGGATGCCGGGGCGTTCGCCGCCCAGCGTGAACGGCGCGAGCGGCACCTTGGCCATGTGGCCGTCGTTCATGCGCACGGGCGCGAGGCCGCCGGTGGCGTTCAGGTGCGGGTCGTCGAACAGCTCCTGCGGCTTGGTGATGGGCGCGAAGGGCAGCTCGTTCTGCTCGAACACCGCACTGAGTTCGGCCGCGCTGTGGTTGGCGAGGTGCGAGCGCAGGATCGGCATCATCCATTCGCGTGCGCGCACACGGTCGTTGTTGGTCTTCAGGCGCGGATCGGCCAGCATCTCCTCGAGGCCGAAGGCCTTGCAGAAGATGGCCCACTGCTTGTCGCTCACGGCCGCCAGGAAGATCTGCTCGCCGTCCTTCACCGTGAACACGTCGTACACGGCCCAGGCCGAGATGCGGCTGGGCATCGGGTCGGCCGCCTTGCCGGTGGCGGCGAACTGCATCATGTGCTGCGCGACGAGGAACACGTTGTTCTCGAACAGCGCCGACTGCACCTCGCAGCCCTTGCCGGTGAGCTCGCGCTGACGCAGCGCGGCCATCGCGCCGATGGCGCCGAACATGCCGCCCATGATGTCGTTCACGCTGGTGCCCGCGCGCAGCGGGTCGCCGGCGCGGCCGGTCATGTAGGCCAGGCCGCCCATCATCTGCACCACCTCGTCGAGGGCCGTGCGGTGGTCATACGGGCCGGGCAAAAAGCCCTTGTGGCTCACGTAGATGAGGCGCGGGTTGAGCTTGGCGAGCGTGTCGTAATCGAGCCCCAGTTTCTTCATCGTGCCGGGCTTGAAGTTCTCGCTCACGATGTCGGCGGTGGCGATGAGGCGCAGCGCCGCTTCCACGCCCTCGGGCTTCTTCAGGTCGAGCGCGATGCTCTTCTTGTTGCGGTTGAAGGTCGGGAAGAAGCCCGCGCCCGAGCCCAGCAGGCGGCGCGTGTTGTCGCCCTCGATGGGCTCGACCTTGATGACTTCGGCGCCCAGGTCGGCCAGCAGCAGGCCGCAGGTCGGGCCCATGACCATGTGGGTGAACTCGACGACGCGCACGCCCGCGTAGGGCAAGGGATTGGCTTCAGACATGAGAGGTGGTTTCCTGGACAAAGCCCTTGGGCAGGCCGGCTTCGGGCGTCATGCCGTAGACCGGCTCGCCGGGCAGGCCGGCCTTGAGCGGCGCACGCGCCGCGATGAGTGTGTCGATGTCGATGCCGGTGCGCACGCCCATGGCCTCGAACATGAAGACGAGGTCTTCGGTGACGGCATTGCCCGACGCGCCCGGCGCATAGGGGCAGCCGCCGAGGCCGCCAAGCGAGGCGTCGAAGGTGCGCACGCCCTCGTCCCACGCGGCCAGGCAATTGGCAATGCCCAGGCCGCGCGTGTTGTGCATGTGGGCGGCGCCCGCGTGCACGCCGAGTTCGGCGCGCAGCCGCTTGAAGAGGCGGCGCACCTGTGCGGGGTTCGCATAACCCACGGTGTCCGACAGGCCGACCTCCTGCGCACCGGCCTCGACGCACTGCACGGCCAGGCGGATCACGTCGTCTTCCGGCACCAGCCCCTGCAGCGTGCAGCCGAAGGCGGTGGAGATGCCGGCTTCGAGCTTCACCTGCGGCGCGAGGGCGCCGCGCAGCTCGGCGATGGCACGCACCTCCTCGACCATCTCGGTCGGCGTCTTGCGCACGTTGGCCAGCGAATGCGCCACGCTGGCCGACACCGGCATCGTGAGCTTGTGCACGCCCGCCTCAAGCGCGGCCTGCGCGCCCTTGCGGTTGGGCACCAGCGCCATCACCACGAGGCCGGGCAGCGTGACCGCATGGCGCACCACCTCGGCGGCGTCGGCCATCTGCGGCAGCAGCTTCGCGGGCACGAAGGAAGCGACCTCGATCTCGCGCAGGCCGGCGGCATGCAGCGCATCGATCCAGCGCAGCTTGTCGGCCGTGGGCATGGTGGCCTTCACGGACTGCAGGCCGTCGCGCGGACCGACCTCGCTGATGAGAACGTCGGGGGAGGTCATCGGGTGCTTTCTTGACTGTTCTATCTTGCAGAACTATATTCTGTTAAACAGAATTAAATCGGCAAGCCCGCCGACTGTCAAGCCACGCCATGCCCCGCAAAGCCCAGACCGAATCGGTGTCCGACCTCAACGCCGCCCCCGGCGGCGCCGCCGCGGTCGACCGCGCGCTGAGCCTGCTGTCGGCCTTCCGGCCCGGCGACGAGGCGCTGTCGCTCGCGCAGTTCGCCGAGCGCACGCAGCTCTACAAGAGCACGGTGCTGCGCCTGCTGGCCTCGCTCGAACATGCGCGGCTCATTCGCCGGCAGGACGACGGGCGCTATGCGCTGGGGCTGGAGATCGCGCGGCTGCACGGGCTGTATGCGGCGTCGCAGTCGCTCGACCGCCTCGTGCTGCCGGTGCTGCGCACGCTCGCCGCCGCCACAGGCGAGAGCGCGGCGTACCACGTGCGGCAGGACCAGGGCGACAGCTGGGTGCGGCTGTGCCAGTTCCGCGTCGATTCCTCGCACGTCGTGCGCGACCATGTGCGCGCGGGCGATCTGCTGCCCAACGACCGGGGCGCGGGCGCGCGCGTGCTGATCGCCTTCGGGCCCGAGGCCGAACGGCCGCGCGGGGCGAAGGAGCGCAAGCTGTACGACGCGATCCGCGCGCAAGGCTATTGCGCGCTGGTGGGCGACCGCACGGCCGAACTGGCGGGCATCTCGGCGCCGGTGTTCCACGCGGATGGCGGCCTGGCCGCGGCGGTCACGCTGACGATGCCGACGCACCGCTACGACGCAGCCTACATCGAGCCCGTGCGCGCGGCGGCGAAGGCGCTCAGCGGGCAGGTGTGAACTTCAGGACTCAGCCTTGAAGCCCGAGTTCTTGATCGGCAGTTCCCACCGCTTCAGGTGCGTCGCCTGGATGCTCGCCAACTCCGCCGGCCCCGCATGCGCCGGCACGAGGCCCAGCGCGTAGATCTTTTCCTGCACATCAGGCAGGCGCAGCGCGTCGGCCACGGCCTTGTCGATGCGCGCGACCAGCTCGGGCGACATGCCCGGCGGGCCGTACAACCCGAAGAAGGCATCGGCCGTCACGTTGATGCCGGCCTCTTTCAGTGTCGGCACGTCGGGCAGCGCGCGGCTGCGCTTTTCGCCCGTCACCGCGAGGATGCGGACCTTGCCCGCGCGGTGGTGCTCGATGGTTTCCGAGGCGGTGTCCACCATCAGCGGCACCTGTCCGCCGATGAGGTCCTGCGCGGCCGGCGCGCCGCCGCGGTAGGCGACGTGCGTCATCGGCACGCCCGAGGCCTGCGCCAGCAGCTGGCCCGCGAAGTGCGGCACCGTGCCGGCGCCCGAGGTCGCGTAGTTGGCCTTGCCCGGGTTGGCCTTCATCCAGGCCAGCACCGCCTTCAGGTCGCCCGCCGGCGCGCCCGGTCCGGCCGTCACGGCGAAGTCGAAGGTGCTGCCGAGCGCGATCGGCGTGAAGTCCTTCACCGTGTCGTAGCCGAGGTTCGCGTACAGCCACGGGTGGATCACCATCGCGCCGCTGGGCGAGAAGATGAGCACGCTGCCGTCCGGCGGCGAGCGCTTGAGTTCGGCCAGCGCCAGCCGGCCGGCCGCGCCGGGCTTGTTGTCGACGATGACGTTCTGCCCGAGCGACACGCGCATCTTGTCGGCCAGGATGCGCGCGACCACGTCGGCCGAGCCGCCCGGCGGAAAGCCGATCAGGATGCGCACCGTGCGCTCCTGCGCGAACGCCATCGGCGCGAGGGCCGTGGCGGCGATGACGGCAGCGGCCTGCGCTGCGAACTGGCGGCGTTGCATGGGGCGGTCTCCTCGGGGTGGTTGTTCTTCGGTGTGCGTCGGGTCTTCAGCGCAGCGCGGCCAGCAGCGCCTCGTTCTGCGCCGGCAGGCCGACGCTCACGCGCAGCCATTGCGGCAGGCCATACGGGCCGAGCAGCGAGACCTCGATGCCGGCGGCCAGCAGGCGCGCGTGCACGGCCGGCGCGTCGCCGACCTGCACCATCACGAAGTTGCCCGACGACGGCACGTACGGCAGGCCCAGCGCACTGAAGCCCGCGGCAAGCTGCTCGCGCCCGGCGGTGTTGAGTTCGTAGGTGCGCGCCAGGAAGTCGGTGTCGCCCAGCGCCGCCACAGCCGCGGCCTGGGCCGGCGTCGTCACGTTGAAGCGCGGGCGGTGCGCGTTCAGGCGCGCCGTGAGCGCCGGCTGCGACACGCCGTAGCCGATGCGCAGCCCCGCCAGGCCGAAGGCCTTGGAGAAGGTGCGCGCCACGATCAGGTTGGGCAGGCGGCGCACCCATTCGATGCTGTCGTAGCGCTGCGTGGGCGTGAGGTACTCGGTATAGGCCTCGTCGAGCAGCACCGTCACGTGCGCGGGCACCGATTGCAGAAACTCGCGCAGCGGCGCAGCATCGATGAAGGTGCCGGTCGGGTTGTTCGGGTTGGCCACGAAGACCAGCTTGGTGTCGTCGCCGATGGCGGCGCGCATCGCGTCCAGGTCGTGGCCGAAGTCGCGCGAGGGCACGACGGTGGCGCGCGCGTGGGCGTGCGCCGTGGCCGCCGCATAGACGATGAAGCCGTACTGCGAATAGACGACGTTCTCGCCCGGCTTGAGGCTGACCTGCGCCGCGAGCTCGAGGATTTCGCTCGACCCGCTGCCCAGCGTGAGCCACTCGGGCGACACGTCCAGCCGCGCGGCCAGCGCCTGCTTGAGCGCGGTGCCGTTGCTGTCGGGGTAGTTGCCCGCACCTTCGAGGGCGGCGGCGGCGGCGCGGCGGGCCGACTCGGGCATGCCGAGCGGGTTTTCGTTGGAAGCCAGGAGGATCATTGCGGCGGGAGCTGATTATTTAAGAAGTTAAATATATACAGCTGCCACCGGCCCGGCCTCAGGGCCTACCCTTTGAAGCGAGGCTGGGGCCTGGGTCGATTACCTTCATTTTTGTCACAGATAAATCTCACTTTCGGCTCTTACTGGCCCGCAAAGTATCGAATACAGTTCTCCCATGGCTTCACCTGGGGCAAGTGCGCCCCACTGCTGCGCCGCCCCCCGATTTCCTGTTTTTTGCATTGCGTTCCCCAAGGAGAAACACATGACCGACCGCACCACCGCCCACCGACTCCAGGTCGCGACCGAACTGCACCGCTTCGTCGAAGAGAAGGTCCTGCCCGCCAGCGGCGTGGCCAGCGACGTGTTCTGGAAGGGCTTCGACGCCATCGTCCATGACCTGGCGCCCAAGAACGTCGCCCTGCTCGCCGAGCGCGACCGCCTGCAGAGCGAACTCGACGCCTGGCACAAGAAGAACCCCGGCCCGATCGCCGACATGCCGGCCTACCGCGCCTTCCTGGAAAAGATCGGCTACCTGCTGCCGCAGCCCAAGGGCGTGAAGGCCACCACGGCCAACGTCGACTCCGAACTCGCGCTGCAGGCCGGCCCGCAGCTGGTGGTGCCGATCCTGAACGCACGCTACGCCCTGAACGCCGCCAACGCGCGCTGGGGTTCGCTGTACGACGCGCTGTACGGCACCGACGCCATTCCTGAAACCGGCGGTGCCGAAAAGGGCAAGGGCTACAACCCCGTGCGCGGCGCCAAGGTCATCGAGTTCGCGCGCAACGTGCTCGACCAGGCCGCGCCTTTGGCCAACGGCTCGCACAAGAACGCCACCGGCTACAGCGTGAAGGACGGCCAGCTGGTCGTCGCACTGCAGGGCAGCACCACCGGCCTGGCCGACGCATCGCAGTTCGTCGGCTACCAGGGCGACGCCGCCGCGCCGTCGTCGGTGCTGCTCAAGCACAACGGCATCCACCTGGACATCCGCATCGACCGCAGCACCGCCATCGGCAAGAGCGATGCGGCCGGCGTGAGCGACCTGGTGCTCGAAGCCGCGCTCTCCACCATCCTCGACCTGGAAGACTCGGTGGCCGTGGTCGACGCGGCCGACAAGGTCGTCGCGTACGCGAACTGGCTGGGCATCGTGCAGGGCACGCTGACCGAAGAAGTCGCCAAGGGCGGCAAGACCTTCACGCGCGGCCTGAATGCCGACCGCGAGTACACCGGCGCCAATGGCCAGCCGCTGAAGCTGCACGGCCGCTCGCTCATGTTCCTGCGCAACGTGGGCCACCTGATGACCAACCCGGCCATCCTGTACGAAGGCGGCAAGGAAATCCCCGAAGGCATCCTGGACGCCGTGGTCACCACCACCATCGCGATGATCGATGTGAAGCGCAAGGGCAACTCGCGCACCGGCAGCATCTACATCGTCAAGCCCAAGATGCACGGCCCGGCCGAAGTCGCCTTTGCCAGCGAGCTGTTCGGCCGCGTCGAGCAGTTGCTCGGCCTGCCCGCCAACACCGTCAAGCTCGGCATCATGGACGAGGAGCGCCGCACCAGCGTGAACCTGCAGGCCTGCATCGCCGAGGCTGCCGCGCGCGTGGCCTTCATCAACACCGGCTTCCTGGACCGCACCGGCGACGAGATGCACACCGCCATGCAGGGCGGCCCGATGATCCGCAAGGGCGACATGAAGTCCAGCGCCTGGATCGGCGCCTACGAGAAGAACAACGTGCTCGTCGGCCTGAACTGCGGCCTGCGCGGCAAGGCGCAGATCGGCAAGGGCATGTGGGCCATGCCCGACCTGATGGCCGCCATGCTCGAGCAGAAGATCGCCCACCCCAAGGCCGGCGCCAACACCGCCTGGGTGCCCTCGCCCACCGCCGCCACGCTGCACGCGCTGCACTACCACCAGGTCAGCGTGACCGCGGTGCAGCAAGAGCTCGAGAAGATCGACGCTGACGGCGAGCGCGAGAACATCCTGAACGCGCTGCTGCAGGTGCCGATCGCTGCGCAGGCCAAGTGGACCGACGCCGAGAAGCAGCAGGAAATCGACAACAACGTGCAGGGCATCCTGGGCTACGTGGTGCGCTGGGTCGACCAGGGCGTGGGCTGCTCGAAGGTGCCCGACATCCACAACGTCGGCCTCATGGAAGACCGCGCCACGCTGCGCATCTCCAGCCAGCACATCGCCAACTGGCTGCTGCACGGCGTGGTCACCAAGGCGCAGGTCGACGAGGCCTTCCAGCGCATGGCCAAGGTGGTCGACGAGCAGAACGCCGGCGACGCGCTGTACCAGCCGATGGCCGGCCACTTCGACACCTCCCCCGCCTACAAGGCCGCGCAGGACCTCGTTTTCAAGGGCATCGAGCAGCCCAGCGGCTACACCGAGCCGCTGCTGCACGCCTGGCGCCTGAAGGTCAAGGCCGCGGCCTGACGCGCGCCTTGCGCAGTGCCGGCCACCGCCGGCGCTGACGCCTCGGAGACACGCAACGAACGGCGCCCTCGGGCGCCGTTCTGCATGGGGCGCGACATGCCGGTAGCATCGACGCCGCCCTCTTCTCTCTCTCCGGTCTCCGTCTCTCCCGATGAACAAGCACGCGGCTTCGCCGCCCCCGACCCGCGGGTCGACCTCGGCCGCGGCCATGCTGGTCGCACTGGCCACCGCCTTCGCGCTGAGCCAGGCCTTTCGCACCGTCGGCGCCATGATGGCCACGCCGCTCACGCAGCACTTCGGCCTCACGCCGCAGGCACTGGGCACCTGGGCCGGCACCTTCCATTTCACCTTCGGCATCATGCAGCTCGCGATGGGCGTGTCGATCGACCACTTCGGCGTGCGCCGCACCGTGCTCACCGCCTTTCCGCTGGCCATCGCGGGCGCCGCGCTGTGCACCGTGGCGCCGGGCTTCGGCGCGCTGCTGCTGGGGCAGGCGCTGATCGGCGTGGGCTGCGCGCCGGCCTTCCTGGCCTGCACCGTGTTCATCGCGCGGCACTTCGACGCCGCGCGCTTCACCGCCATGTCGGGTCTGGTGATGAGCCTCGCGGGCATGGGCATCCTGTTCACCGGCACGCCGCTGGCGCTGCTGATCGAGGCCGCCTCGTGGCGCGCCGGCTATGCCGCGCTGACCGCCTTCGCCGTGCTCTCGTGGATCGTCATCTTCTGGCGCGTGCACGAGCCCGCGCGCACGACGACAACGACGATCGCATCGGACGAACCCGCACCCGAGCGCCAGTCGCTGCGCCAGGCCGTGCGCGACCTGCTGCCGTTGTTCGCCATGCCGCACACGCTCGGCCTGCTGTGCTTCGCCTGCGTGTCGTATGCGGCCTTCATCACGCTGCGCGGCCTGTGGCTCGGCCCCGTGCTGCACGACCGCCACGGCCTCTCGCTCGTGGCCAGCGGCAACGTGGCGCTGGTGATGACCGTCGCCGGCATGGCCAGCCCCATGCTGTTCGGCCGCCTCGACCCCGGCGGCGCGCGCCGCACGCGCTGGATGATGCGCTGCGCCTTCGCCGGCGCGGCGATGTTCGCCGCCATGGCCCTCACGCAATCGCGCGCCATCGACATCGGCCTGCCGATCGTCTACGGCATGCTCTCGGGCTACAGCGTGCTGCTGTACGCGTACACCAAGAACGCCTACCCGGCGGCCGTGACCGGTCGCGCGATGGCGCTGCTCAACATGGCGATGTTCCTGGGCGTCTCTCTGATGCAATGGACCACCGGCGTGGCTGCCTCCTGGGCCGTGGCCCAGGGCAGCGAGCCGTTTCGCGCGGTGTTTCTCACGGTGAGCGGGATGCTGGCGGCGGGGACGCTGGCGTTTTGGCTGCTGCCGCGGGCGAAGGTGCCAGTGCGTCCCACGCCCTGATCGCCGACACGCGGCCTCACACCGCATCCCCCAACCGCGCCCGCACCTCGCGCCGGCTCAGCTGCCGCTTGGCAACGGCATAGACATCGTGACGCCCATACATGTCGAAGTGCGTGGGCAGGCCCGGCGCTGAGCGTCGCGCCGCACCGCAGCGCGTGACCATGCAGCGGCGCAGCACGTCGTAGCACTTGGGCTCTGGCTGCGTTGCGCTTGCGCGCTCGGGAAACTTCGCCAGCACGACCTCGAACCAGCAGCCGTCGACGCAGTGCCACTGCGTGGTCTCGTCGATCACGTGGTAGACCGCGTAAGGCGTGTCGCCCCGCCGCGCGGCCCGGTCCACACGACGCGCCGCGCGCGCTTCGCGCAGACGCCGGTTCGGCAGCAGGATGCCGGTGACCGGATGCACGAACAGCTCGACGCCCGGCGCTTCGTGCAGCGGCACGCCGTCGCGGGTTCCCCAGCGGTAGGGCCGCACCCGCACCTCGCCGTCGCACAGCACCGCGTCGCGCGCCACGAAATCGTCGACGTGCAGGAAGATGTGCGCCTGCACCGTGCTGCGGCGATCGATGCCGCTGCACAGCTCGGCGTACACCTTGTCCCACGGCCGGTGCACCTGCTTGTGCAGCCAGCGCTTGAGCGGCTGGAGGTTTTCGCTCAGCCACTTCGGATGCTGCAGGCCGCGCTTCATGCCCAGGTGCGAACCGCGCTCGGGGCTGTTGCGCCACGGGCGGCCATCGCCCTGCACGCGCCAGCCGCCGCGCGGACGCTCGACGATCACCTTGTCCATGTCGTCACGCATCGTCGGCCCTCCGTGCGATGTCGCACGCGGCTTTCTGCAGCGCCACCTTCTGCGCGCGCCGCTCGGCGCGGTGGGTGCGCAGGTGGCGGCCCGCGCCCTGGCTGGCTTCGCGGCGCGCCATCGCGGCCACCACGGGATTGCGCGGTGCCGACGCGGGCACCGCAAAGTAGAACCGGCCCAGACGCTTGTCGTCGTCGCGGGCCTTTCGTTGAGCACTCATGTGCACACACTCCGAAAAACAAAAAGGCCCCGGCGAATGCAGTTGCGCGCGGGGCCCTTGTCGATTCGGCCGCGGCGGATGCGAAGGTGCACATCCGGCCGGGGCGGTCGGTGTGCGTCAGGTGTTCAGTGAACGGTTCATTGAATGGTGTTCTCGCCCGGGAGGTTGATCGTCGCCGTGCGCGGTGTCTGGAAAAACGGTCGCTGAAAAAGGAAGGGCGGATTCTGGCGAGGGCCTTCGCCGTGCGCAAGCCCGGCGCGGCGCGCTGTGGCGCAAAGCTGACAGGGCACATCGGTTGAATCCGCTTCACGCATCGCGCCGTATGGCATCTCAAGCGCATCGCGCGCCCCCGAGCTGTTGGCGGTTTCCACAGAGCCTTTTCTTCCAGGAGACATCCATGAAAAAACTCGTGATCGCCCTCGGCGTGTCGGTCCTGCTCGGCGCGTGCGCCGGCAGTGGCATGAGCAACGCCAGCAACAGTGCCGCCACCCCCATGGTCGGCGGCGCGCCGATGTACCCGACGAAGGACATCGTCGACAACGCGGTGAATTCGAAGGACCACACGACGCTGGTCGCCGCGGTGAAGGCGGCCGACCTGGTGGCCACGCTCAAGAGCCCGGGCCCGTTCACGGTGTTCGCGCCCACCAACGCCTCGTTCGCGGCGCTGCCGGCCGGCACGGTCGACACGCTGCTCAAGCCCGAGAACAAGGCCACGCTCACCAAGGTGCTGACCTACCACGTGGTGCCCGGTCGCATGGACAGCGCGGCGCTGACGAGCGCGATCAACGCGGGCGGCGGCAAGGCGCTGCTCAAGACCGCCAGCGGCGGCACGCTCACGGCGACGATGAGCGGCGGCACGGTGTGGGTGACCGACGCCAAGGGCGGCACGGCGGCGGTGACGATCGCCAATGTCTACCAGTCGAACGGCGTGATCCACGTCGTCAACAAGGTGCTGCTGCCAGGTTGAGTCAGGCCCGCTGCGCGGCCTCCGCTTCGTCGCGCAGCCATTGCGCGAAGTCCTGCGCGTCGCGGTTGCCCGCGGCGCGCCGCGACGTCTCGATGAAGTAGCCGCGGTGCGATGCCGCGCCCTCGCCGAGCGGCGCCACGAGCCGGCCGTCGCGCACCAGTTCGCGCAGCAGCGGCAGGCGCCCGATCACCACGCCCTGCCCCGCCACCGCGGCAGCCACCGCATCGGCGTACTGCGAGAAGCGCAGCGTGCTCTTCATGCGCAGGTCTTCCAGCCCCATCACCTTGAGCCACGGCTCCCAGTCGGTGGTCGGGGCTTCGCTGTGGTCCGGGTATTCGATGGTCAGCAGCGTGAGCTTGGAAAAATCGGACAGCTCGCGCAGCGACGCGGCCACCTGCGGCGCGCACAGCGGGATCACCGACTCCTCGAACAGCGCCGGGCCCACGCCGCGGCCGATGGGCACGAAGCGCACCGCAAGGTCGAGCCGGCTCACGTCCAGGTCGAGCACGTCGAGCGTGGCCGACACGCGCACGTCGACCTGCGGGTGCGTGCCGGTGAAGCGCGCCAGTTTCGGAATGAGCCACAGCGACGCGAAGCCCGGCGTGGTGGTGATCGACACCTGCCGCGGCGCGGCGCTGGCGCGCACGCGCGCGGTGGCGTCGCGCAGGCGCTCCAGGCTGTCGGTGACGGCGCGCTGCAGCACGCCGCCGGCCTCGGTGAGCGCGAGCGCGCGGTGGCGGCGCTCGAACAGCAGCACGCCCAGGCTGGCTTCGAGCTGCTGGATCTGCCGGCTCACGGCCGACTGCGTGAGGTGCAGCTCGCCCGCCGCCAAGGTGAAGCTGAGCCGGCGCGCGGCGGCCTCGAAGCTGCGCAGCAGCTCGAGCGGCGGGAGCTCGCCGGCAGGGGTTTTCACATTCTCTGGAGGCATGCAACGAGTTCCGAATGACCGCGTGTAAGAGAGGGCTCGGCTCACTATATTCATTCGTATCACGAATGCAATGGAGGTTCCCATGAGCACCACCGACCGGTCCCCTTCCACCTTTTTCTCCTCGTCGAGCTCGCGCTTCCACGTGAGCCTGCCCAGCCGCGCCGTCTTCGCCGTGCCCGACGGCGCGGGCGTGGGCATCGAATGCCGCAGCGGCGCGGTGTGGATCACGCTCGACCGCGACCCGCGCGACATCGTGCTCGGGCCGGGCGAGCGCTTCGAGAGCACCGAGCACCGGCGCGTGCTGGTGTCGGCGCTGGAGTCGTCGTGCATCTCGGTGTCGGACGCGCAGCCCGCCGCGCTGCCGAACCCGGCCTCGCGCGCACGGGCTCGCGTGCGGTCGCCTTGGCGACTGGCGCTGCACGGGTTGTCCCCGGCTTGACCGCGGGCGCCATGGCATCGAACCTCGATGCCATGGACCGCCCCCGCAGGGAGCAGCACCGCGCGCCGCCGTGACGACAGGCGGCTTTTTGCTTTGGGCGTCCGTTTTCCTTCTTGGCCTTGAAAGGGACACGCCCATGACCACCACCTTCGGCGCAGCGCTCGCATGACCGCGCCGCAACCCACACCCCAACCCTGCATCCTGTGCGAGCAGGCCGACGGCATCGCCACGCTCACGCTGAACCTGCCGCACAAGCTGAACCCGATCGCGAAAGACCTGCAGGTCGAACTGCGCGACGCGCTCGAGCGCATCCGCGACGACCGCACGGTGCGCGCCGTGATCCTCACGGGCGCCGGCAAGGCCTTCTGCGTGGGCGCCGACCTGAGTGCGATGGCGCCGCCCGGCGAGCCCGGCCAGACGCTCGGCGACCAGACCGCCGAGTGGATGCAGAAGCTCAGCAACCCGCTCATCGAGACGCTGCGCACGCTGCCGGTGCCGGTGGTGGCAGCCGTCAATGGCCCGGCGGCCGGTGCGGGCGTGGGCCTGGCGCTCGCGGCCGACGTGACCATCGCCGCGCGCAGCGCCTACTTCTACCTGCCCTTCCTGCCCAAGCTCGGCATCGTTCCCGACCTGGGCTGCACCTGGGCCATCCCGCGCCGCGCCGGCCGGGCGCGCGCGATGGGCATGGCGCTGCTCGACGAGCGCCTGAGCGCCGGGCGCGCCGTGCAGTGGGGCCTGATCTGGGCCTGCGCCGACGACGAGCAGCTGATGGACGAAGCCCGCGCCATCGCGCAGCGCCTCGCCCGCCTGCCGGCGCACGCGGTGCTCGAAGCGCGCGAGGCCTTCGAGGCCTCGGAGCACCACACGCTGAAGGAACAACTGCACTACGAGAGCGAGCGCCAGCGCGCGCTCATCGACCGCCCCAGCTTCCGTGAAGGCGTGAGCGCCTTCCTGCAGAAGCGCCCTCCTGTTTTCGAAACCCGCTGACGCTCCCATGACCATCGAACGCACCCTCTTCACCGCCGACCACGAGGCCTTCCGCGACAGCTTCCGCCGCTTCATGGACAAGGAGATCGCGCCTTTCCACGACGACTGGGAAGAGCAGGGCTACGTCGACCGCGCCGTCTGGTCCAAGGCCGGCGAGAACGGCTTCCTGTGCATGGCGCTGCCCGACACCTACGGCGGCGCGGGCGCCGACCTGCTGTATTCGGTGATCCAGTTCGAGGAGCTGTGGGCGCGCGGCTTCACCGGCATCGGCTTCGGCCTGCACAACGAGATCGTGGCGCCGTACATCCTGCGCTACGGCACCGAGGCGCAGAAGCAGCACTACCTGCCCAAGCTCGCGAGCGGCGAGATGGTCGGCGCCATCGCCATGAGCGAGCCCGGCGCGGGCAGCGACCTGCAGGCCGTGAAGACCAGCGCCATCCGCCAGGCCGACGGCAGCTACCTGCTCAACGGCAGCAAGACCTTCATCACCAACGGCTGGCATGCCGACCTGGTGATCGTGGTCGCCAAGACCGACCCGGCCGCGGGCGCGAAGGGCACCAGCCTGTTCCTCGTCGAGCGCGGCATGCCGGGCTTCGAGAAGGGCAAGCGCCTGAAGAAGCTGGGCCTGAAGGCGCAGGACACGTCCGAGCTGTTCTTCAACGACGTGCGCCTGCCCGCCGAGGCGCTGCTGGGCGAGGTCAACCGCGGCTTCGTCTGCCTGATGGAGCAGCTGCCCTGGGAGCGGCTGCAGATCGCGATCAGCGCGGTGGCGGCGTCGCAGGCCGCCATCGACCACACCGTGGCCTACGTGAAAGAGCGCAAGGTGTTCGGCCAGCCCGTGGGCAACTACCAGAACACACGCTACACGCTGGCCGAGCTGCAGACCGAGGTGCAGGTGGCGCAGGTGTTCGTCGACAAGTGCATCGAACTGCTGATGGCCGAGAAGCTCGACACCGCCACCGCGAGCATGGCCAAGTACTGGACCAGCGACCTGCAGTGCAAGGTGATGGACGAGTGCGTGCAGCTGCACGGCGGCTACGGCTTCATGTGGGAGTACCCGATCACCCGCGCGTACGCCGACGCGCGCGTGCAGCGCATCTACGGCGGCACCAACGAGATCATGAAAGAGGTGATCACGCGCGCGATGGGCCTCGGCGGGCGCTGAAGCGCCCCGCATTTGGCACCACTGGCGCCATGGAAAGGGCTGCGGGAGAATGCCGCGCATGCCCATCCTCAACGCCTTCTACGCCCAGTCGGGCGGCGTCACCTCGGTCATCAACGCCTCGGCCTGCGGCGTGATCGAGACGGCGCGCCAGCACCCGGACCGCATCGGCACGCTCTATGCCGGACGCAACGGCATCCTCGGCGCGCTCACCGAGGACCTGATCGACACCAGCGCCGAGCCGGCCGAGGCGATTGCGGCGCTGCGCACCACGCCCTCGGGCGCGTTCGGCTCGTGCCGCTACAAGCTCAAGTCGCTCGAAAAAAACCGCCGCGAGTACGAGCGCCTGATCGAGGTGTTCAAGGCGCACGGCATCGGCTACTTCTTCTACAACGGCGGCGGCGACTCGGCCGACACCTGCTTCAAGGTGAGCCAGCTGTCGCAGTCGATGGGCTACCCGCTGCAGGCCATCCACGTGCCCAAGACCATCGACAACGACCTGCCGCTGACCGACTGCTGCCCGGGCTTCGGCTCGGTGGCGAAGTACGTGGCGGTGTCCACGCTCGAAGCCTCGTTCGACGTGCGCTCGATGGCCGCCACCTCCACCAAGGTGTTCGTGCTCGAGGTGATGGGCCGCCACGCCGGCTGGATCGCCGCGGCTGGCGGGCTGGTGGCCGACCATGGCATTCCGGTGGTGGTGCTGTTCCCCGAGATCGAGTTCGATGCGGCCCGCTTCCTGGCGCGCGTCGATGCCATGGTGCAGCAGCACGGCTACTGCTCGGTGGTGGTGTCCGAGGGCTGCCACCACCCCGACGGCACCTTCCTGGCCGAGCAGGGCGCGCGCGATGCCTTCGGCCATGCGCAGCTCGGCGGCGCGGCGCCGGTGGTGGCGCAGATGGTGAAGGAGGCGCTGGGCCACAAGTTCCACTGGGCGGTGGCCGACTACCTGCAGCGCGCGGCGCGGCACATCGCCTCGGCCACCGACGTGAAGCAGGCCTACGAGCTGGGCCAGCGCGCGGTCGAGCTGGCGCTCGAAGGCCGCAACGCGGTGATGCCGACCATCGAGCGCACGAGCGATGTGCCCTATGCGTACACGCTGGGTGCAGCGCCGCTCGAGGCGGTGGCCAATGTCGAGAAGCCGATGCCGCGCGATTTCATTTCGGACGACGGCTACGGCATCACCGAGAAGTGCCGCCGCTACCTGCTGCCGCTGATCGCGGGCGAGGACTACCCCGCCTACCGCGACGGCCTGCCGGTGTACGCGACGCTGCGCAACGTGGCGGTGCCGAAGAAGCTGCCAGCCTTCGCGCTCGCATGACGGTGGTCATCGACACCGCGCGCTGTCCGCTGTGCGGCGAGGCGAACCGCTGCGCGATGGAGATCGAGCGCGAGACCGGGCAGGCGCAGCCGCCCTGCTGGTGCATGGCCGCCGATTTTTCGCTGGCCCCGCTCGACACGCTGCCGCCGGCGCTGCGCGGGCAGGCCTGCATCTGCGCGCGCTGCGCGGCGGGAAAGCCGCCGGCTCAGGACTGAGCGACGTCGCCCTGCGACTGCGATTGGGTCTGCCCCTGTGCAGGCTCGGCAGCTTCCGTCGCGGCCTCCGCCACATCCCCCGCCGTCACCATCGTCGGCGCCGTGCCGCTGCGCTGTGCGGTGACCACGCCGTGGATGAACTGCAGCTTGCCCACTGCCGCACGCGGCAGCACGAAGGGGTAGTAGTCGGGCTGGCCCATGCTGCGCGACAGCTCGTTGAGCATGCTGGTCAGCAGCACCCAGCCGTTGATGAAGTCGAGGAATTTCGCGGCGTCGGGATGGTCGGGCTGCCACAGGTCGGCGGCGGTGAACAAATCGTTCTGCAGCTCCACGTTGCTCGCGTCGATGCCGAAGCTCATCGCCGTGTCGGCCGTGTCGGCCATGTGCAGGTAGTGGGCCCAGGTCTCGGCCCAGTCTTCCCACGGGTGCATGCTCGCGTAGCTGCTGACGAAGCGCTGCGCCCAGTCGGGCGGCGGGCCCTGTTCGTAGTGCTGCTGCAGCGCGGCGCCGTAGTCGGCGCGCTCGTCGCCGAAGAGCACGCGGAAGTCGTCGATCCAGCGCGTGGGCAGCACCAGCAGGTCCCAGTAGTAGTGGCCGATCTCGTGGCGGAAGTGGCCCAGCAGCGTGCGGTAGGGCTCGTGCATCTCGGCGCGGATGCGCTCGCGCACGGCGTCTTCGGCCTCCTCGGCGTTGAGCGTGATCAGGCCGTGCTCGTGGCCCGTCATCACGTGCGGGGCGCCCGGCATGTTGCTGAGAAAGTCGAAGGCCAGCCCGTGCACCGGGTCGGCATGGCGGCTCACCACCGGCAGGCCGAGCGCGAGCAGCTGCGAGATCAGTCGGCGCTTGGGCATCTCGAGCTTGCGCCAGAGCTCGCCGTTGGCTTCCACCGACAGGTCGGGGATGGTGCGCGTGACACTGCAGGCCAGGCAGTAGCCGGGCGCCAGGCCCTGCGTGTCGGCGGGAATGGTCTCGCCCTCGCGCGGCTGCGCCACCATCCAGTTGCAGGCGGCCGGCGTCATGAGGTTGGCGCAGCGGCGGTAGGTGGCGCCATGCGGGTCGCCGAAGACGGTGAAGGTGTCGGGCAGCGCGCCCTCGCCTTCGGCCGGCGCCAGCGGCACCACGCCGAGCCGGTCGATCACATAGCCCAGCGGCGTGTGGCAGGCCAGGCACTCGCTGTTGCGCAGGAACACGGGGCGCCCGCACTGGCAGCGGTAGGCGCGGCTGACGGTGGGCGCGGCGAGTTCGGCCGCAAGCGTGGGGGCGGCGTCGGACACGGCGGGGTCGGCCGGTTCATTGACGGGTTCTTGGATCGACGGGTTCATGGCTTGTTTGTTCTTTTGATGACGACTTGACGCACAGGGGACAGCCGCCGCATTGTGCGACCGGCCCGCGCGCGGTCGACGCCGCAAACACCGATATGCTTGTAGGACGACGGACCCGCGACCGTCCCTGCGCCGCCCCATGACCTCCCCACAACCCCCTGACACGCCGCCCTCCATGGGTGTCCTGCGCGCCCGCTACGGCGAGCGCTACCGCTGGTACCTGCTGCTGTCGGTCATGGTGGGGACGATGGCGTCCATCATGTCCTCGACCATCGTCAACGTGGCGATCCCCGACATGAGCCACCACTTCGCGCTGGGCCAGGAGCGCGCGCAGTGGGTCAGCTCGGGCTTCATGGTGGCCATGACGGTGTCGATGCTCACCACGCCGTGGCTGCTGTCGCGCTACGGCTACCGGCGCACCTACGTGGGCACCATGCTCCTGCTGCTGGCCGGCGGCATCGTCGGCGGGCTGGCCAACCACTACCCGCTGGTGCTGCTGGCGCGCGTGGCCGAGGGGCTGGCGGCGGGCGTGGTGCAACCCATTCCGGCCATCATCATCCTGCGCGCCTTCGAGCCACACGAGCAGGGGCGCGCCAGCGGCATCTTCGGCATGGGCGTGGTGCTGGCGCCGGCCATCGGGCCGAGCATCGGCGGCGTGCTGGTCGACCTGTTCGGCTGGCGCTCGATCTTCTTCATGGTGGTGCCCTTCTGCCTGGCCTCGATCTGGCTGGCCTACAGGTTCGTGCCCAAGACCGCGCCCGGCGGCGTGGCCGCGACGCGCGGCAGCGGGCTCGATGCGCGCGGACTGGCGCTGGGCACCGTGGGCACGCTGTGCCTGCTGAACGGGCTGGTCGAGCTGCGCGGCGATTCGCCGCTGCAGGCCGCATTGCTGCTGGCCGGCGCGCTCGTCGCCTTCGCCGCCTTCGTGTGGTGGCAACGCCGGCTCATGGCCTCGGGCGGCGCGCCGCTCATGAACCTCGCGCTCTTTCGCTACCGCCAGTTCGCCATGGGCAGCCTGGTCGCCTTCATCTACGGCACCGCGCTGTTCGGCTCGACCTACCTGCTGCCGGTGTACATGCAGGTGGGGCTGCACCTGTCGGCCTCGCACGTGGGCACCACCCTGCTGCCGGCCGGCATCGTGCTGGCCTTCACCATCGCGGGCGTGGGCCGGCTGGCCGACAAGCAGCCGACCTGGCTGCTGGTGAGCATCGGCCTGGCGCTGCTGGCGGTGTCGTTCGCGCTCATGGCCGTGCTGCGGCTGGACAGCCCGCTGTGGCTGCTGGTGGTGTTCGCGATCGTCGGGCGCATCGGGCTGGGCTTCATCCTGCCCTCGCTCAACCTCGGGTCGATGCGCCCGCTGGCCAAGCCGCTCATCCCGCAGGGCGCGAGCGCGATCAGCTTCGTGCGCATGCTCGGCGGCGCCGTGGGCGTGAGCCTGTGCGCCATCATTCTCGAATGGCGCCTGGCGGCGCACGGCGACTCGCTCGCCAACCCGGTGAGCACCGCGGCGCGGCTGGCCGCCTTCGACGAGGTGTTCCTGATGCTGGCCGGCCTGTGCGCGCTGGCCGTCTGCGCGGCCTGGCAGTTGCGCGAGCCGCCCGGCGAGGACACGGCGCAACACAGGGGGTAAACCCCGGCGGCGCGGGGACTCGCTTTCGCTTTCAATTGTTATCAGTTGTATCTAGAAGCGGAATCGGTTCCATGCATCGCAGACGTTTTCTCGCCGCCTCGGCCGCGGCGACGGCCGGACTCGGCCCCCTCCTTTCCTTGCCTTCCACCGCCCTGGCCGCCGAGAACGGCGTCAGCGACGGCGAGATCGTCCTCGGCCACACCGGCATCCTGAGCGGGCCGCTGGGCGTGCCGATCAAGGTCGTGATGGCCGGCGCCGGGCTGGCCTTCGACGCGGTCAATGCGCAGGGCGGGCTCGCGGGCCGCAAGCTCAAGCTGGTCTCGCTCGACGACGAGCTCAAGCCCGAGAAGGCCGTCGCCAACTACGAGAAGCTGCTCGCCGAGCACCGCGCCTTCGCCTTCTTCGGCTGCGTGGGCTCGGGCACCACGGCCGCCGCGGCCAAGGTGCTGGGGCAGAGCGGCGCGCCGATGGTGGGCGGCTACGCGGTGTCGGACTCGGCGCGCGAGAAGGTCGCCGGCGCGGGCTACTTCGTGCGCGCCACCTTCGCGCGCGAGGCGCAGGCGCTGGTGCAGCACCTGAGCACCATCGGCGTCTCGCGCATCGCCGTGGCCTACCTGGACAACCCCGGCGGCGCCGAAGTGGCGCGGCTGGTCGAGGCGGCGCTCGACGCGCTCAAGCTCAAGCCCGTGGCGGCGGTGCCCGTGAAGGGCGACGGCACGACCAACGAGGCCGCGGGCAAGGCGCTGGCCGACAGCCAGGCGCAGGCCGTGCTCATGTACCTGGGCGGCGGCATCGGCGGCGAGGTCATGAAGAGCGCCTGGACCGCCGGCGGCCGCCAGATGTTCTACGGCATGTCGATCGTGCCGGGCGACGTCACGGCCAAGCTCGTGGGCGACAAGACCAGCGGCCTGGCCATCTCGCAGATCGTGCCCTACCCCTGGAGCGAGGTCGACGCCACCGCGCGCGAATTCCGCCAGCTGGCTGAGCGCGCCAAGGTCGACATCGGCTACCTCAGCTACGAGGGCTACGTGAACGCGCTCGTGATGATCGAGGCCCTGCGCCGCACCGGCCGCGACCTCACGCGCGCAAAGCTGCACGCCACGCTGAAGGCGATGAAGCTGCGCATCGGCAACATGGAGATCGACTTCACGGGCGCGAGCAACACGGGCTCGCGCTTCATCGAGATGGTGCGGGTGACGAAGGAAGGGCGCTTCCTGCGATAGAGACAGAGAGGCCGGCCCCGCTCACAGCCCCAGCTGCGTGAGCGCCCAGGCCACCGTGCCCAGCTGCATCACGTTGAGCACCATGCCCGCGATGTGGAGCTTGCGGAACTGCACGATCGACGTGACCGTCGCCGGGATCGTGTGGCGCAGCACGTCCATGCGCGGAATGATGAGCCAGCGGCGCAGCGCGAAGGCCAGGCCGGCGATGAAGGCCATGCCGACCGCGAAGAAGGGCTTGCCGCACCACGCATAGCTGAGCGCCGCCGCGCTCGCGGTGAGCACCACGGCCACGTAGTAGACGTTGAACAGGCCGCGGATGAAGCGCGAATCCAGCGGGGTGTCGTGCGAGAGCACGAGCAAGGGCAGCGAGCCCATCATGAAGAACCCCATCCAGACCAGCAGGATGACGGTCGCCATGAGCGCAACGACGATGGGAAGCATCTTTGAAAACCCTCCGCGGCGCGCAAGCATACGCCCGCAGGGGCGACGCGTCTCTCGGCGCTTACACGGCGCGTGCGGCTGCCGGCACCCGCGCCCCGCCATCGGCCACCAGCGCCGCGCCGGTCACGAACGAGGCTTCGTCGCTGGCCAGGAACAGGCAGGCGGCGGCCATTTCCTCGGGCGTGGCCATGCGTCCCAGCGCGATACGCGCCACCGTCTGCGCGCGCGCGGCGTCCTCGTCGATGCCGCGTTCGGCGGCCAGGTCGCGCATCTCCTGGCGGCTCATCGGCGTGTCGACCCAGCCGGGGCACAACGCATTCACGCGCACGCCCTGCGGGCCGTAGGCCTGCGCGGCCGAGCGCGTGAGCGCGACCACGCCGGCCTTGCTGGACGCATAGCTCGCCATGCCGGCACCGGCATTGAAGGCCGCGACCGAGGCGATGTTGACGATGGCGCCGCCGCCCTGCGCGACCATGCCGGGCAGCACGGCGCGCTGGCAGCGCATGGTGCCGCCGAGGTTGACCTCGTGCAGGCGGTGCCAGTCGCCGTCGTCGATGTCGGCCGCGTCGTCGTTGCGGACGATGCCGGCGCAGTTCACGAGCACGTCGATGCGGCCGAACGCGGCCTGCACCGTAGCCACCGTGGCGCGCACGGCCGCGTCGTCGGTCACGTCGCAATCGAAGGCCGGGCCCTCGCCCACCGGTTGCGGGCGCGGCCAGCCGGCCACCGCGACGCGCGCGCCCTCGGCCGCGAAGCGCGCGGCCACGGCGGCACCGATGCCGGTGGCGGCGCCGACCACGAGGCAGGCCTTGCCATGCAGGCGCGTGCTCATTCCGATGCCTCCGCGAAGAACGGGCTTTCAGGCAGCGTCGAGCCGCCATCGACCACGATCGTCTGCCCCGTGATGTAGCGCGCCGCCGGGCTCGCCAGGAAGCGCATCGCGTAGGCGATGTCTTCGGGCCGCCCCAGTTCGCCGGCCGGGATGTGGCGCGCGATGCGCGCGGCCTTCGCCGGATCGGACAGCAGCGAACCGCCCTGCTTGGCGATGTAGCCCGGCTCCACGCCGTTCACGGTGATGCCCTCGCGCGCGTACTCCAGCGCCGCCGTGCGGATGAAGCCGTTCACACCGGCCTTGCTGGCCGCGTAGTGCGCGCTGCCCGGCATGGCCACGCGCGGCCCGGTCACCGACGAGGTGACGAGCAGCCGCCCGCCGCCGCGCGCGCGCAAGTGCGGCACAGCGGCCTGCGTGAGCCAGAAGCAGGCCTTGAGGTTGACGGCCAGCGTGTGCTCCAGCTGCTCGTCGGTCATCGCGTCGATGGCGGCCCACGGATTCACAGCCGCGTTGTGGACCACGATGTCGAGCGCACCGAACACGCGCACCGCCTCGGCCACCGCGCGCTCGGCTTCGTCGCGCCGGCCGATGTCGCAGGCCATCGCCTGCGCCGTGAGGCCGCGCGCACGCAGCTCGGCCGCCACGGCCTCGCCCGCACTGCCGGTGCGGTTGGCGATGAGCACCGAGGCGCCGGCTTCGGCAAACACCTGCGCGATGGCCGCGCCGATGCCGCGCCCGCCGCCGGTGATCAGCGCGACCTTGCCCTGCAGGCCGAAGAGGTCGGGCGTGCTCATCCCTTGCACTCCCGCACGAACTCGGCGAAGGCCGCGTTGTGCTCGTCCACCTCGCGCTCGGTGGTGCCAGGGCAGCACAGCATCATGTTGTGGAAGGGCGTGATGAGCACGCCGCGGTTCATCATGTACAGGTGCAGCAGCGCTTCGAGCTCGCCGTCGCGCGTGCGGCGCACGTCGCTCGCATTGCGCGGCGCGTCGGCGCAAAAGAGCGTCTCCACGCGCGCACCGACCTGCGTGGCATGCCACGGCAATCCCGCCGCGGCGATGCTGGCGTTGACGCCTTCGGCCAGCCCCTGCGCGAGCAGCAGCATGCGATCGAAGGCCTCGGGCGTGAGCACCTGCGAGAGCACCGCGCGCATCACGGCCACCGTGAGCGCGTTGCCCGCCAGCGTGCCGCCGAAGCCGGCGTGCGCCGACTGGCGCTTCGTCGGATGCAGCTTGGGCAGCACCTGCCAGACGCGCTCGGCGGTCTCGGCGCTGAGGCCGAAAGCGGCGGCGGGAATGCCGCCGGCGATGGCCTTGCCGATCACGAACATGTCGGGCTCGAGCCCGTGCTGGCGCGTGTAGCCGCCCGGCCCGCTGGAGATGGTGTGCGTCTCGTCGATGACCAGCAGCGTGCCGGTCTCGCGTGTGAGGCGGCGCAGCGCGTCGTGAAAGCCGGGCGCGGGCGCGATCATTCCGTAGTTGGTCATGGCCGGCTCGGCCAGCACGCAGGCCACGTCGCCGGCGCGCAGCGCGCGCTCCAGCGCGGGCACGTCGTTGAACTCGACCACGGCCGACAGCTGGTCGTGCGGAAAGCCGTTGGGGTGGATGTCGTTGCGCATCGCGACGGCGCCGTCGCGCAGCTCCACATGCGCCTCTTCCACCGAACCGTGGTAGCAGCCCGAAAACACCAGCACGCGCGGCCGGCCCGTGACCATGCGCGCCAGGCGGATGCAGGCGCGGTTGGCGTCCGAGGCCGAGGTCGTGAGGTTCCAGTACGGCAGGCCGAAGCGGCGCGACAGTTCTTCGCCGACCCAGGCCGCGTCGTCGGTGGGCAGCATCAGCGAGCTGCCCACGCGCGCCTGCCGCGCCAGCGCCTCGACCACCGCCGGGTGGCCGTGGCCGCACATGCCGCCGGTGTCGCCCAGGCAGAAGTCGGCATAGCCGTTGCCGTCCACGTCGACAAAGCGCGCGCCGTAGGGCAGCTGCGCGTCCTGCACGTACAGCGGCCAGCCGCCGATCCAGCGGCGCATCCAGTGCGAGGGCGCGCCGTAGAGCCAGGCCTGCTGGCCCTGCGCAAAGCGTTCGCCGCTGCGCGCGTGGGTGCGCGCATAGCGCGCCTGTTCGGCCTGCATCAGGGCCTGCACGCGCTCGCGCGGCACGGTGGGTTCGAAGGTCGGGGTCATCGGGAACTCGGTCAGAAAGAAAGAGAGGAAGAAACGCCCAGCATCGAGAGCGCCTGCGCGTAGCTCGCGCCCGGATGCATCACGTCGAAGTGCACGGTGCGCAGGCCCACGCGCTGTGCGCCGGCGATGTTGCGCAGCTGGTCGTCGACGAACACGCAGGCGTCGGCGGGCAGGCCGAGCTGGTCCAGGCACTGCTGGTAGGCGCGCGCGTCGGGCTTGAGGATGCCGGTGTGCGTGGCATCGACCACCACGTCGAAGGCGCTCATGAAGGGCAGGCGCTGGCGAAAGCCCGCGCCGTAGAACAGGTCGAGCTCGTTCGACAAAATCGCGAGCCGGCAGCCGGCGCGCCGCGCCGCCTCGATGGCCGCGAGCGCCTCGGGGCGGATGGCGGCTTCGGGGTCGGCACCGCGCGCACGCTGCACGAAGGTCTCCATGCGGTCCCAGCGCTCACCGACCAGTGCGCCGACCTCGCGCGTGCGCACCATCCAGTAGTCGCGCTCCGAGAGCTTGTCGGCCTGCATGTCGCGCCACAGCGGATCGCTCACGAGGTCGAAGGGGCCGCGCCAGGTGAGCGTGCCGCGCGGCAGCGACAGCGCCTCTTCGGTGAGGGCGTGGGTCTCGAAGAGCGTGCGGCTGATGACGCCGCCGAAGTCGAGCACGAGGGCTTGCGTACCGGGGCTCATGCGCGGCTCCCTGCGGGCACGGTGCCGTCGGCCACCCAGGCGTCGAACACCTGCAGTGCGGCGTCGCAGAAGGCGCTGTCGTTGATGTGCGCGTCGAGCTCGACGAGCCGCGCGGGGTCGACGCTGCCGCGCAGTGCTTCGGTGAAAGCCGCCAGGCCCTCGGGGTCGTGCAGCGGCTCGCCGGGACGGTCCCAGCCTTCGATACCTTGCAGCGGCATCAGCAGGCAGGTGGCACCCTCGGCGCGCGCGAGGCGGCGTGCGATCTCGGCGGCCACGCTGCGGCGGAACGCGGGCGCGCTCAGGGCCGAGGCCAGCAGCCGGTTGTGGATGTGCGTGGGCCGGCCTTCCAGGCCTTTGGGCGTGGACTGCCAGGCCGGGTAGTCGAGCATGTCGATGGCGCCGGGCGCGACGATCTGCGGCGTGCCCGCGCGGCCGGCGCCGAGCAGGCGGTCGGGCCCGGCCGTCACGCACGAGCCGCCGAGCTGGTTGGCCAGCTCCTGCAGGCTAAAGTCCATCACCGCGCAGAAGCGGCCTTCGGCGGCCAGGGCCTCGAAGGCACGACCGCCCATGCCGGTGGTGTGGAACACGGCGACCTCGTAGCCGCGCGCTTCGAGCGCGGGCTTGAGCGTCTTCATGTAGGTGAGCGCGCTGGAGCCCAGCGAGGTCATGCCCACCAACGGCTTCTGAAAGGCCGGCACGCAGGCCTGGCGGCAGGCGCCGAGCACCGCGCCCGCGGCCTGGCTCAGGGCCGAGCGGCACAGGCTGTTGAGGCCATAAAGCCCGCCGGCCCACAGCACCATGATGAGGTCGGGCGGAATGCGCTCGGGCGGCAGCAGGTGCGAGTAGGCGATGGTCGACACCAGCACCTTCGGCACGCCCAGTGGCAGCGCCTGCGCCACGTCGAGCGCCAGGTCGGTGCCCATGGTGCCGCCCAGCGCGAGCAGGCCGTCGATGCGCCCCTCGGCCTGCCAGCGCGCGGCGAGCTTGGCGGCGCCGCGTGCCATCAGCGTCATGGCGCTGTTCTCGTCGCCACTGGCCGCCACTTCGGCCACGGTCTTGCCGGCCGCCGCAGCCACTTCGGTGTTGGGAATGTCGGGCGTGAAGGGCGCGCCGTCGAGCACGCCCACGTCCATCACGACGACACGGCCACCGCCGGCCTCGATGCACTCGCGCATGAACAGCAGCTCGGCGCTCTTGGTGTCGGCGGTGCCGATCAGCAGGATCGTGGGCGATGCATTCACAGCGTCGCTTCCACGTCGGCGAACGCACCTTCGAGCGCATCGACCATGAAGTCCACCTCCTCGCGCGTGATGACCAGCGGCGGCGAGAGGATGAGGTTCGGGCCCGAGATGCGCACCATCAGCCCGCGCTGGTAGGCCGCCTGCGCCACCTTGGCGGCGATCGGGTTGCCGCGCGGCAGCGTGGTGCGCGTGGCCTTGTCGGCCACCATCTCGATGCCCAGCATGAGGCCCATGCCGCGCACGTCGCCCACGAAGCTGAACTTGTCGACGAAGGGCCGCACGCGCGCCTGGAAATGCGCGCCCACGCGCGCCGCGTTGCCAGGCACGTCGAGCGCCTCGATCTGGTCGAGCGTGGCGAGTGCCGCGGCGGCGGCCACCGGGTGCGCGCTGTAGGTGTAGCCGTGGCCCACCGCGGCCTGCCCGGAGGCATCGTTGAGGAAGACCTCGGCCACCTTGTTGCCGATGGCGGTGGCGCCCAGCGGCACGTAGCCCGACGAGATGCCCTTGGCCAGGCACCACAGGTCGGCCTTCACGTTCCACAGCCGCGTGCCGAACATCGCGCCGCCACGGCCGAAGCCGGTGACGACCTCGTCGGCGATGAGCAGCACGCCGTACTTGTCGCAGATCTCGCGCACGCGCGGCCAGTAGTTGGGCGGCGGCACGATCACGCCGCCCGCGCCCTGGATCGGCTCGGCGATGAAGGCGGCCACGGTGTCGGGGCCCTGGAACTGGATCTCGCGCTCCAGCTGCGTGGCGCAGATCTCGCCGAGTTCTTCCGGGTCCTGCGTGTAGGGGTTGCGGTAGAGCCAGGGCGTGTCGACGTGGAAGCAGCCCGGCAGCAGCGGCTCGTAGGCGCGGCGGAAGTTCAGGTTGCCGTTCACGCTCATGCCGCCGAAGTGCACGCCGTGGTAACCCTGGCGCAGCGCGATGAACTTGAAGCGGTCGGCCTGCCCCTTGAGCTTCCAGTACTGGCGTGCGAGCTTGAGCGCGCCTTCCACCGCGTCGGAGCCGCCGTTGCTGAAGAACACGGCGGCCACGCCGTCGGGTTCCATGGTCTTGACCAGGCGCGCCGACAGCTCGATGGCGCGCGGGTGCGTGGTGCCGCGGAACACGTTGTAGAAGGGCAGCTCGTCCAGCTGCGCGACGATGGCGTCGCGCACGGGCTTGTTGCTGTGGCCCAGGTTCGCGGCCCACAGGCCGCCGACGCCGTCGAGCATCTTGTGGCCGTCCACGTCCCAGATCCAGCAGCCCTGGCCGCGCGCAATGATGTCGGGCTTGCTCTTGAGCATGGCCTGCGGATGCGCCATGGGATGCCACAGGTACTGGGCGTTGTCTTGCTTGAGCGCCGCCACGGCGGCGGCATCGGTCGTTGTCATGCAGGTCTCCGGAAGTGTTGGGTGTGTGCTCAGGACGGCACGCCGACGGTGAGGGTCTTGACCTCGGTGTAGTGCAGCAGGCCCTCGGCGCCCATCTCCTGGCCGATGCCGCTTTCCTTCCAGCCGCCGAAGGGCATCTCGGGCTGCGAGACGCCGAAGTGGTTGATGCCGACCATGCCGGCCTCGAGCGCGTCGCCCAGGCGGTGCGCGGTGTGCAGGTCGCGCGTGAAGGCGTAGGCGCCCAGGCCGTAGGGCAAGGCGTTGGCCTGCGCGATGGCTTCGTCCAGCGTGTCGTACGGTTGCAGCACGGCGATGGGGCCGAAGGGCTCCTGGCGCATCACGCGGCTGTCGGTCGGTGCGTTCGCGATCACGGTGGGCTCGAAGAAGAAGCCGGGGCGCTGCACGCGGTGGCCGCCGCACAGCAGCTGCGCGCCGCGCTCCACGGCGTCGTCGACGAAGCGCTGCATGTCCTCGATGCGGCGTGCGTGCGCGAGCGGGCCCATCTGCGTGGCGGGGTCGGTGCCGTCGCCCAGGCGCAGCGCACGCGCGGCCTGCACGAAGGCGTCGCTCCATTCGCCGAAGCGCGCGCGCGGCACATAGAAGCGGATCGGCGACGCGCACACCTGACCCGCGTTGCGGAACTTGGCGGCGAGCGACTGCTTGAGCGCGAAGGGAAAGTCGGCGTCGTCGCACACGATCACCGGCGCGTGGCCGCCCAGTTCGCCGGTGAAGCGTTTCACATGCCGCGCCGCCTGCTCGCCCAGCAGCTTGCCCACGGCCACCGAACCGGTGAACGACACCTTGGCGATCGCCGGATGGTCGATGAGGAAGGACGACACTTCGGCCGGGTCGCCGCACACCATGTTCAGCGCGTCGGGCGGCACGCCCGCGTCGAGAAAGGCGCGCACCAGCAGCATGCAGGTGCCCGGCGTTTCTTCCGCGGGCTTGATGACCACGCTGCAGCCCGCGGCCAGCGCGCTCGCGAGCTTGCGCGCCGGCAGGTTGGCCGGAAAGTTCCACGGCGTGAAGGCCGCCACCGGCCCCACGGGCTGGCGCATCACCGACTGCGAGAGGATGCCTTCGACGCGCGGCGGCACGAGGCGCCCGTACAGGCGCTTGGCCTCCTCGGCCTGGAAGTCGATGATGTCGGCCGACAGCGTGACCTCGCGCAGCGACTCGGCCAGCGGCTTGCCTTGCTCGAGGGTGAGCACGTGCGCGATGGCCTTCGCCTGTTCGCGGATGTTCTGCGCGGCGGTGCGCAGGATGTTGCAGCGTTCGAGTGCGCTCTTGCCGCGCCACTGCACGAAGCCGCGGCGCGCGGACGCGGCCGCTTCGGCGAGTTCGTCGCGGCCTGCCAGCGGCAGCTGCGCGATCGTTTCTTCAGTGGCAGGGTTGACGACCGCGCGGCGGCCGCCGGCGGTCTGCGTGCGCCATTGGCCGGCGATGTGCAGTGCGAGTTCGGGGTAATCCATGCCCTGCACGATAGGGAGCGAGCCCCTTGCCGCGTTATCGAAAACTGGCAAACCTCGCGCGGCCTCGTGCGTGATGCGCAAGGGCCTTCCTATACTGTCCGCGCCGATCTTCTTTCACGACGCCTCCACGCCACGACCTCACCGTGCCCCGTTCACGCACCCCTTCCCGGCCCAGCGCCAAGCCCCTGTCCAAGGCACGCAGCAGCGCCGCGAGCGCCCCGGCCTTCGACCTCGAGACCTTCCTGCCCTTTCAACTCTCGGTGGTCGCCAACCGCGTGAGCCAGACGGTGGGCCAGTCGATCGCCAGCCGCTTCTCGCTGCAGATTCCGGAGTGGCGCATCGTCGTGGTGCTGGGCAAGTACGGTGCGCTGTCGGCGCTCGAGATCGCACAGAAGACGAGCATGGACAAGGCCCGCGTGAGCCGCGCGCAGCACCGGCTGGTGGACCTGGGGCTGGCCAACATGCACCCCTCGGCCGACGACCGCCGCAAGGTCATCGTGTCGCTCGAGGAAGAAGGCCTGGCGCTGTACCGCGACATGGTGCCGCTGGCGCACGACACGGCGCAGCGCCTGTTTTCTCAGCTCACGGCCGACGAGCGCCAGGTGCTGCAGACCATCGTGCAGAAGCTGTTCGACAGCACCACCGGCTTCGAGCCCAGCGGCGAGCTCGAATAGACCCCGAGACAGGGCGCGGTCGGGTGGCTTAGGGGTTTGCCCTGTCACTTTAAGATCGTTGTCAACGAAACAATCTGGTCTGGAGATTGCTTCCGGCACGGGTCTTCGCACCCCTGCCACCGCTTCGCCGGACCGCCATGACCAGCCAGACCGCCTCCGTTCTTCCTGCCCCCGCCCCCACCGTCGCGACGCGCTGGACCCTGTCCACGCACGACATCGACGCCTACGCCAGCGGCCAGAACGGCTGGCACCTGGCGTGCGACATGCTCTCGGGCGGCAGCTTCGCCGGCTTTCTCGACCACGTGCAACTGCCCGGCCTGCGGCTGGTGCGCGAGACCACCAACCGCGCGCTGCGCCAGCACGGCGAGATGAACCCCGACTGCTGCGGCTTCGCCCTCACCTGCCGGCAGGACGGCGAGGCGCGCTTCTCGGGCCAGCGGCTGGACACCGAATCGGTGATGGTCGGGCGCTGTGACGAGCTCGACCTGTGCAGCCCGCCGGGCTTCGAGCTGACGGGCATCGTGGTCGACAACGCGCTGCTGCAGTCGCTCACCGAACGCCTGAACGACCGCGCGCCGCCGGCCTGGCTCGAACGGCGCGTGGTGCTGCACTTCGACGACCCCACCATGCAGTCGCTGCGCGGCACCCTGCGCGGCGCCTTCAGTGCGCTCGACGCGATGCCCGGCCTGCTCGACGACCCCGTCGCCACGGTGCAACTGCGCGACGACGTGCTGCTGGCCTGGCTCAACGCCTTGCCCGAAGACGTCGACCTGCGCGAGCTGCGTTCCACCGAGGCGCACCGCCGCGTGGTGCGCCGCGCCTGCGAGCTGATGATGTCGCGGCCCGACGAGCCGCTGTCGATGCTGCAGGTGTGCAGCCGCATCGGCGCGAGCCAGCGCAAGCTGAACTACTGCTTCCAGGAAACGCTGGGCCTGAGCCCCGCGCGCTACCTGCGGGCGCTGCGCCTGAACGGCGTGCGCCGCGCACTGAAGCGGCCCGAGTCGCGCTCGGTGCAGGACATCGCGGCGCATTGGGGCTTCTGGCACCTGAGCCAGTTCGCGACGGACTACCGGCGCCAGTTCGGCGAGCTGCCCTCGCAGACGCTGCGCGGCGCGGCGCTCACGAGGCACTGATCCGGTGCACGGGCCGAGGGGAATCCCTCGGTTTTCGGGGCGCCAGTTTTGCCGTTTTTTGATACCTGCTTGCGGAGGCGGTCGCTATCGTTGACCGCCATATGTCCGCCACGCTGCCACCCCTTCCCAGCGCCCGTTCGCTCGCCGCCGCCCTGCAACGCCGCGAGCTCTCGTGCCGCGAACTGATGCAGACCTGCCTCGCGCGCATCGAGCGCTTCAACCCGCAGGTCAACGCGCTCGTGTCGCTGCAACCTGCCGAGGAGATGCTGCGCCAGGCCGATGCCTGCGATGCACAGTTGACGCGCGGCGACGCGGTGGGTCGGCTGCACGGCTTCCCGATGGCGCCGAAGGATTTCGTCGCCACCGCCGGCCTGCCGACCACGATGGGCAGCCCCGTGTTCGCCAAGCAGGTCACGCCGCACGACGCGATCATGGTCGAGCGCCTGCGCCGCGCCGGCGCGCTCTTCGTGGGGCGCAGCAACACGCCCGAGTTCGGCCTGGGCTCGCACACCTACAACACGGTGTTCGGCACCACGCGCAACGCATGGAACCTCGGCCACGCGGCCGGCGGCAGCAGCGGCGGAGCGGCGGTGGCGCTCGCACTGCACATGCTGCCGGTCGCCGACGGCAGCGACATGATGGGTTCGCTGCGCAACCCCGCGGCCTGGAACCACGTCTACGGCCTGCGCCCGTCGCTGGGCCGCGTGCCCACCGGGCCGGGGCCGGAGCTGTTCTTCCAGCAGCTGGGCTGCGAAGGGCCGATGGGCCGCACGCCCGAGGACGTGGCCTGGCTGCTGTCGGTGCAGGCGGGCTATGACGCGCGCTCGCCGCTGAGCCTGGCGGGCGACGGCGAGGCTTTTGCGCAGCCACTCGACTCAGAGCTGCGCGGCCAGCGCATCGCGTGGCTCGGCGACCTCGGCGGCCACCTGCCGATGGACCCGGGCGTGATGTCGCTGTGCGAATCGGCGCTGCGGCATTTCGACACGCTGGGCTGCAGCGTCGCCCCCGCCGTGCCCGCCTTCGATTTCAACGCCCTGTGGACCGCCTGGCTGCGCCTGCGCGGCTTCATCGTGGCCGGCGCGCTGCGCGGGCTGCATGCCGACCCGGCCACGCGCGCGCAGCTCAAGCCCGAGGCCTGCTGGGAGATCGAGCAGGGCGAACGCCTGAGCGCCGCCGCGCTGCATGGGGCCGCGGTCACGCGCACGCAGTGGCATGCCGCGCTGCTGAAGCTCTTCGAACGCTTCGACTTCCTGGTGCTGCCGGCCGCGCAGGTGTTCCCGCTGCCGGCCGACGTGCACTGGCCGCGCGAGGTCGGCGGCCGCGCGATGGACACCTACCACCGCTGGATGGAAGTGACCATCGGCCCTTCGCTCGCCGGCCTGCCCGCGATGGCCATCCCGGCCGGCTTCTCGCAGGCCGAGGGCACGCGCGGCCTGCCGATGGGCCTGCAGCTCATCGGCCGCCCCGGCGCCGACCTCGACGTGCTGCGCATGGCGCACGGCTGGCACCAGGCCGTGCCCTTCGCGAACGTGCAGCCGCCGCTGCTGCAGCAGTAGCAGCAAGCCCCCTGTTTCCCGTACTCCGACACATCTCACACAACCCGAGGAGAGAACCCATGCGCAGACGTTCGCTGATTGCTGCCGGCCTGGCCGCCGGCCTGTCCCCCATCGCCCTGCCCGCCCTGGCCCAGGGCCTTGGGGGCAAGACCCTGAACCTGATCGTGCCCTACCCCGCGGGCGGCGGCTCCGACATCAACGCGCGCCTGGCCGCGCCCGAGCTGTCGCGGCTGCTGGGCCAGCCGGCCATCGTCGACAACGTGCCCGGCGCCAGCGGCTCGCTCGGCGTGATGAAGGCGGCGAATGCACCGGCCGACGGCTCGGCGCTGCTCGTGGGTTCGCCGATGGAGCTGATGCTCACGCCGCTCACGCTCAGCAGCGCGCGCTACAAGGCCGAGGACTTCCGCCCCATCGGCGTGATGGCCGTCACCTCGATGGTGCTGCTGGCGCGCAAGGACCTGGGCGCGGGCAGCGTCGACGAACTCATCGCACTGCTGCGCCGCCCCGATACGAAGGAGCTGAGCTACGGCAGCATCGGCCCGGGCTCGCTCTACCACCTGCTGGGCGAGCGCTTCATGCAGCAGACGGGCACCAAGATGCTGCACGTGCCCTACAAGGGCTTCGCGCCGCTGGTGAACGACCTGCTGGGCGGGCAGATCGACCTGGTGTTCGCGCCGCTGGCCGGCAACGTGCCCGACCTGCTGGACGCCGGCAAGGTCAAGGCGCTGGGCATCGCGGCCTCGGCGCCGCACGAGCGCTTCACGGCGATTCCGCTGATCCGCAACAGCAAGGGCCTGGACGACTTCGTCTACAGCCTGTGGGCGGGCATCCAGGTGTCGCACCGCGTGCCCGAGGACGCGCAACAGCGGCTGCACACGGCCTTCAACCAGATGATGCTCAAGCCCGAGCTGCGCCGCGCGCTGGAACTCGGCGGCAGCAAGGTGGCGCCCGAACAGACGCTGGCCGAGCTGCGCCGCGGCTACCAGGCCGACATGGAGCGCTACCGCGCCATCGCCAAGTCGGTGAACCTGCGGCCCGAATGACATCCGCGGGCACCGGCCCGCGTTTTGCCAGTTTTCGATAACGCCGCGGCGGCGCGCAGAGAGAGGATGCGGACCTGTCCATCCTTCATCCGCCAAGGAGAACCTCCATGTCCGCCGACCTTTTCCCCGCAGCCTCCGGCGCCCTCACGCGCCGCCAACTCGTCATCGGCGGCGGCGCGGCCGCGCTGGCCGGCGTGCCCGCGCTGGCGCATGCGCAATCGAAGACCATCAAGATCGGCTACCTCACCACGCTGTCGGGCGTTCGCGCCAACTTCGGCGAGGCCGATCCCTGGAGCCTGGAGCGCGTGCGCGCCGCGCTGAAGGACGGCCTGACCATCGGCGGCACGACCTACAAGGTGGAGATCGTGGTGCGCGACACGCAGTCCGACGCCAACCGCGGCGCCACCATGTCCAGCGAGCTGCTGCTGCGCGAGAAGGTCGACCTGCTGCTGGTGCAGGACAGCGACGCGGCGCTGGCCGCGGGCCAGCTGTGCGACGTCAACGGCGTGCCGATGGTCTCGACCATGGGGCCGTGGCAGGCCATCACCTTCGGTCGCGGCTCCACGCCGCAAAAAGGTTTTCCGTTCTCGTTCCATTTCTTCTGGGGCGCCGACGACGTGCTGAAGAACTTCTTCGGCATGTGGGAGCCGCTGAAGGTGGAGCGCACGCTGGGCACGCTGTACATCGACAACGGCCCGGGCCACGCCTTCGCCGATCCGGCCACGGGCATCCCGGGCGGCGCGAAACAGCGCGGCTACAAGGAGACCAACGGCGGCTTCTTCAAGATCGCGACCGACGACTTCAGCAACCAGGTCTCCAGCTTCAAGGCGGCGCGCGCGAACATCGTCTCGGGCTTTGCCTACGCCAACCACTTCGCCACCTTCTGGAAGCAGGCGCAGCAGGCGGGCTACCGGCCCGAGGTGGTGACGATGGCCGCGTCGTTCCTGTTCCCGAGCGCCGTGGAGTCGCTGGGCGCGGCGGGCAACGGCATGTCGACCGAGGTCTGGTGGACGCCCAACTTCCCGTTCAAGTCGTCGCTCACGGGCCAGAGTGCCAAGGCGCTGGCAGCCGACTGGGAGGCCACCACCGGCAAGCAGTGGACGCAGCCCATCGGCTACGGCCATGCGCTGTTCGAGGTCGGCATCGCCGCGCTGAAGAACGCCACCAACCCGAAGGACAAGAAGGCCGTGCGCGACGCGCTGGCCAACCTGCAGCTCGATTCGGTGGTGGGGCGCATCGACTTCAAGGGGAGCCCGATCAAGAGCGTGGCCGTCACGCCGATGGTGGCGGGCCAGTGGCGCAAGACCAAGGCGGGCAGCAAGTTCCCGTACGAGCTGGTCATCACGCACAACAGCACGGCCAAGCAGATTCCGGTGGAAGACGAGCTCAAGCTGCTGTCGCAGCTCAAGGCTGCATGACCGACTGCCTCGTCATCGACGGCCTGTGCAAGCGCTACGGCGAGATCGTCGTGGCCAACCAGGTGGCGCTCTCGCTCGCGCGCGGCGAGTGCCTGGGCGTGGTCGGGCCGAACGGCGCGGGCAAGAGCTCGCTGTTCAACCTGATCACCGGCGTGGCCGTGCCCGATGCCGGCAGCATCCGGCTCGAAGGCCGCGAGCTGGTCGGGCTGCGCGCCGATGCGCGGGCGCGGCTGGGCGTGGCGCGCGCCTTCCAGATCCCGCAGCCCTTCGCGCACCTGAGCGCCTACGAGAACGCACTGGCCGCCGCCACCTTCGCCGCGCGGCTGCCGCGCGCGCAGGCCGCGCGCCAGGCCTGGGCCGTGCTGGAACGCACCGGGCTGGCCGACCGCGCCGACGTGCCGGCCGGCCGCCTGCCACTGCTGGACCGCAAGCGGCTCGAACTGGCCAAGGGCCTGGCGGCGCGGCCGCACCTGCTGCTGCTCGACGAGATCGCCGGCGGCCTCACCGAGGCCGAGGTCCAGGTGCTGGTGGCGCTGGTGCTCGAGCTGAAGCAGGACGTGGCGATGATCTGGATCGAGCACATCGCGCAGGCGCTGATGGCCGTGGCCGACCGCATCATGGTGCTGAACTTCGGCCGCAAGCTGCTGGAAGACACACCCGCCGCCGCCATGGCCAGCCGCGAGGTGCGCGAGGTCTACATGGGCGTGGGCGACGAAGACACCTTGCAGGAGAGCACCCATGCCGCTGCTTGAAGTGCGCGAGCTGTGCAGCCACTACGGCGACCTGCAGGCGCTGTTCGACCTCTCACTCGACGTGGCGGAAGGCGAAGCCACCGCGCTCATCGGCGCCAACGGCGCGGGCAAATCGACGCTGATCCGCGCCATTGCCGGGCTGGGCTCACGCAGCCGCGGCGCCATCCGCTTCGACGGCCAGGCCATCGAGGCCGAGCCGGCCGAGCGCATCGCGCGCCGCGGCATCGCGCTGGTGCCCGAGGGGCGGATGCTGTTCCCTTCGCTCACCGTGGAAGAGAACCTGCGCATGGGCGCGCTGTGCGGCCGCACGGGCCACTGGACGCTGCCCACGGTGTATGCGCTGTTCCCCATCCTGCAGGAGTTCCGCCACCGGCCGGCCACGCAACTGTCGGGCGGGCAGCAGCAGATGGTGAGCATCGGCCGCGCGCTCATGGCCAACCCGCGCCTGATGCTGTGCGACGAGATCTCGCTGGGCCTGGCGCCGGTGGTCATCGAGCAGATCTACCGCGCCTTCGGCGACATCCGCGCGCAGGGCACGGCACTGCTCGTAGTGGAGCAGGACGTGACGCGCGCCTGCCGCATCGCGCAGCGCGTGTACTGCCTGCTCAAGGGGCGCGTCACGCTCGCGGGCCGCGCGAGCGACTTCAGCGCCGCGCAGATCGCCAACGCCTACTTCGGACACTGAACACACCCATGGCCTGGCTCGAAACCCTCATCAACGGCGTGCTGCTCGGCGGCCTCTATGCGCTCTTCGGCCTCGGGCTGGCGCTGGTCTTCGGCGTGATGCGCATGGTCAACCTCGCGCATGGCGAGTTCGTGGTGCTGGCGGCGTACTTCGCGGTCTTTTTGGCCACGCAGTTTCCCGGCGTGTCGCCGCTCTTCTTCATCGCGCCGGTGGCGCTGGCGGCCTTCGGCATGGGCTACCTGCTGCAGCGGCTGCTGCTGAACCGCGCGGTGGCCACCGACGATCCGCTCACGCCGGTGCTGGTCACCTTCGGCATCGCGGTGGTGCTGCGCAACCTGATGGTCGAGCTGTTCGGCGCCGACCCGCGCGCGCTCGACGGCGGCGCGCTGGCCACGGCGGGCTTCGAGATCGGCGGGCTGCGCATCGGCTGGTACCCGGTGCTGGTGCTGGTGCTCGCGGTGCTGGCCTTCGGCGCGCTGCAGTGGCTGCTGCAGCACTCGCGCTTCGGGCTGGTGGTGCGCGCCACCTCGGACCACCGCGAGATCGTGCGCACGATGGGCGTGCGCCCGCGCCATGTGTATGCGGTGGTGATGGGGCTGTCGCTGGCCTTCGCGTCGGTGGCGGGGCTGCTGCTGGCGCTGCGCACCTCGTTCACGCCCTTCTCGGGCGTGGAGCGGCTGCTGGGCGCGTTCGAGGTCGTGATCATCGGCGGCCTGGGCTCGTTCCGCTGGGCGCTGGTCGGCGGCATCGCGCTGGGCGTGGCGCAGCTCGTGGGCCAGCGGCTCGATTCCAACGCGGGCGCGCTGTACGCCCACCTGCTGTTCTTCGCGGTCCTGATGGTGCGCCCCAACGGCATCGCTGGCGCACGTACCTGAGATGACTTCGATGCGCCCTCCGTCCCTCGTCCCCTGGCTCGGCTTCACCGCCGCGGCCCTCGCCATCGCCTTCGCGCCCACCGTGGCCGACGGCGGCCTGCTGCGCCTGCTCAGCGAGGTGCTGATCACGCTGGCCATGGCCCAGATGTGGAACCTGCTGGCCGGCTACACCGGGCTGGTGTCGATGGGCCACCAGGCCTTTGCCGGCATCGGCGCCTACCTGCTGTTCGTGGCCTCCGACCGGCTGGGCATCTCGCCCTACTGGATGGTGCCGGTGGCAGGCCTGGGCGGCGCGCTGCTGGCCGCCGTGGTGGCGCCGCTGATGTTCCGCCTGCGCGATGCCTACTTCTCGATCGGCATGTGGGTGCTGGCCGAGATCGTGCGCCTGCTGGTCGCCAAGTTCCCGCTGTTCGGCGGCGAGTCGGGCGTGCCGCTGCAGGCGGTGCGGCTGGTGGAGGCCGAGAGCTTCCAGCAGAACGCGTTCTGGATCTCGGGCGCCATCGGCCTGGCCGCAGTGGCCGGCGTGTACCTGCTGATGCGCTCGCCCTTCGGCCTGGGGCTGATGGCGGTGCGCGACAACGAACTGGCCGCCACCAGCATCGGCGTGAACGTGTGGCGCAACCGCTTCATCGCCTTCGTGCTGTCGGGGCTGGGCTTCGGGCTGGCCGGCGGGGCGCACTTCATGGGCACGATGTTCGTCTCGCCGGACTCGGCCTTCGACATCAACTGGGTGGTGACGGCGATGTTCATCGTGATCATCGGCGGCATCGGCACCATCGAGGGGCCGCTGATCGGCACGGTCATCTACTTCGGGCTGCGCGAGCTGTTCAACACCTGGTTCGCGATGTCGGGCGGCTGGTACCTGATCGCGATGGGCTGCATCGCCATCGCTGTCATGCTGCTGGCACCGCGCGGCCTGTGGGGGTTGGCGCGCGAGCGCTGGGGCTGGCGCGGCCTGAGCGTGCAGCGCCATCCGCCGCCGCGCGACGAAGCCTCGCTTTCCGCACCTCTTCCTCCCTCCACGCAACAAGGACGCACCGCATGAAGACCACCGCCTTCTTTCACGACGAACGCACCTTCTGGCACGTGCCCGGCGGGCTGCATGCACTGTTCCTGCCGGTGGGCGGCTGGGTGCAGCCCATGGCCGGCAGCGGCATGGCCGAGTCGCCCGATTCCAAGCGCCGCATCAAGTCGCTGATGGACGTGTCGGGCCTGAGCGCGCAGCTCGACGTGCTGAGCGCGCCGATGGCCAGCGAGGAAGACCTGCAGCGCGTGCACCCCGCCAGCTACCTGCAGAAGTTCAAGGCCGCCAGCGACGCCGGCGGCGGCGACCTGGGCGAGGTGGCGCCCTTCGGCCCGGGCAGCTACGAGATCGCGAAGCTCTCGACTGGCCTGGCCATTGCCGCGATGGACAGCGTGCTGCAGGGCCGCCACCGCAACGCTTTTGCGCTCACGCGCCCGCCGGGGCACCACTGCCTGCGCGAGCACAGCATGGGTTTCTGCCTGTTCAACAACATCGCGGTGGCCATCGAGACCATGAAGGCGCGCCACGGCCTGGGCCGCGTGGCCGTGATCGACTGGGACGTGCACCACGGCAACGGCACGCAGGAAATCTTCTACGACCGGCCTGACGTGCTCACGCTGTCGCTGCACCAGGAGAACTGCTTCCCGCCCGGCTACAGCGGCGCCGAAGACCGGGGCACGGGCGCGGGGCTGGGCTTCAACGTCAACATCCCGCTGCAGCCCGGCGGCGGGCACGCGGCCTACATGCACGCGTTCGAGCGCATCGTGACGCCGGTGATCGACCGTTACCGCCCCGAGCTGATCGTGGTGGCGAGCGGGCTGGACGCCAACGGCGTCGATCCGCTGGCGCGCATGCAGCTGCACCCCGAGTCGTTCCGCCAGATGATGCGGCAGGTCAACGCGCTGGCCGCGAAGCACTGCGACGGGCGCGTGGTGGTGGTGCACGAGGGCGGCTACTCGGAAGCCTGCGTGCCCTTCTGCGGGCTGGCGGTGGTGGAAGAACTGTCGGGCCACCGCACCGAGGTGGAAGACCCGTTCAGCGACTTCTTCGGGCTGCAGCAACCCTCGGCGCGCTTCGATGCGTTCCAGCGTGAATTGATGGGCGAGATGGCGGCGTTGCACGGGCTCTGAGGCTAAGCGGGTCTTTGCATGGACTAAGCTCGTCGCTGCCGGCCCGTGGCCGCGCGTCCTGCTTCAGAGTCCATGCCCCGTTTCATCACCCGCCGCACCGTCGTCGTTCTCTCTGCCCTCGTCCTCGTCGCCCTGCTCGGCCTGTGGGGCGCGAGCCGCTTCAACGTCAACCCGGCGCACGCGCCCGGCGAGGTGATCGACCAGTTCGAGGGCGTGCCGGTGTACTTCAACGGCGCCATCAACCACGTCGACGGCCGCAGCGTGGCGCCCGACGGCTACAACATCGGCCTGCGCTGGCAGTGCGTGGAGTTCGTCAAGCGCTACTACTACGAGCGGCACCAGCACCGCATGCCCGAGGCGCGCGGCCATGCCAAGGCCTTCTTCGACGCGGCCGTGGCCGATGGCGCGCTGAACACGGCGCGCAACCTGGTGCAGCACCGCAACGGCGGCGCGGTGGCGCCCGCCGTGGGTGACATCGTCGTGTTCGCGCCGTGGCTCTTCAATCCCTACGGCCACGTGGCGATCGTGTCGCGCGTGGACGCCGACGCGGTCGAGATCGTGCAGCAGAACCCCGGGCCCTTCGGCACCTCGCGCGAGCGCCTGCCGCTGGCGCTCGCTGACGGACGCACGCACCTGGGCACCGAGCGCGTGCTCGGGTGGCTGCGGCTGCCCGCCCCCTCCTCCAAACCCTGAATCGCGGTCTAATCACAGCCATGTGCCAATTGCTAGGGATGAACTGCAACACGCCGACCGACGTGACCTTCAGCTTCACGGGGTTCGCGCAGCGCGGTGGCCGCACCGACCACCATGCCGACGGCTGGGGCATCGCGTTCTTCGAGGACCGCGGGCTGCGCCACTTCGTCGACCACCAGCCGGCCTGCGAGTCGCCGGTGGCCGAGCTGATCCGGCGCTACCCCATTCAAAGCCGCAACGTCATCGCGCACATCCGCAAGGCGACGCAGGGCGAGGTCAACCTGCAGAACTGCCACCCCTTCGTGCGCGAGCTGTGGGGCCGCTACTGGGTGTTCGCCCACAACGGCGACCTGAAGGACTTCCGCCCGCGTCTGCACGGCAACTTCCACCCGGTGGGCAACACCGACAGCGAGCACGCCTTCTGCTGGATCATGCAGGAGCTGGCCAAGTCGCACGCGGGCGTGCCCAGCGTCGAGGAGCTCACGCTCACGCTGCGCGAACTGGCGCCGCAGCTGGCGGCGCACGGCACCTTCAACTTCATGCTGTCCAACGGGCAGGCGCTGTGGGCGCATGCCTCCACCAACCTCTGGTACGTGGAGCGCCGCCACCCCTTCGTGACGGCGCAGCTGTCGGACGAAGACCTGGAGATCGACTTCGCCCAGCACACCACGCCCACCGACCGCGTGGCCGTGGTGGTGACCGCGCCGCTCACCACCAACGAGACCTGGACGCCCTTCGCTTCGGGCGAGTTGCATGTGTTCGTGGACGGCCAACGGATGCCACGCTGAGGCCTGACATTCAGCCTTTTGGCTGACACTTTTTTGCAACAGCGCAAGAAAGTATCGATAAGTGAGTGCAAACAATGAACAATAACTGTTCTCATTTGCGCCCGGTCGATCTTTCATGCCCGCTCCCCATTTCTTTCTCCGCCCGACCGTCGCCGCCTCGCTGCTGGCCCTTCACGCCCTGACGGCCCTGGCGCAAACGCCGCCCGCCGAACCGGCGGCCCCCGCCAGCGGCACGCTGAGCACCGTCACCGTCGAAGCCAGCGCCGACGCCTCGGCCGAAGGCCTCACCAGGCCCTTCGCGGGCGGGCAGGTGGCACGCGGCGGGCGCGTGGGCATCCTGGGCAACCAGGACATGATGGATTCGCCCTTCTCCAGCACCAGCTACACGCACGAGCTGATCCAGAACCAGCAGGCCAAGAGCGTGGCCGACGTGCTGCAGAACGACCCCTCGGTGCGCGTGGCGCGCGGCTTCGGCAACTTCCAGGAGTCGTACTTCATCCGCGGCTTCGTGGTGAATTCGGACGACATCGCCTACAACGGCCTGTACGGCCTGCTGCCGCGCCAGTACATCTCGTCGGAGTTGTTCGAGCGCGTCGAGGTGCTGCGCGGCGCGAGCGCCTTCCTGAACGGCGCCACGCCCACGGGCGGCGGCATCGGCGGCAACATCAACCTGCTGCCCAAGCGCGCGCCGAACGACCCGCTCACGCAGGTCACGCTGGGCACGGCCAGCGGCTCGCAGAGCTATGTGTCGACCGACATCGCGCGCCGCTTCGGCCCCGACCAGAGCCTGGGCGTGCGCCTGAACGCGGCCCACCGCGACGGCGGCACCGGCGTGAACGCCGAGCAGGTCAAGCTCGACGTGGCCTCGGTCGGCTTCGACTGGCGCAGCCGCAACGCGCGCATTTCGGCGGACATCGGCCACCAGGAGCACCGGCTCACGCGCACGCGCCCGAACGTGACGCTCGGCGCCGGCGTGACGCGCGTGCCGTCGGCCCCCGACAACCAGCTCAACTACGCGCAGCCCTGGACCTACTCCAACGAGCGCGACACCTTCGGCTCGCTGCGCGGCGAATACGACCTCACCGACAACGTCACGGCCTGGATCGCCGGCGGCGCGCGCAAGAGCCACGAGGGCAATGCGCTGGCCGGCCTTACGCTCACGAACAACCTCGGCATGGGCAACATGTCGCGCTTCGAGAACCAGCGCCAGGACAGCACCCGCACGGCCGAAGCCGGCGTGCGCGGCAAGTTCACGACCGGCCCGGTGAACCACACGGTGGTGGCCTCGTACTCGTACTACCAGCTGAAGGAGAAGAACGCCTACAAGTGGGACTTCTTCAACCCCCTGAAGACCCACCTGTACGCGCCCGTCGGCTACCCGATCCCGGCCTACACGGCGAGCGCGTTCCGCGGCAACGACATGGACAACCCCGCGCTGCTGACGCAGACGCGCCTGAGCAGCCTGGCGATCGGCGACACGCTGTCCTTCCTGGACGACCGCGCGCAGCTCACGCTCGGCGTGCGGCGCCAGAAGCTGGAAAGCACCGACTTCGCCTACGACACCGGCAAGCCCACCGCGTACGAGAAGAGCCGCACCAGCCCGATGGCCGGCTTCGTGTTCAAGCTGCAGCCGCAGGTGTCGCTGTACGCGAGCTACATCGAGGGCCTGAGCAAGGGCGACACCGCACCCACGGTGTCGACCGGCGGCGCCGTGCGCAACGCGGGCACGCAGCTCTCGCCCTATGTGTCCAAGCAGAAGGAGATCGGCATCAAGTTCGACGGCGGCCGCATCGGCGGCGGCCTGGCCTTCTTCACCACCGACAAGCCGCGCGCCCTCGTCAACAGCGCCGGCTACTACGTGGCCGAAGGCCGCGACCGCCACCAGGGCCTGGAGCTGACCGCCTTCGGCGAAGCGGCCAAGGGCGTGCGCCTGATGGGCGGCATCACCTTCCTGGACGCCAAGCAGCGCGCCACGGGCGACGCCACGACCGACGGCCGCCGCGTCATCGGCATCGCGAAGACGCAGGGCACCCTGGGTGTGGAATGGGACGTGCCGGGCGTGCGCGGCCTGTCGCTGGACGGCCGCGTGGTGTCCACGGGCCCGAGCTACGCCGACGCCGCCAACACGCTGCGCGTGCCGGGCTGGACGCGCTTCGACGTCGGCGCGCGCTACCTCACCGAGGTGGCCGGCAAGCTGGTGACGCTGCGCGCGCGCATCGACAACCTGACCAACCGCAACTACTGGGCCTCGGTGGGCGGCTACCCGAACAACGGCTACCTGGTGCTCGGCGCGCCGCGCACCTTCACGCTGTCGGCGTCGGTCGACTTCTGATCAGGCCGAGGCCAGGTGCGCCTCGAGCGCATCGATGAACATCTTCGGCACGTCGAAGCCGGTCTGTTCGGTGATCTCCTGAAAGCAGGTCGGGCTGGTCACGTTGATCTCGGTGACCGAGTCGCCGATCACGTCGAGCCCGATCAGGAGCAGCCCGCGCGGCGCGAGCACCTTGCCGATGGCTTCGGCGATCTCGCGGTTGCGCGCCGTGAGCGGCTGGGCCACGCCCTTGCCGCCGGCCGCGAGGTTGCCGCGCACCTCGGTGCCCTGCGGAATGCGCGCCAGCACGAAGGGCGCGGGCTCGCCCGCGATGATCAGGATGCGCTTGTCGCCCTGCGTCACCTCGGGCACGAAGCGCTGCACCATGATGGTTTCGGCGCCGTCCTTGTTGAGCGTCTCGACGATGGAGCCGAGGTTCAGCGCATCCTGCTTGACGCGGAAGATGCCCATGCCGCCCATGCCGTCGAGCGGCTTGAGGATGATGTCGCCGTGCTCCGCATGGAAGTCGCGCACGGCCTGCGCGCTGCGCGTGACCAGCGTGGGCGTGACGAACTGCGGAAACTCCATGATCGCGAGCTTCTCGGGATGGTCGCGCAGCGCGCGCGGCGAGTTGACCACCTTCGCGCCCTCGCGCTCGGCCTGCTGCAGCAGGTGCGTCGAGTAGATGTACTCGGCGTCGAAGGGCGGGTCCTTGCGCATCAGCACGGCGTCGAAGTCTTTCAGCGCCTTCGATTCGACGATGTCGACGCGGTACCAGTCCTTCGCGTCGCCGGTGAGCGTGATCTGCTGCACCACGGCCGAGACGCGCCCGCCGGAGGTCCACTGGATGTCCTGCGGCAGGCAGGCCGCGATGCGGTGGCCGCGGCGCTGGGCCTCGCGCATCATCGAGAAGGTCGTGTCCTTGTAGATCTTGAAGTGATCGAGCGGGTCGGCGACGAAGAGGATGTTTTTCATCAGGCGTTCTTTCCGGCGCCGGGAGCGGCGGCTGTGGAGGGGGTTTCTGGCGGCATGTTGCCGGAAGCGGCGATGTCCTTGCCGGCGGGGGCTTTTTCAACGGGCACCTGCACCCGTGCGCGGCCGACCTGCTGCACCGCCAGCGCCACCGCGCCGGCCACCACGCCCCAGAAGGCGGAGCCGATGCCGGCCAGCGTCACGCCCGAGAGCGTGACCAGGAAGGTGATGAGCGCGGCCTCGCGGTGCGCCTCGTCGCGCACCGCCGCGGCCAGCCCGCCGCCGATGGTGCCCAGCAGCGCCAGCCCGGCGATGGCCGCGACCAGCTCCTTCAGAAAGGCCGTGAGCAGGCCGGTGACCGCCGCGCCGAACAGGCCGATCACCACGTAGATGGCGCCGCAGCTCACGGCCGCCGTGTAGCGCCGCGCCGGGTCTTCGTGCGCCTCGCGGCCCATGCACATGGCGGCCGTGATGGCGCTCAGGTTGAGCGCGAAGGCACCGAAGGGCGCGAGCACCAGCGTGGCGAGGCCGCTGATGGTGATGAGCTTGCTGACCGGCAGGTCGCTGTAGCCGCTGGCGCGGATCGCCGCCACGCCGGGCAGGTTCTGCGAGGCCATGGTCACGACGAACAGCGGCAGCGCCAGGCTCACGATGGCCTGCCAGGTGAACACCGGCACCGTGAACACCGGCCAGGTGAGCGAGAAGTGCACAGCCGACCACGCCAGCTCGCCGCGCGCGGCCGTGAAGGCGATGGCCACCAGCAGCGTGAGCGGCACCGCGTAGCGCGGCAGCAGGCGCTTGCCCACGAGGTAGGTGGCGAGCATCAGCAGCACCAGCGGCAGCGCGGTCTGCGCCGCCGTGAAGGCCGAAATGCCGAAGCGCGTGAGCACGCCGGCCAGCAGCGCCGAGGCGATGGCCATCGGGATCTTGTTCATCACGCGCTCGAACCAGCCGGTGGCGCCCGCGAGCACGATCAGCACCGCGCAGACGATGAAGGCGCCCACCGCCTCGCCCATGCCGTAGCCCGCGCCGGCCACGGCCAGCACGGCCGCGCCGGGCGTGCTCCAGGCGATCATGACGGGCTTGCGCCACCACAGCGAAGGCAGCGCCGAGGCCAGCCCCATGCCGATGCCCAGCGCCCACATCCACGAGGCCGCCATCTCGGGCGTGGCGCCGAAGGCCTGGGCGGCCTGGAACACGATGGCCACCGAACTCGTGAAACCCACGAGCACGGCGACGAAGCCCGCGGTGAAGGCCGAAAGGCTCAGGTCCTTGAAGAATCGCATGCCGCGATTCTGCCGGGGCGCGCGGCCTGGCGCTGCGGGCCTCAGATCTCGATCTTGGAGCCCAGCTCGACGACCGCGTTGTTGGGCAGGCCCAGGAAGGCCGCCGCGCCGCTCGCGTTGTGGTGCATCTGCGCGAAGAGCTTCTCGCGCCAGGGCGCCATGCCGCTGCCCAACGTGGGGATCACGACGTCGCGCGAGAGGAAGTAGCTGGTCGTCATCGGCTCGAGCTGGCAGCCGCGCATGCGTGCGTTGTCGAGCGCGCGCGGCAGGTCGATGTCGTTCTTGAAGCCGTAGTGCACGATCACCTGCCAGCAGTGGTTGCCCAGCGCCTCGATCTCGATGCGCTTGTCCATCGGAATCCAGGGCACCTCGTGGTTGCGCACGGTGACGAACATGTTCTGCTCGTGCAGCACCTTGTTGTGCTTGAGGTTGTGCAGCAGCGCGTTGGGCACCACGCCCGGTTCGGCCGTGAGGAACACGGCCGTGCCGTCGACGCGCGCGGGCGGGCTCATGAACACCGAGCCGAGGAAGGACTTCAGGTCGATCGCGTCGGCATGCTGCGCCTCGCCCATGAGGCGGCGGCCTTCCTTCCAGGTGACCATCAGCGTGAACACGGCGCCGCCGATCAAGAGCGGGAACCAGCCGCCTTCGAACAGCTTGAGCAGGTTCGAGGCGAAGAACAGGAAGTCGACCACGAAGAAGATCGCGGTCGAGGCGATGCACAGCGCCAGCGGCAGCTTCCACGCGTAGCGGATCACAAAGAAGGTCAGGATCGTGGTGATCAGCATGTCGGTGGTCACGGCAATGCCGTAGGCCGCCGCCAGGCTGCTCGAGGTGCGGAACATCACGACCGCCATCACGATGGCCACGAACAGGCCCCAGTTGACCAGCGGGATGTAGATCTGGCCGGCCGTGCGCACGCTGGTGTGCTCGATGTTCAGGCGCGGCAGGTAGCCCAGCTGGATCACCTGGCGCGTGACGCTGAAGGCGCCGGTGATGAGCGCCTGCGAGGCGATCACCGTCGAGAGCGTGGCCAGCAGCACCAGCGGAATGAGGGCCCATTCAGGCGCCATCATGAAGAACGGGTTCTTCACGGCCTCGGGGTTCTCCAGCAGCAGCGCGCCCTGGCCGAGGTAGTTGAGCGTGAGCGCCGGCATGACGACCGAGAACCACGCGATGCGGATCGGCTTCTTGCCGAAGTGGCCCAGGTCGGCGTACAGCGCCTCGGCACCGGTCACGCACAGCACCATGGCGCCCAGCAGGATGAAGCTGGTGCCCGGGTTGTCCCAGATGAACTTCAGCGCATACCAGGGGCTCAGCGCCTTGATGATCTCGGGGTGGTGCGCGATCTGCCACACGCCCAGCACGGCGATGGCCGCGAACCAGGCCAGCGTGACGGGGCCGAAGAACTTGCCGATGCCCGCCGTGCCGCGCTTTTGCACCGCGAACAGGCAGAACAGCACGACCAGCGTGATCGGGATCACGTAGTGCTTGAAGTGCGGCGACACCACCTCCAGGCCCTCGACCGCCGAGAGCACCGAGATGGCCGGCGTGATCACGCCGTCGCCATAGAAGAGCGAGGTGCCGAAGATGCCGACGATCAGCAGCAGCTGGCGCAGCCTCGGCTTGTCGGCCACGGCCTGGGAGGCCAGCGCGAGCATCGCGACCAGGCCGCCCTCGCCTTCGTTGTCGGCGCGCAGCACGAGCACGACGTACTTGATCGAGACGATGACCGTGAGGGTCCAGAAGAACATCGACAGGATGCCGTAGACGTTCTCCACGGTGAACGGCACATGGCCGTGACCGAAGACTTCCTTGACCGCATAGAGAACGCTGGTGCCGATGTCGCCATAGACGACGCCGATGGCGCCGACGATGAGGCCGGCAGAGATGTTTTTGGGGGCTGACACGGGGGTCGATGGGAAAAGGTTGGCTCGCAATGATCGACGCGTCAGTCACGCCGGGGTGCCGCGGCCGTGCCGCGCATCCCTCCGCCCTTTTGGTTCCGTTGCTGTGGGGCCGCTATTTTGCCGTTGCCCGCTGACGCCGCAACCCGCCCCCGCCGCTCATTCGTAGATTTCGGCGTCCGGGTCGGTCGCTTCCATCTCGTAACTGGCCGCGACCATGGCCAAACGGCCCACCACGCCATACATGTAAAAACGGTTGGGGGCGCTGGCGCCGGGCTTGGCGCCCGGCTGCGGCAGCTGCGCGCTTTCCGAGAAGGCCAGCGGCACGTAGCTGGCGCCCGGCTGCTTGAGGTTCTCGTCGGCGGCGCGCTCGGCATGCACGCGGTAGAAGCCGCCCACCACGTAGCGGTCCATCATGTAGACCACGGGCTCGGCCACGCCGTTGTGCACGCGCTCGTTGGTCAGCACGCCTTCCTGCACGATCAGCTCGGTGGGCTCGCGCAGGTCGCGCCCGGCGCTGGTCTTGGCGGGCGACGAGGTGGCGGTGCGCGACTTGCCGATCAGCGCCTCGACCTCCTTGGCGTCGCGCACGGTCACGACGCCGGGGCTGCCGCTGCCGCTGTGGCCGCCCTTGACGACCACGAAGGGCTTCTCGTTGATGCCGTATTCCTTGTACTTGCGGCGCACCTTGGTGAGCACCGCGTCGACATGACTGGTGAGCACGTCGATGCCGCGGCCCTCGGCCACGTCGACGCCTTCGGCGCGCGCGTAGATCGGGTTGATCAGCCAGGGGTCGATGCCCAGCAGCTTGCCGAAGCGCTTGCACAGCTCTTCGTAGCTGTGCAGGTGGTTGCTCTTGCGGCGCACCGACCAGCCCGCGTGCAACGGCGGCAGCAGGTACTGCTCGTGCAGGTCTTCGAGGATGCCGGGCGTTCCTGCAGAAAGCTCGTTGTTGAGCAGAATTGTGCAGGGATCGAAGTTCTTCAGGCCCAGGCGGCGCTTGGAACGCACCACCGGTTCGAGCGTCACGGTCTCGCCGTTGGGCAGCTCGATCTTCTTGGGCGACTTGATGGCCGGGTCAATGGAGCCGATGCGCACATTGAGGCCCGCCATATGGAAGATGCGCACGAGTTGCGCGACGTTGGCGAGATAAAAGGTGTTTTTCGAGTGATTTTCAGGAATGACGAGCAGGTTGCGCGCCTCCGGACAGATCTTCTCGATGGCCGCCTGCGCGGCCTGCACCGCCAGCGGCAGCATTTCCTTGGTGAGGTTGTTCCAGCCGCCCGGAAACAGGTTGGTGTCGACCGGGGCGAGCTTGAAGCCCGCGTTGCGGATGTCGACGGCGCTGTAGAACGGCGGCGTGTGCTCCATCCACTCGAGGCGGAACCAGCGCTCGATGGCGGGCATCGAGTCGAGCACCCGCTGCTCCAGTTCGTTGATCGGGCCGGTCAGGGCAGTGACGAGATGCGGAACCATGCAGCGGCCTTGTTGGTTTTGTGCTTAAAGGTGGAGTGGAATTGTAGGATTTGGGGATGGCGCGCCCGATGACAAGCAGCCAAAGAGAACAAAGCACCCCAATCCACAACACACGTTGCAAGAACACCGCGGCACGGGCCTCGCCGCGCCGCCGGCCCGATGGCCCCGGCCCTTCGGACCCGATTAACCGCGGACTTCGCCCTGCCCCAGCACCACGTACTTGAGCGAGGTCAGGCCTTCGATGCCGACCGGGCCGCGCGCGTGGAACTTGTCGGTGCTGATGCCGATTTCGGCGCCCAGCCCGTACTCGAAACCGTCCGCGAAGCGCGTGCTCGCATTCACCATCACGCTGGCCGAATCGACCTCGCGCAGGAAGCGCTGGGCGTTGATGTGGTCGCGCGTGACGATGGCGTCGGTGTGGTGGCTCGAGTAGCGGTTGATGTGCGCAATGGCCTCGTCCAGCCCCGCCACCACCTTGATGCTGATGACGGCGGCCAGGTATTCCTCGGACCAGTCGGACTCGACCGCATCGATCACCTTCGCCTGCGGATGGTGCGCCTCGCTGGCGCGCAGGATCGCGGCGGCGGCCGGGTCGCAGCGCATCTCGACGCCCTTGGCGGCGAAGATGGCGGCGATCTCGGGCAGGAAGTGGTCGGCCACCGAGGCCGCCACCAGCAGGCCTTCGGCGGCGTTGCAGGGGCTGTACTTCTGGGTCTTGGCGTTGTCGACGATGCGCAGCGCCATGTCGAACTCGGCCGTGTCGTCCACGTAGACGTGGCAGTTGCCGTCCAGGTGCTTGATGACGGGCACCTTGGCGTCGCGGCTGATGCGCTCGATCAGGCCCTTGCCGCCGCGCGGAATGATCACGTCGACGAACTCGGGCATGGCGATGAGTTGGCCCACGGCCTCGCGGTCGGTGGTCTGCACCAGTTGCACCGCATCGACCGGCAGGCCGGCTTCGGCCAGCGCCTCGGACACCAGGAGCGCCAGCGCCTTGTTGGAGTCGATGGCTTCCGAGCCGCCGCGCAGGATGGCGGCGTTGCCCGACTTGATCGCCAGGCTCGCGGCCTCGATGGTCACGTTGGGGCGGCTCTCGTAGATCATGCCGAAGACGCCGATCGGCACGCGCATCTGGCCCACGCGGATGCCGCTGGGCTGCTGCTTCATGCCGATGATCTCGCCGATCACGTCGGCCATGCCGGCGAGCTGCTCGCAGCCCTCGGCCACGGTCTCCAGGACCTTGGGCGTGAGCTTGAGCCGGTCGACCATCGGGGCCGACAGGCCGGCGGCCGTGGCGCGCTCCAGGTCCTTTTGATTGGCGACGGCCAGCGCGGGGCCGGCTTCGCGCAGGCGCCGGGCCAGCGCCTTCAGTGCTCTGTTTTTGGTAGCTGCATCCGCACGGGCCATGAGGAATGCAGCGGCTTTGGCTTGCAGACCGAGGGTCTGCATGTGCTCGCTGACGTTGAACGCGTTCATGACCGGCATTTTCCCACGCGGACCTTCGGCCCGGCTGACGCGGGCCTTTTGATGGCGATCGACGGCGGGAGCGTCAGGCCCGGCGCGGCGCCGCGGCCGTGCTGCAGGCGCGGCACAGCATCAGCGCCAGCCGCTGCAGCGCCTGCCAGCCGCTGGCGGGCCAGTCGGGTTGCTTCAGGCCCTTGCAGATGCCGTCGACCAGGTGGGCCGCGCGCAGCAGCCGGGTCAGCATGCGGTCGTCCAGGCGCGGCAGCACGCGCTCGAAGGCGCGCTCGCGCGGGCCCCAGATGCGGTTCTCGCGCAGCGCCATCGGCAGCGGGCGGCCGGCGGCCATGGCGTCCTTCACGCGCTTGAGGGCGCGGATGTCCTCGGCGATCGTGTAGTGCACCAGCACCTCGGCCTCGCCCTCGGCCTGCAGGCCGTCGAGCATGCGCGCCACGCGCTGCGGGTTGCCGGCCAGCACGGCCTCGGACAGCTTGAACACGTCGTAGCGCGCCACGTTGTTGACGGCGCCCTCGACCTGCTCCCAGCTCAGCTCGCCCGCCGGATGCAGCAGCGCGAGCTTCTGGATTTCCTGGTGCGCGGCGAGCAGGTTGCCTTCGACGCGGTCGGCAAAGAACTGCAGCGTGCGCTGGCCTTCGTCGCCGGGCATCACGCGCTGGTTCTGCAGCCCCAGGCGCTGCGCGATCCATTGCGGCAGCGCGGCGCGCTCGATCGGGTCGACCTGGATGCTCACGCCGTTGTTCTCCAGCGCCGAGAACCACGCGCCGGTGCGCGTGGCCTTGTCCAGGCGCGGCAGCATCACCAGCGTGAGCGTGCTGTCGTTGCCGGGCGCGCCCTCGGCCAGCTGCTGCAACGCGACGCTGCCGTCCTTGCCGGGCTTGCCCGAAGGAATGCGGATCTCGACGATCTGCTTGTCGGCGAACAGCGAGAGCGAGCCCCCAGCCGCGAGCACCGCGCTCCAGTCGAAGTGCGCGCCGGCCACGGTGTACGAGCTGCGCTCGGTGTGGCCCTGGGCGCGCGCGGCGGCGCGGATGGCGTCGGCCGCCTCCTGCGCGAGCAGCGGCTCGTCGCCGTGGATCGTGTAAAGCGGCTTCAGGCCCTTTTGCAGGTGGGCGCCGAGCTGGGCACTGGCAAGTTGCATTGAAAAAAGAACGGAAGCGACGCTTACAGGGACTGCACCGCCGCCAGCCGGCGCATCAGCTGCTGCGCGATGTCGGCCTGCATGTCGCGGAACAGCAGGTCGGCCTCGCCTTCCTTGGCCAGCGCGTTGGTTTCGTTGAAGCTCAGGTCGCGCGTCTGCGAGACCTCGGACGCGGGCAGCAATTCCTTGCCGCCCGGCGTGCGCAGGCTGAAGCGCACGCGCAGGCGCAGCTGCAGCTCGCGCAGCAGGCCGGCGGAGTTGGTCGAGATCACGAAGCGGTCGCGGTCCTCGCCCAGCACGACCAGCACGGCGTCGGCGGTGCTGGCTTCTTCCTTGGGCACCAGCGTCACGTTGCCGGCCGCGCGCAGCTCGCGCCGCAGCTGGTTGATGAGCGCCGTATTGCCTTCCAGCGACAGCGTCTTGAACGCGAAGTTCGGCGCCTTGCGCAGCGCGAAGCCGCAGCCGGACAGGGCCAGCGAAGCGCCTGCCACGCCGAGACCCAGGAGAAAGCCGCGGCGCGGCTGCGAGGCATTGCGAATGTTCATGCGTCTGTCGTTTCCGTCGTTCTGCAGTGTCGGGTTCAGATGACCACGTTGACCAGGCGCCCGGGCACCACGATCACGCGCTTGGCCGGCGCGCCTTCGGCGAAGTTGACGAAGTCGTCGCAGGCGAGCGCCAGCCGCTCGATCTCGTCCTTGGACGCACCGGCGGGCACCAGCAGCTTGCCGCGCAGCTTGCCGTTGACCTGCAGCATGAGCTCGACCTCGTCCTGCGCCAGCGCGGCCACGTCGACCACGGGCCAGGGGGCGTCGAGCAGGTCGCCCGATGCCTTGTCGTAGCCGAGCTGTTGCCACAGCTGGTGCGCGATGTGCGGCGTGGCCGGGTAGAGGCAGCGCAGCAGGATGCCGAAGCCCTCGCGCGCGGCGGCCGCGTCGCCCGCGCTGCCGTCGGGCTTGAAGCCCTCGAGCGCATTGAGCAGCTTCATCGCGCCCGACACCACCGTGTTGTATTGCATGCGCTGGTAGTCGTAGTCGATCTGGCGCAGCACGGTGTGCACCTCGCGGCGCAGCGCCTGGGCGGGCTTGCCGAAGCTCTGGCCGGCGAGCGCCACGGGCGCCACGTCGGCCTGGGCCACGCCGTAGTTCCACACGCGGCGCAGGAAGCGGTAGCTGCCTTCGACGGCCGCGTCGTTCCACTCGAGCGTGGCTTCGGGCGGCGCGGTGAACATGGTGTACAGGCGCGCGGTGTCGGCGCCGTACTTCTCGATCAGGTCCTGCGGGTCGACGCCGTTGCGTTCGCTCTTGCCCATCTTGCCCACGCCGCCGTACTCGACCTTGGTGCCGTCGGCCAGCGTGCCGCCGGTGATGCGGCCCTGTGCGTCGAGCACCGCCGTGACTTCGAGCGGCGGGAAGTAGTCCTTGCCGCCCTTCTCGTTGCGCTTGTAGAAGATGTGGTTAAGCACCATGCCCTGCGTGAGCAGCTTGGCGAAGGGCTCGTCGGCCTTCACCAGGCCCAGGTCGCGCATGACCTTGGTCCAGAAACGCGCGTACAGCAGGTGCAGGATCGCGTGCTCGATGCCGCCGATGTACTGGTCCATCGGCATCCAGTAGTCGGCGCCCTCGGCGACCATGGCCTTGTCGTTGGTCGGGTCGCAGTAGCGCATGAAGTACCACGACGAATCGACGAAAGTGTCCATCGTGTCGGTCTCGCGCCGCGCGGCCTTGCCGCACACGGGGCACACCACGCCGGCGTGGAAGCCTTCGTGCTTGGCCAGTGGGTTGCCCGAGCCGTCGGGCACGCAGTCGGTCGGCAGCACCACGGGCAGGTCCTTCTCGGGGACCGGCACCGCGCCGTGTTCTTCGCAATGGATGATCGGGATCGGCGTGCCCCAGTAGCGCTGGCGGCTCACGCCCCAGTCGCGCAGGCGCCAGGTGGTCTGCAGCTCGCCCAGGTCCTTCTGGCCCAGCGCATGCGCCACGGCGGCCACGGCCTCCTTGTAGGTCATGCCGCTGAAGTTGTCGGAATTGATGGTCACGCCGCGCTGCTTGTCGCCGTACCAGTCCTGCCACTTGTGATAGTCGAAGTGCGGCTCGTCGTCGACCAGCACGACCTGGATGATCTCGATGCCGTACTTGTTGGCGAAGGCGAAGTCGCGCTCGTCGTGCGCAGGCACGCCCATCACGGCGCCGTCGCCGTAGCCGATGAGCACGTAGTTGCCCACCCACACCGGCACCTGCTCCTCGGTGATCGGGTGCTTCACGGTCAGGCCCGTGGGCACGCCCTTCTTCTCCTGCGTGGCGAGCTCGGCTTCGGTGGTGCCGCCACCCTTGCATTCCGCGATGAAGGCCGCGACCTTCGGGTCGAGCGTGGCGGCGTGCGCGGCCAGCGGGTGCTCGGGCGCGACGGCGCAGAAGGTGACACCCATGATGGTGTCGGCGCGCGTCGTGAACACGTACATGCGGCCGTCCTGGATGAGCTTGCCGCTCGCGTCCCGGATGTCATGCGTGAAGGCGAAACGCAGGCCTTCGCTCTTGCCGATCCAGTTTTCCTGCATCAGCTTGACGCGCTCGGGCCAGCCCGGCAGCTTGTGCTGGGTGTGCTCGAGCAGTTCTTCGGCGTAGTCGCTGATCTTCAGGTAGTAGCCGGGGATCTCACGGCGCTCGACGGTGGCGCCGGTGCGCCAGCCCTTGCCGTCGATCACCTGTTCGTTGGCCAGCACGGTCTGGTCGACCGGGTCCCAGTTCACGACCTGGGTCTTGCGGTAGGCGATGCCCTTTTCGAGCATCTTCAGGAACAGCCACTGGTTCCACTTGTAGTAGCTCGGATCGCAGGTGGCGATCTCGCGGCTCCAGTCGATGGCCAGGCCCATGGCCTGGAGCTGGCCCTTCATGTAGGCGATGTTCTCGTAGGTCCACTTGGCCGGCGGCACGCCGTTCTTCAGCGCCGCGTTCTCGGCCGGCAGGCCGAAGGCGTCCCAGCCCATGGGCATCAGCACGTTGTAGCCGCTCATGCGCAGGTAGCGCGTGAGCATGTCGTTGATCGTGTAGTTGCGCACGTGGCCCATGTGCAGCTTGCCGCTGGGGTACGGCAGCATCGAGCAGGCGTA